>Ga0315284_10015248_pt1 | contig 10933 bp, 9 predicted proteins | sample YL17G09_16_MG_FD_203696 | JGI IMG/M metagenome (GOLD analysis project Ga0315284, IMG submission 203696) | Sediment microbial communities from Yellowstone Lake, YNP, Wyoming, USA - YL17G09_16 | ecosystem: Environmental > Aquatic > Freshwater > Lake > Sediment | place: USA: Wyoming | collected...
CCCCTGATGCGCAAGAAGATCCTGGTCGTCGACGACGAAAAACTCGTCCGATGGAGCCTCAGCCGGAAACTCCCGGAATGGGGCTATGACGTCGTCGAGGCCGAGAGCGGCGCGGAGGCCATGAAGGCCTTCGAAAGGGAGTCGCCAGACCTCGTCATCCTCGACAACAACCTTCCCGACACTATGGGTACGGAGCTGCTGCCGAAGCTGAAGAAGGCGAGACCGGGCGTTCAGGTCATCATGGCTACCGCCTATGGGTCCATCGATACGGCCGTCATCGCCATGCGCCTCGGGGCCTATGACTTCATCACCAAACCTGTTGACAATCTGAAGCTCCAGAACACCCTGAAGAACGCTCTCGAAGCCGCCTCTCTGAAGAGCGAGATCGCTTTTTACAAGGAGAAAGAGAAAAAGAGCTTCGGGATGGGCCATATCGTCGTCAAATCGGAGAGCATGCGCAAGATCATGGAGATGACCGAGATCATCGCCAAGAGCGAGGCCTCGATCGTCCTCCTGCAGGGAGAAAGCGGGACGGGCAAGGAACTCCTGGCCCAGGCCATCCACTATCTCAGCCGCCGCAGGGACAGGGTTTTCCTGGCCATTAATTGCTCCGCCATCCCCGAAAACCTCCTCGAGAGCGAGCTCTTCGGATACGAGAAGGGGGCTTTTACGGACGCGAAGGAGCAGAAAAAGGGCCAGGTCGAACTGGCGGAAGGGGGGACCCTTTTCCTGGACGAGATCAGCACTCTGAGTCTTCCGCTCCAGGCCAAGCTTCTTCGTTTTTTGGAGACCATGACCTTCAAGCGCGTCGGAGGTCTCAAAGACATCGATGTCGACCTTCGGGTGGTCACGGCGACAAACCAGGACCTGGACTCCGAGGCCAAATCGGGGCGGTTCCGGAGGGACCTGTTCTTCCGGCTGAATGCCTGCCCGATCCATATCCCCCCTCTCAGGGAAAGGATAGAGGACATCCTCCCCCTGGCCCGGTATTTCATCCTGAGGGATGACATCAGGTTCCGGAAGGGGATCCTCGGCTTGAGTCAAGAAGCGGAGAGGCTTTTCTTGGAATATGAATGGCCGGGCAACGTGCGGGAGTTGAAGAACGCCATCGAGCGGGCCATGATCTTCGAGACCGGTTCGCACATTTCTGCGCAACACCTCCCCTTTCGTCCGGGCCCAGGGCCGGCGGCACAAAAAAAGCAGCCGGCTCAACCGATCGATCCCGGCGGCATGTCCCTCAGGGGGATGGAAAAAGCCATGCTGCTGGAGGCCTTGAGAAAGGCCGGGGGAAATCAATCCGAAGCCGCGCGGATCCTCGAGACCACGCGCGACACGCTCCGCTACAAGATCAAGAAATACAAAATCTCACTCACCGACGTCACGAACTGACCGGTCGGCATTTCGGATAGCCATTCCGGTTTTGACCTGGATAGCGGCGCGTCCCTGGGGGAAATGACCCAAGTCCTGGGTGATATGACCCCGGTCATCGTGCCCATGTTGGGGAGGCTTGCGGCTTTCTCCGGAATCACCCCTTATCCCCCCATAAGTTCGGCAGAATTCAACTGGCATGTTTCTTGCTAAGAATAATGAGCATGAAAATTCTCATCGTCTCCGACAACAAGCTCATCCGTTGGGTGCTCCAGGAGGTTTGTATCCAGGAGGGACACGACGTATCGTTCGCCGAAAACGCTGAGAAGGCTTTTGGGGAAGTTGAAAGCAAGCCCTTCGATATCATCTTCGCTCACCTGGAGATGGAAAACACCGACGCGGCCAGGATGGTGAGAGATCTACTTCAGCATCAGCCGGAGACTTCGTTGGTGGTCATTTCCGCCCTCCAGCCTCAGGAAATCGGATCCTTGCTCGGTGACATCAAGATTTTCAGAATAATTGAAAAGCCGGTTGAGGCCACGGTCATCCGGTCCATCATCGAGAAGGTCTCAAACAAGCAGAAAATAGAAAGGAGGTACACATGAAAGGTCATCGCAAGACCACGCCCCCTGCTCTCGCTGTCCTCATTACTTTTCTGGCCCTGATCGGCCTCGTGCTTCTCGTGATTCCCGAGAAGGCCGCGGCCCGTCAGGAAGGGCAATATGCGGGCATCGAGCAGTGCGCGGCATGCCACGAAGAAACTGTCGCCAAGTTCCGCGAATCGATCCACGGGAAAAAGGGCTTCGAGATGCGTTCGAGCCACTCCTGTGAAACCTGCCACGGGGCCGGCAAGGCGCACGTAGATGCGGGAGGAGGCAAGGGTTCGATGAAGAATCCGGCTTCCATGACCCAGGAGGAAAAATCGGCGATGTGCCTCACCTGCCACGACCGGGGCACCAAACTCATGTGGGACGGAAGCGCCCACGATTCCCGGGGACTGGCCTGCCAGGACTGCCATTCCGTGCATTCTCCCATGGCCGCCAAAGCCCAGCTCAAGGCCGCTTCCGAAACCGAACTGTGTTTCACCTGCCACAAGCAGAAGAAATCTCAGTTCTTCAGGGCTTCCCATCATCCCATTCGGGAGGGGAAAATGGAGTGTTCGAGCTGCCACAATCCCCACGGGGCCCAGAACGCTAACCTCATCGACGCGGCTTCGGTCAATGACAAGTGTTATGAGTGCCACGCCGAGAAGCGCGGGCCCGTGCTTTGGGAACATTTCCCGGCCCGTGAAGACTGCATGACCTGCCACGAACCCCACGGGACCAACCACCTCAGGATGCTCAAGGCCAAGGAACCCTTCCTCTGCCAGCGCTGCCATGGCGACACACGCCATCCGGGGACCCTCTACGACCAAACCCGGATCGATAGCCGCAGCAACAGGGTTTTCATCCGTTCCTGCACGAACTGCCACCAGCAGGTTCACGGCTCCAACCATCCGAGCGGCAATTTCCTGTTGAGATAAGGGGAATCCACAATGAAGAAACTCCTGACATTGACAGTCATTCTAGGGATGGCCTTCGGCCTGATGGCCCGGCCGGCCTCCGCCGAAGACAAGGCCAAAGACGACCTGGTCATCAAGGCCCGGGCCGTGGCCGGCACGGAAGGCGTCGGGGAAACCGCTAAATCCTCGAAGTTCTTTGAATACCGAGACGTCCCCAGTGGCTTTTTTTTCAAAGCGTTCGACCTCAGCCTGGAGAAAGGGAACCGCTACCTCACCCTGAACGCCACGCGGATCCGCCAGAGGGATGCCCGTTATGAGGTGTCCTTCGGGGACTATGGGAAATTCAAGGTCGACTTTGCCTGGGACAAGACGCCTCACCGATTCAGTTCATTCGCCCAGACTCTCTATGTGAATTCGCCCGCCCCGGCCGCCGCGCCGGGCGTTTACGCCGGGCCAGGCATCTACTACTACGGCCTTTCCGACCAGCTCCAAACGAACCTCGAAGCCCAGACCACCTACGCGGCCGCAAAAGCCCTCCTGTCCAGCTACCTCGTCGGCGTCCACGGCATCGACATTGGGCTGCAAAGAGACAAAGGCACCCTGAACCTCGCTTTCACCCCTTCCGTGCCCCTGAGTTTCACCGTCACCGCTTCGAGGGAAACGAGAAAGGGGAACCGGGTGATCGGCTCCTCGTTCGGACTCAACAACGCCGTCGAAACGCCCGAGCCCATCGACTACATCACGACCGGCGTGAACGCCAAGGCCGAGTACTCGAAGAGCTGGGGGACTGTCCAGGCCGGATATGACATCTCCTTGTTCGACAACAACTTCCAGGCACTGATCTGGGACAATCCCTACAGGTTCACGGACCGGACCTATTCCGGCGCCTACTCAAACGGGGACGCGACGTCGCGCGGCCAGATGGCTCTCTGGCCTTCCAGCGACGCCCAGAAGTTCTTCGTCAACGGCGTCTATAAGGTCCTGAAACACACCAGGATCTCGGGGGCTTTCAGCTACGGGATTTTCAACCAGAACGCCAAGCTCCTCCCCTACACCATCAACACGGCCCTGGCCAACCCGATTCTGAACGACCCCTTCAATGCCCTCCAGGCCCCCCGGGAAACGTCCAAGGCCAAGGCCAACATCACCTCGTTCGACCTGGGTTTGAACTCTCGGCTCGTAAAATCAGTCTACCTCAATGCCGGCTTCCGTTATTACGATTACGGAAACAAGACGGAGGTCCTGGAAACGCCCGGCTTTGCCGTGGCCGACCAGATCTTTACCATCGAGGCGGAGAGGATCGAACCCCATTCCTTCAAGCGTACGAAGGCCTTCGCCGACCTCTCCTGGAACATCCTGAGCAACACGTCCCTAAAAGTCGGCTATGCCTATTCCACCATGGAGAGGCTCGAGGGCCAAGAAGTCGAAGGGGCGGACGAGAACAAGAGCCACGAGAACACCTTCAAGCTGTCCGTCGACAGCTCCCCGTTGGACTGGCTGCTCGTCCGCGTGTCCTATCTCAACGGCAGGAGAAAATGGTCTCTCGACGGGACCGAGGTCATTTACAGCCCGGCGTTCAATTTCAAACGATACTACGAGGCCAACCGGAACCGGGACGCCGTCAATCTTCTCGTGGGCTTCTCCCTGGTCAAGAACCTCGACCTCCAGCTCTCCTACATGCTCGGCAATGACCGCTACCCCACGTCCTCCTACGGGCTGAGGAGAGACGACTTCAGGATGTACTCGGCGGACCTCACATACGCTTTGAGCCAGAACAGCTCCTACTATGTTTTCTACACCCAGGAGCTCCACACGGGCGACCAGGCCTCGAGGCAGTCGGGGGCGACGATCTCGACCGATCCGAACGACGATTGGACGGCGACCCTCAAGGACAGGGTCAACACCATCGGCGGCGGACACAACATCGCCCTCGTAAAAGACAAGCTCAGCCTCGACCTCTCCTATTCCTTCTCCCACATCAAAGGGATGTCTTTCCTGTACTCTCCCCCGGGAGGGGCGTTGGGCAACGCCGTCAACTTCAACAATGGCCTCGACACCACCAAGCTTCAGACGGCGCGGGGCCAGTTCCTGTGGAAGTTCAGGCCCAACCTCTCCATCGCCTTCACCTACTGGTATGAACAGTACGACCTCGACGACATCACCAGGAACGACTACGAAGTCGACGTCGTCGTGCTCGGCAACGGAATGTACCTAGGAGCCCTGGAGCCCGGTTACAAGTATCACGTCGGCTCCTTGAAGTTCATCTACAGCTGGTAATGCGCCCGGACCGGGAGGGGGACGAACCCCCTTCCCGGCCCGGCTTCTCTCCCCCCTCCCCTCTTTCCGACATTCCCATTAATCCGAATCCCTGGTTTTTATTTGGAGCAATTGTCCCGTCTTTAATGGCCCTTTATCCGGAGAGTGGCCGGCAGAAAGGAATTCGGGTCTCCGGGCAGGGTCATCATGGCTCCGAAGTGCCTGAACGCCACTCCCCCACCCGGGCGATGCTGTGACCGGCCGGGCAGGAGGCTTGTACGAGCCGGAATATTTGCCCTCCGGGAGAGCGAGCTTCGAGTTCAGCTTGCCGGGGGGGGGGCGAATGGGGAAAGGTCGACTAGGACGCCGGGGCCGGATCAGGCCCGGCTTCCGCTCTCCCGGCTTCCAGGGCCTTTTGTCTCTCGGCCAGGATCTTCCGGTATTCCAAGGCGTGCAGGGTTTTCAGCTCGTGCCCCGAAATCTTGCCGTTAAGCCAGATCTTGCTCATCGGGAAGACCTCGGGATTGAGGTGGACGTTGTACATGTGCCAGATGATGATGGCCAGGAAGGCCAGCATGGCCTCGTAGCCGTGGACGATGACGAAAATATCGTGGACCCAGAGAGGGAAGATACTGAGCGACAGATCCACGTTCCACATGAAGAAGCCCGACAGGATCATGACGAGCGACCCCCAGGCCACGGAGAGGTACTCGAGCTTCTCGACGAAATTATAGCGGCCGTACTCCGGAGGGTTCTCGAATTTCCAGAAGGGGTGACGGTCGAAGAACGTCCGGAGGATCCCCTTCCGGTAGAGCCAGCGCGACAAGCCGACGTTGCAGCCGAAAAGGGACACGGCGTCGAGGGCGTCCTTCAGGCGGGGGATCATCTCTTTGAAGTTGTCCCTCCCCCGACGGGTCAGGATGGCGTAGCCGGTGTGCCAGACGATGTCAACGATGAGGATGACCGCCGCGGTGCGATGCAGGATCCCACGATAGTAAAACGCTTTCTCGAACCCGAACACAGACTTAAAGATGCGCAATTCATAGAACATCAGGGGAAGCCCGGTCAGGACGAGGAGGGAGAAGGAGACGACGAGGAGGACGTGTTGGACCCGTTCGGAAAAGTTCATCCGGAGAAAGATCTCGTCGTCGCGGATGAGCCCGTTTCCGGTCATCTTTTCCATCGGATCCTCATGCGGCGATAAAGGTCTGCGGCGATGAAGGCCAGGAAGACGGAGATCAACCCGGCGATAATGACGATGTAGACGATTTTAACGACATAGGCCCAGCGGTTTTCCGTCTTCTCCGAAACGACATGGATCCGCCCCTTGGAGAAGTTCTTCCCGGCGCCCGGATGGCAAGTCCCGCAGGTCGCGGCCAGGTTGGCCGCACTGATGGACGAAAGGGGGTCGGAGGACGGCCGGATGCCGTGGTGCCCGTGGCAGCTCGAGCAGTTAGCGACCTTGACTTCGCCGAACTTCGAGGCCGTACCGTGGTAGGACGCAGAGTAGGTCTTGAGCCGGGACGTCAGAAGACCGTACTGTCTGGCTAGGGTCTCGTTGTCATGGCAACGGGTACAGACGGCGGCCACCTTCGTCGCGTAGACCCCCGAGCCGAGGTCCTCTGGGGACCGGATATCATGCTCGTTGTGGCAGTCCGTACAGACGGGCACGTCCTGGATGCCCTTGACGTAGTCCTTGCCGTGAACGCCCTCGAGGTAATCCCGCTCAATTCCGGTATGGCACGTCCCGCACGTCCGGATGATATTCCGGCGGGAGACCTTGGATTGGGGGTCCCCCATGGGCCGGACGGAATGGCCGCCGTGGCAGCTAAGGCAAGTCGCGGAAAGGCTCAGGCCCGCCTTGGACAGCGCCCGGAAATGAACGCTCTCCTTGTACCGGCCGGCGAATCCCGGCCCCAAAGTAGTCTTGACGCGTTCGAGGTGGCAGGACAGGCAGGTGTCGGGGATGTTTATCGCAGAGGTGTGTGATAGGGCGTCCTCGGCAGGACGGATATCATGAGTGCCGTGGCAATCCTTGCAGCGGACGGTGATGGGCGCCGGTCCTTCATGAGGCCGGCCGTGGATGCTGTCGCGGACGTCGGCCTCGGTCTTGTCATGGCAGGAGGCACAATCGACCGGCTTGAGTTTCGCGGCGTGCGGGAAATCCGTAAGCTTTTTGAGGTCGGCGTGGCAATCGACGCAGGCGATCCCCGCCGAGCCGTGGATCGAAGCGGTGAAATTCGCGCCGTCCACGAAAAGGGAGCGTCCCTGCTCCGTTTTCAACCCGGAGTCCCAGTGGCAGTTCAGACAGTCGTCGTTGGATTGTCCTGCGAGGGCCGGAGCGGCGGTCCAGAGAACGGCCAACGCCGCCGGGAGGGCAAGCCGCAGGAACGGACCGCGAAGCTTCATCAGGTCTTGAATCCTCGCCTGCGGCGGATGATGGCCGGGATGAAAAAGACGAGGGTCAGGACGGTCAAAATGAAGACGGCCCAGACAAGAAATTTCTTGACGTAGTAGGGGGCTCCGGACCTGGCCTTGCTGTAATCGCGGTGAATCTTCGTCCCAGCGATCTTTTCCGTCATGGCCGGGTGGCAGGAGGCCTGACCGCAGGTTTTCGCCAGGTTCGCCGGGAAGACCTTCGACACGGGGTCGGCGGCCGGACGGATGTCGTGGACGCCGTGGCAATCGACGCAACTCGCCTCGGCCGTTCCTCCGAGGCCGATGGCGATCCCATGGAAGCTCTCGATGAAGGTCTTGATCCTGTCCTCGGGGACGCCGTACTTCCTCATGATTTCGGGACGGGCGTGGCAGACCGAACAGGTGTCGGGGACATTTGTTTTCGACGTCGGAGCCTGGGCGGAAGCCGCCGCGGCGACTTCGTGCTCGCCGTGGCAATCCACGCAGAGGGGGACGTCGGCGTTTCCCTTCAGCGCTTCACGGCCGTGGATGCTGCGGGAGTATTCCTCGAGGATGAGGCGGTGGCATTTACCGCAGGTCGCCGGGTCCTTGGCCGGGAGATGGGGAAAGCCCACGCCCTGGATGTTGTGGACTCCATGACAATCCGTGCAGACGGCGGCGAAATCGAGGAGGCCCTTGTCGTAGAGGCCCCGCCCGTGGACGCTCTGACGGTATTCATGGTAGGGTGATTCGGCGTGGATGTTGTACTTCACGACGACATGCATGTCCTCGTGGCAACGGGAGCACGTGAGGGGGATGTTGCGGCGGTTGACCATGGACTCCGGGTCGGTGGAGGGCTTGACGTTGTGCCGCCCGTGACAGTCCCAGCATCTGGCCACTTCGGGCTCGTGACGTTCGAGGTAGGCCCGGCCATGGACGCTGTCGGGATAGGAGGACGGGGTGCCGCCGGGCCTCGCGTCCGGAGCTTCCTGATGGCAGCCCCCTGTCGCGCAAGAAGGCGGCGGGATATCTTTCTTGGCCTGGTGGGGCAGTGCCCCTTGGCGTTTATCGATCCCCCGATGGCAATCCGCGCAAGCGAGTTTCCCGTGGGATGAGCCTTGAAGAGAGACCTGGTCATGGCAGTCCCGGCACGCCGGGGAGGCAACTTGCCCGGCGTCCAGGAGAGGAGCGGAGAAAGAGAGCCCCGCCGTGAAAGCCGCGGTCGCGAGAAAAATGGAAATACGCCGTGTCCGAGCGCCAGGTTCAAATCTGAATGTTCGTGGGCTCAAGTTGGAAACCGTCCCGGCGGAAATGAGCTTACTTGCCCGGGACGGGATGCTTGATCTTTTCCCAGTAGGAGGCGAAGTCGAATTTTTTGCCGTGCGGATTCTCGTGGCACCCCATGCACTGGGTCTTGATGGCGTCGGGGCTGCCGTAGAGGACCAGACCGCTCTTCGCGGACATGGCCTTGTCCTTCATCACGCTGAGCTTCTTATACTCACTGCCGGGGCCGTGGCAGACTTCGCAGGAGACGCCTTCGGGCTTGAGCTCGGCCGCTTTAGCGGCGAGAGGAGAATGGCACTTGAGACAGCGCGCGTCGTCGGCAGGCTTCTCCACGCCCATGGCCTTGGCGGCCTCTGCAGCTTCGGGAGCGGTCAGGGCGGCAAAGGACTTGGAGTGTTTGGAGGCCTCCCAAATAACGTATTGCTGTCCCTGTTTTTCGGTCTTATGGCAAATCTGGCATTTTGGGGCGCCGACGTAGGAGAATTCCTGGCTGATGGCCGGGACGGCCAGAATGAGAAGAGCCAGAGCTGAAATTACGAACCTATTTTTCATGGTCACTCCCTATGATACAGATAAGGTCTATCGGAAAGATATTGTATTAAACGCGCAGCGAATTGTCAACGCATTTTGACGGAATTTCTCCAGGACTCTTAAACCTGGGAACCGCCGTGGCCTTCCCGCTCTCGCCGGGTATGGGCCATGCGCCTGACTTTCAAGGCGAGGGCGACCGCTAAGACGGCCAGGAGAACGGTGGTCACGGCCAGGCCCTGCCGCCGGAATCGGGCCTCATCCAGAGCCTTCTCGCCGGCGGTGCGGACCCCGACCAGCGCGGCTTCCCCCTCGGCAACGGTCTTGGCGATTTCGGCCGTATCGAGACCGTGGGTCAAGTTCTTGGCGGTGACGAGGATGGTCGTCACGTCCAAGAGCTTGAATTCGCCGTCACTCACCTCGACGCCCTTCTGCTTGGCCTGTGAAAGGAGTTCCCCGGCGGCACGGTAACCGGACTCGAAGCCGTCGAGCGTCCGGCGGAACTCGGCCGCCGCCTCGAATCCCCGAGACCCTTTCTCATGGCATTGGACGCAGACCGAGTTATCGTCCGTCCCGATCATCGCCGTGGACGGGGTGAGGATCTTGTGGTTTCCGTGGCAGGCTTCGCACTCGCTCGCCCCGAGCTCGTCGAAGGCCTTTTTATGGGGGCTCTTGGTGAAGAGCTCGCCCGTCGAGGGATGGCACTGGCGGCAGACCGAGGCCACCGAAGTGACGGAAGGCGGATAGGCTCCATGGTTTCCGTGGCAGTCATTGCAGACGGGGGCCGAAAGGTCTTTTTTATCATACAAGGCCTTCGCATGGACGCTGGCCTTGTAGTCATCAAGCTGGTCGGTCGGGATCTTGTAGCCCGCCATGAAGCCCTTGTCGGCGTGGCAGCGGCCGCAGGTCTGGGGAATGTTCCACGGGAAGGTCAGGGATTTAGGAAACCTGGCCGATTGAATGCCGTGGACGCCGTGGCAGTCGGTGCAGACCGCCGCTTTCGTATCCCCGGATTTCAGCAGCTGCCCGTGGCGGCTGGTGCCATACTGGTTGAGCTGGTCCGTACGCAGGGCGGGATTGTAGGACCGAATGGCCGCGGCGTCGGAGTGGCACCCTCCACAGAACTGAGGGATTTGGCTCCGCGTGGGCGATCCCTTGAAAGACTTGTCCTTGGCCAGCTCGATGTCGTCCTTGTCCGGATTTCCCCCGTGGCAGTCTTTACAGCTCAGGCCGTACTCGGCGTGGACGTCGGCCGCCAGCGCGGCGACCGGCGCCTTGAGCTTGCCGTCAAGCTGGTCATGACATTCGACGCAGCTGTTTTTCTGCCCGAAAGCCAGCAGCGGCGCGAAGAGCGCCGCCGCGGCGAGAAGGCGGATCGCACGGATATTCATATTATCGTCTCGTCAGAGTTTAGGCAACGTATACGTCAGGATCGTCATGACCACGATGTAAGCGGCCAGGGCCAGGCCAATCCAGGTGAACAGGGGGCTCCGCTTCTCGCGTTCGGCGCGCCGGTCCAGAAACGGGACGAGCATCCAGAGCATACCGCCCGTCATGAAGCCCAGGATGGCGAGCTTCTCCCCTTCGATGGACAGGATA
>Ga0315284_10015251_pt1 | contig 10933 bp, 8 predicted proteins | sample YL17G09_16_MG_FD_203696 | JGI IMG/M metagenome (GOLD analysis project Ga0315284, IMG submission 203696) | Sediment microbial communities from Yellowstone Lake, YNP, Wyoming, USA - YL17G09_16 | ecosystem: Environmental > Aquatic > Freshwater > Lake > Sediment | place: USA: Wyoming | collected...
CTTCGGCCCACAGTACATACCCGACAAGCCCAACGTTTACGCCCCGGCTAACCGGGCCCAGCAGGCGCACGAAGCCATCCGCCCCACCGACCCGCGACGAAGCCCCGATTCGCTGGCGGGCTGTCTCAGCGACTACCAGTTGAGGCTTTATCGGCTGATCTGGCAGCGGTTCGTCGCCTGCCAGATGCCGCCGGCTTGCTGGAAAATCACCGAGGCCGACATCGCCGCCGACACGCCCGCCGGCCAGGCGGTCTTCAGAACCATCGGCAGAAGGTTAATATTCGACGGTTTCTACCGCGTAGCGGGAATGCCGCGGTCCGATGAGCAGATCCTGCCCCAACTCACCCAGCACCAGCCGATAGCGCCGGTCGAAATCAGTCCCACGCAGCATTTCACCCAGCCGCCGCCCAGATACACCGAAGCATCGCTGGTCAAGTCGATGGAGGCTGAGGGTATCGGCAGGCCCAGCACTTACGCCACCATCATCCAGACCATCCAGGACCGAAATTACGTTCGGCTGGAAGACCGTTCATTCAGGCCTACCGATCTGGGTATCGTCGTAACGGATAAGCTCGGGCAGTTCTTCCCCCGCCTGCTGGATGAGCGTTTCACCGCCCACATGGAGGACCAGCTTGACAAGGTCGAGGAAGATCAGCTCGACTGGGTCCACCTGCTGGAAGAATTCTACGGGCCTTTCAAGAAGGAACTCGAACACGCCAGCCAGGCGATGGTCCACGCAAAGGCGGAATCGGAACCCAGCGAATATACCTGCGAAATTTGTAGCCGGCCTATGGTCTACCGGTTCAGCAAGAACGGACGATATCTCGCATGCACCGGATACCCCGAATGCAAAACGACTTATCCGGTTGACGAAAACGGCAAAAAGATCGAGCGTATTGACGTGGACATCCCCTGCCCGCTTTGCGGCAAAAGCCCGATGGTTCAGCGCCGAAGCCGGTTCGGCACATTTTTAGGCTGCACCGACTACCCAAACTGCAAAGGCACGGTTGCCTGCGACAAAGACGGAAATCCGCTCAAGACCGTCAAGCCCCAGGACATCCACGAAACCTGCCCCGATTGCGGGAAACCGATGTCGGTCCGCTTCAAGGGCAGGCGGGCGTTTCTGGGCTGCACCGGCTACCCCCAATGCAAGGGCACAACCCCGATTCCTCAGGGCCTGCGCATCGAACCCCCGGCAAAAGCCCAGCCAAAAGATGCCGGCGTCAAATGCCCCAAGTGCGGAAAACCGATGGTAATCCGCCAGGGGAGTCGAGGCGAATTCCTCGCATGCAGCGGTTTCCCACGCTGCCGAAACGCGATGAGCCTGGATCGCATGGAAGAGCTCAAGGCCCAGCAGGCAAACGAACCGAGCGAAAAACCGCAAGAAGACCCCTCGAAAAAACCGGCCAATAAAACAAGGAAAAAGTCCTCCGGGAAGTAATTATCCTTCCAGGCGGCTCAGCCCCAGTTAGTCTGCTTTTGTGCGACTTTTCGAACCAGCCTGTTTATTATGCCTTGATGATCTTGCGCCGCCCTCGCTTGACGCCCTTGGTGGCGTTGCGCGTGTCGATTACCAGCTTGGCGTGGTCTACTATGAACTGGTAATCGTAGGCGCTGTGGTCCGTTGAGATCAGCACCACGTCATACCGGCTGAGGTTTGCCGGAGTGAGCGGTCTGGAACTCATCCGCAAATCGTGCTCCCGCGTTCGCGGGGCCTTGGGAATATGCGGATCGTTGTAGTCCACCCTTGCGCCCATCTGCTTGAGCAGTTCTATAAGCACAAGCGAGGGGCTTTCCCGCATGTCGTCGACGTCCTTTTTATATGCCAAACCGAGCACCAGCACCCGTGAACCCTTAAGGGCCCTGCCGCCGTCGTTAAGGGCCTCCATCAGCCTGCCGACCACGTAGCGCGGCATGGCGACGTTTACCTCGCCGGCCAGTTCGATAAAGCGCGTGGTCATGTCGTACTGTCGAGCCTTCCAGGAGAGATAAAACGGATCTATAGGTATGCAGTGCCCGCCAAGCCCCGGGCCGGGGTAGAAGGGAGTAAAGCCGAAGGGTTTGGTGCCGGCGGCGCGGATAACTTCCCACACGTCTATACCCATGCGGTCGAACAGCACCTTCAGCTCGTTTACCAGCGCAATATTCACGCAGCGGTAGGTGTTCTCCAGGATTTTCGCCGCCTCGGCTGCCTCGCAGCTGGAAACCGGCACGACCGTATCGACGGCGTTGGAATAACACGCGACGGCGGCTCGGAGAGACTTTTTGTCATAACCGCCGACGACCTTGGGAATGGTCCTGGTGGTGTAGTCCTTCCTGCCCGGGTCCTCGCGCTCGGGCGAAAACGCAAGGAAGAAATCACTGCCGACCTTCAGGCCGCTTTCTTCCAGGATCGGCAGCATCACCTCGCGGGTCGTGCCCGGATAGGTCGTCGATTCCAGGACGATAAGCTGGCCTTTTCGGAGCTTCTGAACAATCGCCTTTGCGGTTTGCTCGATATACGTCATATCGGGTTCTCGCTGCCTGGTGAGCGGGGTCGGCACACAGATGATTATCACGTCTGGTTCCCCCAGGCGATTAAAGTCCATCGTGGCATTAAACAAACCCGACTTTACCATCTGCTTCACCACGGATGACGGAATGTGTTCGATGTAGCTGCGTCCTGCCAGCAACGCCTTTACCTTGGACAGGTCGATGTCAAAACCCAGCACCTTCATTCCCCCGCCGGTAAACTCCCTCACAAGGGGCAGCCCGACGTATCCAAGCCCGATGACGCCCACTAAAGCCTTCTTGGTCTGAATCTTGCTCAACAGATTTCTAATCATGGTCTTATCCTGTCTGGGACCTATTGGGATTCCGTGGTTCGACGCATCCTCCAAACAAGCCATATGCTATTGTGTATCGTCAAAATCCACCCCATGCCTTCAAACCGGGGCAGGCTGCGCTTTATGGATATTATCCAAGGATGGACGAGATTTGTCTGGTATATTTATCTAGCCCAATCTCAGCTAGCTCGTGATAATAGTCGATATTCGATTAAAATGAACCACATAACTATTACTGAAGGACTATGAAGGAGCCCGGTCATGATCGGTGTTGCGGTGGTAGGAGCAGGCAACTGGGGGAAAAACCTTGTCAGAAACTTCGCTTCCCAGCCAGGCGCCCAACTTACTTATGTGTGTGACCTGTCACCAAAAACTCGCCAGTCGATGGAAAAACTTTATCCCTCAGCCAAGGTTGTCGAGGACTATTCGGTTGCTTTGAAGAATCCCTCAGTGCAGGCGGTCGTGGTGGCGGTGGATGCGCCTATGCACTTTGAGGTCGCAAACTCAGCCTTAAAGGCCGGCAAACACGTTTACGTGGAAAAACCTCTTACCCTCTCGCCCAGCGAAGCGCGCGAACTTGTAGACCAGGCCGGCAAAAATGGACTCAAGCTGATGGTAGGCCATCTGATGGAATACCACCCAGCCGTCAACTACATGAAAGACATGATCACCAGCGGAGCCATGGGCAAGCCCTTATACCTCTATTGCCAAAGGGTTAACCTTGGCATCATCCGCAAGGCGGAGAACGCATGGTGGTCGCTGGCGCCACACGATGTTTCCGTGGCGTGCTACCTGTTCGACGACCAGCCGGTGAGCGTCTCAGCCACCGGACAGGCCTACATTCAAAAAAACGTCGAAGACGTGGTCTTCGCCACGCTGAAATTTAGCGACGGGCGAATGGCCCACATCCACGTGTCCTGGCTCGATCCGCATAAGATTCGCAAGGTGACCATCGTGGGCGATCAGAAAATGGTGGTTTTCGACGACATGGAAGCCTCCGAGCGGATCAGGATCTACGACAAGGGCGCACAGGTCCGCAAGAGCGTCGACAGCTACGCCGACGCGATAAGCCTGCGGACCGGCGATATCCTGATCCCGCAGATTCCATCGGGCGAACCGCTGGCGATAGAGTGCAAGCACTTCATCGACTCCATCGTCAACGACACAACGCCCCGTTCCGACGGTGCCGACGGATTGAGGGTTGTACAGGTGCTGGAAGCCGGCTCGAGATCGCTGGCAAACAACGGCCTGCCTGTGGAGATCTGATCCGGACCGGTGCAAAACAACGGCAGGTTTGCCGATCATGAAGCCGAGGCCCTTTTCCGTGAAAAATTGCAGGAGATTTTAGAACATGAGCAATACCAATCAGCCGTACTTCGTCCACCCCAGCAGCTTCGTCGATGAAGGAGCCAGGATCGGCGAGGGCACGAAGATCTGGCATTTCTGCCACGTGCTGGGAGGCGCCGCCATAGGCAAGCGGTGTATCATGGGCCAAAACGTCATGATCGCCGACGGCGTGCAGATCGGCGACAACGTGAAAATCCAGAATAACGTGTCGGTCTACACCGGGACGATCATCGAGGACGACGTTTTCCTCGGGCCCAGCTGCGTCCTGACGAACGTGACCAACCCGCGATCCCAGGTGCTTCGCCACAGCCTGTACGAAAAGACGCATATCCGCCGAGGCGCGTCGGTCGGTGCAAACGCTACGATCGTCTGCGGGATAACGATCGGGCGATACGCGTTCATTGCCGCCGGCGCGGTGGTCGCCAAAGACGTGCCCGACTATGCCCTCATGATGGGCGTACCCGCCCGCCAGGCAGGCTGGATGAGCAGACACGGCCATCGGCTCGGTAAACCCGACGCCCAGAGTATTATGGTCTGCCCGGAAAGCGGCTTCCGCTACAAGGAAGCCAGCCCGGGCGATCTCAGGTGCCTGGACCTGGACGAAAATGCGCCCCTGCCGGCGGAATTTGCGGTTGGGAAAAAATATTACGACCAGTTCAAGGCGGACAAAAAAGTATAAAAAATTTGAATGCAAATTTCCCGGGACTTATAAACCTTGTGCACCGGTACAACGTATGAGCACGTATGCCGGACCAAGTCAATATAGATAGAAAGAAAGGCGAAAATGAACGTCCCCCTGCTTGACCTCAAGGCCCAATATGCTTCAATCAAAAAAGAGCTCCTGCCCGTCATCGAGCAGGTAATGGAGTCGCAGTATTTCATCAATGGACCGGCGGTCGGTGAGCTGGAAAAACTCATCGCCGACTATAGCGGCTGTTCGGCTGCGGTTGGCGTGTCCAGCGGCACCGATGCGATACTATGCGCGCTGATGACGTTGGGAATCGGCGCCGACGACTCCCCTCGCCCGGAAAGCAAGCCAATCTGCGAACGCGACGAGGTCATCACCACACCGTACACCTTTTTCGCCACTGTCGGTTGCATCTGGCGCGCCGGAGCAAGGCCGGTCTTCGTGGATATCCAGAAAGACTCTTTCAACATAGATCCCTCCAAGATCGAATCCGCCATCACCCAAAATACCAAGGCGATCATGCCGGTCCACCTGTTTGGGCAGCTGGCGGACATGGATCCGATCATGGACATCGCCAAGCGCCACAACCTGATGGTGATCGAAGATGCCGCCCAGGCGATCGGGTCGACTTACAAGGACCGAAAGGCTGGGTCTATCGGAACAGTCGGCTGCTTCAGTTTCTTCCCGTCCAAAAACCTCGGCGGGATGGGCGACGGCGGAATGATCGTCACCCAGGACCCGCAATTGGGCGAAAAGCTGGCGGTCTTCCGCAACCACGGGTCCAAGCCGAAGTATTATCACAGGTTCGTCGGCGGGAATTTCAGGCTCGACACCATCCAGGCAGCCGGGCTGATCGTCAAGCTGCGCCACCTGGACGCCTGGTCAGCCAAACGCCGCGCAAACGCAGCCCGCTACGACCAGCTGCTGGCGGGCATAAGCGAGGTCAACAGGCCCGTCATCCTTCCGCACAACGTGAGCATTTACAACCAGTACGTCATCCGCGGGTCAAAACGCGACCAGCTCCAGGCACATCTGAAGCAAAACGGGATCGGCACCGAGGTGTACTACCCCGTCAGCATGCACGAGCAGGAATGCTTCAAGCCCCTGGGCTACAAACGCGGCGACTTCCCCGTCAGCGAACAGGCTGCCGCCGAGAGCCTGGCCCTGCCGATCTACCCGGAACTGACCGACGAGCAACTGCGGTACGTGGCTGATACGATCAAGAATTTCTACGCACACTAAGAGACAGCTTCTGCCGACAGCCTGCAGGGCGTGCTGCCGGGCTTAGCCTAAAGCTGCGCCGGCCGGGCTGGCTGCCACACAACAGCGGCATCGGCATAAAGTTACAGCCATGGGCTGTACTGGATTTGAACCAGTGACCTCCTGCGTGTCGAGCAGGCGCTCTAGCCAACTGAGCTAACAGCCCGAAGTTACCAACGTCACGAAGTTATCCCCTTCCAGGTGAACTGTCAAGGCGAACTTGCCGTCTGATCGCCTTCTGTCGCCCGTCGGTAAAGCAACCCAAGCGGTCTTACGTAAGTCTGCTTTTCTTGCGGGCATTATTGTCTCGGTATCAAGCGGATCAAACGCCATGTATTTATGTATAGGCATCTTGGATGGGAAAAGACTTATTATCCGTTGACTTCATAACGATTAATGATAATGTATAGCGGAAGGCGGCGTGTTTATTGGGCAGCCGTTGCCGCCTGCGTCAAACAATGATAACAAAACTGACTACCACGGCGACTTCGTAATGGCCCGTCCGCAACCGTACTCGGGCGGGGCGCGTCGCTCGTGGTTGTTTCCGCGTGCCGGCTCGGTGGAACATCTCCCAATTGCCCCGCTCTTCTACGGTCCAAGACAGACACCAAGGACCATCAACACATGAGCGCAACGATAATCTTTCCAGACGGCAGCAGCAAACAATACGAGCTACCCGTCGATGCCGGGCGGATAGCCGCTGAGATCTCCCCCCGGCTGGCCAAGGCTGCGGTGGCAGCACAGGTCGACGGGCGATTGGTTGACCTGTCGAGCCCGATCTCCGACGGCAATCACGAGATCCGGATAATAACCGATCGCGACCAGTCAGGCCTGGAGGTGCTTCGCCACTCTGCCGCCCACCTGCTCGCCCATGCCATGGTCGAGCTGTACGGGCCCGGCGTGCAGTACACCATAGGCCCGCCGCTGATGGACGATTTCCAGTATGGTTTCTACTACGACTTCGATCTTCCCTCATCCATCGGCCAGGATGACCTCCAGCGCGTAGAGCAGCGGATGCACGAGATCGCGGATAGACGGATCCCCCTCGATCGCGTGGAACTGCCGGTCGAGCAGGCAAAAAAGATGCTCGCTGAGCGAGGACAGTCGTTCAAGGTTGAGATGATCGACGACCTCATCCGCCAGGAGAGCATCGGCTCCGTAAGCCTGTACAAGCAGGGCGATTTTCTCGACATGTGCCGCGGGCCCCATCTGCCTCACACCGGTTTTCTGAAAACCTTCAAGCTGCTGGCGACGGCTGGGGCATACTGGAGGGGGGATGAGCGGAACAAGATGCTCACCCGCATATACGGGGTGGCATTTTTCGATCCCAAGCAGCTTGCGGAACATCTGGACCGCATCGAGCAGGCGCGCAAGAGGGACCACCGCCTGCTCGGAAAGCAGCTGGGACTGTTTTTGATATCCGACGCCGTCGGCCCGGGCCTGCCCCTCTGGCTGCCCAAGGGAACCATATTGCGGATGGAACTGGAGGGCTGGCTCAGGAGCGAGCTGCTCAATCGCGGCTATCAGCCGGTAATCACCCCCCACATCGGAAAGCTGGACCTATACCGCACCAGCGGACACTACCCATACTACAAGGAATCGCAGTTTCCACCCATCCAGCTCAGCCAAACCGAGGGTTATCTGCTCAAGCCCATGAACTGCCCGCACCACATACAGATATATAAGGTAAACCAGCACAGCTACCGCGACCTGCCGATCCGCCTGAGCGAATTCGGCACTGTATACCGGTTCGAGCAGTCAGGAGAGCTCAACGGCCTGACGCGGGTGCGGGGTTTCACCCAGGACGACGCGCATATTTTCTGCACCCCCGACCAGCTTGAGGCGGAAATAGAATCCTGCGTGGAGCTGACCCAGCTGGTATTGAGGACTTTAGGGCTTACGGACTACCGCGTTCGGCTTGGGCTTAGAGACGCCGATTCGGATAAATACGTCGGCAAGATTGAAAACTGGAACCTGGCTGAGCAGAACATCCGCCAGGTTGCCCAGAAACTCGGGCTGTCCTACACCGAACAGCGGGGTGAGGCAGCCTTCTATGGACCTAAGATAGATTATGTGGTCAAGGATTGCCTTGGCAGAGAGTGGCAGCTTGGAACCATCCAGGTCGATTACAACCTGCCCGAACGGTTCGCACTTGAGTACATCGGGCCCGACAACTCACCGCATCGGCCCGTTATGATCCATCGGGCGCCGCTGGGCAGCCCGGAGCGGTTCATCGGGATACTGATCGAGCACTTCGCCGGTGCGTTTCCGCTTTGGCTTTCACCGGTACATCTGGCGGTGCTGCCGGTAAGCGAAAAGACTAAAGACTATGCCGAAAAAGTCGCAAGCCGGCTGAGGCTGGCAAACATCCGGACAGAGCTCGACGATTCACCCGAAAAAATAGGCACAAAGATCCGCCGGGCCACCCTGGAGAAAATACCATATATGGCCGTCTTGGGAGCCCGCGAAGAACAGACCAAAAGCGTGGCGATAAGGCATCGCACTGACGGAGACTTAGGGCAATTAAGCGTTGATGACCTTATAAGATTGATTCGCCTGGAAATAGATTCCAAGGGCGCCCAGCTGCTGACGGCGGAACTGAGCCTGCAAGCCGACCAAACCGGCGAAGAAAAAACGTCCGAAAGGACTTCTTGATACGACAGTTTGGCGTGTAAAATGCCTCATCGTGAAATCGGCTAGCCAATGGTGCTAAAATTGGCCGGCCAAGGGATAATTTGAAGGAGACAGGACCATCATCAAAGACCTTCGTTGCAATGAGCAGATTCGCGTTTCTCAGATCCGTCTGATAGACGAGAACGACCAGCAAGTGGGGATAGTGGACGTCAAAGAGGCTCTATCAAGGGCTTATCAAGCGGGGTTTGATCTTGTGGAAGTTGCCCCTCAGGCGTCTCCTCCCGTCTGCCGGATAATGGACTACGGCAAGTGGAAATACGCACAGAATAAAAAAGAACAGAAATCCAGATCACACCGCCATGAGACGGAACTTAAGGAAGTGCGTATCAAAACTCCGAAGATCGGCGAACATGACCTTAAGATCAAGCTTCAAAAGGCCCGGGAATTCCTGAACCGCGGAGACAGGGTTCAGTTCACCCTGAGGTTCAGGGGCAGGGAGTTGGCCCACATCGACGAAGGCCAAAAGGTATTCGAAGTTGTCAAAACGTCGCTGTCAGACATCAGCAGGATCGACCAGGACTTTCGTCGGGAGGGCCGGCGGATAACCATGACGCTGGCTCCTGGGCCCAAAAAGTCCCCATCGCAAGGCTCAAGCGGTTCGGATCAGCCGGCTGTCGCCGGGCAGGCTGAGGGCTAAGGCCTGGTGAGCTTGGAACCGGCACCTTGTTGCGGTCCGTGTTGGTTCTAAAACATCCCCGATAAAACAGGAAAATAGTTGACATAAATCCGGTACAAGGCCATAATGCGCGGCTCGTTGTACCTGAAGCATTCGTTGGCAACTGGAATTTTAACATGAACAGCTACATGGCTAAAAAAGGCGAGATCGCACCCTCCTGGCACCTGGTGGACATTTCGGGCGTGGTTCTCGGCAAGGCTGCTACGCAAATTGCGACCATTCTTATGGGCAAACACCGGCCAGAATACACCCCGCACGTCGACACCGGGGACTTCGTGGTCGTGATCAACGCATCCAAAGTCAAGATCGTCGGGCGGGCGAAGATGACCGATCGCCTGTACGAGCGATACAGCGGTTATCCGGGCGGACGCCGGGTGGAAACGCTCAGGAAGAAATTCGAAAGCCGACCTGAGCAGGTTGTCGAGCAGGCGGTGCTGCGCATGCTGCCCAAGACCAAACTGGGCAAGGTGATGGGCAAAAAGCTAAAAATCTACGCTGGCTCCGATCACCCCCACCAGGCCCAGCAGCCAAAGGAACTGAAGCTGTAGTATAGGAATGCCAAATGGAACAACAGGTTATACCCGAGGTGTCAGCCCCCCAAACCGCGACTAAGCCCAATCCGGGTCAATGGACCTGGGGGACCGGACGCCGCAAGAAATCAGTCGCCCGCGTGCGGATTCGTCCGGGCAGCGGGCAGTTCCTTATCAATAAACGCCAATCACAGGACTTTTTCCGCCAGGAAAAGGACCAGCAGGCCATTTTGGTTCCACTGGAGGTCGCAAACGCCGGCGGATCGATCGACGTGCATGTAAACGTCGTCGGCGGAGGACCCACCGGCCAGGCCGGGGCGGTCTCCCTTGGCCTGGCAAGGGCGCTGGCCAGGCTGATGCCCGAATCCGAAAGCAGGCTCCGTAATCGGAGCCTGCTTACCCGCGACGCCAGGATGAAGGAACGAAAAAAATACGGTCAGAAAGGCGCCCGCAAGCGGTTCCAGTTCTCCAAACGTTAAAATAATATCCTGGAGCACAAAGGAGCCCCGGCGCCCAATAAGCGCTGGGGCTTTTCCATAAAGGAAAATGTAATGCCCTTATCGAAGAAGATACGCATCGCGCTTGTCGGTGGAAGCGGATATGCGGGTTTCGAAGCCGTCCGCTGGCTTCTGCGCCATCCGCATGCCCAGCTGGTCGGGGTGTTCGGACCTGCGAATGAACTGGGCCCGATGGAGAGTTTTTACCCCCTTTTGACCAAGCAGGTAAAGTTGTCGCAGGAGAAGTTCGACCTTAAGGCGATATCGAAAGTCGACGCCCAACTAGCGATGCTGTGCGTGCCCCACAAGGTGGCTATGAGCTATGTGCCTTCGCTGCTCAAGGCGGGGTTGCGGGTAATCGACTGGTCGGCTGATTATCGAATTGCCAACCCGGCTGTCTACGAGAAATGGTATTG
>Ga0315284_10015252_pt1 | contig 10932 bp, 5 predicted proteins | sample YL17G09_16_MG_FD_203696 | JGI IMG/M metagenome (GOLD analysis project Ga0315284, IMG submission 203696) | Sediment microbial communities from Yellowstone Lake, YNP, Wyoming, USA - YL17G09_16 | ecosystem: Environmental > Aquatic > Freshwater > Lake > Sediment | place: USA: Wyoming | collected...
GGGCTGCGCCTCGCGCTGCTGGCGCTCCCTCTGGCGGCGGCGACGGGCGACCCGAATTCCGCCGCCGCCGCGGCAGACGCGCTCGTCGCCCTCGCCTCCGCCGCTGCGGCCGCCGCCGACGCTTGCCCGCCGCCCCTCCTCGCCGCGGCCTCGAGGGCCCTGCGCGTCGCCGCCGGGGCGGCGGAGACGGCGGCGCTGCTCCGGGGCGCGGTCGCGAGGCTCCCGGCCGCAGCGAGGGCGAGCCTTGCCGCCGTCGTCGCAGGAGGAGGAGGAAGCGGCGGCGGAGGAAGTATTGGTGGAATAGGGAGTGCAGGAGGAGGAGGAGCCGCCGGGCCCGTTTCTATCGCGTTGCCTTCCTCTGCTGGTGCTGGTGCTGGTGCTGGTGCTGCTGCTGCCGGGGCTTCATCTTCTTCTTCTGGGGCTCAGCCGTCGATCAAGCTCAAGAGCTTTACGTGAGAGAGGACTGGGACAGAATGAGAGAGAGAGAAAAAAAACTGTGAACGAAAAAGAACGAAACGAAAAATCAGAAATTCAAAAAAAACTCACCGCGAATGTCGAGCCAATTGTGGGACGACGACTCTGCGGAGGGTTCCCTGTGGTCCCGCAGCTTCGATTTCGATGACTGCGACGGCGATCCTGACTGCTCCGTAAAAGGAAAGAAGAATAAGACGCTCTCCCTGCTCGTGGAAGAGGTGCGACTGATTTCGTTTCAATCTTAGGAGATCAACGCGGCGGCTAGAACGCTTGGTTTTTTCCTCCGTCTTCTTCTTCTCATCCTCTCCTCTTCTTTTCTCGTGGTATATAAGCAATCAGGAATGGAACGCCGGAATCGGCGGAACGTGCTGGGAGGGAGGCGTGCTTCTCGCGAGATTCCTGAGGTGAGTGTAAGGAGTGACTGGGTTTCCGAGTTAAGTCGAGAGTCGGTTTCCTCTTTTTTTTTCTTTCTCAACCTCGACCTCTTTTCGACTCTGAAAAAACCCTAAAAACCAAAAACTAGCTCCCCGGCCTTCGCCTCCCTCCAAGGACTCCCCACGGGCAGACCCTTGCGGGCCATCGAGCTGGGCTCCGGCGTCTCGGCCCTGCCCTGTCTGGTCGCGGCGAGACTGACGCGGAGAGGAAGAGCAAGGAAAGGAGAAGAAAAAGGAGTGAAAAAAGACGAGGAGGAGGACATCGGCGGCGACGGCGGAGAAGAAACCTCTCCCTCCTCTGTTCCTCTCTTCTCCGAGATCTTCGCGACGGACATCGACGAGTGTCTCCCCGGCCTCGAAGCCAACGCGGTCAAAAACGCCCCTTCCGCGACGAGCGTCGAAGTCGTGAGGTGGGAGGAGGAGGGAGAGGGAGAAGAGGGAGAAGAGGGAGGAGGAGAAGGAGAAGAGGGGGGAGGAGAAGAGGGAGGAGGAGAGGCAAAAGCAGAGGAGGCCGCCGCCGACGGCAAAGGCAGAAGAAGGCCCCAAGCTCTTAAACTCCTCGACCTCGACTGGCGCCTCTTCCCGCGAGCAACCGCGTTCCTCAAAGCCCCCTTTGACGTCATCCTCGTCGCAGACGCCGTCTACATCTCGGAGCTGATGCCCGCGCTGGTGGAGGCCACGCGTTGCGTCTGCGACCAGGGCTCCCTCGTCCTCCTCGCCTACTTCCTGCGCTCAGAGTCGGCGCACGCCCGGTTTTGGCCCCGCCTGCGCGCCGCCTTCGACTGCGAGCACATCCCTGCCGCTTCCTTCGGGTGCGACGGCGCGGACAAGGGCGATGACTCTCGGGGCCTGTTCCGCCTGAGGAAGAGGAGCGAAGAGGAGTATAGGGAGTTGGAGGAGAGGCGGAGAGTCGAAGAGAAAGAAAAGGGAGAGCAAGAGGAAGAAGAAGAAGAGAACAAGTAGATGAAATCTTTCGTCTCCCTTGATTGTAAATCACGCGAAGAAAAACGAAGCAGAAAGCACACTGCGCAGCGCTGAAGCGAGAGAAAGAAGGAGAACAGATAAAGGAGACCGAAACCGGGGGCCCCTGAGAAACCGCCTGCTCTTCACACACAAAAAAATCACCGCTTTTTTTTTTTTCATTCCTTCTTCGGCTGCGCAAAGCCGACGCGGACGGCCCGGCCGCAGAGCACCGCGCCGTCGACCTCCCTCACGGCCCTGTCGAGCTGCTCCTCGGTCAGGAAGTGGACGTGGGCGTACCCCCGGGATTTTCCCGTGACCTTGTCGGTGTGGAGGCGGACGCGGGTGACCGCGGAGCGCGGCGGCGGCGGGGGGAGGGGCAGCGAGGAGGGAGGGGGCTCGCTGTCGCCGCCGCTGGCGCCGGTGCTCGCTGCAGCCGCCGCCTCTTCACCCCCGGTCCCGCCCGCCTCCCCGGCCCCCGGGGCCAGCGCCTCGTTGAAGAGCGCCGCCACGTCCTCGGCCGAGGCCTCGAACGCGACGTTCCCGACGTAGGCGACGCTGTAGCCAGGGGTCTTCGGCGCCGGGGCGTCGAAGGCGGGCTTGGCCGCCTTCCCCTCGGCCGCCGCGCCGCCGCCTGCGCCGCCCGCGCCCTCGGCCCCTGCCCCTACCTCGCCCCGCGCCCCGACCTTGCACCTCTCCACCTTGACCCGCACCCCCTCCAGCATCGCCCCGTCGCACTCCAGCGCCTTTGCGTACCCTTCGTCGTCGGCGAAGGTGATGAAGGCGATCCCCCTGAAACGGCCCGTGTCGGGAAAGCGGAGCAGGCTCATGGCCTCGATCTCGCCGCACCAGCTCCAGTACTCGCGCACCTCGGCCTCCTCGTACTTGAAGGGCATGCCTCCCACGAAGACGCGGCGGGCGAGCGGATCTTGGCTGCCGGATGAAGAGGAGGGGCGAGAACTATCTCCGTCCCTCTTGTGGGTCTTGACGCCGCCGCGGGCGCGGCGCTTGGGCGCGGCGTCCGCGGCGTCGTCGCCGTTCGCGGGCGTGGCGGCCGTCGAAGGACCTGCCGCAGCCGCAATCGCCTTCGCCGCCTCCTCGGGCACCGCCTCCCTCTCGACGGGCACGGCATCGTTCTCGAGCTCGGAGAACTCGAACTGGAAGGAAGAAGTCGTCGCGGGAGGAGCGGCGGCAATAAGATCGGCGGGCATGGAAGCAGCTGCTGGAGCAGAAGCAGCAGCGGCAGCAGCCTCTCCCTCCTCGCCTTTCTCCTTCTTCTTCTTCTCCTCCTTTTGCTTCGTTGCGTCAGCGAAACCCAGCGCGTCGCGGATGCGCGCTGCCTCCTCTGCGTTCCCCGGACCCGAGGGAGCCGTACCGTTGCCCAGGCCCCCCTTCCCGCGCTTGCGGCGGCGCTTCCTCTTGGCTCCCTCTCCTTCGGCGCCTTCGGCAGCAGCAGCAGGAGCTGCCTCTGCCACCGCCGCCTCCTTTGCGACAGGAGCAGCAGCAGCAGCGACAGCGGGCGTCGCCGCCGCCGCCGCCGGAGGAGCTTCGGCGAGCGTTGCCGCGGGAGCGGCAGCAGCAGCAGCAGCGACGGCGGCGGCGGCGGCAGCAGCAGCGGCCTCGCGCTCGCGCTTCTTCGGCCTCTTGGGCGCCTTCTTGGCCGGGGTCGCCGTTTGCTCGATGGCGTCGGCAGCCAAAGCCGGCGGCGTCGAAGCAGGAGGGGGAGCGGCAGCGGCGGCGGCGGCGACGCTCTTTGCGGAGACAATGCTTTTACCCTCCGCGCCTTTCTTCTCCAAGATCACAGACTCCAGCGACGTGTACTGCTGGTAGAGCACAGAGTTCGCGTCCGTCTTCCTGCCGATGTAAGGCGACTGTTGTTGGAGGCGAGGAGGAGGAGGGAGGGAGAGAGCAATGTGAGGAAAGGTTGAGCAAGGCATGCGGAAAAAGGCAAAGCCGCCGACGCCGAGCGATAGAGCAGCTGCTTGCTCTCTCTCTCTCTCCCCTCGCAGCCTCTCTCCCTCTCTCTCTTTCTGGGAATGAGTAGCAGCTTCACGTACCTCGCGCACGCCGCGCCCTCGCGTGGTGGACGCCATGATTGACGATGAAGCAGGGGAGAGAAGAGTCGAGTGAAGAAGTAAAAAAGAGTCGAAAGAGTGGCTTGAAGGCTCAACGCCGTATCTCGTGTTTCACTCTCGCCGAAGTTGGACGTTCCAACGTCGACGCCAGCAATTGACTACGCTCACTTGGTTTGCGCGCCAGGCCAAGGTCTACTCTCGTTCGAGAGCATCAGACCTAAGCCATGCGAGCCTCTCTACGCTGCCATCCACCTGGCGCGACCATCCGCACACGCGGGGCGCTACGAAGACCGCCCGGCTCGATGCTGTCGCCGTCGGCTGGCCGCATCTTTTGTCGCCGCTTCTCTTCGCCGTCGCCGTCGCCGTCGCCTTTGACCATCGCCGCGTCCGGATCTCCCTACCGCTGGAATCCAGGTTCGTTGGCCTTAGTTTGTACAAGCATGTCTCTCGACATAACTAGACTCCAGAAACGAGCTACCAGAGGACAGAGGAGCGCTCACATCTCTTCCCACTGAAATCAATCCTTCCCTTTTTTAGCGTCCGACGGCGGCCAGCGCAAGCGCGAGACCCTGAAGACCCCACCCTCTTCCTCCCTCTCCTCCGTCGCCGCCGCCGCAGAGAAGGGCGTCGCGCCTCCTCCTTCGAGCGCTACCGAGACTGAGACCAGGAGCAACGACGAAGACAACGAAGAAGACCCGTGGGCCTGGGTGCCGCGGGACACCGTCGAGGAGGAGCTCCGGAGGCGGCGACTCGAGAGCCGGAGCCGGCGGAGCGCCGCCGCTATCAACGCCGCCAACGCCGCCGCGAAAGCGAGAGCGGGAGCGAGGGCGAGCGCCGAACGAGAAGCAGAAGAGGAGGAGCTCGAGCAGCCCGAGGAGGACCCTTTCGACGGCGGCGACGAAGGTGCCTTCGAAGGCGACGGCGAGCGGGTCGCCGTCGACGACGGGTGGGACGAGTTCCAGCGGGAGTGGGGCGGGGGGGGAGGAGGAGGAGCAGGAGCTGCCGCTTCGGCCTCTTCGGGGGCGAGAGGGAGCAAGAGCTGGTGGGGCAGCAGCGTCGGAGGCCCCACGTCTCGCCGCTTTGGCCAGCGGCGGCGGCCGGAAGATTTGGAGGAGGAGGAGGAGGAGGAGGAGGGGGGGGGGCAGCAGCCCTTCGAGGCCGCCTCTCGCTACGAAGACGAGGGAGATGACGACTACTATCGCCGGAGCGCCGCTTCTTCTTCTCCTTCTTCTTCATCTCCGCGCCCGTCGTCGCCGTTGAAATCTCGATTCGACGACGACGACGACGGCGACGAAGAGGAGCCCTTCGATGAGGAAGACGAAGAGGGCCTCCCGCTCCCGCCGCTCCCCGACATCGTGCCCCTGACCCAGCAGGAGTCCTCCGCCGTGCTGCCGCTGGCGCCGCTGCCGGACCAGGTCGCCTTCTTCAACTCTGACGGCGCCGCCGTCATCCAGAGGCTGGGGGTGTCGCTGCTGGTGACGCTCGCGACGGCCAAGGCCGCGCCCGCGGCCGCGGCCGGGGCGCTGACGCTGCCGCTCTGGTACCCTCTCGCCGCGGCAGCCGTCCGCAACGGCAAGCTGCGCGGGGCCAACTCCTTCTCCGCCGCCCTGGGCGGAAGAGGCAGGAGAGGCAGAAGGGGAGCCGGGGGCGCGGTGCCCTCGAGGAGCGCCCCGCCCGCGGTCGGGATCTGGAGGGCGACGGTGCTCGACGCCCGGGTCGGTAACGGTCGCCGCGGGGGCGGAGGAGGCGGCGGCCGCTCCGGCGCCGGTGCTCCCCCCCTGGGACTGGGCCCCCCCACGCTCACTCTGACGATCGGCGACGACTCTGGGGCCACGACGAAGCTCGTCGTGCCGTACGAGAGGGTCCACGACGCGATAGAGGTCGGCGAGGCCGCGGAGCTGCTCGTCGTTGCCTCTGGCGGCGGCGGCACGCGGCGGCGGAGGCGGAGAGGGAGCCGCTTCGGCGACGACGAAGGCGATATCGCCTCCGCCTTCGGCGGGTTCAGGGCCGTGCGCGAGGCCTACCTCCCGGGGGCGGGGCTTTGGGTCTCGGGAGACGAGTACCCGAGCATCGACCGGAGGGCCTTTGTCCGCGTGTCGCTCAGCATCGAGGAGGAGCGTCGGGCTCAGGCCGAGGAGGAGGCAGACGAGGCGGAGTTTGCTGCTGCTGCTGCCGCTGCTGCTGCCGCTGCTGCTGGGGGGGCAGCTCCTTCTTCTTCGTCTCCTTCTTCTCCTTACTCAGAGCAGGAGGAGGAGGACCGGGGGTTTGTGCTGTAATAAAAAAGACGAGGGAAGAACGGATGGAAGGAAAATGAAGAGGAGAGGCGGAGAGGAAGGGAAGAGGAACTCTGACCTTCCTCTGACGAAGAAGAAGGGAAGAAACGGTCTTCGTCCAGCGTTGGACACTGGACGAGGACCGTTGTGATTTTCCTCCACAAATCGAAGAAGAAAGGGAAGCATCGCGTCGCTTTCTTCTTTCACGCTCCCCCTCCCTCCCTCGACCTCTCCCTCTCCCTCTCCCCTCTTCGACGGAGAGCCGCTCCTTCTCCGGTCCAGCCCCTCTCTCGCGTCCAAGGAAGAAAATGGAGCTCGAGGCGTCGCCCCAGCCGAGCGACGCCCCGGCTCCTCAAGCTCACGCCACTGCTCCTCCCTCGCCTTACCATGCTGCGCTCGGCAACGCCGCTGCGGCCGCCACGGCCGCCTCTGCCGCCGCCGCCGGCGGGCGCGTCATCAGCCTCGAGGTACGTTGGCAGGGAGGATCCTGCGAACGAGGCGGAGAGTTGGGAAAAAAGAGAGAAGAAGCTCGAATGATGGGCGCGATGGATGCTTCGACGTCGTCGAGATTGAAAACGACGACGTCGAAACGCTTCGGTGCTCAATGCCCCCCGCTCTTCCTCTCTCTCTCGCCTCCTCCCTCCCTCTCCTCGCTCACGCAACACCAGGTCGAGAACTTCAAGTCCTACCGAGGCCGCCAACGCATCGGGCCCTTCGGCGGCTTCACCGCCGTGATCGGGCCCAACGGCTCCGGCAAGTCCAACCTGATGGATGCGCTCTCCTTCGTGCTCGGGGTGCGGGCGCGCCAGCTCCGCGGCGGCACGCTGCGCGACCTGCTGCACTCCTCGGGCGTCGGCGCCGCCGCGGTCGCCGCCGCGGCCTCGGAGCCTCCGCTGACGAGGGCGCGCGTCGAGCTGGTGTTCAGGCCCGGGCCGGCGCACCCCGACGCGGCCAAGGGCGACATCCGCTTCGCCCGCGTCGTCGTCGCGCCCGCTGCCCCCGCGGCGGCGGCGGTCGAGGAAGGGGCGGGGGGCCGCCGCTCGGAGAACGCCTCAGCCACCGCCGCCGCTGCCGCCCCTTTGCCCGCTGCCACCTCCCACTACGAGGTCAACGGACGCCAGGTCACCTGGGACGCCTACGATGCGGTCCTGCGCTCGCACGGCATCCTCGTCAAGGCACGCAACTTCCTCGTCTTCCAGGGCGACATCGAGTCGGTCGCGTCGGCGTCGCCGCAGGCCCTGACGGCGATGTTCGAGGCCGTGAGCGGATCGGGCGAGCTCAAGGCGGCCTACGAGGAGGCTGAGGCTGCCAAGGCGAGCGCGGAGGAGGCTGCGGCGCTGGCGTTCTCCAAGCGGCGCGCCGCGGCGGTCGAGAAGCGGCTGAAGCGGGAGCAGCGCGACGAGGCCGAGAAGTTCCTGAGGCTGCAGCGGGAGCTCGACGAGCTGCGCGCGACCTTGCTGCTGCTGCGGCTGTTCCACGCCGACGCCGACGGCGCCGCGGCGCGCCTGGCAGGCACGCGCCGCGCGTCGGAGCTCGCCGACGTCGAGCGCGCGCGGCTCGAGGCCGAGGCCTCGGCCGACCTCAAGCGGAAGGACGCCGCGGAGCTGCACAAGCAGCGCATGCTCCGCGAGAGGTCCCTGAACCGTGAGCGCGCGGCGCTCGAGGCGCGCAACCCGGAGGCCCTGCGCGCGCGCGAGGAGAGCTCGAGGCTGGCCCGCCGCGAGAAGGAGCTGGCCGCGCGCGTCGTGGCCGCGGCGCGCGCGCGTGACGAGCAGGCCGCGGCGGTCGCCAAGCTCGAGGCTGACCTGCGCGCCGTCGAGGCCGCGCAGGAGGCCGCGGCCGCGGACGAGGAGGCCGCCGCCGCTGGTGGCGCTGGCGGGTCTTCTTCTTCGTCTTCGAGCGCCATCTCCAAGCTCGACGCCGCGACGCGCGCCGAGTACTACCGCCTTAAAGAGGAGGCGGGATCCAAGACGGCCCGCGTGCGCGCGACGCGCGACGCCGCGGCCGCCGCGGCCCGCGCTGACGCCTCGGCCCTCTCGGCCCTCGAGGCGCAGCTCGCGTCGCTGGCCGAGCGCGGCTCGGCACTGCGCTCCGAGGCCGACGCCGCCGCCGCTGCCGCCGCCTCGGCGCGCGCAGACGTCGAAGCCGCCCGCCGCGCGCTACGCGAAAAAGAGGAAGAGACGGAGCGCCTCCGCGTCCAGTCCGTCGCCGTCACCACGCAGCGCCTCGACCTGGAGCGCAAGCTGAACCAGGCCGACGAGGCGCTGCGCGACGCCAGGGCGCAGCGCCGCGAGACCGAGCGCGACCGCCGCGCCGCCGACGCCGTCGCGCACATGCGCAGGCTGTTCCCCGGGGTCCACGGCAGGGTGACCGACCTCGCCTCGGCCAGGCAGCGCCGGCACCAGGTCGCGCTCGCGGTCGTGCTGGGGAAGGACATGGACTCGGTCGTGGTCGACACGGAGGCGACCGCGAAGGAGTGCATCGCCTACCTCAAGCAGGCGCGCGCCCCGCCGATGACCTTCCTGCCCGTCGCGACGATCCGGGCCAAGCCCGTCAACGAGAGGCTGCGGGCCAGACTGGCCGCAAACGGGGAGGAGAGCGGCGGGGCCAACAAGTCGACCGCCACGCTGGCGATCGACCTGCTCGATTTCGAGCCGTCGGTCGAGCGCGCTCTGGCCTCGGTCTGCGGCGACACGCTCGTCTGCGACAGCGTCGCCGAGGCGAGGAGCCTGGCCTTCATGGGCGCCGAGCGCCACAAGGTGGTCGCCCTCGACGGCACGCTCATCTCTCGCGCCGGGCTCATCACGGGCGGGGCCTCGGCGGCGATGGACGCGCGCGCGGCGCGCTGGGACGACGCCGCGCTCGCGAAGCTGAAGGAGCAGAAGGCCGCCGCGGCCGAGGCGCTGGCGGTGCTGCCGGCGCCTCGGGAGACGTCCGCGCGGCTCGAGGCGCTGGCAGCGGACCGCGCCGGGCTGGAGCGCGAGGCGCAGCTGCGGTCGGCCGACGCCGACGCCGCCGCGGCGAGGGCGTCGCGCGTCGCCGCCGAGGCCGCGGCCCTCGAGGAGGAGCGCGGGCGCCGCGCGCCCGACGCGGCCTCGCTCCAGTCCTCGCTGAAAGACGCAGAGAAGAAGGCCGCGCAGGCGACCGAGCGCATCAACGAGGTCGAGGACCGGCTCTTCGCGGTTTTCTCGTCCAAGGTGGGCGTGCCCAACGTCCGAGAGCACATGGAGCGCTCCGCGGCGGCCGCGGCCGAGGCCTCGAGGAAGCGCCTGGCCCTCGAGGCGCAGCTGGCGAGGATCAGGCACCAGCTGTCGTACGAGCGGCGGCGCGACCTGGCCGCCCCGGCGGAGCAGGCGAGGGCCGAGCTCGACGCCGCCGCGGCCCGCCGCGCCCAGCTCGCCGACGAGGAGAGAGGCGCCGCCGCGGCGCTGAAGGAGGCCGAGGCGGCGCTGAGCAAGGCCGCGGCCGAGGTGAGCGAGCTGAGGGCGCGCGCCGACGCCGCGGAGAGCTCGGCGCGCGACGCGAGGAGGGGCGCGGCCGCTGCGGCGGCGAGCGCGGCGGAGATCAAGGCCGGGATCGCCGCCGCGGCCGCGGACGCCGAGGCCGCTGACGCCAGGGCGCGTGACGTGCTCGAGGCCGCGGAGATGGAGCAGGTGGCCTTGCCGCTCAAGGAGTCCCGCGGAGCGGAAGAGGAGGAGGAGGAGGAAGCAGGAGCGACCGCAGAGGAGGAGGAAGCGATGGATACGGGCGAGGGGGACGACGGCGAAGGAACCCCCGCGGCCCTCCGCCGCCGCCGCCCCGGCGCCCGCCACGACTTCTCCCGCCTCCCGCGCGCCCTCACCGCCACGGCGGCTGCCCGCCCCGCCGAGCGCGAGCGCGCCGACGCCGAGCTCCGCCGCGAGCAGGAGGCCCTCGCGGCGCAGCTCGCCCGCGGCGCGCCCAACCTCAAGGCGCCCGACCAGTACCTCGCCGCCAAGGACCGCGAGCGCGCCCTGGCCGAGGGCGCCGACGCAGCCCGCGCGAGGGCAGCGGCGGCCGCGGACACCTTCGCGCGCGTGCGCGCCGAGCGCGCCCTGCGCTTCTCCTCGGCCTTCGAGCACGCCGCCTCGGCCGTCGATGACGTCTTCAAAGATTTAACAAAGTCCGACGCGCACCCCGCGGGAGGCTCTGCCTACCTGAGCTTGGAGCACGCCGACGAGCCCTACCTGGGAGGCGTCCGCTTCGTCGCGATGCCGCCAGCCAAGCGCTACCGGGACATGGACGCGCTGAGCGGGGGAGAGAAGACGCTGTCCGCCCTGGCGCTGCTGTTCGCGGTGCACTCGTTCCAGGCCGCGCCCTTCTTCGTGCTCGACGAGGTCGACGCCGCGCTCGACGCCGCCAACGTCGCGCGCGTCGCGCGCTACGTCCGCGCCAAGACCCGCGAGGGGGGCCAGCGGGGGCGGGGAGGCGGGGCGGGAGCGGCTGCGGCCGTTGACGCGCCGCCGCTGCAGGCCATCGTCATCTCGCTGAAAGACGGCTTCTACCACCACGCCGACGCGCTGGTGGGCGTGTGCAGGGACCCGGACACCTCGGCGTCGGGCACGCTGACGTTCGACCTCGACAGGTTCGGCGAGCCGTGAAGAAGTTCGAGTTTTTTTTTTTTAGTCCTCCTTCGCTTCCTCTCTTGTCCTTTCCTTGTTCCCCCCACTTTTACCCCCTCCCTTCCACACTTGCACT
>Ga0315284_10015254_pt1 | contig 10931 bp, 10 predicted proteins | sample YL17G09_16_MG_FD_203696 | JGI IMG/M metagenome (GOLD analysis project Ga0315284, IMG submission 203696) | Sediment microbial communities from Yellowstone Lake, YNP, Wyoming, USA - YL17G09_16 | ecosystem: Environmental > Aquatic > Freshwater > Lake > Sediment | place: USA: Wyoming | collected...
GTCCTAAAAAAAATAAGTGCAAGGGAGGCGGGGGGGCGACGTTTCCTGGTGCTAAACGATTTTTAAACGAAAAAAGCGCCGCCGCGAAAAAACTCTCTCTCTGTCTTTTCTTTTCTCTCTCTCTCTCTCTCTCTCCTTCCTTCCTCCACTTAATACGTCCTCGCCTTGGGCGGGATGTGTTCCATCTCGGAGTCCAGAGGCTGCAGATGCACGGGCCTGTATCCGATCTCGACCTTCCCCTTCCCTCCAAACTCTCCACTCTCGAGTCCCTCGCGGCTGAACCAGCCCAGCGTGTGCTTGAGCCACCCCGCGTCGTCGCGCTCTGTGAAGTCCTCGCGGGCGTGCGCTCCTCGGGACTCCTTGCGCTGCTCGGCCGAGTGCATCGTCACGGCGGCGTTGGTGAGCAGGTTTTCGAGCTCCAGAGCCTCGACCAGATCGGTGTTCCAGGTGAGCGACCGGTCCTTGATGCCGACGCTCGCGAATCGGTCGACGATCGCGTCGACCCGCCGCACGCCGGCCTCGAGCGTCTCCTGGGTCCTGAAGACGGCGGCGTCCTCCTGCATCGCGCGCTGGAGGTCGCGGCGCATGGCCGCCACGGGCACGGCGCCGTCGGCGGTGCGCAGCTTTTCGAGCCGCTTGATGGAGTCCGCGCCGGCGTCCCCCTTGAGGAACGGCGGCGGGTTTCCGGGTTTGACGGATTCCGCGATCGTGTTTGCGCACGCGCGGCCAAAGACGACGATGTCGAGTAAGGAGTTGGCTCCGAGCCTGTTGGCGCCGTGGACGGAGGCGCAGGCGGCTTCCCCCGCGGCAAGGAGCCCGGGCACGATGGCGTCGGGGTCCTTGGCGGTGGGGCGGAGGACCTCGCCGCGGACGTTGGTGGGGATGCCGCCTTTTGGAAAAGTTTTTTTTTTTTTAGAGATAAAAGAGAGGTCGAGGTCGAGGTTGAGGTTTGAGTTTTTCTCTTCTTCCTTCGCCCGTTTCATCTTCTTCCTTCGCCCGTTTCATCTTCTTCCTCTTCGTCTCTCTCTCTCTCTAGAAACTCTCCCGAAGATCGAATACAAATCGAGCTCTTACCCATGTTGTAATGGACCGTGGGAAGGACCGGGATGGGCTCTTTGGTGACGTCGACGCCTGTTTTTGAGTTTTTTTGTTTTTTTTGGGGGAAAAAAAAACGCGAAGAAAGAGAGTGAGCATTTCTTCCCTTGCCGCCTTGTCGTTCTCTCTCTCGACCTCTCCGGGAGAAAAAAAAACCCCTTCTCACCGGCAAAGATTGCCGCCGTCTCCGAGATCCCCGGGAGCCTCTCGGCCAGCAAATCCGGCGGCAGGTGGTCGAGGTGCAGGTGCACGTGGTCCTTCTCGGGGCCGCACCCGCGGCCCTCGCGGATCTCGAGCGTCATCGACCGCGAGACGATGTCGCGCGACGCGAGGTCCTTCAGGCTCGGCGCGTACCGCTCCATGAACCGCTCCCCCTTCCCGTTGCGCAGGATGCCCCCCTCGCCGCGGCACCCCTCGGTGATCAGGCACCCGGCGCCGTAGATCCCCGTCGGGTGGAACTGGATGAACTCGAGGTCCTGGAGCGGCAGCCCGGCGCGGGCGGCCATCGCGCCGCCGTCGCCGGTGCACGTGTGAGCGCTCGTCGCGGAGAAGTAGGCGCGGCCGTAGCCCCCCGTGGCGAGCACCGTCTGGTGCGCCGCAAAGCGATGGAGCGACCCTGAGAGAGACAAAGAGGAGTTTTTTTTGGGGGGGGGAGGGGGAAGGAGAAGGGTCGAAGGCAGCTCTCTTTGTGAGCCAAGAAAAAACGGAAAAAAAGAGAAGGAAAAAAAAAACCCCGACACCCGGAAACCAAAAACTTCCTCCCTCGTCTCACCGTCCTCGAGGCAGAGAGCGATCACGCCCTTGCACTCCCCGCTCTGCTCGTCCATGATCAGGTCGAGGGCGAAGTACTCGACGAAGAACTGGCAGTCGTGGCGCATCGCCTGGCCGTACAGCGTGTGCAGCATTGCGTGCCCGGTGCGGTCGGCGGCGGCCGCGCAGCGGTAGGCCTGGCCGCCCTTGCCGTAGTCGAGCGACTGGCCCCCGAAGGCGCGCTGATAGATCTTGCCCTCGTCGGTGCGCGAGAAGGGCAGGCCGTAGTTCTCGAGCTCGATGACGGCGGCTGGGGCCTCGCGGCACATGTACTGGATGGCGTCCTGGTCCTGTTTCGAGAGCGGGAGGGAGGGAGGAAAAAGAAAGAGAGGGAGGGAGGGGAGGGAGAGAGGGGAAGGAAGAGGTGAGCTTCCTTCGAGCGGAGCGACAGCGGAGCGAAGAAGCTTTCGTCTGTTGTCTTTCGCTTCGAGCGGAGCGACAGCGGAGCGAGGAAGGATTTTCTTTCTCTCCTCCCCCCCCCCCAAAAAAAAAACCCAAAAAAAACCCGAAAACAAAAAATCTAACGCACTCCGAGCCAGTCGCTCCCCTTGATCGTATCGTAGGCGTGCCAGCGCCAGTCGTCCTCGCTCATGTTGCCCAGCGCGGCGTTGATGCCGCCCTGGGCGGCCACGGTGTGCGAGCGCGTCGGGAACAGCTTGGTGATGCACCTGAGGTAGGAAGTTTTTTTTGAGACAGGAGGTTGAGAAGAGGTCGAAGCCGCGATGGGAGAAATGGTTCCCTCTTTGTCATTCTCCGCCGCCGCCGGCGGCTCCAGCGCTTTCGGGAGCATCTTTCTGCTCGTTTCTCGCGCAGAGCCTCACTCTCACGGCGTGCTCTGCGCCCAAGGCGTTTGAAGGAGAAAGCAAGCCAAAAGCGGCGATACAGCGAGCGCCGAATTGCGTTCCTCTCTTTTTTCCCTCATGCTTTCTTCTTCTCCATCGCCCCCCATGCCTCTCTCTCTCTCTCTCTCTCTCCGCACAACAACTCACGCTGTCTTCAGCCCAGCCTCGCAAAGGCCGACGGTCGCGCGGAGGCCCGCCCCGCCTGCCCCGACGACGACAGCGTCGTACGAGTGGTCGATGACCGGGATGCCAGAGAGGGAAGCGGAAGAGGAGCGATGGCGACGCTGCTGGGAGCCGGTCGCGGCAGCATCGACGCCGGGAGGAGCGAACGACGAGCTCACTCCGCTTCGCCCTGCCGTGAGCGACGCCGTGACCGTGCGGAGGGCATCTCCTAACCCCGCGGAGGAGGAGCGGCGCAGCAGGGAGCGCAGGAGCATGGTTTTCTCCTTGGTTTCGGAGGGCAGAGTTGAACGTTTTTTTTGTGGAGGAATGATTTTCGCGGGCCACGTCGTTGCTCACATTCCCGCGCCTTCCTCTCTCTTTCCTTAAAAACCTCCAATCTCTGTTCGCTTCCCTCGCCTCTCGCCATCCACGCCTCCACAATGTCCGCCATCGCCGCCGTCCGTTCTATTCGCGCCCCTGCCGCCCTCGCCGGGAAGAGGGCCTCGCCCGCCGCCGGGCGCAGGGCCTCCTCCGTCGCCGTGCGTGCGGTTGCCGAGAAGCCTTCTGAAACCATTGTTCCCTCGGAGGAGGCGCCCGTCGCGGACAACACCGTGTTCTACAGGGGACGCGCTTACTCCGACGCGGAATACGACGCAGCCAAGGCCTCCGGCGAGATCAACGACCTGAGCAAGGTCGAGGTCGCGGTCTACGCCGAGCCACCGACGTTTGGAGGTGAGGGCAGATGTTTGCTATTTTTTCGACGGTCGAAAGCGAAGCGGCAGCGCCAAGCTGCTTTCTTTTGCTTTTTCTTGCTTCTTCGCTTTTTCGCTGCACTCTCTCTTTCCTTCTCTTCTTCTTCTTCTTCTTCTTCTTCTTCTTCTTCCTCTGGCTCCTTCGAGCTTTTCTCTCCGAAAGAAAAATCCAGAGTTCCAGAAAAAAAGAGAGAAGGAAAACAAAAAAAACTCGCACTCGACTCAAACTCACCTTTCTCTCTTCCCCTTCTCCGTCCCTCTCGCTCCCCCTCTCCCAGAAATCATGGCCTTCTCCGGCCCGGCCCCCGAGGCCCTCAACGGCCGCCTCTGCATGCTCGGCCTCCTCGCGGGGGTCGCCGCCGAGCTCGCGACGGGCAAGTCCGTCCCGGAGCAGTTCTCGCAGGAGCCGACGCTCGTCGTCGCGACGGCGCTGATCTTCGCCGCCGCGACCTTTGCGCCTCTCATCTCCAACGTCGACGTCGTGGCGCCTGCTGGGTTCGTTCGCAACGTGTTCACCTCGAAAGCGGAAACTGCGAACGGCCGCGCGGCGATGGTCGGGTTCGGCTCGCTGCTGCTGATCGAGGCCGTCAAGGGGAGCGCGCTGTTCTGAAAGAAAAAAATCAAGCAAAAAACAACGCCGACGAGAGGGAGTCTCCTTCTCTCTCCTCCCGGTGCGCTCCCCTCCGAACTTCTTTCCTCACCCCGAATTTCTTCCCCTTCCCCCACTTGTAAAAAGCTCGGAAGAGAGCGCCTCATTTTTTGAAATGGAAAAGAAAACGTCAGAACGGCAACAAGTTGATTATGCTTTTTGCAAGGCGTGAAAAAAGAAAAAACGAACCCCCCTCCTTTTGCTCTCCCTTCTCCCGATTCTCTCTCTCTGCTCTCCCGAAAGGAACGAACGGGAAAAAGAGCCCCTCTCCCCGAATAAAAAACACAGAAACAAAACCCCATAATTTGTTCCATTTTCACGCCGCGCGCGTCGTCGCCGGCCTGCCCCTCTTCCTCGGCGCAGCAGCGGCGGGCTTGTCGGCCGCGGGGGCCTTTCCGGCAGCAGATGCGACGGGAGCGGCAGCAGAAGCGGCGACCGCGGTCGTCGCTTTCGCCTTGCGGCCCCTCTTTGCCGGCGGAGGCGCCGGCGCTCCCGCCGCTTCCTCTGTCGCCTCCTCCTCGGCAGCAGCGGGGACAGGTGCGATAGCAGCAGCAGCTTCTTTGGGCCGGCGCCCGCGCTTCTTGCTGGCTGCGGCAGCAGCAGCGGGCTCTGCGGCGGGAGCAGGGGCCGCGGTCGTCGTCGTCGCCGCCTCCTTCTCCTGAGCAGCAGCAGCAGGAGCGGATTTCGGCTTGCGCCCCTTCTTCACCGCCGCGGGAGCGGGGACGAGCACAGCGGCAGCGCCGGAAACAACAGCGGCGGCGGAAGCAGGCTCAGCAGCAGCAGCAATAGGAGCTCCCTCAGCAGCAGGGGCAGCAGCAGAGGCCTTTTTGCCTCGCTTGGCGGGAGCTTTCCCCTTTTTCGCCTCCGCTTCCGCCGCCAGCGGTGCTCCCGCCACCGCCGCCGCAGCCTCCTTGCCCTTCCTCCGGCGCTTCTTCCCCGCCTCCTTGGGGGCCGACGCCGCGTCAGCGGCGGGAATAGCAGCAGCAGTAGTAGCAAGCCGCGAAGAGTCTGCCTCTGCCGCAGGAACAGCATCAGTCGTCGTCGCGACAGCAGCAAGCGCAGCAGCAGCGTCGGCGGCAGCGAGAGCGGCGGCGGCGGCGCTCTCCCCCCCGCCCTCGGCCCTCGCCTCCTCACGCGCACCCTCCGCCTCCATCCGGATCCCAAACCGCAGGCACAGCTCCGCCCGGAGCGGGCCCTCGAGGCAGCCGCGCGCGTCGAGGGCCGCGACGACCGCCTCGGGCTCCGGGGCCGTCGCCCACCGGTCGCCCGCCTCGGCCTCGTGGGAGCAGCGGGCCCCGGGGCGCGAGACGAAGAGCGCCGGGCGCGGCTTCCTCGAGGCGGCAGTCGGAGCGGCCGCAGCCGCCGCCGCCGCCGCGGCGGCGGCGTCGCCTCGCTCGTCGTCTCCCTCTCCCTCGCCGCTCTTCCTCTTCTTCTTCCTCTCCGCCCCCGCGCCCCCCGCGCCGCCGCCGCCCAGCGCCCCGCCGCACCTCAGCAGCCAGAACCTGGCGCCGTCCCTGTCGCTCCCAAGAGGCACGACCCTCGCCCTCGGGGCCACGGCCGGCCTCGCCGCCAGCGCGGCCAGCTTCGCGTTGGCCGCCGCCGTCGCCGCGGCCTCGACGCGCGCGCGCGACGCCGCGACGAGCGCGCGCTGCTCGTCGAAGGTCATCGCCGCCGACCCCGCGTCGGCGAGCAGCGCCCCCACCTGCGCGTCCCTCTCCTTGGCCCACGCCTCCCGCGCCTCGCGCTTGGCCTCCGCGACGGCCTCGCGGCGCTCGCGGTCGACGCCCTGGCCTGAGCGCGCGCCGTGCTCGAGCGCGGCCTCGACCGCCGAGCGCACGCGCGCGGTGTCGAGCGCGTCATGGCACAGAGCGCGCAGCATGCGCACGCGCGTTCCGGGGGGCAGGGCCCAGTAGCCTCCCGGGGGGTAGGGGGCGCCGACCAGAGAGGCAGCGGAAGGAGAAGGGTCGGCGGCCTCCTCCTCCCCTCCTCGTCCTCCTGCCGGTCCTTGGCCGCAAGCGGCGGCGGCGCTCGTCGTGGCCGCTGCTTCTTCGGCCCCGCGTCCCCCCTCACCTCCCTCCCTCCTCCTCGCGGCCTGCTGCTCGCGGTCCGCGGCCAGGTACTGCCGCATAACCGCCTCCCACCCGCCCAGTCCGACGCTGCCCTCGATGCCCCAGTCGGCCCTGACGAGGTCGAGCAGCGCGACGTGCGCGAGCGGCACCGCGGTGCTCGGAGGAGGGGCCGCCGCCGCCGCCCTCCCGCCGCCGCCGGTCGCCTGCCGGGCCAGCTCCGCCGCGAGCGACGCGGAGCAGACGACGGGGACGCCCACGTCCGCCGCGGCGAAGGCGGCGACGGCGGCGGCGCGGCGCGCGGCGGCCGCGGCGTCCTCCTCCTTGTTCCTGGCGGGCTTGTTGCCGCCGTCGTCGCTCTTGTCGTCTCCGGCCTTGTCGCCGTCGGCGGCGGCTTCTCCGTCGTCGCTCTTGTCGTCGACGGCCTTGTCGGCGTCGGCGGCGGCTTCTCCGTCGTCGCTCTTGTCGTCGCCGGCCTTGTCGGCGTCGGCGGCGGCTTCTCCGTCGTCGCTCTTGTCGTCGCCGGCGTCGTCGGCGGCTTCTCCGTCGTCGCTCTTGTCGTCGTCTGCTGCGGCGTCGGCATCAGCATCAGCAGCTGCGGTCTGGAGTTCTCCCCCGGCAGCCGGAGCGGCATCGGCGGCGGCGCCTGCGCCCCTGGCAGGAACAGCAGCGGCGTTGGCGCCAGCCTTCTCCGCCGTCGCCGCCGCGCTCCTCCTGGGCTTGGGCGCCGCCGGCAGCACCACCTCCTCGCTCCCGCCGAACGTCTCGAAGAACTCGAGCACCTCGGCCAGGTCCCCGGCGTCGACGTCCTCCGGGAGCGGCAGCGCGGAGGGCGCGCCGCGGGGCCAGGGCGCCGGGCGGATCGCGTTCTTGCTGCCGTTGGCGCCGCCGGGGGCCGCGTTCCCGGTCCCGGCCGGTCCCGCCCCCCTCGCCGGCCTGTGGATCTCGAGCGCGGCCCCCGGCGGCATCGGGGCCGGCCTGTCCCCGAGCTGCGCCTCCGGCAGCAGGGCCCCCTCGGCCGCGGCCCCGCCCAGCCTGGGCCCCGCGCCGCGGCGGTGCAGGCCGTTGCCGTGCTGCGGCGAGTCCGAGCCCTCGTCGTTCTCGCCGGCGCTCCTCGGCTGCTTGGGGGCCCGCGGCGCCCGCTCCGCCGCCGGGAACGCCACCCTCTTCGCGTTCGGGTTCTTGACCAGCAGGTCCGACACGGACCCGAAGCCCGCGGCCTTGGACACGCCCGCCAGGATGCCCGTCGCGCCGAGGCCCGCCTTTTTGCGGCAGTTGCTGCAGTTGCACTCTGCCCTGCAGCGCGGGCATCCCCACCCCTCGACCTCGTTGACGGCCTCGACCTGCTCTCCGTAGCGGTTGGAGAGGCAGCGCGGGCACCAGAAGAGCGTGCACTGCTTGCACTTGGCCTTGACCTCGACGGTCTTTTGGCGGCACTGTTTTTTTTTTTTTTTGTGTGTGTGTGTGGCGGAGTTGGAACGAGAGGGGGAGAAAAAAAGAGAGAAGAACGAGGCGTGAGATGAAAGAGGGAAACCGGGAAAAAAAGAGCTGTCGCCGCCGGCGAATCGAAAAAAGAAAAGAGCTCGAAATGCCTCGCGTGTTTTTTCTCCCCCCTGTCGAAACATAATTCTTCTTTAATCTCGAAGAGGCGCGAGAAGACGACAATAGTGTCTCTCTCCAAGATGAGATACGGACACTCGAAAAGCAGCAGCTGCTCACCTGGTGGCACGTCGTCCCGTTGGCCGAGTCGTAGATGCGCCCGCCCTGCACGCGCACGCCCGGGTTGCTGCAGCGGGGCTTCCTGGCCTTGTTGACGGCGACCGCGACGACGACGGCGGCGTCCGCGTCTGCGACGGCGGTGGCTCCAGCAGCGTCGGCGGCGACGAGGGGCTTTTCGACGGCCGGGGGCTCGTTCTCGCGGGCGGTGGAGTCTTTTGATTTTTTGATTTGATTTTCACGGAGAGAGAGACAGAGGGACGTCGACAAGTTGAAGATGAGACGTTGAGAGTTTTTTATTTGCTTCTCTCTCGCGTAAAGGAGCTTTGGCGTGCAAAGGCGCGATGCTCCTGCCGCGTCGGCGTCACGCGTCTTCTCTCGCAAGAGGAAGAGAGACGATAAAATGCGTGAGAGCAGGAGACTTGAAAGGGGAGAGGCCCCTCGGGCATCAACGGAATGCAATTTCGCTGCCGCCGCTCGCCAACGCGCAACTCGACCGTCGATTCATTCGCTCTCCTCCTCACCTCTGCCGGTGCTCGCCGTCTCCTGCAACGCAGCAGCCGCCACCTGCTTCTTCTGCTTCTTCTGAGGTTTGGCCTTCTTCGAAGCAGCAGCAGCGGCAGCAGTGGGAGCCATCGCGACGGCCTTTGTGCTTGCCATTTTCTCTGAAAGAAAAAGAAGAAAAACGAAGAAAAAAAAAGGTCGAGCAAAGGCTTCGACAGTTCTTTTTCGAAAAAAAATGGAGAGAGGGAGAGAAACTGCTCCTTTTATGTTGTGATTTTCTTTCTTTTTGCACAAGAAAAAAAAGAACAAAGTGAGAGATAATCGTTTGGTGAATACTGTATTGTCGGGCGAAAGTGCGTGCATTTAGGGGAAAAGATAGAGGGACGGAGCGGCAAACTCAAAGGAAAAGGTGGGTTGGGGGGGCTGTTGAAAAAAAGCTGCGGAAGGCTGCGTTTTTTTTTAAAAATGGTCGTTTTGTTGTCTCTCTTTCCCTCGCTCTCTCTCCCCGTTTTCTCCTTCTCTCTCCCTCTCTTTCTCTCTCTCGGCCGCACGCGCTCGGGAATGGGGAGCGTGGCGCGCAAATCAATCCTCAAAATCATCCTCGACGAGCAATGAAGAAAGACTCTCGGAGGCGGGAGGAAAGAAGCGAGAGTTCTCAACTGTTTTAATTTTTTTGGTTCTGTGTTTCCGTTTTCTCTCTCCACGTTTCTCCTGGTTTCTCCTCCTTCCCACCAAAAGCTCACATCCCGAACACGCCCGCAAAGTCGCTGTCGGGCAAAGGGAGCGTCGCCGTCGCGGCGCGGCCCGAGGCCGCGAGCCCGACCAGAGCGCCGTTGCCCGTCGTCCGCCTCCGGCCGGCGCCGTCGCGGGGGGTGCCGGCAGAGGCGGGGCGCGACGCACCGTTGTTGGAGTCGCGCGGGGTCGGGAGCAGCGCCGAGATGAGGCCGGAGGCGTCGCGGAAGATCGGGCGAGCGGCAGCGCCGGACTCTTGCTGCTGCTGCTGCTTCGGGGCCACCGGAGCTGCCGCTGCTTCCGAGGGGGCTGCTGCTGCTGCGGCAGCGACGGCGGCAGGAGCGGCGCCCGCGCCCGCTCTTCCGCTCCCGCCGCCGAAACCGCCAGCGGCCGCCGCGACCGCCGCCTCCCCGCCGAGCGCCGCCAGCGTCGCAGCATCAACCACGGGAGCGGGCTCCCCGCCCAGCTCCGCGACCCGCCGCGACAGCGCGAGGTTGGACGCCGCCGCCGAGCGCCACAGCGACTGCCAGCGTGCCGCGTCGTGCGCCGCCGCCCCGGCCGCGCCCTCGGCCGCGGCGGCCCGCGCCGCGAGCCGCGCCCTGTCGTCTCGGAGGGCCCTGAACTGCGCCTTGGCCGCCGACCACTCCTCCTGCCTCTTCAAGCGCATGCGGCGTGCCGACTCGCGATTGGTGATGCGGCGCTTCATGCGGCGGATCTCGGCCTGCGTGTACGGCCGGCCGTCGGCGTCGGTCGTCGCGACGGTGACGCGGCGGCGCGTGCGCTTGCCCGTCAGCGGGTTGACGAAGCCGTCCGAGCCTCCGTTCCCGCCCGTGGCCTGGCTGCCCCCGCCCCCGCCCTGGGTGCAGTTGTCGTCGTCGTCCTCCTCCTCGGAGCCGAAGGGGTCAAAGTCCATCCCCTCGGGGCCCACGAGCTCCTCGTCGTCGCCTACCTCGAGGTGGCGGTGCGCCCGCGCCCCCACCGCCGCCCCGCGGCTCGCGCCCCCTCCGGGAGGGGAGTCGGGGGGACCAGGGGTCGGGAAGCACGCCAGAGAGCCCGTGGGGTCGTGGTGGAGTGTCTGCAGCGGAGGGGTGATCGTCCTGACCAGGGGGTTGGAGGCGGCGGCGGCGGCGGCCTGCTGCGCCTTTGTCGGCTTCTTGGCCTTGCCCGCCGCCGCCATCGGGGACGCCGCCGCCGCCCGCAGAGCGCCGGAGCTCGAGGAGGGCCCGGCCCCGCCCGCCCCTCCGGAACCGCCAACCGCCTCTGCCGCAGCCACGATGACCTTAGCTGCAACCGCCGCCGCCGCCGCCGCCGCCGAGGAGGCCTTGTCGGCGCCGTTCCCCCCGAGGCGCGAGGGCCCCACCGAGCCCGGGGAACCCGCGGCCGAGCCGGCGTTGCTCGCGGTCCCTCCGCGCCTCTGGCCGCGGATTCCGGCTGCGGCGGCAGCAGCAGCAGCGGCATTTGCAAGGGCGGCAGCGTTTGCCGTGGCGGGAGAGCCTGTCGCGGAGACGATGTCCTGCTTGGAGGCGTCGGAGCAGGCGGAGTGCGTGGGGTGGGCGGTAACCTGTTTTTTTGGTGAAAGAGGAAAAAAGAGAAAAAGGGGGGG
>Ga0315284_10015258_pt1 | contig 10929 bp, 13 predicted proteins | sample YL17G09_16_MG_FD_203696 | JGI IMG/M metagenome (GOLD analysis project Ga0315284, IMG submission 203696) | Sediment microbial communities from Yellowstone Lake, YNP, Wyoming, USA - YL17G09_16 | ecosystem: Environmental > Aquatic > Freshwater > Lake > Sediment | place: USA: Wyoming | collected...
TAAGTCATTGTATTGTCTCCACGACGCACTCCCGACCTTCGCCGACACTGCCTCCATGCTGATCGCCTTTTTCCGGAGAACTGAGCGTTTTGGCTCCGCAGGGCTGCGCGTTCGGACGGGGGCTTGCCAAACTCGAAGCGGTAAGCTATTTTAACAGTGTTGGAGACGAGAATCGACACATTGCGGGGTGGAGCAGTCCGGTAGCTCGTTGGGCTCATAACCCAAAGGTCCTTGGTTCAAATCCAAGCCCCGCTACCATATAAACGGCGATTCTGAGCAAATTAAGCAAGCTCAGGGTCGCCGTTTCCTTTTCTGGTCACGGTTTGGTCACGGTAGCCCTCGTAAGTATCCGCAACTGCTGCCTCCAAGTCCTCCCGCTGGAACCACGAATAGTAGTCATCCATGGCATCGGTCTTGTGGCCCTGCATGCGCTTGCGGACACTCTTGTCCAGGTGCTTGCGCTGAAGTTCCATCTTCACCGTCTTGCGGAAGTCGTGGAACGGTCGCGGAACTTTGACCCCAGCCAGCTTGTAGAGCGAACCCTTGACCCTGCACTCGCCGTGCTCATCGGTCTCCCAGACATCAAGGAGCTTGTACGGTGGGTTGCACCACGGCCAGACTCGCCCCTCTGTCCTGCCCGCGATCTGCTCGCGCAGTAGCTCGGTGAGTTCTCGCCGGATGGGTAGGGGAGTCCGAGCCTCCCTGCGCTGCTTAGATATCACCACCCACACGTACGGCAGTCCGCTGTCAGTCGGATCGAGAACACAATCTGCAACGCTCAACCGTAGAATCTCATTGATGCGAAGACCTGAGTACCGAACTGCACCGATCAATCGAAGAGCGTCCGGTCTCACTCCCTCCACAAGGCCAGTAGCTACAATGGCCTCGTAGTCTTCGTGCGTGGGGACGTAGTCGATCACCCGTGTCTGGGGGTCGGGTTCGTCAATGGCATTCATCGGGTTGGGAACGCTCAGAAGATTCTTCTTGATCCACAGCGAGAAGACAGCCCGCAGCTCCTTGTGATAGTTCCAGCGAGTCTTCGGTGCCCACTCCGGCTTCAGCTCGGGCAGTGAATCCAAGTGCTCTTGCAGCTTCATCGGATTCGCTCTGCATTCGTCGAATGTCCATGGCCCGATCATCGCGGCAATGTGCTTGCACAATGTCTTTGCTGCGAAGTACCCACCGACCTTGCCGCGCCTCTCCATCTTCTTCTGCTTCTGCTCAATGAAGAATGCGCACATATCGGCGAGCGTTGTCTTGCGCTGCATCGGCATCGTGTGCGTGCTGTCGTCAATGCCCGTAGTCACACGCGAGTAGTACCGCTCTGCCAATTGCTGAGACTGAAACTCAGCGGGGCACTTCTCATCGTGGGGCTTGCCGTGCCGGTCCCAGTAGCGGATCCACCACTCCGGCGACGAACGCAGCTCCGTGATACGCACTGCGTACCGAACGGGGTCCTTGCGCTCAAGTTCTCTTGCCCGTGTCCTGTTCTTGTCAAAGATCATCTTGGCCTCCTTCTGGTGAAGGAGACAGTAACCACCTGCTGACAAGATAATCTATGCGGCTGCACGAGTGACCCCGCTTTCATACCACTCTCGGAGAGATTCCGCATCCACGAGGAACGGCTTGCCCGTTCGCCCCTTGATCCGGCCCTCACGCACCATCTTCCGGATGGTGAAGGGCTGAATGCCGTAGAGCTCGAAGACTTGCTTCGGGTTCAGTGAGATAGACGTCATTTTCTCGGGCATGCCATCACCTCCGCGCTACACCATTCGATGTACGCACATGTCGAACCATGTGCCGCGCTGTAAACCTTCTCATCACACAGAATCCCAAATCGATTTCCGAAAGGGGTCACCCCCCATTTCGCAATCCGGGAACTTGCCATTCGGCGTGTACCCCCCCCGGGTCTTCATGATCCACGCATTACGGTTCGCGCGCGCGCGCATATTGTCGCAGACTGGGGGCCTGCGGCCATGCGCCAATGTCACTCATTGTAAACGATAGTTCATCCTGTCAAACAGTATTTCCCACTGTGCGCTTCAAGCTATGCTTTGCCTGTTCGACATATTCATACAGCGCCAGACAACAGAAGTCACTCAGTGTTCTCGCGTCCTCGTCCGCCATCCTACGGAGTTCATCCCGGAGCCCGACCGGAACCTTCACAGCGATTGCGACCTTTCTCATTTGGCCACCCCCTTAACGATGAGCGCCTTGGTAATTCGTTCGCTGAACTGCTGAGCGGTTCTCTCAACCTGCCGTGCATAGCGTTCCGCGTCCGCTGCCCTACCAGTACTGCTAGCGTCCTTGGCCTGTCGGTCCATCCGCTGGATTGTCTTGCGCATTATGTCAATCGGGGCCTCGCCAGTCGGTTTTTTCCGCGTCAGTCCGTAAACCGCCCCCTTGTCCTTGATAAATGCGGTTGCCTTCTTCCGGTCCGTCTTGGCAAGGGCGTCGTACTGCCGACGAATTCCCTCTGCCATTCTGGCGCTCGCCTCAAACATGCCAACCCCCGTATCCGCCGGCATGGACTTCGACGGTGCGCTGGCCGTGCTCGTCGCTGACTCGACGCCCGCGGTGCTCGCGTCTGGGGCCCGGGGCTCGGACGGTTGCGCAGCACTGGCGCCGGCCATGGCTTGAGCACCCCCAACCACCCCGCCCGCAGCACCGGCCGGCGCGCTGGACGCAGGCATGGCCCCCCGCGCCTCGATTTCGGCGCGCGCAACCGAAACATCCTTCGAAATCCCCAACAACGCCCGTATTAGTTCTCCCATGTAAACATGCATCGGACCACCCGCGTACTCAGGCAGCTTGGCGGCCCAGTCATCAACCCCCAAACCCTGGCCGACTTCCTTGGGCACCAGATTCCCCAACACCGACGCACATGCTTGCCGAGAAGAATCCTGCTGGGCGACTCCCAGCTCCGACCTCGCACCTTGGTCAACTGTCATAGCTCGCCTCCTTTTGGGTTATGTTTGATACAGTCGTACTCGCACGGTCTCTCTTTCCATACGGCTGCCATGGATAGAGCGGGCACATCGGTACCCGACAGTCAAGTCGCCCGTCGCAGAAACCGCCCATGCAGTCGAAGCACCGAGCTCGAATCGCATCGGAAGCGCAAAGGCGCTTGCCCCGTACCCATCGCTGCATCGCTGTTCTGCCTCGGCTTTGCGGGCTTTGGTCGATCAACCTCTGACAGTCCGCCAGATTCATTTTTTCTCCTCCTCGGATGCTGTATGCATGATCCTGTGACGTTGGCCCAACCTGAAGGCGGCTTTGCCACACCGGCACGCCCGGCGGCGCCACATTCATGCCTTGTATCGAACCGCAGCTCTAAAAACATCCTCGAAATATCGCCGGCCATTGGCACTGAATTTCGACACATCCTTGACGGTACGCCATATCTCGTCTTCCGCAACACCACAACACACAAGCCAGGTGACAAGCCGCAGGCATGCCGTGGAGCGACTACCCACGGGTGCGGTGTTCGCTGCGCTGAGACGTTCCTCGAAGATTGCCCATTGCTTCGCGGTCAGATCGGCCATGCTTCGACTGCTGGCCGCCCGCAGCCTTGATGTGTCCAGAATTTGCGTCTGACGTTGCGATAGCCGGGTCATCAGTGCCTGCGGCACTTCGGTCAGCCGGTAGTGCCAGGGATCGCGCAGCCATCGGTACGAGCCGCCGCCCTTGACGATGGATGGCGGCAGAAAGATCAACCCTCCCTCACCCCGCAGATCCACGCCAGAGTTCGGACCGAACAATCCAGCACACGTCGAGCGATCCAGCCCTTCTGGAAATCGATAGAAGACATGAGCACCCCCGCTCTGTGTCTCGGCCTGGACCTCGTTGCCCAGCAGGTCAATGCCCTCCCGCATCAACGACACCGCGCCGTCAACACCGTCGGGCTTGCGGTCAAGGTCAAGCACGAGTACGCCGGACGCAGTGCCGGTTTTCAGGGCCAGTCCGTTCGCCGCATCGCCCAGTCGCCGCAGCCGTCGCTGGGACTCATCACGGTCGATTTCTCCCTGCCAGCTCAAACTGCGCCTGCCGATCCTGCCGAAGAAACATCTCTTCTTGCCATCGGGTCCACGGTAGAGAAGGCACGACACAACCTGCCAACAGAGCTGGTAGTAGGCTTCGATCCATCGCTGAAGGTCCATGATTCGCCCTTGTGTAGGTGTTCTGATTTGGATGTCTTCACGAGTTCTGAAAGCGTCCCTGAGACCTGCACGACGTACCCGACGGGCGGGTACAATGTGTAAGTATCCTGATTGCTCGTGTCTCGTATACACCGTATCTCTATCTCTATTTGTGCGCCATCGTTGTTCCCTATTGCCATTCCCGTTGCTCCGATGTTGACAGTTTACGATAGTATTCATAGGGTGCATTGCTCGCTCTTGTTGTTCCCTTCTGACTATTCTGCTGCTCCGTTGCTGTTCCGATGTTTACACGAGGCAATCTCATGACCTTCTGACTTCTTGCGGGTATCAACTCGTGGAACTGATACCACTGAATACCGATTGGTTGCTGCAACCTTGATCGTCCCCGACCGTCTCAAGAAATCAAGTGCTTTGCCTACCTGGCCCGTTGTCAGGTATAGGTCCCTGGCAATTTGGCAACGTCCGACAACTACCTGTCCAGCGCAAAGCTCTATAGGTTTTCCATGGTGCACAATAACCCCTGGGCGGAGCCGCGCCCTGAAACGCAAATATTGCAGCACCACATAAGCGGTTGGGTGCGTGAGCAGTCCGTCCTCCAGATCCGTTCGAGGCACTGGTAGCCACCCGTTCATGATTCTTTCCGGTCATCACGTTGGCTGGTGGATCGGGATTCTTCTCCTTGTTTGCCGACATTGTCAACGTCTCTTCGCAGCGCCGCTCGCGCAGCATCGCGGCAAGCAACCATCTCGTCAAGACTCAGCACCTCAGCCCCCCGCCACGCGCGCGAAACACGCGACGCGGGGATTCCTGCGCACCGTGCAAGCGCACGCGCATCCAGACCCGCAGCATCCGCTATCGCAGCTACCTCACTGAATGGACTCATAGAACCTCCCGGAAAACGAAAAGGGCCATGAGGTGAATGTACACCGCATGGCCCGAATCGGATTGCTGATTACTTGCTGATTATTTGCTTGTTCGGCTATTTCTCCAAGTATCCCTCCCGCACGCATCGCTTTCTGTACCGATGAACCGCAGCATCACTTGTCCCCATAACGTCAGCTATACTCTTGTTTGTCCACTGGTCGCCCATCGCCGCTACAAGAGCCGCAACTCCGAGATAGGTTTTTGATTTGCTGAGTCCCCCAACTCTTTTTCCTCGGTGCATCTCTCCAAAATATTTACGCCATGGTTGATAGATCTCTGCATAAGCCTTGCTTTTCGGATCCATAGTCAAAAACTCGTTTGCAGTCATCGTGATCCGTGGCAGGTGCGCACCCGGCATCGGCCTCTCGTCGGTGCCCCAGCTCGTAAGCGCCACTCTCCTGACCACCCTCATAAGCTTTGTCATGTGATTGTTGAATGAACTATCAAGAATAGGCGGGACTATGTGGATGAGGTACTTGGCCGAGTCATCTCCATCGGCCGCCCGTCGAACAGGCAACAACCGTTTCGTGAACGTCGCTTTGAATTTCCGGATCTCGCTCTCCGCTAACCCGATGCCCGCGTCTGTCATGCTCGGGTGCATGGGGAAGATATCCTTGACACAATCGTTGTATAGGACGCCCTCCCCCCCCCTGAAGAACTGCCTTATCGCGCGCTGCACCTTCTTCTCTATGCCCTCCCGCGCCCTTCCCATCGCCCCCTTAACCGCAACCCCGCGCAGCGCCAAGGTCACGTCATTCTTCGGCACGCCCTCCAGCTCCTGCAAGAGTGCGTCTGGGGTCAGGTCCGTCAGCCTCAGGAACTCCGCGACGAAGTCCTGGACGTTGACGACACATGTCCGATCACCTTCCGTCAATCCAGTCATTTGGGTCACCTGCGCCCCCATCCCCATCCCGCCCAAGCCCATCGGCACGCTTGGGATATCCATATCGCGTCGGTTAGTCGTCCTGGCGGTCGGACCATCCTACCCACCAGCCTACCTCTCAGGCAACACGCACCGGAAACCAGCATCGTCAACCCTTGTGGTTGTGAATCTGTTTTCCCGTGCGGCAGTTCGCAGGGCCGTCGTGTCCCACCGATGGCAGCCCCCTCGGAGGACGTGCTGCTGCCCCGACGTCGGCCCCGTTGGGTCCACGGCAAGGGCGGACGCATAGGGCGCGGTGTAATCGTTGCACCATTCAAAGACATTTCCGGCCATGTCGTGGAGCCCATAGCCATTGGCCGTCAACAACCCCACGGCATGTGTTGTCCCTCCGCTATTGACGGAATACCATGCAAAGGTCGTAGCACTGGAGGCACCCCAGTAGTACTCCACGTTCGCAACGCCCGCCCGGCACGCATACTCCCACTCTGCCTCAGTTGGGAGGCGATACCCGTTGGCGCCGAAGCGGATTGCCAACCCGCCCAGGTTAGTGACGCCCGCCCCGTAGGTTCCGGCGACAGCCGAGTAGACATACACTGTGTCAAGGTTGTCCCGCTGACTTCTCGCGTTGCAGTAGAGCGCTGCATCAAACCACGTGACATTCTCGACCGGATTGGGTAGCTTGCCGGGCTGAAACCCGGATGGGTTGACATGCATCAGAGCCTGGTAGTCGCTTTGAGTGACTTCGGTCGTATCCATCCAGTAGCTGAAGGAGAGCATTACTTGGTGGACAGGCGTTGCACCTGCGACCGTGCTACCCATGCTGAAGGTATCGCCCGCCGCAGAAATGAGCACCATCCCTGATGGGGCCAACCTCGAAGTCACGAAAGTACCATTCTGAACAGCAGATTCTCCGAGCAGGTCCCTCGCTGTCAGCCGCCAATTGTAGACCGTATTCGCCAGGAGTCCGGAAAGAGAACAACTCGTATCGCGTCCGGCATATGCCGTCCCGAGCGTTCCGACACCGATCTCCAATTCGTATGTCAGAGTGTCAAATGGTCTGTCAGCGTCTGACCCGGAGAAAGAGAATGCTATCGTACCGGTTCCCGTGCCTACTGCGCATGCAGCCCAGGGTATGGTATCGCCGTCCACATGGCCTATGGCGGTAACCCCAACAGGTGCCCTGTTGAAGTGCGCCACGAACGTATCCATTGCCACGATGCAGTCATCATCCCGTGCACCCCATATGATACGCGATGCCCCACACACCGACGGATAGAAGCTGTATTCTCCCATCGCAGCGGAGTCGTCCCATCCGCCCCCGTCGAAGTCCCAGAGGTACTGCACAATGTGTCCTCCGGGATTGGTGTCGGTCGCCAGAACCATGAGCCGCAGCGTATCCCCGCACGGGAGAACGGTATCGCACATGGCCACCAAGACCGGCGGCGAAGCCGTCACCATCACCACGCACGAATCCACCGCCGACCACACTCCGTCGTCATCAACAACCTTCACCCGAACCACGCGGCGGCCAGGAGTCGACCACACCGCCTTGATCTGGTCTGAAGAAGTTGTGTCCACAAACGCGAAGCCCGCACGCGCCCACGCGTACTTGACGACAGTGCCATTGTCGACGGCCGTTGCCGTGATCTTCACGGTATCATTGATGTCCACGCTCGCGTCTGCCATGGCTGTGACGACGGGAGGGTCCAACGTCACCAGGATCGCGCACCAATCAGCTGTCGACGGCACCCCATCGTCGTCAATGGCAACCACACGCACAGTCTTAAAGCCGGCAGTGCTGAATGCCATGCGGATGTGCGCTGAGTCCGTGGTGTCGCACGCAGTACCACCGACAACTGACCACACGTAGCTCACGATTGCTCCGTTGTCCGTGCCCGTTGCCGTGATCAGGATACTGTCGTTGATGTTGACAGTATCATCCTTCATGATAGTCACCGACGGCGGAAACCAGTTGGTCCCGTCAATGTCAAGTGGATTGTTGCGCTTGAAGCCGTTATCGCTCTTTGAGCAGTCGGTGAGAGCCAGGAGCGCGGCGATGCAACACGTGGCCGATGCCGCAATGAGTACTCTCCCCGAATCCAACCAGTTCCGCTGTTTCACAGTCATCCGTCCTCAGAAGGGTATGGAGAGCACGAAGAAGAAACCGAGACCGCCTGAGACGCCGTACAGAATGTTTCGAGCCAGGGCGAAGTCCTGAGCCAACTGTTTCTCAAACTTGTAGTGCCTCTCAAATTCAGCGAAGTCGGTCGTGGCCGCGTTGTAGTCGTTTTGGATCCTGACTTGCTCGTGAAGGCTTCGGTGCACCAGACCGTTCATGACCAGCCCCGCCCCCAGTGCGCAGGCTCCGGAGGAACCAAAGGCGATGCGACGGAAGGTCTGTCGCTGTTTATGCGCCCGGCGGTGCCTCTGGTCCACAGAGTCAAGATATGCCTGCGTATGTTCGAGAGTGTAGGCGCGCACGAGGGTCTGGTTCTTCACAAGCACGACATTCTCGCGAATGGTGACATACCCGGGCTTCTTGACAGTCAGTGAGTAGTTTCCAGGCGTCACTTGCCCATCAAAGCACGGTGTTGCTCCCACGGTCAATTGGTTGAGCGCGACAGTGGCTGACGCCGGGGAGGACTTCACGTCGAGCCGACCGAAGATCGAGACCATGTTGATGGTGATGTCCCGGTGCTCATTCGGCGCAAGCGTCAGACTGTCCTTGACCGGCTCAAAGCCGGGCGCTTCCACCCACACCTCAACAGCCCCGGCTTCGACTTGATAGTTGCGGACCCCGGGCCGTCTGCTCAGTACCCCGTTAACGTAGACGCTTGCATCCTTCTGGTTAACCAGAATGGACAGTGTCGCGGCAGGCTTCAGGGTCAGGCTCAGTGTGCTTGCTTCATTCAGTTTCACGGTCACTTTGCTCAATTGCGGAAGGTAACCGGCCTTCTCAACCCGGACCTCGTGCTCGCCGACAGGCAGGTCATCGAACCGTAACGGCGAAACTCCAGCGCCAATTCCGTCGAAATAGACACGCGCATCAGCAGGCGTAGTGAACAGCTTCAACGCCCCGCGCCCAATCGACAGGTCAATGCGCACCTTGAGCAGGGCATCAGGCGCAATCTCCACGCTCTGCGCGCCGTAGAAGTTGCCCTTGCGCACCACTACCCGGTGTTCTCCTGCCACAATGCCCTGAACCGTCAACGGGCTTTCCCCGGCAACAGGCTTCCCGTCAATCTCGACAGCAGCCCCCGGCGGTTCCGTGGTCACGTGCAGATCGCCGGTTCTCCCCGCCATGGCAGCCTTGCCGATCTCCGACCACGCGCCCTTGGCCAGCTTGGCAGCGGCGCTTGCGGTTGCGCGGGAGAGCAGGTCCTTGACGGAGCCCTGAAAGTCCTCACTGACGGTGAAGAGGATCTCACCGGTTGCCACATTGATCATGCGTAGGGAGATGGTGAAGAGATCCCCGATTTGACCAACGGATCCGGCAACCATTCGATCGACGCCCAGCAGTTGGCCAACGGCTACGAGACACGAAGCCTCGTCGCACGCGCCGGTGCGCTGGAAGCCTTGCTCTTTGAGAATCGACTCCATCTCCACGCGTTCCATCACGCGGAAGGTGCTGGTATTGATGAGTTCGGCGCGGAGTCGTTCGGAGATGATGCCGGCAGTGGATTGTTCGATGCCTTTTCCGGCCAAGTCGCTCACGGCGATGTTGATACGGGTTGAGGACTGAGCGTGCAGCAGGGACGCAACGGCCAGCAGGATGATTGCGGTGCAGGTTGACAGTCGTTTCATGCGGTGCCTCGGGTTGTGCGCGCCGCGCGAGCTGCGGTGCCCGGCCCGTCCTTCTTCCCCGGGGCAAATCCCATTCTCTGTTTCTCATCCTTCTTGTACGGCCACTGTCCGGGCGGCGGATACTCGAGTGGCTTTGGAAGCACCTTCACGGTCAGCGGTTGTTTCATGAGGCTCTTCAGTGCATCGAATGCTATACGGATCTGGTTGTCGTGACCGTCAAGACGTTTCTCCATCTTCTGGAGAGCAGCCTGGATTTCATGGCTCTGCTGAACGATCTGACGGACTCGCACGAAGGCACGCATGATCTGGATGTTGATGACAGCGGCCCGTTCACTGTGCAGAACACTTGAGAGCATCGCGACACCTTGTTCGGTGAAGACGTAGGGTAGGTACTTTGCATGCTTCCCGCGCTCTAAGATTCCAGATTGGAATCTTAGAGACTCATACTCCTCGTGAGTGAGCTGGAACATGAAGTCTGCGGGGAACCGGATGAGGTTCCGTTTCACAGCCTTGTTCAAGTTGCCTGTGGTTACACCGTAGAGCTGTGCCAGTGCCTGATCGAGCATGACCCGCACACCTCGAATTGTGAGAATGTCCGCATCAATCCGCTCGGATGGTACCTGCTGGTTCATTCTGGTTCCTTTCGTGCAGTCAAACCAATATACTCAGTGACCCCTTCCGCATCAAAGAGAAAAGCGAGCAACCCGCCGTCAAGCCACGCCCTACGCGCGTGCCGCGCTCCCCGGTCGTGTCTTGCGTCGAAATCGTTGTGGGACACTCCGCGCTGGGGCGCGCCATTGATCACCCCTGCCCTCCAGGGTGCAGCCTTCCGCGAGTCTCCACTCCATAGACCAACTCCACAGGTCTCCTTCACGCCATCCGGACCGATTGACAGGAAGGTCATACACTATATCTGCGGTGCGGTAGCTCCTCGGACAACTACAGTAGCCCGTCGCTCTGGGCCGGTCGGTCGCGTCCCTGCTCTCTCCCTTTTACATAATGCAGGTTACGCGTCCGTTTCGCCGTCATGGCTTCACACATCCGGTCCAGTGCGCCCGGCTGTCGCGTAACCGCATTATGTAAACCCCAGCGCCGGTATTGACAACCACACTGATCACCCCGCCCGCCCCTCAAAGGGGCTGACCACGCGCGGAACGC
>Ga0315284_10015259_pt1 | contig 10929 bp, 7 predicted proteins | sample YL17G09_16_MG_FD_203696 | JGI IMG/M metagenome (GOLD analysis project Ga0315284, IMG submission 203696) | Sediment microbial communities from Yellowstone Lake, YNP, Wyoming, USA - YL17G09_16 | ecosystem: Environmental > Aquatic > Freshwater > Lake > Sediment | place: USA: Wyoming | collected...
GAACGCAAACTCGTCGAATCCTTCGGCGAATTCGGCCGGATCGCCACCGCGCTGGCTCTGGTGGTTCCCGTTGACGAGGATAGTGGAATGGGCGACCGGCTTGGTGTACCAGGGGCGGTAGTACGGTGTGTTGTCATAGGTGCTGCCGTGACGTTCCTCGAGAATAATTGTGCCGTGGTCCGCGAGCCAGAACGTCCCCTGGTCGAAGTGGCAGTGGTTGAAAAACGGCCCGGTCTTCATCACGAACGCGAAATCATCCGGCTCCCATCCGCTTTTGAACACCGTATACCCGATCTTCCGGAAAAGCCGAACGGGATTTTCGTCGAACGGGTCGTCCTGCGGCACATCAGAGGTTTTGTTGTTGATGAGGTCCTTGAGGGTTTCGCCGTTCTTCGTGTACTGGTAGAGCCAGCTCAGAAGCGGGTCACGGTATTTTTCGAGCAGCCAGGCGAACTGGGGGAACGGCCCGATCCCCGGGCTCGAATCCCCGAAATAGAACGTAAACTTGTTCTTCATATACCCGGCCCAGATGAAATCCTGATAGGCCCCCTTGAACGGTTCCGACAGGTCGATGTTGAAGGTGTGCTCCAGTGAGGGCAGGTTTTCCGACCAGCTCTGCAGGGAGAACCCGTAATATCCGATACCCTCAGCATACCCGACACCGGGGAAGACACTCCTGCGGATGTGTTCGTTGATCTTGTAGATCAGACCGGTCAGATACGGCTCATAGTCAGCGTACTCATCGGTGCCGTCCCCGCAGATAGCCGTAAGGCCCATCAGGGCCGAGCCGGGTATGTGGGCGATCCAGTTCGAGGTGTTGTTGGTGACCGCGTTATCCTCGACAAATGTCCTGAAGGCGCCTGTCACGAAGTTTTTCATGATGCCCCTGCGGATTGTCGCGCGCTGGGTCTCGTCCATGATGTCGTAGAGCAGGTCATAGCCGAGGCCGAAATCGGCGCCGTGGACAGTGTCCCAGTAAGCATGACGCCCCCGTTTCACCATCCAGGGGTGTGAGAAACTGGGGAATTCGCACTGTTTGAGCATCAGGGCGATGGCATAGTCGGCCGCTTCCCTGCTGCCGGTGAACACATATTCAAGAGCATTGAACCGGATGCCGAGCCCCCAGGGATGCATGCGGTCGGACCACGCGCCAAGGTCGACAATCAGGTCGAAATCGTTGAACTGGTCGTAATCGTACACGATCGACTCAATGGGGTGGTCTTCACGGTACTTCCCGGCCTGGGAGACGATATCCTTGAGGACACCGGCATACCGCTCGGTTTTGATGAGTCTGTTGATTTCCTCGAATTTTACCCTGTCGAACAGGAGGCGCGGATGGCGGCCATTCAGGTCGCGTGGCTCGACAATGAAGGTGAAGCGGCTTTCCGCAATCGCTGTGCCCTCCTTCCATGCGGTGAGCCTGCCCTCGTACATGCCGTCAGGAAAGGAGACATTCATGGGGACAAGCGTCCAGAGACCGCCCTTTTTCGAGAGACTGCCGCTGAATACCCCGGGTTCACCGTCGGGGTATGACACGATATCGAGGGTGACCTTCTCCGCCGGAACCTGCCAGGAACCAGCGAGGGCAAAACGGTCGCCGTGACGGTAATGTTTCAGCGGGAAGTAATGATTCCATTCGGATATCTTATACATAACGGGCTCGGCATACGCGAACCGGACTGTCCGTGCGCCCTTGATGGTGATGTCATCAAGACCGAAATGAAACGCCATGCCGGGATCGGCCCCGGGAATTTTCACGAGACCGGCAATTGCGTTGACCCTGATACGGTCCTTTCCCGCAAGGCGTGGGTTCTGGGCGACAAGATCTGCATACGATGCCTCAGCCCATGCCCACTGGTTCATCGGCGGGATCCGGACGGTGTATTCGACCGTGCCGTCGCCCCCGGCGGCGATGCGGATCTTGAAAAACCCGGCGGGTAGATGGCTCTTGATGTAAAACCGGAGACGGATCGAAGATTCCGGGGTCAGGTACATGTCGAGCTGTTTCTGTGCACCGGCATAATTGTCGACATGCGTGTAGGGCTGGACGGTCTGGTCGATGGACCTGTTCGGGTCGCCGGGAACGATTGTCCCGACCTTGAAGTTGGGATCGTAAGCGGTATCCTGCCAGAGAGGATACGACGCCCAGGCGTTTTCCTCGCCCGCCTCGAAATCCTCGACATAGGTGAACGGCTCGAGCATCATGGCGGCAGATACATCGCCTGAGAGCCAGGCAAGAACGAGTAATTGACTCGCTTGAGTCACAAGTGTTCTCTTCATGGGGTTGTCCTTTTGTTGTACTGGTATGATGGATATGGTTTTATACATGGTGACATGATTATTTACGCAAAAAGACCCTGAAAGAATTTCAGAGGACCGTGGTAATTGCACTGTCATGCCGAACTTGTTTCGGCATCCATATCCATAATGCGCAATTTGTTATGACGTTGTGTATAAATGTTGGTGATTACGTAATAATATTGAACATCGAGTTCTGAAACAATAGTCAATTTCATGTCGGTGTCCCATCGGCCTATGGAGAAATAAGACAGGATTAACATGATTAACAAAATGAAAAGAAAAAACCTGACGAATGCTGCCGGGAGCAAAAAATGGGGGATTGCCAGATTTTTTTCTTTGTTTCCGGGCGTAAATACATAGATTAATACAATTACGCTTATTGTCATTACTATTCCTGAGGAGGAGAGGAGATGAAAGGTGTTTGTCAGTGGTTTCGGCTCGGTATTATCGTAGCGATAACTCTCGATGTAGCGCTGCTGTCAGGTTGTGGAAAAAATGAAGATAACCGTCAGACGCAGAAAAGTACCGAAGTCAACGACATTCAGAAAGAAGCTGCACAGAGCACAGGAAGTGAATGGATTGCCCTGTTCGATGGCGCCAATCTGTCGAGCTGGCGTGAGGTCAAACCCGGGTCGTGGAAAATCGATAACGGCGTCATGGCGGGCGGAGGCGGTGGGGATATCTGGACACGCGACACATTCGGCGATTTTACCCTCATGTGCGATTTCAGGATCGGTCCGAAGGGGAACAGCGGCATCTTCTTCCGCACCGGCAATACCGAGGACCCGGTACAGACCGGTATCGAGATGCAGATCATCGATTCGGCGGGCTATTTCGGCGACCCCATACCGGCGGAGAACTATAAGCACACCTGCGGTGCGGTCTATGACCTCCTGGCGCCCTCGAAACGGGCGGAAAAACCTGCCGGGGAATGGAACAACGCCGTCATCACCTGCAGGGGGAGCATGATCAGTGTGACACTCAACGGGGAGCCGGTTATCGTTGACATGGACATGGACACATGGACGACTCCGCACCTCAATCCGGACGGCACCCCCAACAAGTTCAACATGCCGCTCAGGGATTTCCCCCGTGAGGGGTATATCGGGTTCCAGGACCACGGCGACCCGGTCTGGTTCCGCAATGTGATGATACAGAAATTGTGATAACGAGTGAGAAAACAGGCATGAAGAGACCAGCAATTTCAACGGTGCTTCTTTGTTTCACGGTCTCTCTCTTATTCCAGAACTGCACCGGCATTGCACATATCTATCCTCCGGAAAAAAGCCCTTTGTACCTGTCTCCCCTCGCAATAGCCGCCGACTGTGAAGGCGACCTCCTGTACATTGCAGAAGCCACAGCGGACCGGGTTGCGGTTTTTGACAGGGGAGACGGAAGTGTTGTCGGTGTTGTCAGAGTGCCGTCACATCCCAGTGGTCTGGTGTTGTCGGCCGATGGCTCGATATTGTTCGTTACCCGTTCGGTTCCGGAAGGTACTGTTGAAATTATCAACACAGCGCGCAGAAAAATCGTGGGCTCTGTCCGTGTAGGTCATTCTCCCTGTTCTCCTGTAGTGAGTCCCGATGGCGCGAGCCTTTATGTGTGCAACCGGTTCGACAACTCTCTTTCGGTTGTGGATCTCAAGAGCTTGAAAGAAACCCGGAAGGTTTCGATGTTGCGGGAGCCGATAGCTGCGGGTATTACCCCGGACGGCCGATACCTGTTCGTCGCCAATCACATCCCTTCCGGCAGAAGAATCGCCGAGTATATATCCGATGGCGGTATTTACATGATCGGCGGGTACTATTCGTCAGGATATTTCAACACGGACCGGGAAGCGTATTCCTTCGCCTGTGTCATCCTCGTATATGATACAGTGTACAACAGGATTGTGGAATTGATAAAACTCCCCAACGGGTCGACCGGCATCAGGGGACTCAGCGTTTCACCGGACGGAAGCCATGTGTATGTCACTCATGTTCTGGCCCGTTATCTTCTCCCGACAACCAGTGTGGAGCGCGGCCTGATGAATACCAATGCATTAAGTATTATCGATGCGAAAAAACTGAAATATATGAACACGGTTCTTCTCGACGATCCCGAATGCGGAGCCGCCAATCCATGGGGCGTTGTATGTACGGAAAACGGGAAATATATCTGTGTCGCCCATACCGGAACCCACGAAATCAGTATAATCGACCGTCAGGGGCTTCATGACCGCCTGGATAACGTTTCACAGGGGATAAAGACCCCGGCAGCATCGTCGAAATCCGAAGATGTCATCAATGATTTAACATTTCTCGCTGGTCTCCGGCAGAGGATAGAGCTTACCGGGAAAGGCCCCCGGGGTGTTGCTGCTGTCGGGTCGAGGATATATATCGCCGAGTATTTCTCCGATACCCTCGGAATTGTGGACATCGGTGATGAGAGCCGGATCAGGGCTGAATCTATATTACTCGGTCCGGCACACCCTCTGACTCCGGAACGGAAGGGTGAGATGTATTTCAACGACGGGGATCTGTGCTTTCAGACATGGCAGAGTTGTGCAAGCTGCCATCCCGATGGGCGGGCCGATGGTCTGAACTGGGACCTCCTGAACGATGGTATCGGAAATCCCAAAAACACGAAGAGCCTGCTCCTGTCACATATCACCCCGCCCGTCATGGTCACCGGTGTCCGGAGCACCGCAGAAGAAGCTGTCCGGAGCGGTATCAAAAACATTCTGTTTACCCCGGTGCAGGAAGAAGCAGCGTCCGCGGTCGACTCCTATCTGCGGTCGTTGAAGCCCGTTCCGAGCCCGTATCTCGAAAGAGGGAAATTGACCGGCAGTGCCCGCCGGGGCAGAAAGATTTTCAAACAGGCGGGGTGCGCGGAATGCCATCCGGCTCCGCTCTTCACCGACATGAAAAAATATTCTGTGGGCACTGGTATCGGGAGAGAGATGACGACGGAATTTGATACACCCTCCCTTGTCGAAGCCTGGAGAACCGGATCATATTTGTATGACGGCCGTGCCGATACAATGGACGATGTCCTGAAGAAATTCAACACGGGTGATCGTCATGGTGTCACTTCGGACCTGAAAGGCGATGAGCTCAACGACCTGATTGAATATATCATGTCATTGTGACTGGTGACCCCCCAAAATCCAGACGAAGATTTAATATTATACGTTGATTATAAATAAAATATTTGTTATAAAAGCCTGTGAATTCAGTAATCATTTAAAATTCCATAAACGAGTAATGAGCAGGAAATGGAGTTTAACGGGAACTTCGTTTGTCCTTATGAAGTCGTGGTCTTACGATATGTATAATGACAAGATTGACAAAAAAATACGACAGGATTAACAGGATTGACAAGATTAACAAGAATGAAAAAATATATAAAAAATATCATGTAAATCTTGTTAATCATGTCTATAAAAAGTGTAAATCATGTCCTGATGGGGACGACAGGAAAAAACGGGGGATGGCCAGGAAATACTCCCCCTTGACAGCATGTATCTACACAGATGATATTTTTCACCATGCTTCTGAAGGGGAACTGATATGATGGAAGAGAGTAATAACACAATCAGGCGGAGAACATTCATGGGTTCGATTGCCGGTCTCGGTGCGGGTGCCGCGTTTCCGAAACCGGCTGAAGCCCGGAAGAAGCGTATTACTTTTGATGAGGTTGAAGTAACCCCACCGAACGGCATCAACATGATCGTCATCATCAGCGACACCTTCCGCTGGGATTACCTCCGCTTCAACGGCGTCAACCCACGTATTCAAACACCCAATCTCGACACGCTTGCCGGGAACGGTGTCTCTTTTGACAACTGCTATGCCGACAGTCTCCCCAGTATCCCGGCGCGTCGTGTCATGCACACCGGAAACAGCCTGATCGGGATCAATCCCCAGTGGGCTCCCCTTCTCGATGACGATATCACGCTCGCGCAGATACTCAACAAAACACATGCATTCACGACAGGGATTGTTTCAGACTTCGTATTTTATTTCGCACCTACCTATCCCTACCTGCCCACATTCAGTTTCAACCAGGGATTCGATGGTTTTCACTGGATACGCGGGAATGTGCATGACAGCTATCGAACCGGCCCCCGCTCCTCCGTCACTGATGCCGAAAAGCACTGTCCGGCGCATTACATGTCAGACAGTCTCAGGGAACGACTTTTCCGTTATCTCCTGGACACCCGTGATTTCAGGTCTGAAGACGATTTTTTTGCCGCACAGGTTTGCCGGTCCGCCGCACGATGGCTCACGGACAATAAAGACAACGAGGGGCCGTTCCTCCTGTTCGTCGACATGTTCGACCCGCACGAGCCGTGGGACGCTCCGCCCCGATTTACGAAAATGTACCGTAAGAATTATCAGGGCGACCGTTACCTCATCGATTACGATGCCCTGTTGGATGCCATCACCGGGGAAGATACCGCCATATTGACCGATCATTACGCCGCCGAAGTGACATACGTCGATCACTGTATTGGTCAGTTGCTCGATACTGTCAAGAGCCTGAAGCTCTGGGACAATACCATCATAATCTTCTCCTCGGATCATGGGACCCATCTCGGCGAGATGGGCTGTGTGATGAAACAGGCCAAGCTGTGCAATTCCGCTGTCGCCCGTGTGCCGTTGATTATTCGGCACCCGTTCATGGACAGTGGATTACGGGGGAAACGAATCGAAGCCCTCACCAGTCACCAGGATTTCACTCCGACGATTCTCGGCATGCTCGGAATAGAGACGAATGTTTCGTTCGACGGTTACGATATGTGGGATATGGCGACAGGGGCGAAAAAGACACTCCGGGACTTTGTGGTGACCAATTACGGCGGGTACGGTTCGGTCCACACACCCGATTGGCACTATTTCCAGAATATCGACAATGAACAGGCCGGTTTTGGACCCCAGCTGTACGATGTTGTTGCTGACCGCGCCGAAACGAAAAACGTGGTGACCAAACATTCCGGTGTGGCCGAAGAATTGAAGAAAATCGTCATCGCCGCCTGTAAAACCGGTTGAGTTTCAACGTTGTGAGGCGTTGACGGTTAATCCGGAAACCGCTCAGGGGTATCGTGAGCATCCATTGCACCCGAATTATTCATACGTTTTTTCGGTATGGTGTGTAATAGAGACCCTGAATCAAGTTCAGGGTGACAATTCAGCAACTGTCATGCTGAACTCGTTTCAGCATCTCTTGAGACCACCACTACTTAAAGTAAGTTATATCAATAAGTAAGATTCTATGTACAAGCTATTTAAGAATAATCCGGGTGCAATGGCTCCGGTGATACCGCACATGAAAAAAAGTATTCAGCAATAACAGAATTGCGGAGGTGTTCGTATGGGAAGGAAATCTTCACGACGTAATTTTTTAGGCACAGCGGTCTTCGCCGGCGGAGCAGCGGCTGCCGGTGCGCAGAGTGCAGGCGCGCAAACGAGGAAAATACCTGCCGTCGATCTGATAAAAGTCGGATTCGCCTGTGTCGGCAGCAACAGTCACGCCGGGTTGTGGGCTCCGACGATCAATACGGTTGAGGGCAGCGGCTGGCCCGGACGTACAACCCGAATGCTTATAACTCATACGTGGGACTCACGGCCGGAAGCCGCCGACCAGTTTGCGAAACAGTTCGGCTGCGAGGCGGTAAAGAATTACGACGACATGGTCGGTAAAGTGGATGCCATGATTTTCGGGGGTTTTTTCGAGGCGCCCTGGTGGCCGCAGCTTACCAGGCCTTATATCGAGGCCGGGATTCCCTGTTACATCGACCGGCCGATAGGGCACAGCATGGAAAAAGCCCGTGCGGTGGTCGAGCTTGCGAGAAAACACAACACCCCTCTCATGACATGCGACGGTCATGCAATCCTTGAGGAGGCCAAAATCGCCCGGATGCTTGTGGAGAAATACCGAAAGGAAGGCAAGGAAATCATCGGCGCCACCGGGTACAATTATACGACCGCTGACTATCCCCAGCATGTTATCCACGGCTTGAACTACCTGTTCACCACGTTTGGACTGGAAGTCGAGAAAATCAGTCTTCTTGCCGATGGATGGTGGCGTGAGAAAACACCGACGAATCCGGTGCAGATGACGTACGGCACACTTACCCTGCTTTATAACGGAGTGAAAGTTGAGGGCGCGGAGGATCAGAAAAGGCGTTTTCTCGCCACACAGATACAGGTGCAGGACGAACATTCATTTTCCAATCTGAGAATTTACTATTCGAAAGGACAAAACCAGGGAGAATGGGTGGACATCGACAACCGTCAGAGCAGATACGATCCCATGGACCGACAGTATTACCTGAATTTCCCGACCGTGCTCTATATGCAAAAAATGTTCGAAACCCGTAAGATGCCATTCACCTATGACCAGATTCTGCTCCAGAACAGGATATTTCTTGCCGGGTGGAAATCGCACCTCGACCATGGCGGCATGCTGTACGCCGTCAATGACCTGCCCGATGACTGGGAAGCGCCCGCCGTATATCCCGACTGGATGGATGAATCGATCTTTCAGTGAGTTAGGAAGGCGGTGAAAAAGTATTTTTCACCGCCCACTTAAATCCCGTTTAAAAAGCTGGAGACACATCATGAATGAACGACATTTTCTGCCCGTAAAATTCGCCGTAATTTTATTCGGATTGATGCTTTTTCCGGCGATAACCGCCGCCCAGTTCGGGTCTTTTTCCAAACAGGAACTCATCGAATTTACCCGCGAATGGACCGGGGAGCGCTTCGAGGACGGCCGTCCTAAAGTTTCCGATGATATCCTCGAGCGTATGAAATCGGTGAGCATCGAAGAGGCGTGGGGGGTTCTTCAGAGTAAAGGCTACACTCAGCAGTTTGCGGGCAACTGGATAAACATCCACCCGGACCGTGTCATAGTCGGCCGTGCGGTTACCGCCAGCTTTATGCCGTTACGTCCCGATATTCACAGCATAACCCAGGAACGGGGCACTGCTATGGGATGTATCGGCGGGCAGAATTCATGGGTGATTGACACCCTTGTAGAAAACGATCTCATCGTCGTCGATGTTTTCGGGAAAATTGTCAACGGGCCGTATGCCGGAGATAATCTCGCCAATTCGATTGCGGCGAAAAGCAAGACGGGAATGGTGATCAATGGCAGCATACGTGACCTGGACGGAATTTATGAGATTCCAGACTTCAATGCGTTCGTTCGGGGTATCGATCCGACCGCAATACGTGATGCGACGCTCATGGGAATAAATATCCCCATCCGTGTCGATCAGGTGACTGTCATGCCCGGAGATGTTGTTCTGGGACGTCGTGAAGGAGTGATTTTCATTCCGCCGCATTTGACCGAGGAGGTCGTCATATCTTCGGAAAGAATTCGGCTTCAGGATGAATTCGGGCACCAGCGGCTCAGGGAAGGAAAGTATACACCGGGTGAAATCGATAGGAAATGGACCCCGGAAATCGAAAAAGATTTCGAGGATTGGAAAAAGAGCCGTCAACAAAATAAATAATTGGGGATGTGTGGATCACTCATAAACGGATTCATCGACTCGAAACGAATACGATCATGAATGCGAAACAAAGAACTCTCCCCGAAATAATGAGCAACCGTATGGAAGTAACCCTCAGCCGCCGCGGATTCCTCCGGGCCGGTCTTGCGGGTGCCGCCGGACTGGTGGTCGCTCGCGACGTCAGTGGACGTGAGGGGAAGACACCGGGTGCCGAAGCGCGGGAGCCCGTCGTGTACACGGTCACCGGCACGATACCCGCGGCCGACATGGGCTTCACACTGCCGCACGAGCATGTCATGGTGGACTGGAACGGCGGGGACGGCAAAAGCAGAGAACGGTACGACCCGGCGGAGGTTGTCGCAGTAATGAAACCATACCTCATGGAGATCAGGGAACTCGGAGTCCGGACATTTGTCGACTGCACACCGCCATATCTCGGCCGTGATGTGCTGGTGCTCAGGGAACTTGCCCTGGCGACCGGACTGAACATCATCACCAATACCGGTCTGTATGAAAAGAAATACGCACCGCCGTTTGCCTTCGAAGCCTCGCAGGAAGAGATTACGGATATGTTCGTCCGGGAGATCGTCGAGGGTATCGAGGGAACAGGTATTCGTGCGTGTTTCATCAAGATCGGTGTCAGCAACGAGGGGCCGGTCACTCCAAACGATGAAAAGATTGTCACCGCCGCCTGCCGGGCGCACCACGAAACCGGTGCGACCATCAACTCGCACACATTCCAGGGCGTGTCGGCCCTCAGGCAGATCGAAATCCTGGAGCGTGAGAAAGTCGATCCCGCGGCGTTTACTTACGTCCATGCCTGTTTCGAGCCGGATGTGTCGTATACCATCGAAGCCGCGAAACGCGGGGTGTGGATAGAATTCGACAGTATACGCCCCGACCGTGCCGATTTTCACGTCGAGCGTATTTTCACCATGCTCGACAGGGGCTTTGAGGATCAGCTTCTGCTTTCCCAGGATCGGGGCTGGTACAGGATTGGCGAGGAGAAAGGCGGAACAATCAACGACTATTCCTATCTGCCGCGCGATTTTCTCCCGCTTCTGAAAACAAAGGGAGTAACGAACGATCTCATAGACAAGCTGACAATAACGAATCCCGCCCGG
>Ga0315284_10015260_pt1 | contig 10929 bp, 9 predicted proteins | sample YL17G09_16_MG_FD_203696 | JGI IMG/M metagenome (GOLD analysis project Ga0315284, IMG submission 203696) | Sediment microbial communities from Yellowstone Lake, YNP, Wyoming, USA - YL17G09_16 | ecosystem: Environmental > Aquatic > Freshwater > Lake > Sediment | place: USA: Wyoming | collected...
TCTTCTGCCAACTCGCGGGTGAGCAGCAGGTAGCTATGAAGCTCCTCATCCACCGCGGCGATGCGGTTCCAGACCGAATCCAGCACCTCGCGCGCAGAAACCTGCCCTTTCGAGAGCATATCGGAAAGCTCGTGCGCGGTCAGTTCGTACAGCTGACGGCTCTCGGTCATTCAATCACTCGCGGTACACGGAAGCATCCGCTTGCCTGATCAGGAGCGTTCTGGAGAACTTCCTCCGGAGGGAGCGACGGGCTGGGCTCGTCTTCCCTGAGCACGTTCAGCATGGCGATGGCGTGCGACATCGCCGGGACGCCGGTGGTGTCGAGCTGGCGGAGCTGCTCGAAGTGCTCCAGGATCGAGTTGAGCTGGCTCGTAAAGATCTCCCGCTCTTCGCTGGTCAGTTCCAGGCGGCCGAGCAGGGCCACGTGCTCGACTTCCTCAGGTGTCAACGGCATCATCTGCTCCTCAAGATCGGCGGTCGCTCACCGGATACTGGCCGCGTCTTCCTACTGCGCAGGCGCCGGCTCAATGGTGATCCGGGCAGCCCGTATCGGCAACTGCAGGACAATGAACCCCGTGTCGGGGTCCGGCATCATCGTCTCTTCGGTTCGCCGGCTCCGAAGTCCCTCTACGACGACGCGATGCATAGAGCCCCGGGCCAGCCGATAGGAACCGTCGTGAATCTCGATCTCGACATTGGTCATCGCTCCGCCGGCCACGCGCACACCATCGGCGGTGACGGTCGCCTGGGCGCCGTTGCCGTAGATGGCGAGATCGATGCCAGCTGAATCGTACCTAACAATCGAGGCGGTAACCACCGCGCCCTCGTCCGGGGTGCGAATGTAGATCGGTATGGGCTGGGCTGCGGCTAGCGGTTCGCCTGGGAACAGCAGTTCGACCCGATTCTGCTCCTCCGGGTTGGCGAACCGGATCGCGCCAAGTGGCACCTGGTAAGCCTGGTTCCTGCCGCCGTACACGTCAACGATAGCCGCGGCGCCCGACGGCGACACCACCCCGATAGACCCATTCGAGTAGGAAGCGGCGCCGATAGATGGCCACAGCGCGTCCGGCTGGATCAACTCGAGGTCGTATCGCCATGACAGCATCCGCTGATGGAAATCGTCGAAATACGGATCACCCGCGTTCCAAGAGGCGTAGAGGAATGTCGGCGTGTAGACCGCAAAGCCGGTTGCCAGGCCCCTCACCCGGAAGCCCGGCCCCTTCTCGCCAACGAACTCCTCCCCTAGGTACTTCCTGACATCGGGCCTGCTGAGAAAGTCCCCCAGAATGTCGGCGAACTTGGCAACATCGGGGTCGATCTTCAGGCCGGCCTCACCCGGCCCGACAGGGATGGCGACACCGGGCTGCGCTGGCTGGCCGGGCTGGCCAGGTGAGCCAAGCTCGTTCGGTTGGTCCTTCTCCGCGATCTCGGTGTAGCGCATGCCGAGCAGCTCCATGAGCACCGGCGGCACCGCGTTGACCGTTCCGTCGTCCCCCTGGTACATGCCCACACCTGCATCGACTACCAGCGCCCCACCTCGCAAGACGAAGTCGTGCAGCGAGATCTGGGCGTCCTCGGGCAAGTATAGAGCCATAGGAGCGAAGATGGTGCCGTACTGCCGGAGATCGGCCCGCCCGAGTGAGTCTCGCGACAGCACATCGACCTGCCCGTAGCGAGTGCCCATCCTGGCAACCCCGAAAAGCGTGGTCGGTTCGTCCGGGGTCAGCCCGTCGAGGTACCCATAGAGGCCCTTCCCATTCCTCTGCGCGCCCCCGGCGATAGGCTCGTAGAGGATCGCGACGCGCGCAAGAGGCGTCGCCGGGAAGTTTGGGGCGTTCCGCATCCAGTCCGCGGTCGCCTTCACCATCGCCTGCAGGTCGCCGGAGTTATTGACTGCTGACCAGCTGGAGAGCGCCAGCCCGGTTGCGCCGTGCAAGAGGGCCTCGTTCATCCAGTTTGCGGTGCGATTGGGATCGGCACTACTGTCCGTCCAGAACGTGGGGATTGCCGCAAACTGGTTGGCCCGCCGCGCGATATCGACCGCGTGCACGTTGTGCGTCAAGAAATCCTGCTCGGCGAGGTTGGGATACGTGTTGAGAATCATCCCATCGAATGTGGTGCGAATGCTGATGATCGATCGGTAGTCCGGCAGTGCGGAGGCAAAGATCAGCCGCCCCGGGTCGGCGGCGCGCAGCGCTTTCGCCCAGAGATCGAGGGCATCCGCGTAGGCGACCTGCTTGTACGAGGCGAGATCGATGCTGGCGCGCCCGATTCCGGCGGGGTTGTCGGCATCCCCATCCCGTGCTGCACCCATCGTAACCTGGTCCCAGCCGTCGTAGCTCCTGCCCCAGGAGCCGTTCAGAGCGGATACCGAGTTCTGGTACCAGTTGCGAAGGTAAACGCGGAAGCTGTCATCATCCCACGGGAATCCATTTGGCGGTACCGCCTCAATCGACCAGCCGATCAGTCCCGTGTGTTTGCCAAGCTGGCCAGCAAGCTTCGTCGCCAGATCAGAGACGGCAGAGACATAGACGTCGGAGGTGGGGTCGGGGGCCATGTCGTGGCCGTCGCTGTCCTGAATCGCGGAGGGTGTTACGGCTGCGACGACAAGGAGATTCTTCTCCTCGGCCGCGGTCATAAGCGCCGAAGCCGCGGTCAGCTTATCGCCGGACGCACCTGAGATCAGCACATAGGCAGTGTTGAACCCGGAGGCGACGTAGGCATCCAGGTCGGCCGCGTCGGTCAGCCCGCGCGCCCACATCAGCACTATCGGCTGGCCCTTTACCTGCACCACGTTCGCTTCGCGCCGCGCCGAGACTACCTCCGAGGTCTGCTGTGCGCAGGCAGCAGTGCCAAAGGCGAAGCAGGCAGCCACTACCAGCCAGCGCAGGCGCGCGAGCACTGCGGGCAAGCGAAACGCCCGCGAGCCCGGTGCGGCCGGTGGCCGCGTCCTTGAAGCGCGTACTATCCCCGGGCGAGGAATGCCGTCTGCGCCTTGTCCATATGCTCTTCTCATGCTAGTCCACCTCGCGCCCAACCGTGCTCCGGGCAAAACTTCGGCGAGGGACCCGCTGTCCCTCGCCGGCCAATGGCCCGGCGCAGCACAATTCCAGTCTGGCACGACCTAGAAGAGTGCGAGTTCTGTCTCCGGATCAAACAGGTGTGTCTTCATCATGTCGAAGGCCACCGCCAGGGATTGCCCGTCCCTGGCCGCCGTCTCAGCTTTCAGCTCAGCAACCAGCGAATGCCTCCCCGCGGTCAGGTAAGCATATACTGTCGAGCCCATAGGCTCGGTCACATCCACCGTGAGGGTGGCCGTGTTCTCGCCATCAACCGCGGTCGCCGGGTTCAGGCTGCGGTCGTAGATGCTGTCGGGTCTCACCCCGAAGATGACGCTTCCGCCGATCCTGTTACGCACCTTCTCTGCCTGATCGGTAGCCAGGCGCAGCGACAACGGCTCGGAAAGGAAGTAGACCGCCCCGTTGTGCGCCTCGATCGAACCTGCAATGAAGTTCATGGCCGGGCTGCCGATGAAGCCAGCGACGAAGAGATTGGCGGGATGGTTGTAAAGCTCCAGGGGCGTATCCACTTGCTGCAGCCTGCCGTTGTTGAGAACGGAGATGCGATCCCCCATGGTCATCGCTTCCACCTGGTCGTGGGTCACGTAAATGGTGGTGATCCCGAGGCGGCGGTGCAAGCGGATGAGTTCTGCCCGCGTCTGCACCCGCAGCTTCGCATCCAGGTTCGAGAGCGGCTCGTCCATCAGGAAGACTTTCGGCTCTCTGACAATAGCGCGCCCCAGCGCCACCCGCTGCCTCTGCCCGCCTGAGAGTTGGCGAGGCTTGCGGTCCAGCAGGCCCTCGATCCCCAGCATCTCGGCCGCCTGCTTCACCCGCCGCTGGATCTCCGGCCTGGGGTACTTGCGCAGCTTCAAGCCGAAGGCCATGTTGTCGTAGACATTCATGTGCGGGTAGAGAGCGTAGTTCTGGAACACCATGGCGATATCGCGGTCCTTGGGGGAAACGTCGTTGACCACCCGGTCGCCGATGCAGACCTCGCCAGATGTCGCCTCTTCCAGCCCGGCAAGGCAGCGCAACGCGGTGGTCTTGCCACAGCCCGAGGGGCCGACCAGGACCAGGAATTCCTTGTCCTCCACCTCGAGCGTGAGGTCGTCCACCGCGACCACGTTCTTGAACCGTTTCGTCAGATTCCGGAAAAGCACTCGTGCCATGCCAATGCCGTCCGACCCAGGTGTGGGGACAGGAAAGGCGCCCGCCACCTGCGCAGATGGCGGGCAGGGGACTCACCCGCCGTCTCTTGCGAAACCGATCGCCGCGGAGGATCCGCAGCGCTCGCCCAAGGGCGAAAGCCCCTGCACCCGCGAGCGTTTTGCCTCCGGCGAACGCATTATACCAACCCCCGCTGGCAGTGGCAAGGCGAGGCGGGTGGGCTGGGAACCGAGCGCATCGCGCGATGGGATTACGCCGACGACCCCAGCACCGATACTCGCTAGATGGATACTCCTGCTGCCGATAGTCCGATTCCGCGCCAATCCCTGCCACTGCGGGCGCGCTTGCTCGTGTTCGGGGCAGGGATTTGGCCTGGGCGAGGGTAGCGAATTGCGGAGGCAAACGGCATGCAGGAAGCTACCCCCGGGCCGCACCTCTTTGTGGTGCTCGGCGGCTCGGGCGATCTGATGCGAAAGAAGCTACTCCCCGCCCTATGGCGCTTACACGCGCAGGGCAAGTTGGGCGAGGGCCATCTGCTTGCGATTGGCCGGAAGGAATTGGATGACAGCGCCTATCGGGACATAGTAGTGAAAGCGCTGTCTGACTCAGGGATCAGCACGTCGGGCGCGACGGGACCGCCCTTCCCGGACAGGCTGCACTACCGCTCGGTTCACGAGGGTACGGTAGACGATTACCGCGCTCTCGCCAACGAGATCTCGGCGCTGGAGCGCCGATACGGCTTGCCCGGCAATCGGGTCTTCTACCTCGCCTTGCCCCCGGCGGCCCTGGCGGCCGCCATCACCGGATTGGGCGAAGCCGGGTTAAGCGGGGAGGGGAGCGCGCAGCCTGCGCCCGCGATAGCCGCCGCCGGGAGCGCTGGAGAGGGTCCGGGCAGAGACCCGGCGCCCTGGACCAGGATCGTAGTCGAGAAGCCGTTCGGGTATGATCTGCAGTCCGCCAGGAACGCCAATGCTCTTCTGCTTCGCTACTTCACCGAATCGCAGATCTACCGCATCGACCATTACCTGGTGAAGGAGACCGTGCAGAACCTGATGGTGTTTCGGTTCGCGAACGCGATTTTCGAGTCGCTGTGGAATCGCGACCGGGTGGATAACGTGCAGATCACGGTGGCGGAAAGCATCGGCGTGTCCGCTCGCGCCGGCTACTACGACGAGGCGGGAGCGCTGCGCGACATGGTGCAAAACCATCTGACCCAACTGCTCTCGCTCACCGCAATGGAGATCCCGCCCGCGCTTGAGCCTACGATGATCCACAACGAGAAGGTCAAGGTGCTGCACTCGGTCTCGCCCATCAGACCAGACGATGTGGTCTTCGGGCAGTACACCGGCGGAACTGTGAACGGCCAGCGCATACCGGGATATCGAGCGGAAGAGGGTGTGGCTGCAGATTCGCAGACCGAGACCTTCGCCGCGTTGCGCCTCTACGTGAACAACTGGCGGTGGCAGGGGGTCCCGTTCTTCCTGCGAACGGGCAAGCGGCTTCCGGTCAGAACCACGCAGATCGCAGTCAGCTTCAGGTGCCCAGTTCTCGCCTGTTTCGCGCCGTTCTCCTGCGACCGTCTCTTCATCATAATAGAACCGCACGAGGGCTTCGATCTGTGCTTTGAGGTGAAGGGGCCAGGGCAACCTTTCGCGCTGAAGACCGAGCGGCTGAGCTTTCGATATGCCGACGTGTTCGGGTGCCTGCCGGAGGCCTACGAGACGGTGCTGCTGGACCTGATTCTCGGCGATCAGACGCTGTTTGTCCGCGCTGATGCTGTGGAGGCGGCATGGGCGCTGTACGACCCCTTGCTGAGGGGCCGGCCGCCCACCCATTCCTATGCCGCGGGCACCTGGGGCCCGCCGGAGGCGGAGAAGCTGCTGGAGGGAAGGGAGTGGGATGTCTCTCCCTGCTGAGGAGAACGTCCGGGTCTACCCTGATCTCGAGTCGCTCAGCCGGGCAGTGGCGGAAAGCGTGGCCGACATCGCCGCCAGTTCCGTATCTGCGGGCGGCTGGTTTTCGCTCGCGGTCTCGGGAGGGGAAACCCCCCGCGCTCTCTTCCGCATTCTGAGGGAATACGACAAGCGGCTCTCGTGGCCGCGAGTTGAGATCTTCTGGGTGGACGAGCGTTATGTTCCGCACCGCGACCCTCGCAGCAATTACGGCGTGGCGAAGGACGTGTGGCTGGCCAGCTCACCGCTCCCCAGGGAGAACATACACCCCATGCCCACCGACCTCGAGAGCCCAGAGGCGGCGGCTCAACAGTACGAGAAGTTACTGAGGGCTCACTTCCTCCATGCATGGCCGCGCTTTGATCTCGTGCTGCTCGGCCTGGGGCCGGACTGCCATACGGCTTCGCTGTTTCCGAGCTCGCAGGCTCTGTCCGAGCGGTCTCGCTGGGTGGTACCGGTTGACGCTCCCGTCGAGCCGGCTCAGCGACTCACGCTCACCTTGCCTGTCATCAACCACGCTGCTCACGTGCACTTCCTGGCAGCGGGATCTGAGAAGGCGGCGGCGCTGAAGCGCGCTCTCTCAGGCGAAGCCGACGCGCTGGCCTGTCCCGCCTCCGGCGTCAGTCCGACGGATGGTGAGCTGGTCTGGTGGATTGATAGGGCAGCGGCGGAGGGGCTGCGATAGGCCGGGCGGCAGGAGCGGCCCGCCTGCTCTGAGAAATACCCGGACGTGACCTGGTTGGTTGACCTGTTTGGCTCCACTTCCGTCGCGGGTTCGATGCTCATCCTCGGCCTCGCTGCAACCCTAGGGCTTGCCCTCGGCGCGGTGCAGGTCCGCGGGATCAAGCTTGGCATCGCCGGCGTGCTCTTCTCCGGCCTGCTGTTCGGGCACTTTGGCGCCTCCCTCGCACCCCCTGTACTCGAATTCGCGCGGGATTTCGGCCTCATTTTGTTCGTTTACGCAATCGGGATCGAAGTCGGCCCGGGGTTCATCCCCTCTCTGCGCGAACACGGTCTGCCCATGAATCTGGTGGCGCTCGGGGTGGTCGCTTGCGGCGCCGCTCTCGCCGCTGCCATCAGCCAGATTGCCGGCATCGACGTCTCGACCGCTGCCGGCATGTTCTCGGGCGCCACGACCAATACGCCCAGCCTGGGCGCCGTGCAGGCCGCTCTACGCGAGATGCCGCGTTATACCGAGGCGTTGGGCCAACTGCCTGGCCTCGGCTACGCCGTGACCTATCCCTTCGGCGTGCTTGGCGTCATCTTCACTATGATCGTGATGCGGGGGCTCTTCCCCAAGCCGCGGCCAGCAGCGTCCGTGCCAACGCCGATGGAACACCTCCCGTCAGCAGCGGCTGCCCCCGACGTCGGTCCCGACGCGCCGCAGACGGGAGGTGGGCCACAGCCGGACCGCACCGAGGTGCTGCCCATCTTCATCGGAATCGCGCTGGGCGTGGCCCTGGGGAGCATACCTGTGCGCGTCGCCGGCCTTCCCGCCCCGCTCAGGCTGGGCATGGCAGGGGGCCCGCTGCTGGTCGCTATCGTCCTGGGCGCCGTCGGGCGGATCGGGCCACTCACCTGGCGAACTCCGCCTGCAGTTCTCTCGACGCTGCGAGAGGTCGGGATAGTGCTCTTCCTCGCCTGTGTCGGCATTCGATCGGGGGGGCGATTCGTAGAAACGCTCATCGCGGGTCAGGGTCTGTACTGGATGGCGTTGGGCGCGGTGATCACGCTGGCTCCGCTGCTGCTCGCGGTGGCAGCTGCGCGGCTGCTGATCCGCACGAGCTACGCATCGGCCTGCGGCCTACTCGCCGGCAGCATGACGAACCCCGCCTCCCTCGCCTTCGCCGTCTCCACCATGGGCTCAGAGGAAACGACCCTCGCCTACGCCACCGTGTACTGGCGCGGTGAGGCATCCTCGGCTCGGCTGATACGCGAGGTGAAGAAAGCTGAAGGTTGTTTGCATCCCGCCGGAGTATGGGTCGCATATGGAAGAACAAGGCACAAAGGGACAGGTGGGAGCGAAGGTCATGGGACGCAGGTATAGCAAGTCCCCCATAATCGAGGCGGTGTGCGAGTTTCGGTTCGAACCGGGGGAGTGGGACAGCGCCATGTTCGGTCTGGTCTGGAAGAAGGTCGCGGAGGTATTCGAGGAGCGTAGAGATGTCCAGGCTGCCCTACAGCTAGAGCTGGTCCCGACATCAGAGGGGACACAGCAACGGCTCGTGCCGGAACCGCGGCCCCGCATGCAGTACCTCAGCAAAGATGGAAGGTTGACTTTGGTCATGGGCCCAGACGTGCTGAGCGTCAACCGCCTCGCCCCCTACTCGTCGTGGGAGGAATTCAAGCCCATAGTGCGACAGGGATTCGATGCGTATGTCTCCAGCGTCGCACCGAAGGTGATTCGCCGAACCGGGCTACGCTACATAAACCGGATAGAGTTCCCCGGCGAGAGGATTGAGCTGGACGAATACCTCAATTTCCGGCCTTTCCTGGGTCCGACACTGCCGCAAGATCACGCGTCGTTCATCGCCGGCGTAGAGTTCGTCTATCAACCAGAAAAGGATCTCTTGCGACTCCAACTAGCTAGCGTTCCGCCGGCAAAAGAACAGCTATTCGCGGTGATATTGGATCTGGACCATTTCTCACCGATCCCTGGTTCGGTTCCGGTGAAGGTGCAGCCGGTAGTTGACTGGTTGGATCGTGCCCATGAACGCGTCGAAAGCGTCTTCGAGGGCACGATCACGGACCGATTACGGCTGATGTTCGGCGAGGAGGTTTAGGGATGGTGCTTACCCGGGTCGCGCAAGGGGTCACGAGATGGTCTCTGCCGCGCGTCGAAGGAATCTGGGAGTCTACGGGCGGCCGGACTTTGCCTGCTCCGGGCCAAGAGGCATGTCCGCTCGAAACTGACCCGGCCTCCTGGATAGTCGACTCCAAGTACGCGTTCGCGGCCGACGTCAAGTGGGCCGTGATAGCGAGGCACTACCACACGCGCGATGAACGACGGGTTGCAGCGTTCGCCTTCGACAGGCCCCGCCTACTTAACGCTCTCCTTGATGCGTACCCCAGACTATCCGCCCTGTTCGGTCACGAGGCCTCTCTGGAACTCAGGCTGCGCACTGATCCCGAGATCCCTAGCAGGCGCTATCTGGCTGTCTTCGTAGCGACCGGAATCCCTGTGAAAGAGGCTCTCCGCCGTATGGACCGCTTTGACGCCGACTGGTGGCTGGACCGCGTAGGGGAGTTGGGGCAGGAGTTGTTGTTCACCCTGGACTTTGCATGATGTTCGACTGGATAGGCTATCTGCATCTCGCCAGGACTATCGTTGAGACCGGCCAGCCGGCAGGCGCCTCAGAGGAGGCACGACTTCGATGCGCGGTCAGCAGGGCTTACTACGCAGCCTTCGGCCGTGCAGCAGTCTACCTGAGTCAGGTCTTTGGCCCCGGATTCCTTAGCGAAGACGCGGAGGTTCACGCCCAAGTTGCCACGTGGTTCAGGCAGGACCCAGATCCGAAGTGCAAGCTGGTCGGGAAAGCCTTGGACGAACTCCGTGAGTGGCGCAATGACGCAGACTACGAGAGTGAAGCCGGAAGCTGGCAGAAATACGCGATCGCAGCCCTGATCCGCGCGGAGGACTCGATCACCAGGCTGGCAGGCCTCAACGGGGCTCCACTAGACTGGGCTTAGGCAGAGCAGCAGATCGCCGGTGGGGTCCAAGGATCGCCTTTCCAGATCCGACCGATAGTCTGCCGATACGCCACCCGGGCCCACGAGATATGTTGAGAGGCCTTTCACCCCCTCCCAGCCGCCTTCTTCACGCCCTCGATATACTCGTCCGTCACCTGTCGTTCGAAGCTGCGGAAGCCGGCGAGCTTGAAGCCGTGCTTATCGGCGAGCGCGGCGATCTCCTTGACCTTCTCCAGCGATAGATCGCGACCCAGGCTGAAGTTCTCGTAGCGCTCCTCGAGGGCCAGGATCATGGTCTCGGCCATGCAGGCATAGGCCGTCTTCGGCGGGAAGCCGAAGTTGAAGTGGAAGTTCACGTTTCCGGGGACCTCGACTGCTCCGCCCTCAATCACCAGCACATCGGGCCTGCATCTCACCACTTGGCGCGACACGTCCCGCGGCCGCGCCACGTCGCAGACCACGGCGCCTGATTTCAGCGCCTCGCCTGGCACGACGGTGTCAACCGCGCTGGTGACGGTGATCACGATATCCGCGTCGCGCAGCCCGGCCGCCGCATCCGTAGCGTAATCGACCTTCGCCAGGCCGTCCACGCTCGCCGCCAGTTCGGCCAGTCGCTTCTCATTGCGACCGATCAACGTAACTGCGGGAGACTGCTCAGCCATCATGCGGACACACACCTGGCCGATCGACCCTGTCGCGCCGATGATGGCCACATGCGCCTGCGCAGGATCCGTACCCATGAGTTCGGCGGCTCTTCGCGCGCCTTCGACCGCAGTCCACACGGTGTAACTGTTACCGGTGGTGACCGCGATGTCCACGTTTCTTGCGATGGTAACGCCGGCATCGCCCACTACAGACGTCATCGCGCCCAGCCCGACCACCTTGGCGCCGAGATCTTGCGCCACTCGGGCAGCGCGGATGATCTTGTGGAGTACGAAATCCGTCGGCAGTTCGACGAACTGCCGAGGGGTGAGCGGGCATCCAACGAACCAGCCGTGCGCCTTCGCCCCGGTCGGGCTCCTGATGCCAGTGATCTCGGATACCGGCTTCGGCGACAT
>Ga0315284_10015261_pt1 | contig 10928 bp, 9 predicted proteins | sample YL17G09_16_MG_FD_203696 | JGI IMG/M metagenome (GOLD analysis project Ga0315284, IMG submission 203696) | Sediment microbial communities from Yellowstone Lake, YNP, Wyoming, USA - YL17G09_16 | ecosystem: Environmental > Aquatic > Freshwater > Lake > Sediment | place: USA: Wyoming | collected...
GCCATGAGCGCATTCGCCATGTAGCTCAACTTATCCGTCTGCAGGTCGATAAGCAACTCGCCCTTGCTGTTGGTCGCCGTGTCAACGTCATCGGTGGTTAGCAGGTTGGCGGGGATGGTGACTTTCATCGTGGTGGCTGTGTCAGTAATCACGGTACTTTCAAAGGTAGGCGCATCCTCAACGTATATCTTGCTGCGGAGGGTAGCGGGTTCAGCAACAACTTCCGCATCAATTACATGGGTGTTATCGGCTTGCCCCATTTCGTCAACTGTATATAATCCTGATAACTCCTGCGGGAATGTCTTGCGGAGTGCCAAACTCTCAGCACACTTTGCCAGCATAATATCAGGCATCTTATCCCACATGCTATTAGGTTTACCGTCCTTCTTCGTCTGGACGTAAGCATCGTAGCGGGCAACTGCCCACAATGGCTCCTTGAAGTCAGACCGTAATACTGCTACTTTTGCGGCGGCGGGGGGAGTTGACTCTAACCATACCTCCTGCCATTTTCCATCACGCCCACACCAGTAGGGTCCAAGTTGCCCGGCATATTTATTAGTGCGCTCTGCAATCAATCGAAAGCCATCAACACTTACCTGAATTGCCATTACATTGCGCTCTTCCCGACTATCCCATCGTTTGATCGCATAAATCTGACGGGCAAATGGGTCAAGTCCTGTGCGGTTACACTGCATGACAAATAATGATAATTCGTCATCAGTCGCACCCTTAGCGATGGTGCGCTTGATAAGATCAACTTGCTCTTTATTCAATTGATTTGATACTGTTAGTGCGGTTGTCATTTTATCCTCTCATTCTGAATAGATTACACGAGCGACTTCACGGCATACCCTGCATTCGTGGCGCGGGGTGCATTCGCAGTCATCGCCATCGTCTGCCATGCGTTCTAATGCCCGTGCAGATTCCTGCATTCTCTCAATATCGTGCCAGTCAGGATTATCCTCATCAGCCATCTTAGCTGCTAACTTCCAGGCTGATACACTCAACGCCCGCAACGTATTAAGCGGGTGGATGGTGGCTTTATTGTCTGCCCATCCCGTTATCGGATCATTACTCGTCATTCCCATTCCCAATGTCGTCATTCTTGCTCCTCTCTCTCTGGTTGGGTTAGTATCTCCCAGGCCATCTGGACCGCAAACAACTGTGCAACCGTCATTGTACTCCATAGCGGAGTAAACTGCACGGCTGCGGCGATCCTGTCACTTAGACCTGGGTCTTGCGCTATTGATCTGGTTACTGCTAATTTGAGTTGCTTGGGGGTTAAATTTTCCATGCTTAGATAATATCATAAATAAGCATCGTGGTTGTAATATTACATGTAACCTTTATTTTATTATATTCTACGTCATCGTAGTAACACTTTTTGGGTATTATCATATCGGATAATATACATAATTTGTATATTATCCTGTACAATTGTGTACACAATAAACTATCTTATTTCCTGCTCTGCAATTATCCCCACTCCATCACCATCAAAGTAAAATTTCAGCCACACGCAGCCCAGTGACTTGGGTGTCAATCCCTTCTCAACCGCCCAACCACCTGCACCGTTTTGATATTCGTCATTATAGCCTGGTGTGCGTATATGCCATTGCGTATCCCTGTAAAGTTTACCCTTACCTGATAATCGCTCCCTCGGCACCGCAATCACATAATCCTGGTGAGAGTGACCGTTCCAAACAATGTCCGCATCTGGAAGAAATACCGCCTGCCTGGCTGTCTGAATTGCGCCCCTCGTTACCGGAGCCTCTCCACCAGATCCATGGTAGTATTTCATGTTGAACGATAAGTTCCTGGTAGATACCTTCAGCATAAATCTAACCCATGTGCCATACCCACCCACATGTACCTGGCCATTCGCCCGGTTAAGTTCCGCTGCCAACCTATCCACAAGGCTAATATTATGATGTTTCAGTACATCGCTTTCGTGGTTGCCATTCCCGATCATCACGATGTTGCTCGCATACGGTTTGTAGAACGCAGCATTATACTCAACGATTGCGTCAAAATAATTATCACGCTTCAGGAACGGCTCCAGGTGATCGTAATTAGCGCGCGGGTCGTGCTTGCCTTGCATGGCATCAAACGTGTCGCCACCGAAAAAGATAAGCGCATCTCTGTCCATTGCTTTATCAAGATGCGCCTTTTCCAGCTTGCGGTTACAATACGGGCTGTCGTGGTGTTGATCCGAGCAAAGCATTATGTATTGCTGCCAGCCAGCCCCGATACCATCCAGCCTTACGGTTAGTACGTTATCAGTCAATGATGTATTCAATTATTCTCCCTTCAGTATGTGTTTTATTTAGGACCCAATCTTACCCCTATTAGAGTTCCTAGTATAACTGCCACGCTGTTTATCCCATCCCATACACGGTTTTGTTTACGCATATCTTCCACGTCCCCTTCAAGTCCGTCGATATGCTTGCAAATATCCGTTATATTGTTACTATGGTCTGGTATATCATCTATTTTTGACAATATGCGCCTCTCCATTTCTGACATTTCGTCCTTAATGCCTAATAATGCCTCGTAGAATTGCTGGGTTGTTACCCGACTGCCATTTGTAGGATTGTCTGCGTCTGCCATGTTATGCTCCGTGTCATTAGTATCCTGGATTAATCAATTGTGTCTGGACTATTGTATTCGTACCACTAAATGATGTACCCCCGTTTACGCTCAATCCGATCTTGGTTTGAGTAGTAGAGTTAAATCCAGAAGATGTGCCGATAACAAATCCTTCTCCACTTACGCCCGTGGTAATCAATCCGGTGGCAGCTAAATGATGTTGGCATTCTGCAATACCCTGAATAATGGCACTCGTTCCACTTCCCACCGCTCTGAAATTAACCCGAACCGTAAATAAGCCTGTATCTATTGCGGCGGTTCCGACCGCATAAGCGAGCGTCAATATTGCAGCATCGCCGGTAGTACCTAGTGTTCCCATACGAACAATAATCGTAAATGCCTGCGTTCCCGCCCCAGTCTTGACCATATCAAATTCACATCGGTATTGCGCCCGTGCAAGCCAACCGCCTGCTAGTGGAATTGTGCAGGTAGACCCGGCAAGATAGGTATCAACCGCAAATCCGCCTGCTACCGCTGCAATACTGGCATAGTTTTGAAAGTATAAGCTATCCGTTTGGAATTTTACTGATCCTGCATCGTCCACCGTTTTTAGTAATGGGGTGGCGGTATTGTCCGCGAACAATGCTATTTTTGTTGCGGCGGGTGTTGCGGGCGTGGAAGCCTGTTCATTCAATATTAGTCTGCTCATTATCCAATCTCCATAATGCCACTATCGGCAATTTCTGTGTAAAATGTATTTACAATCTCGTACCAGTCCGTAATATAACGACCAGTATTGGCTAGTATAGTCTGATCTGACGCAGGGGCTAAGGATGTATCAGCCCCGCCCGCGTGCGTGTGTGTGCTTATCTCCCCGGTTAGCTTCGCCTCAATCTCCGCTTTCGTGATGTCGCTATTCTTTTGTGCATTTGCGGGTGCATGAGCTGATTGTATGTGCGTCTGGATATTGGTGTTGGCTGGCTCTTTGCCTGATAAAGCCGTCACTAATCCTGTCACATCGCTCTGCGCGTGTGCGTGTACTGTAGGAGCCTTGCCATTGAGCGCATTATTGAGATCCGTCTGATTAATCATCGTACCCGTAATGCTGCCCCATGCGACCGCCCCAGCCGCCCCAGGGCCTATCTCAATCCAGTTTGAGCCAGTCCACACTGCCAGTTTTTGCGTGTCGAGCGTGAAGAAGCGCGACCCGACGGTATCCGGCTCAAACTCCGCCCGCTCCGATGCTGTCCCTACCCAGAATATCCAAGTGTATAAATTATTCATATCATCACGCTGTTGTCACGAATGTAATCCGCACATAACCCCAGCGGAGAGCGTTGTTTGTTGTGGTTGTTAATCTAACCAGGTATCCCTCTCCGCCCGTTGCCCCGGCTATGGCGGTTAACAGGTTAGTGCGTCTCCAGTTTATATATATGCCGCTGGCAATGCGGGTATTTGCTCCGTAATCTGTGGATAGCATAATGATCCGGCTGGCCACAGGATACGTGAACGCCGCCGCGCTATAGGCCCATCCTGTTAGTCTGTGATGGAGTAATTCCAGATTCACCCCGGTATCGGTTGCGCCACCCAGGGCGAACATGATCAACCCGCGTATTGTAAAGTTTGTGTTGTTGTTGGTCTTTGCTCGCATAAATCCATAATTGAACGATAGCGCATTTCCAGCACCCCCACCTGATAGGGTGTATGTGATTTGTCCCAGCCACTTTTTAGACGTTTGAAAATATGCGTTGGCAGCCACTACCCCACAATTCGCAATTAGGATTTCACTATCCGCCGCATTCAATACCCCACTGTCATCTATCGATATACCTGTTACGGTTAATATCGTAGCCCCAACCGACGGCCCGCTTACCACGCACAACGCCCGCGCTCCAGTCGCATTGAGAGCCGTCCCCAGCGTTTGTGTTACCGTTCCGCCGATGGTCAACGTAACTTTGGCGGCTGTCAGATTGTAGAATCCGCCGATGTAGTTACTGCCCGAGGCCGCACTATCAACCAATGGCAGCGTGTCGAATTCCATATTCGTAGATAACACCCACACCCCAACCCAGAACCAGCTCAATAGCGAATCAGTGCAATAGAACGTCGTACCGTTAACCGTTGGCGTAAACGCCGTACGCTCCGCTTCTGTCCCTACCCATACGTTTCTGCTGTGATAGTTTTGCATATTACTTCCCGTAATTAGCGCGCGTTTGCTCGAAGATGGTTTTGATTATCACGTCATCGAGATCATCTGCACACAGGAAACATTGTGCACTGCGCCCGTCCAGGTATTCTATTCCTGGGTCACGCGCTCCAATGGTAAACGCCGCCGTACTGTCGTATATCGCCGCTGGAATTAACGCCCATTCCAGCGTCTCTACCCCATCGACGAAGATCGATAACTCTGCTCCCGGTACAAATCTACCCACGATATGATACCAGGTCGAGATTACCGCCACAGGAACATGCGTCACGGCGGTGGTCGCTGCGCCGTCCCCAGAAATGATAAACGCAAACCGGTTGGACGCATCAACCATGTATAACTGATATGCCCTCATGTTACCGACTGTATTGAATTTACCTATCAGCACCTGATTGGCTCCGCTGGCGAGTGTGTCAAGCCAGAACCATCCGCCGATTGTCAGAGCTCCGGTGATGCTGGTTCCCTCCTCATCCAGGCGTGTAAAATATTCCGAGTTTGCGGGTACATAATCCGCATAGGGCAGGAGGTTGTAAACGCCGAACGCGACGGTGTTGGTGTTGTGCAGCACACGCCCTTGCCCGCTCATGTCGGTTAAGTCGCCGCGCTCGTCCACAGAACTGAACGGCCAATACCCGCGCAGTTGCGGAAGTTGCATGTGCAGCCCGGCGTGTACCATCGACGCGTTAGGCTCGTACCGTGCGAAGAAGTCCGGGCGCAGGTTGTTAACTAGCTCTGCGTTTCTCTTTTGGGTCATGCCCCAATACCGCCCAGCCCCATTTGAGAAAATATCTGAGGCATCTTGCTAATCTTCGAGCCAGTCAACGTCAATCCATAAGGTGCTGTAAATGTCAGGCTCTCTATAAACATATAACGCGGATCATCTCTAAGTGCTGCGGTGGGCGATACTCTGCCAATCATAAAGTCGGGTATCAGCACCCACCTGGCCGGCAATACATTCCACGGTTCTATAATACCGCCGTATGGGTTTGTGAGCATCCCACCATCTGCTAAATGCCATATATACTCTTCACGGGTTGGCATGACCGTGTACTCTGCCCGCTGTTTGGCATATATCCCGAATGTATAGCGGTTATAAGCCGCATCCCCAAGTGTTACCAATGAATTGATATAATCTAATGCGAGATCGTCATCATTGGCATAGACCGGAATAGCCAATGTGTTGGCGGTGATCTTGGAATAGTCTGAGCTGATAATGTTATTAGGGTCTGCAGCCAATACCAATTGTATTTTGGCGCTTACAGTTGTGCCGCCCGTTCCAGTGGTATTATAAATATACGCCCGTAACCACTCTTCGTAACCTAAACAATTAATGGTTATATCCAGGTTACCGCTTTCACCGATGCTGATGGTCTGGCTTGTCTCAGGCTGTGCCATTTCTGCAAGATATGTATTGCGGATATTGAGCGCATTAGCTGGCGTGGACCCGCCGCTCGAGAGTACCTTGATAATAATTCCGTATTTATCCTGACTTACTAAATCATAGGCATACCCTGTCTTAGCCCTAACCCCCATTGTTGGAGGATCTGTGTTTATATCAACCGTTGAATATATAACATTCACCGCATTGGCAATTCCCATTAGCGGACCGCGCATTACATTCAATCCCCCGACGTTCGCTACTATATCATTGACAAATCCGCCCCATACAGGCACGCCCCCTTCATTATATACAGTGATATTCCTGCCTAGTCCATACTCCAGCCAGTCCTCTATTTCATCCTGGCGCATGTTCATCGAGATTGACGCGGATTTATAACCCCCATTGGCAGCTATAATATGTGAATAGCCACTCACCATCTGAGACAACGACCATTGGTATTTCATAGACGAGGCAGATACAAGCGGCTCGGTTGCGTATATCGCTATTCCCGTTTCGCTGAAATTGGAGGGGGTGGTCATTACCGATCACCCCTCATGGAAAGGTATCTTGCAGCCGCGTCAATATCCAGCGTGCCTAACCCCTCGACAGGCAATAGCCACACATCATTGGTTGCGTAATACGTCTTTAGCATGGCGAATACCTGCTGGTCTTTATTCGCTTGTAATTGTGCTGCGGCGGCGGTGATGTTCTTCCATGAGAATTGTAGAAGATCACTCGGTACGCCCAGGGCATATATATTACCCGCTCCGTTTCTAGTATAAGCAGATATACGATTTTTTAAGTTCAGGCTGTCAACCTCAAGATATGTTTCCATTCGGTATGATGTGGTAGATAGCATAAAGCCTATTTTTTCTGGTGTTTCATCTGGGTTTAGTGCAGAGAACTCCCCCGCCCATTCGTCAACCGGAACAAGTATCAAATCATAAATATTTAATTCAGGGGTGGCTACGCCATTGGTAAAGTCAAGGCGCAAGTCAATCGGTGATATTACATCATTGCTTCGTAATGCTCCAAACCCAGGAATGTCAATAGTTCCAAAATCAATTAAATAATTTGGCTGATTGCTCAATATTGTTTTTATTTCTGATATATAGGTATATGCGGTGTATAGACTAAATTGATCGGCTATTCCAACAGATAGCTTAACCGTGCAGTCTGTTGCCCCAGCATCATTGCGGTGAACCCGTAAATAAGCACGGTACCTCCCGAAATATTCATAGGCGATGCTGGATTCTATTCTAAACCAGAACCAACCGGTACTCCCAGCCCCCGGATTGTAATAACCACACCTGCCAGTGGGAGAACTCGTGTTAGCAACGTAAAACCCTACCGGGCCATGTGAAGATATACCGGGAATATTCTGTTCGTCCGATACATTTAGATACATTCTAAAGTTTGCGCCTCTGGACTGTGACCTTGTCGCCAATATCACAGAGGATGCGTGATAAATATCGGTATAGTCGTGTACCTTTATTCTTGCCAATGCTGATACATCACCGATCACCTGTAATTCGTCAATATCAACCGAAGGTCTGACAACCGTATATAATCTGCGATTAGCCTGGGTCGGTGCTCCTGGAACAGCCCCAACCACCGCAATCACACAACGTATCCAGTAACCCGTTATACCATTTACCGCCGTAGTTGCCCAATCCGCAGGCTGGACAAACGATACCGATCCAACTCCAGGGACATTGAAATATTCTACTGGAATAACGGTGTCTATTGTTCTAACCGTAGTAAGTGCAGCCCAACCACCATTCCAGTATTCCCAATCAACCGCTATAATATCATTAGCCGCCGTGCCAATATCAAATATTACATTTGAAAACGGCCCGCTATTTGCTATAGTTGTATCAACGCCCATATATAATATATCTCCAGCCGCAGGAATAGCCGAGAATAAAGCCGACGGTAATGCAGCCCCCATAATATCAACCCATGCCGCAGCTCGGTGATGATAGGCGTTAGTAATCTGTGCTGTATTATGCTTATTTGCAAAATAAACTTCATTGTTGCACGTTGCCGCTCTTCCCCTTGAGGATGCCGCTGTACTCCATTCCACATATAGGATAGGTTCATCGGTATAGGTTACATTATCCCACGTGGCAAACCGTCGCCTTCCAAACATATCCACCTTTCCGCTCGCATTATCGTATATCAATACTGCGAGGTTATTACCAGCCGCCCAACCGCCCAGGTCAACTATTTCTTGAAGTAACGCTACAAGCCCTGCCCCCTGCGCTATCGTATAAGTTGTCCCAGCCACCCATGCCTCAGACGTTGAAAAATTACATTTATTTGTCGTCAGTGTCCTTCCGATGAAATTTGCAAACGTAGTGAATACAGCAGGAGCGACGTTCAACTCTCCACTGATAACCGCAGATATTATTGTGCCTGCGTCTGCTGCGGATGCCTGTACATCAATTCTTGCGCTAATGATTGTTGCCCCCGCTGGAATAGCAACGCCTCTGAACCTGATACCACCCCCATAGATTGCTGGAGGCATGTTCCCCATAGTAATTGTGGTTGTAACTAAACCTATACTCCCTACATAAAATTCAATGGAAGCATCATCAGCAGCTTGGGTGGGGGCTGCGGTATCCTCGGCAGTCGCTGTATAATAATCCTGTAAACTCGCAAGAGCCACACATGAGCCATCACCAGGTAAATTATTCAGCCAGTCAGACCGCTCTATCTCCAGCGCCCATTCATCCATCGTTGCCAGTACCTCCCCATTGAACGGGGATATATACGGGTTATCATCCCGCTCCGCTAAATAATCCATCACATAGGCATAGCGGGTATTCGTCTCACACGCTCCACGAGCTGCGATCCATACCGGCTCATTCTGCCAATTGGTAGTCCAGTATTGACGCGCCTTTTCCAGTAACCGTCTCAACTCCTGTGTTTCAAGAATAGTGTCATCCATGCTTTGACCCGCTACTCTCAATTGAAACGTCTCGCGCCCATTGCCGCGCTTGGTCATGGTCAATCTGCGCCCGTCATCTAACATGCTATCCTGCCACACTCCCCCGCCTTTCGTTGGAGGTGTTACGGGGGTCCAATCTACCAGCCGGAATATGCCTGTTTTCAGGTCAATCGTAGTAGTGCCGTCGGTAATCTGTAATATACCTGCCATGCTATACTCCTAACGCTCTCTGAACCGCCCACTCTACCTGAGATATAAACGCCTGGTGATCGGCTCCGTTATGGATACTAACCCCGCCAATGTTAACATTCACGTTCCTGTTATTATTGGTAGATACTGAATAATTGCTCATCATACTATTGGGTAATATTACTCCATTGGTGCTGGGAATGAACATCTCCATTCCACGCTCGCCAACCGTATATGCTTGCCCGCCAATGACAGGCCCGCCTTCTGCTCTTGGTGGACTTGGGTCCCCAATACTGTCATATATCGTACGGATGTAAATTGTCTTATCTGTGAGTGAATTTACCACATCCCTAAAAGCTGAGGCAGCATCATGCGCCAGTACCGCCGCCTGATGTGTCAATCCCCATGCAGTAGCCTGCCCATTCAATATTCTATACATTCCCTCAATATCATCAGGGTTATCTCTAAGCCAATTTACCGCCTCATCAGCGGCGATCATCGCCTGAATTTCGGCATCTTCTGAGTATCCCCATTTTTCAGCCATCTCCTCGAATACTCCAGACGTTAGTAATCCTGCAATAGCAAGTTTTTCAACTGCCAGGTCAAATATTATTCTCCTAGTAGCCTCTTCGTGCTCTGTGGCATTCTTCCCGTATTCAGTCTGAAGTTCGCCTTGCTTTGTTAACAACTCCGCTAATTCTGTTTTCTGTTCGGGGGTGAGATATGACTTGCTGTTTAGTATATCAATCTCCCCTTGTACCCCTTGCATTTCGGTTTGAAGATCGCCTTGCTTTATATTGAAATCCTCAATCGCCGTCGTCAATGGTTGACTTATTACCCACTCCATATCAGATAGAGCTTGCTTTTCTGTGTCTGCCGCTTGTGCTGCAAGTAAAGTCTCAATATTGAAATTCTTAGTAGCATCGGTTACATCTGGAATAATAACTTTCAGGTCATTGAATATATCTATCAACCTTAATTCACTATTGCCTAATGCGTCGGCAGATTCAAAATCATGCCTGTTTGCATCGGCCAACGCAAGTTCAACATCTATCAATTGGCTTGTATGATAGTACAATATATGTCGCAATTCAATACGTTTATCTTCTGTTATATTCCCCGCTGCATAAGCCGCTTCAACCTTCTCGGCGGTGGTTGTTGCATTCTCATCTGCTTCGATGGTGTCATTAACTTTGCTGACCAATATAGTTAATGTAGGAATAACAGCATTCCCAAGCGTTTGCTTAAATCCCTGCCACGTATCCCCTAAATCGTCAACTGCAACCTCATACTCGCGTGAGGCGTCAATACTTTTTTGTGTGACAATTAAATTATCATTAACCGCGGCAGCCTGATCTCGTAAAGTGTCTCCACCCTTGGCTATTATTGGAATAAGCGTGACAACCGACCTTCCATATTCCTTTGTAGCCTCTTCCATGAATTTCGACTTATCAGTAGCAGCAACATATTCATCTGCAAGAATAGCCAGGTTATCAATAGAAGGTGTTATCCCTTTTTTATTCATCATTTGCAGGGCGGATCGTATATCACCCGTGCTTACCCCCCAATCATCTCCCACCTGGACTATACGGGATATTTCATCAGCCCCT
>Ga0315284_10015263_pt1 | contig 10927 bp, 6 predicted proteins | sample YL17G09_16_MG_FD_203696 | JGI IMG/M metagenome (GOLD analysis project Ga0315284, IMG submission 203696) | Sediment microbial communities from Yellowstone Lake, YNP, Wyoming, USA - YL17G09_16 | ecosystem: Environmental > Aquatic > Freshwater > Lake > Sediment | place: USA: Wyoming | collected...
CCATCACGTCGTGGCGCGTGTCCCGTTCGAATCGCTCGGCGGCCTTAAAGTCGATGTCATCCATGTGCGCGCGCATCTCGTCGATCTGTTCATGGGTGATGGGCAGTCCGAGTTCCTGCTCCGCCTCCGCGAGCGCGACCCAGCACCTGCGCCACGTCGAGAACTTCGTCTGCGCACTCCACAGACGCGCCATCTCCTTCGTGGCGAAACGCTCGACCAACGGGGTCACATACTCAGTCGTCATCCTTCGACCGTCCTCCTTCAGACGTCCAGATCATACATCCCCCTGAATCCCCCTTCAAAGGGGGACTCGCCTTCTCCGCGTTCCTTCGCGGCGTTTCAGATTCAGGCGTCCTTTGCCGACAACTCGAATCCTGCGGGCGTCGCCATGGCCGCGACGGCGGTCACGGGGTTTTCCCGCTGGGCAAAGAGGCCCTTCCGCAGGATAAACTCGCACGCCTCGTCTGCATTCGCCGCGTCATATGCGCCCGACTGCGCGTCCGCCACGCGGTTTTCCTCGTACGTCGCGACATAGAAGAACTTGCCGGGGGCCAGGGGCATCTTGCGCACTTCGAGTCCGTCATGGCGCACAATCGCAAGCCATCCCGAACCGCTATTGCGCTTGTCGACGACGCCACTGATCCGCGGGGTGCTGTAATCATCCTTCTCATAGTCAAGCACGATCGAAGAAAACACAAGCGCGTCGCGGGGAGACATACCGGCGTCGATCTTCTCGGCGATGGAGTCCGTCTGGCTTCCGTTCGTGACAACGGCGACTTGTCCTCCGCACACGAGGCGCACGCAGTTGTACGCGATGTAGGGGTTCTTCTGCACGTCCGTCTCGAAGCCCGGTTTCGGGATGATGCTGACCTTGTCCTGCTTCACGACCGCCGTCCGATTCGGGAAAGACCGGCTCGACACCCGGTAGGCCGCACACAACCGTCCGTCCGCAGTTTGCGCAACACTGACAATTCGTCCGATGTACATAGATTCCCCTTCCTCTTGAGTCTTTTTGCGCGACCCAACCCAATCCTGCGACGCTATTATAGCGAAAGGCGCGCGCCATTGGCGAACGGGCTCGCGTGCGATTTCCCGGCCTTGTTTCTCATCTTACTTTCTTCTATATTCCGGTTTGCCCGCAAGTTTGAGGAGGAACCGTGGAATACGCTGTTGAAACACGCGGATTGACGAAAGATTTCGGTGCGTTGCGAGCCGTGGATCATGTGGACCTGCATGTGGATCGTGGGGGCTTCTACGGCTTCTTGGGCCCGAATGGCGCGGGGAAATCCACCACGATCAAGATCCTGACGGGGCTGCTTGCCCCAACGGAGGGAACGGCGCGGATATTGGGGCGCGACCTGGCGCGCGAGCCGCTGGCGATCAAAGGCCGGATCGGCGTCGTGCCCGAGGACCTCTGTCTGTTCGAGAATCTCACGGCCCGCGAGTATCTGACGTTCATGGCCCGGATGTATCGCGTGCCGCGAAACGTCATCGGGGACCGATGCGATGAGCTGCTGCATCTCCTCGGGCTCGACGACACCGGCAAGAAACTCGTCATCGAATTCTCGCACGGGATGAAGAAGAAACTGACGCTTGCGTCGGCGCTGATCCATAATCCGGACCTGCTTTTCCTGGATGAGCCGTTCGAGGGAATCGACGCGATTGCGTCCCGTGCGATCCGCGGCGTGCTGGAACGCTTTCGCCAGCGGGGGTCGACCATCTTCCTTACGTCGCACATCATGGAGATCGTCGAGAAACTTTACACGCACGTGGGGATTATCGCGAGCGGCGCCCTGGTGCGCGAGGCGCCGTTGGCGGAACTTGCGGGCGGCGGTTCCCTCGAGCAAGCGTTTGTCGAGGTCGTGGGCGCGCCGGAACAGGCCCCGTCGGGTCTTTCGTGGCTGACAGGCGCCGGCGATGCTTGACCACTTCCGAGTTTTGCTGTGGCTGCGGTTCACCATCCTTCGCCACACTCTGACGGGCGGCAAGGCGTTGTCTTTGGCGCTCATGATCCTTGTAGCCCTTTTTGCGTTCATCCTCGCGGCAGGGATTGGCGTGGGCTTATTTGTTCTCGCGATAAACATGAAGAACAGCGAAGTAAGCGCGGTGTTGTTGATGAGCGACGTCAGCGTGCTCGTGTTTTTTTTCTTCTGGAGTTGGGCCTTGCTGATGGAACTCCAGCGTTCGGAAGTAATCGATTTCCGAAAGATGCTGTTCTTACCCGTATCCTTGCGGATGGTCTTTCTGTTGAACTACGGCGTAGCGCTGTTCACGCCCGCGCTGCTTTTGTTTGCGCTGCCGGCTCTGGGGATCATTCTCGGTCTGACGGTGAGCTTCGGCCCCCGGATGTTGGCCGCGCTCCCCCTGGCCGGCATGTTCTACTTGATGCTGGGGGCGTGGACGTACTACATCCGCGGCGCGCTGGCCGCAATCATGGAGAATAAGCGGCGGCGGCGCCTCGTGGTGGTCGTGCTCACTTTCACATTCATATTGGCCGGGCAATTGCCCAACCTTATCGGGGGCATGGTTCGCTCGAACGGCAAGATAGCCAAGTCCATCGAACATGCGGCGTCCAAGACCGTCGAGAAAAGCGTGCGGGAGGGCGGCGGGACGAGCGTGAATCTCAGCGCGACGGGCCGAGCCCTTCACGCAGCCATTCCAATGGCGTGGCTGCCCTATGGAATCTTCGCCATAGTGGAGCATCGCTTCGTCACGGCCGCGGGGTGTTTCCTGGGCATGAGTCTGCTGACAGCGCTGGGATTGGGCCTCGGATTTCGGTCCACCCGGCGCTACTACATGGGTATCAGCGCGAAGTCGCCACCAGTCAAGTCCGTCACCTTACGGTCCGAGAGACCGACAATGATAGCCCGAAGGCTACCCGTCGTGGACGACGACACCTCGGCCATGACCATGGCCTGCTTCTTGTCATACCTCCGGTTGCCGAACGTTTACATGATGTTGCTCATGCCATTCGTGATGGGGTTCGTCTTTCTGCTGATGTTTGCGCGGCAGAGACTGGCGTCGCCTGAATCATCGTCACCGGAATGGATGCTGGCCCTTGTAACCGTATGGCCGTTCTTCAACTTGGGCATTTTGATCTTCAACGTCTTTGGAACGGATCGGGCCGGTTTCCGTGCTCTCGTGTTGCTGCCCACCGAACGGCACAAATATCTCCTCGCCAAACACCTGGCTTTGTTTCCCCTGGCGGCGGGCATGAGCATCCTGTTCGTGGTTCTGGCCTCGTTGATCCTCCATATGGGCGCTCGCACGCTGTTGATCGCACTCCTGCAAGTCATCGAGACCTACCTGTTGTTCTGCACAGCCGGAAACTTCATGTCAGTGTATTTTCCGTATCGGATATCCTGGGAAGGCATGCGGGGACACGGCAAGATGTCGCAAGCCAATCTCATGGGCTTCCTGATCATCCCGGTGACGGGGATTCTTCTCCTTCCATCGTTGTTCTGTTTCTATCTCGACCGCTTGTTGGCCGCGTTGGGCTTCGCCTCCGCCCTGCCCGCGGGACTACTCGCTTCCATTGCCATGCTGGCGATTACTGCAATGATCTACAAGTTCAGCCTGCGCCGTGCAGGCGCGCTGCTGCTGAGGCGCGAACAGAGAGTCCTGGATCGCCTTGTCCGCGACAGGGAATGAAACGCCCACCGGATTCGAAAACGATACGGCCCCCTCCGAGGACGGAAGAGACACAAGGGACGAAAAGGACGGAGTGGACAGAGTGGACAGGGTCGACTTCATGCTTCATGGGGCAAGAGTTTCCACGTACGAGCCGAGATAGGCAAATCTGAGGAAATTGACAGCGGCTCTGGTTTGTTTGAAAGGAGGGAATGAGTATGCGTCGCAAGGAGAGGAGGATCTCACATGAAAGAATTCGCCGAGAAGAACATTCACTGGCTGGGCCATGACGCCTTCAAGCTGACGGGGGATAAAACCGTCTTCATCGATCCGTATGAGCTTGGCAGCCCAGGACGAGCAGATATCATCTGCGTGACGCACGATCACTTCGACCATTGCTGCCCGGATGAGATCAAGAAGCTGCAAGGCGATCAAACCGTCATCATCGCCCCGAAGGACTGTCTGAAGAAGCTGTCCGGGAACCGGAAAGCCATCAGGGCAGGAGAGAAACTCGATGTGCAGGGGGTCCAAATCGAAGCAGTCCCCGCGTACAACACGAACAAGGGTTTTCATCCCAAGGCGAACGGATGGGTCGGATATGTAATAACGCTGAACCGTGTGCGGGTGTATCACGCGGGAGACACCGACCATATCCCGGAGATGAAAACCATCAAGGCCGACATCGCGCTCCTTCCTGTCTCGGGGACCTATGTGATGACCGCCGAAGAGGCCGCGCAGGCCGCCCTTGACATCAAACCTCAAATCGCGATTCCGATGCACTATGGAAGCATTGTGGGGCAAGCCGCGGATGCCGAGCGCTTCAGGGACCTGCTCAAGGGGAAGGTGGAAGTGATCATCAAGAAGCGCGAATAGCGATTGGGGATTTGGGATTGCATTCCTGCCGGGTTGGGTGTGCATTTGAGTTCTTTGATTATTTGGGAACTTACCAACGGTTTATGGCATAATATGGGTTTGAAATCCCGAAAGCTTAGGTGTTGAACCGTTTGAGGAAAACGACAGGTTCATGCTGGAAGTCGAAACGGCTCAGATACGGCGGCCGGTGCCGCCCCTGATCCGTAAAGAGCTCGAAGAACGCGGCGTCAAAGACGACGACGTAATCATAGCGACCAACACGGACCTCGACATTGCGGGGGAATATTCCGAACGCTGGCTGGTCGTTACACGTCAGCACGTGTTGGTCTACATGCTCGAGGAGGAGGATGGCGAGGCCATTCTCATCCGCGAGCTTCCCATCGAAAAAATCGAAACCGCCCGCACCGACAGCCGGGTCGGCTCCGGCTTCCTCGAAGCGAAAACCAGCGACAACGTCTACGAGGAATTGATCCGTTTCTCAAACAAGAACACGGAGAAATTCTCGAAGGTCGCCAATAAGATTCGGTCGCTCGCGAAGGGTAAACAGGTCGTCGTCCGGCCTGAAGATGAAGAGGAACTGGTTCAGGGGCGATGCAAGAAGTGCGGTATTCGACTGCCTGACCGAAGCATGACCATCTGCCCGAAGTGCATGAAGCGCGGGCTGGTGTTCATGCGTTTCCTCGGGCTAACCAAGGACTACTGGCCGTTGGCCACCTTGGGAATGCTGCTGGTCGTCGCATCGATCCTGCTTTTTATCGTGCCGCCCGCGTTAACCCAGGTCCTGGTGGATAACGTCCTTTCAAGTCCGCCGAAGAAGGCCGAGGGATGGTTCAAGTGGCTCACCGACACGTTGGGGCTCGCAAGCCCGAACCGGCGCGAACAATGGTTGTATCTCCTGGTGGCGTTGCTCGCCGTGACCATCGCGTGCAGCAGCGTGGTGGGGTGGCTGAGAGAGCGGCTCGCCTCCTGGGTGAACAACCGGCTCGGGTATGACCTGCGTCGCGACGTCTTTCACAAGATGGAAGACCTGGCGGTCCGGTACCACGACAAACACCCGGTCGGCCAGCTCATGACGCGCTGCTCGCAGGACATCGAGACGCTTCAGAGTTTCATCAATCAACTGACGAGCGGTTTCGGTTACCAGATCATCCTGGTGATCGCCGTCGCCATATTCATGTTCGCCATCAACTGGAAGATGGCGTTGATCGCGTGCCTTCCCGCGCCGGTCGTCATGACCTGGACGTTCCTTTTCTACCGCTACGTGGTCCCCGCATGGAACAAGTACTGGACGACGCGTTCCGATCTCTCCAATGTGTTGCACGCCTCGTTGTCCGGTATCCGCGTGGTCAAGGCGTTCGCGCAAGAAAAACACGAGGGCCAGCGGTTCATGAACTACAGCGGCCGATTCCGCGACGCCGGACTTCGTGTGGGTTATGCGCAGGCATGGTTTTATCCGTTGATGGGCTTCGTCTTTCAGCTCGGCGGGTTCTTCATCTGGGTCTACGGCGGGCACCTCGTGCTGAAAGACACGATGACGCTGGGGCGCCTGCTCCAGTTCCTGGGCTACCTGGCCATGTTCTACGGCCCGCTGAACTCGCTGACGCAGATGTCAAACTGGTTCACCTCATTCACAACCCAGGCGCACCGCGTGTTCGAGGTCCTCGACCACGACCCGGAGATCACCGAGGGCGCTGACGCCGTCGACATGCAGCTCCAGGGCGCAATCTCATTCAAGAACGTCACGTTCGGCTATGACCCGCACATCCCCGTGCTGCACGATGTGAGCTTCGACATACGTCCGGGCGAGATGATCGGCGTCGTCGGACACAGCGGCAGCGGCAAGTCGACCGGAGTCAATCTGATCATGCGTTTCTACGATGTCAACGACGGCAGCGTAACCATCGACAACATCGATATACGCCGCATCCGGAAGACTTGTCTGCGGCGTCAGATCGGCCTTGTGCCACAGGACCCGTACCTCTTCGGCGGCACCATTGCGGAAAACATCGCCTATGGAAACCCGTCCGTGGCGCCGGAACACATCCTTGATGCGGCGTTGGCGGCGAACGCGCACATGTTCATCACGCGCATCCACGACGGGTACGATACGCGGCTCGGCGAGCGCGGGTCGGGCCTGTCCGGCGGAGAGCGCCAGCGCGTGGCCATCGCGCGGGCACTGCTCTACAACCCGCGCATCCTTATCCTCGACGAAGCCACGTCGAGCGTCGACACCATCGCCGAGCGCGAGATCCAGAAGGCCCTCGAATCCCTCAGCCTCGGACGCACGACCATTGCCGTCGCACACCGCCTGTCGACGCTGCGCAACTGCGACCGGATCATCGTCTTCGAAGAAGGGCTGATCCGCGAACAGGGCACCCACGAAGAGCTTCTGGCGATGAAAGGCATCTACAAGAAGCTCGTGGACATCCAGACGCAGCTTACGAGCGACCGCGACTCCGTGGACGGCCTCAAGGACCTCGAGACCCTCGAGAAAGCGGAAGAAGTCAAGGAAACCGTCGCAAAAGTCAAGAAGGAGCGCGTCGCGCCGGGTCCCGTACCCCGCATACGCTATCTCGACGCGAAGAGCCTGCACATCCACGCGCTCGACGAGGGCGGAATGCACGTCGAGTACAAAGGCGAGGAGTACAACCACGTCCACGCCCGCCGTTGCTTCCCGGTTTTGAGCCCGAGCGAGTTCGTCGCGTTGTGGACGGGCGCTTCCGCGCTCGAGCATCACGAGATCGGCATGATACGCCGCCTCAAAGAAGTCTCACCCAGTTCGTTGATGGCGGTCCAGCACGAGCTGTCGAAACGATACTTCATCCACTACATCCACAAGATCAACGCGATTACGGAGGAGCTCGGGTTCCTGTCCTGGAACGTCGAGACGGATAAGGGGCACATGGAGTTCATGACCCGCCGCTGGGACCGCAGCACCGTGGCCGAAGGCGGTCGCAACGGACGTATCATCCTCGACCTCGACTACAACCGCTACGAGATCGAAAACCTCAACGACCTCGACGCCCCCAGCCGCGCGATCTTCGATAAGTATATCTACTGGTAATGCCGGCGTATCCAAGGGCGTGGGTGAAGCGAAGCGGAACCCACCGTACAAGCTGGATGATGCAATTCTCTCGCAAGCTGGTGGGCTCCGCTTCGCTGCACCCACCCTACCGCTAGTGAAACTGCCTCGCGGGACTTCGCAATCGCGGAATTTCAAAATGGAAGAGGGCTTCCCCCTCCTCAGGGCCGAAGGGGAAGCCCTCTGTAAAAGCTTGCCGGACCAACTCCGGCACAAACCACTCAGCGGGGCTCAGCCCCCAAACGCATCCGAGAATCCCGCAGTCTGCAGCCATGCCATGCTGCGATTGACGGGCCACGTGCTCGGATAACGAAGGAACTCGACGTGCGCATCCATATACAGGAAGTTGCACCCGCCCGGCGCGTGATTGAACTCCTGGCCAATGTCCTGGCTGACCCAGTCACCCGTAACCCAGATGTCACTCTGCGCCTTGGCCGACGCCGCCGGGTTGTTGATGTCGGTAATCATGAAACGCTCGATACCTTCGCGCAACCGGTACAGCTTATAGCCATCCATTGTGGTGAGGTCGTTATCGCTGGCCGCGGGGTCGTCCTCCCAACTGGTTACAGCCGGGTCCAATGCTATAAACAAACCCACAAGCACCGGATTGTTCGAAACCATCCACGAGGCCGACGCACCCATATCAAGGCCACCCGGAACGTCTATGTCGGTCGCGCCCGAAATCAAGGCAGCCCAACTGAGGTATAGATAGCTGTCGCTCCCATCATCCGGTTCGCACGTGTAGAATTCGGAGTTCGGTACACCGGCCGTTGGAATCATGGCAGTTCCATTCCACACCTCGGTCACGTTATCCGCCTGATCGAACACCGTCTTAGGATCATTGCCGGTCGTCGCTGAGGGACAAAGCAGGATAGCTGGATCCGTAAGGTACTCGGGAAAGATCTGCATCACGTTGATGACGTACTCCCCGTCGGCCGTTCCATTACAGTCCCACTTCCGTTGCCCCGGGAACTTCTCACCTTTAGACTCGTTCGCGTACATCTTGCAGACCAGCCCCATTTGCTTGAGGTTGTTCGCGCAGCTTGCCCGGCGGGCGGATTCGCGCGCACGGGCCAGCGCCGGCAACAGGATGGCGGCCAGAATCCCGATGATCGCGATGACCACCAACAGCTCGATAAGTGTAAATCCGTGTTTCCTCATAATCACACTCCTCCTTTCGGGTGGTTTGGTTTGCACCCTATGTCTTCCGTTCTTGGTCAACTTCTCCCTTCCATGCCCTGAGCCTGAACAACATACGAACAACTGCATACGACTTCCAGACTTTCCAATGCGCCCTCTGTCACTAATCTACCGCACAACTTTCTCCAAGTCAAGACCTTTGCTCCCGTCCAAAATCCGCACGTAAGGTTTTCGGGAGGGCGAGCGTCCCCGCGAGCCGTTGTGAATTTCGCCAAGAGAAATGGAGATTGCGCAACGGCTCGCGGGGACGCTCGCCCTCCCGAAAATCATCAAGGAAAGCATGGCATTTGCCTTTGCTCGCCGGTGACACTTGATCAATAGCGATGCGCTTTGCAGAGCATTTACAGGCTCGTTCCTAGAGTTACGCTCGGATTCAGGGCGCCGGTCCCCCTTTGAAGGGGGATTCAGGGGGATGTATAATTCCGGTGTTGGCCCATACGCGGGTTAGTACATCCCCCTGAATCCCCCTTCAAAGGGGGACCGACGCGGTGTCCTTCAAAGGGGACCGACGCGGTGTCCTTCAAAGGGGACCGGCGCGGTGTCCTTCAAAGGGAGACTGAGAAGCGAGATTCTCAAACGTGCGTAAGAAGAGTCACACCGCCTCAACCGAGGGATCCGCCATCAAGACCGAATACCTCGTCTATGCGTTCCTTGTAGGCATCACCTTGGCGATCTACGGCCAAGTCGAGGGCTTCGCGTTCCTCAACTACGACGACAACCTATATGTAACAGAGAACGAGCACGTCCAGGCCGGGCTGACGCTCGATGGCCTTCGCTGGGCGTTCACCACGGGCCGCGCGTCGAACTGGCACCCGGTAACGTGGCTGTCGCACATGCTCGACGTCACGTTGTTCGGGGAGCGTTCGGGCGCTCATCACCTCGTCAACGTCCTGTTGCACGCGGTTGCCGCCGTGTTGTTGTTTCGAGTGTTGAAGAACATGACGGCGGCCGTGTGGCCGAGCGCCTTGGCGGCAGCCCTGTTCGCGGTGCACCCGCTGCACGTGGAGTCCGTTGCGTGGGTATCCGAGCGAAAGGACGTGCTCAGCGCGGTGTTTTGGCTGCTGACCCTGTCGGCATACCACGCTTTTGTGAAGCGGCCCAGCGCTGGGCGGTACGCGGTGACCTTGCTCCTCTTTGCGGTGGGCTTGATGGCAAAGCCGATGCTCGTAACACTTCCGGCGGTGCTGCTGCTGTTGGACTATTGGCCGTTGCGCCGGTATACCCAATCGAGACCTCTCGCGGCCCAAGTGATCTCGCGGGTGGTCGAAAAGGCGCCGCTGCTGGTTCTCGCCGCGGCTTCATGCGTTGTGACCTACCTGGTGCAACGGCACGGGCAGAGCGTCGCCTCGATGGATGTGCTCCCGCTGACGCTTCGCGTCGAGAATGCGGTCATATCGTACGCGCGCTACCTGCTCACGACGGTGTGGCCGCGGGGTCTCGCGGTCTTCTACCCACATCCGGGTCCGGGGCTTCCCGTGTGGCAAGTCGTTCTCGCGCTGATCGTGTTGGCCGCCATCACGGCCGCGGCAGTGGCTCGCGCGCGGCGGTCTCCATATCTTTTGGTGGGATGGCTATGGTACGTGGGAACGCTCGTGCCGGTCATCGGGCTGGTGCAGGCCGGCGGGCAAGCGCTTGCGGACCGATACACGTATATTCCGCTGATCGGCGTGTTCATCATGGCCGCGTGGGGCGCGGGCGAACTCGGCGCCAGGGCGCGCGTTCCCAAGCCCGTATTGGCCGCTGCGGCCGGGATCGCCGTTGTGCTGCTTGCGGCGGGCGCCGCTGTCCAGGCGAGCTACTGGCGAGACAGCATCACCTTGATGGAGCACGCGCTTCGCGTTACCGGCCGGAACTTCCTTGCCCACAAGAATCTCGGCGTGGCCCTCGCGGAGCAGAAGCGGTACGAAGAGGCCGCCGCGCACTATCGGCAAGGCATCGCGATCAAACCTGACGATTTTGAATTGTACTACAACCTTGGCAACGCTCTGGACGAAATGGGCAGGAGCGATGAGGCCATCGCGGCGTACCGCAAGGCCCTCGAAGTCAACCCGGACCATGCCGAATCGCATTACAACCTCGGAAACACGCTCGCGCGCAAGGGCGGCTATGACGGGGCGATCGAGCATTACCGGCGCGTTCTCG
>Ga0315284_10015265_pt1 | contig 10927 bp, 8 predicted proteins | sample YL17G09_16_MG_FD_203696 | JGI IMG/M metagenome (GOLD analysis project Ga0315284, IMG submission 203696) | Sediment microbial communities from Yellowstone Lake, YNP, Wyoming, USA - YL17G09_16 | ecosystem: Environmental > Aquatic > Freshwater > Lake > Sediment | place: USA: Wyoming | collected...
AGCGAGTTGCATCGGTGTTGCGGTCAAAGCCAATCCGCTCGCCGGGCGGAATCAGTACATTTTTGTCGATGATGCAGCGTTTTAAGTGTGCCCCCGCCCCGACATGCACTCCCTCAAATAAGATAGAATCTTCTACCACTGCATTTTCATCGACCTGAACTTGAGTGAACAAAATTGAATGCCTGATGGTGCCACCCGAAACAACGGTGCCGGTGCCGAGCAGAGAGTTGATCACTTGCCCTTCTTGTCCGAGAGGTCCCGGAGACATTCGTGCTGGCGGATTTTGGCCGTGGTAGGTACGAATGGCCCAGTCGGGCTGATACAGATCCAGCGGAGGAACCTGCTCGAGTAAATCCATGTTCGCCGTGTAATAGGAATCCAGTGTGCCAACATCGCGCCAGTACTTATCCTGCGTAACACGTCCTGTTTCGCCGCCGAACCGGTAAGCATATACACAATGGGTATCAATAAGTCGAGGGATGATGTCTTTGCCAAAATCATGGTTTGATGACGTCAAGCCTGGCTCGGCTTGCAATTCATCACTGAGTAAGTCCATGTTGAAAATATAGATGCCCATTGAAGCCAGCGCGCGATGTGGATCGTTTGGCAGGGGTTTGGGATTATTCGGCTTCTCGTCGAAGGCGCAAATTTTTTGTGCCTCATCCACCGCTATGATTCCAAAATCGCTGGCACTGGCGAGTGGCACAGGCATACAAGCAATGGTTAGTTCTGCTCCCTGATCACGGTGAAACTGAAGCATTGCGGCATAATCCATCCTGTAAATATGATCTCCGGACAGAATTACCACATACTTGGCATTGCTGCGCTCAAGCAGATACAGGTTTTGGCGGATGGCATCGGCTGTCCCGGAGTACCAGGATCCGCCGGTTCGCATCTGTGGCGGTACGGGCGTTATGTATTCGGAAATTTCGGGGTTGAAGATAGACCAACCATCGCGTAGATGTTTTTGTAATGAGTGCGACTTGTATTGTGTCAGCACCAACACCCGTCTCAAGCCTGAATGGAGACAGTTCGAAAGAGTGAAGTCGATGATCCGGTAATTTCCACCAAACGGTACCGCCGGCTTGGCCCGGTCTGCTGTCAGTGGATGAAGCCTTGAACCCACTCCGCCGGCAAGAATGATAGTCATGGTTTTATTGAGCACTTGTCACCTCGTCAAATTGTATCAAAAAACTTGAGGCTTCCCTGTCGGCTAGTTTTTACAACGCTGGGTTAGCAGAGCGTAAAAGGGCTGCGTGAAGAGGACCAGACAGATTGAGTAGCCTGCTTTTTTATGGACTTGTTGCCATAAACCATTCTGATAATTTCCCTCTTTGCTTCCAGCCAGTCACGAAGCTCATTTCCAGGCGTAAACGCGCGCTTTTCGGCTTTATAATAAGCCGCTTCGGCGATCATCAATTTAAGATTCCAATCAAGTTCGTGTTCCGGGACTGGATTTTCCGGGGCAAAGCCAAGCTTTATCAGGCCAAAAAAAGTTTGGGGTGAGCTGTTTTTAATGCCTATTTCCAAAGGTTCAAGTTCTGCGAACGTGCCAAATAGTCGATCCCAGATCGAAAACACCGCACCGTAATTAGTGTCGTGCTCTTTACGCTCAGTTGAATGGTGAGCTCGGTGTAAATAGGGCGCAATAATGACTAGCCCCAAGTGTTTTTCACCGTTAAATGAAATATTGGTGTGATGAAACATGATAAACACGGTCATCAGGGCTTCATAAGTGAGTACCATTGTCTGGTCTACGCCGAGCATCATAATGTAAGTCATTTTCAGAACGGTGAGAAAAAGCAACTCAGCTATATGTATCCGAAAGGCGGTTGAAACATTTAAATATGGATCGTTGTGATGCACTTTGTGAAACATCCACAGGCTATCAAAGCTGTGACTGGCTCTATGCCAGAAATAGACAAACAAATCGAGCAATAGAAACGAAAGCAGGGCTTTCCAGGCAGGATTGTACATGTGATCTAGCAGTCCCCGACCAGAATAGCGTTTGGCCACCATCATTAAGGGGGTTGCCGACAATGAGGAGACAACAATACTGTTAAAAACAAACAGACCCGCATTGGTTTGATAAGACTTTCGCAACGACTTAAGGGGCAAGCTGCGCTTTGGATAGTTAAGCTCAGCAGCCGACAGTACGACAAATGCAAAAAGCAGGGTAAATGTCACTAATTCCCTTGACAGGCTTGAGAGCAAAACGAAGTAGGACTCAAGAAGGGTGATTACTGATGTAATTAGATTAGACATGGCCTTTTCCTCCATACACAACCACATGAACTTAATGAAACAATACCTTAAGTAATGGTTGTGATAATTCTGATTTGTTCGGCGTCTTTACTTATGGACATGTTTTAATTAATTAGCTGCAAACATCGCGCCATAAATTAATTACTAACTTTGGAGGGGCATTAATATATTGACAAAGTCATTGATGTGTATTGATTTAAAATGATTTTTTGGTAAATATAACGGTGGTTAAACTATTTAAATGCGTGGGAATAGTTTGTTTTTTAGCAGGCTGATTGCATTAGTTTGGTGCGATGACTTCTTTTATGCACCGATTACACCACCCAAATTATGGACTCATTAGGTGACATTGAGGCATAAAAGAAAAATTGTAACTATTTAGTATAAAGAGAAATGGAACACGGATGACGCGGATTAGGCTGATAAACACTGATTAAAAGCGTAACAAAATCGGCTTCGGCTTTTTAAAAATCTGCGTAAATCCGTTCAATCTGCGTCATCCGTCTTCTATTAATCGTAGTTAGCATTCGCTGAATAGTTACGAAAAATCCAGCTTCTCAGCTTGAACAGAAGCCTTATAGCCAGACTCTAAAATGTTATGGCTGAAAAACAGCCGCCATCATGTTGGAGGACTTTATGGCATTTTCGAAAATTTTATCACGGTTACGCTGCGCCAGCTGTGCTGCGATCAAAGTTGATCGTTCTGGTACATGTGCGGCAAAGGCGCGAGCAGGAACCGTCGATAATGCTTCTACGATACCTATGCGTTCACTATCCAAACGCTCAAAACAAATAACCCCTGCCTGTTCTGATGCACTCCAATCGCACAATAAATGATAGATTAAGGGTAGGCCTTTAGGTAAACGCCGGGCGACCACCTTGATGTCCTGATAATTATGCCGAAACCGCCAGACCAGTTCCGAATCTGATAGCCGTTTGCCATCAACGGGCTGCCATTTAAGTTGACTGGCTAACCAGCCTACCAGTAACCAGGTCATGGGTAATGCATGTGGGCCGTGATCTATTTCCAGGGCATGGATGGCGTCAAGAGCGCCTGGCTCTGCCTGCGGATCAAGTACTTGACTGATTAACTTACGCCAACATGCAAAGCGTCGCCAGGCAAGATTATGCACAATTTGGCTGTTTTGCTGAGCAGCAACCCAGCGGGTCATGGTCGCAACGCCTTGGGCGGGATTAAGCCAGCCGATATTGTCGTAGATAATTTGATTAGCCAAGCTGGCCAGTTGAAAAAATACTTCGCCGGCTGAAGGAGGGGGTTGCCTTGAAGCCCACCACAGCGTAGTCGGTAAGTCACCGATTAACTGCGATCGGGCCACGGAAGGCAAGCGTTCAGTATTTCCGACAGTCGAAATTACATCGATTCTTTCCGCGCAAACTTGCCAGTCGTCATTGACTGCGGTGTAATAAATTGCAATGCGCGCCTCAATAGCACCCTCAATCGGCTGACCATTGCCAACCAGCAACAATATTCTCGCCGGATGCACATTCACAATAGCCGTTATTTCCTGGTTGATAATTTCCGCTTCCTGCGGCGTATCACAATAGATAATAAGATTAGACATGCAGGCGCGCATCACCGTGTGGCCGCCGCTAATAGCCTGATTAAATTGCGCCCATAACAGGTCAAGTCCGGATTCAATCTGCGCAATACCGACCCGTTTTGGCGCCTGGGTTATTACTTTTGACACGGTATTTTTGGTGATCATAACATTCGCCATTTACGGTTATCTGATTCAATCAAGCGATCGGCCTCAAGCGGTCCCCAGGTTCCCGCGCCGTATTCAGGAATCCAGCGAGCCCGACTACTCGCCCAGTTATTAAGAATGTTATCAACCCAGGCCCAGGAGGATTCGACAGAATCACGGCGCATAAATAAGGTAGCATCACCGGCCATGACATCCAGCAAGAGACGTTCATAAGCTTCCGGAGATTGTTCGCCGAAAGTCGAGCCATAACGAAAATCCATCTTAACCGGGAAAATTTTGAGTTTAGTGCCCGGCAATTTGGTCGCAATCCGCAGTGACAAACCTTCGTTGGGTTGAATGCTCAGGGCTAATACATTCGGTTCTAAAGGCTGGTCATGGTTGGCGTTGAATAAAATTGGCGGCACACTTTTGAACTGAATGGCAATTTCACTGGCCCGTTTAGGCATGCGCTTTCCGGTGCGGATGTAAAAAGGCACGCCCGCCCAACGCCAATTGTCGATAAACAACTTTAGCGCGATATAGGTTTCGGTGGTTGAATCCTGCGCAACGCCTGTTTCGCGTCGATAACCCGGAACATCCTCGCCATAATGAAAGCCGGGGCCATATTGGGCACGAACGACATGTTGATCAAAATTCTCACTGGTAATCGGCCGGAGACAGTTGAGGATGTCCTGCCGGTGATCACGAATCACATCGGCATCCATGGACCAGGGCGGCTCCATCGCAATAAGGGTTAATAATTGCAGGATATGGTTTTGAATCATATCGCGCAGCGCTCCGGCATTGTCGTAATAACCGGCTCGTGTACCCACACCTTCTTCTTCGGCCACCGTGATTTGTACGTGATCGATGTGTTTTGCATTCCATAAGGGTTCAAAGATCGCGTTGCCAAAGCGCATCGCCAGAATGTTCTGAACGGTTTCCTTGCCCAGATAATGGTCGATGCGGTAAATCTGTTGCTCATGGAAGTTTTTTGACAAGGTTGAATTGACCTTGCGGGCGCTTTCAAGATCCCTGCCTATGGGTTTTTCTACGATAATTCGTGAAAAGGGGCTGTCTTCATCAATGGGCATCACCAGTCCGGCCGCTTTGAGTTGGCAGACGCAGGTTTCGATCAGTGCGGGCGGGATAGCCAGATAGAATATATGATTGCCCGGAATGCCGAAGTTGGCATCGATCTCTTTTAGGCGCCGGGCAAGCTGGCTGTAGAGCTCTGGATTGTCAAAAGAGCCTGGTAAATAATGCAGGCGATGTTCAAAGTCCGGCCAGTAATCGGGATCTAAAAGTTGCCGGGAAAACTGTTCGATACCTTTACGCGCAAAATCACGGTAATTGTTATCATCCATTTTCTCAATTGCAACGCCTAATACTGCAAAATTAGCCGGTAATTCACCGTCTAGCGCCTGATTGTAGATGGCCGGCAAAAGTTTGCGGCGTGTTAAATCACCACCACCACCAAAGATAACCAGCGTGCAAGGTTGTGGGGTATGAGTGACATTAATTCCGGCCGTGAGGGGGTTGTCATGTTTTTTATCAGACACTTATATTCTCCGAGTGATATGTCAGAATAGCGATAGGCTTTTATTACAATCCTCCAGAAAGGGAGAAAGTATCGTGCAGTAAGGCTGCTTTGGTGGTACGTTTAAGAGGGAAAATTTATCATTCATGGATCTGTAATATACGCGTTTTTTTTGCAACAGAGTCTCTGTAAGTACAATATAGATGTTTTTATTTAAACACCTCTGTGATTACAAGCCTAAACATACCTCTTCAAAACGCCGCTAAAAAATACGAAAAATACCCGTTACTATGATATAGTCCTCTTAAATGAGAATGATTGTTGTTAACTCCTGGGGAGACGGTTTTTAATGTACTTTATTTTGATGATTAGTATATGGCGATAAGCTTAAAAAACCTGGTTGTAGGTGATTCAGGCAAGGTCGTGGGGTTTGAACAATCCGGTAAGGCTTATCGTAAACGCTTGCTGGCTATGGGCTTGACACCGGGAACCGAGTTTAGCATCACCCGTTTTGCACCAATGGGTGATCCGGTTGAAATTAAATTACGTGGATTTTCATTAACCCTGCGCAAGGATGAAGCGGCAATATTGTTGATAGAGAAACTTTAATCCCAGTAACTTCGGTTGATCGCTAGCCGGTGTATTTGATGACATGATTTTAATAAACTTTTTTATGGCTCAACTGAGGTTCCTAGGGTAATGAAAACTGATTTTACAGTTGGCGTTGTTGGCAATCCAAATTGTGGTAAGACTACGCTTTTTAATGCACTGACCGGAGCTAGACAGCATGTGGGCAACTGGCCCGGCGTTACGGTCGAGAAAAAAACCGGCGAATACCGTTTCGATTATAAATTAATCGAATTAGTCGATTTACCCGGCACCTATTCGTTGGAAGCCGCTGACGACCAGGTTTCTTTAGATGAAAAAGTCGCCCGTGATTATGTCGCCTCCAAGCAGGCCGATTTAATCATTAACATTGTCGATGCCTCCAATCTGGAACGAAATCTGTATTTGACATCGCAACTGATTGAGATGCGGGTGCCGATGATTTTAGCGCTCAATATGATGGATGCCGTTAAACAACGCGGCATCAAGATTGATGTGGCTTATCTTGAAGATAAGCTGGGATGCCCGGTTATTCCGATTAGCGCTTCGACCAAGGACGGTATCGGTGCATTAAAGGCCTTAATCAATAGCGCAGCTATCATAAAGCCGATACCTTCGGCGACAATCAGTTATATTTCGGAGTTGGAGCACGCTATCAATGACATTTCACCGTTGTTGATTGAGGCAGCACAGCAAAATCATTGCGACTTGCGCTGGCTGGCCGTCCGCTTGCTGGAAGACGATACCCTGGCCAGACAGATTGTAGGGGAGACTTTAGTCGCTCAAGGGCGAATAAATTCGCCCCTACAAGCGGCTGCACAATTACAGCGCCGGGTAGAAACCGAAACCGATGATGAAATAGACATACTAGCCGCCGATGCCCGTTACGGATTCGTCAACGAATTAACCGGTGGCGCAGTCTGTAAGCTAACCGAAGTAACTCGCCACACGACCGATAAAATAGACAACATTGTATTGAATCGCTTTCTGGGCATTCCGATTTTTCTGTTAGTCATGTATGCGATGTTCATGTTTACCATCAACATCGGTAGCGCCTTTGTCGATTTTTTCGATCAGTCCATAGGTGCTTTATTGATCGACGGCCTAGGCCTCGTGTTCACCGACTTGAGTTGGCCGCAATGGTTGATTGTATTAATCACTAATGGCATAGGCGGCGGTATTCAGGTGGTCGCGACCTTTATCCCCATCGTCGGCTTTCTGTTTATGTTCCTGTCCGCGCTGGAAGATTCCGGCTACATGGCCAGAGCGGCGTTCGTGATGGACAGGTTTATGCGCATGATCGGCTTGCCCGGCAAATCCTTCGTGCCGATGATTGTCGGCTTCGGTTGTAATGTTCCGGCGATTATGGCGACGCGGACGCTGGAAAGCCAGCGCGACAGGATATTGACCAACCTGATGAACCCGTTCATGTCCTGCGGGGCCAGATTGCCGGTTTACGCTTTATTCGCCGCCGCATTTTTCCCGGTCGGCGGCCAGAACCTGGTTTTCGGCTTGTATTTATTGGGCATTGCAGTCGCTGTATTGACCGGTTTAATCATGCGCCATACCCTGTTTAAAGGTGAATCGGCCCCCTTTATTATGGAATTGCCCGCCTACCACATGCCGACAGTACGCGGCGTTTTTATCAGAACCTGGGATCGGCTAAAATCCTTCTTGTTCAATGCCGGCAAAGTCATCGTACCGATGGTATTGGTGCTAAATTTTCTTAATGCACTGGGTACGGATGGTTCGTTCGGCCAGGAAAACAGCAATAAATCGGTCTTAAGCGAAATTGGACGCGGCCTGACGCCGGCGTTTAAACCCATGGGTATAGAAAAAGACAACTGGCCTGCAACGGTAGGGATTTTTACCGGCGTTTTAGCCAAAGAAGCGGTGGTCGGAACCTTGGATGCCTTATACAGCCAGATGGCTGCAACCGACTCAAGTGCCGGCGATAAATCGCCATTCGATCTTGAACAGGCCTTAATTAATGCCTGCTTAACTGTACCTAAAAACCTGCAAGACGTAGCGGACAATCTGTTAGATCCCTTGGGATTAAATATCGGCACCGTCGATGATATGGGGGCGGCAGCCAGCGAGCAGAAAGTCAATACCAGTACCTTCGCCGCGATGCAGCAAAGTTTTGATGGCAAATCAGGGGCTTTCGCCTATTTGTTGTTTATTTTACTGTACGCGCCCTGCGTTGCCGCAACCGCAGCAATCTATCGGGAAACCAATGTCAACTGGACTGTATTTGTGGTGTTCTGGACAAGCGGCATTGCCTACATGATCGCAACTATTTTTTATCAAGCGATGACCTTTTGTCTGCATCCCGACTACTCATTGGTCTGGATAACTGGATTAATTATTGCCTTTTCAGCTGTACTTCTTGGATTGTGGTTGCTCGGTAAAAACGCTGATGCAATCAGCGTAAAACATCGAAGGGAGTCCTTAAGTGATTCTGTCTGATTTGAGAGCCTATTTAAAGGAGCAGCGGCGTGTTGTGCTAGCGGATTTAATCATACACTTTAATATGGATGCCGATGCCCTGCGGGGCATGCTGGACAAATGGATCAGCAAAGGCAAAGTGCGCAAACTACCGTTGAGTGCTTCTTGCGGTACAAGCTGTTGTCAGTGCGATGCCGCTTTGACAGAGATTTATGAATGGATTGATGAGTGAAATTCTGTCCATCGTTTTAATAATTATCAATTATATCCCTTGATTAAAATGCTCCTGAAAAGGCGCTACCAACGACGCCGGCAACATCATTTTCGATCTTTAGACTCTCTACCGTCACGAATTATAATCTCACGTCGTTTGATATCAACATCCTGCGCTTGTAATCAGCCAAAGCGTAACGGTTAGTCGCTATCAACTCGCCTGAATCTCATCGCGCTTTAACATCGCCGGCAAGCGTTTTGGCGCATTTAGCCTGATTTTGCGAAGAAGTCGACACCCAAACATTAACCGCCAAATGTGTTAAAAACTGCTCCACCTCAGCGGTGCCAATGTCACGAGGATGTTTAAGTAGACAATACATGCAGCTCTCCAGTAAACTGCCCTTGCTCTGAGTTATGTACAACAGCCATCCAGGTCACCCAACCCTTATCAAGACCCAGTTTGAAGGATATTATATGAGACAACTATGGTTAATTTTCTTTTCAGTTATGCTTCTATCGACGACTTCCGTCTGGGCAGCCAAGCATTCTGAAAAAGCATCTACCAAGACTACAGTCCCTGCCAAAGAATCGGTTGCCATAACGGAGCAAAGCAAAACCTGTATAACTTGTCACAATCCCATCACTGCTGGTATCGTCGGTCAATGGAAGCTCAGCAGTCATTCTAATAAGGGCGTAGGCTGTTACGAGTGCCATCAGGCAAACAAGGGCGATACAGATGGTTTTGAACACAATGGTTTCTTTATATCCACCATTGTTTCTCCCAAGGACTGCGCCCGCTGTCATGAGAAAGAATCAAATGAATTTCAGGCCAGCCACCATGCTAATGCCGCGAAAATTCTAGGCAGTTTAGACAATGTGTTAGCTGAGGTAGTCGAGGGTAATATGCGACGCGATTCACCCGCAGCGGTGAGTGGTTGCTGGCAATGTCACGGTACTGAAGTCAAGGTCTTACCGGGTGGTAAACTCGACCCTACCACTTGGCCTAACACTGGCGTAGGTCGTATCAACCCCGATGGTTCGAAAGGCTCTTGCTCGGCTTGTCATTTTAGGCACAATTTCAGCCGCGCTCAAGCGCGTATGCCAGAAAATTGTGGTCGTTGTCACATGGGTCCCGATCATCCGCAAATTGAAGTTTACACCGAGTCCAAGCACGGTATCGCTTTTGCCGCCAATCGCACACGTTTTGAGCCTTTGATGGAAAAGAAAGATTGGGTTCCTGGCAAAGACTACGAACAAGGCCCAACCTGTTCTTCCTGTCACATGGGCGCGACTTCTGACTTACCCGTCACCCACGATGTAGGCGCCCGAATTTCTTGGACTTTGCGCCCAGCAATTTCAGAAAAAATCGACGCTGCTGCGATAGCGAAAGGTGAAAAGGTGAAACCATGGGAAGCACGCCGCGATGACATGAAAGAAGTATGCTTGTCTTGTCACTCTAATAACTGGGTCAGTAACTGGTATGAGCAATTTGACAAATCGGTAGGGTTGTATAACGATAAGTTTGGCATCCCCGCTACCAAGCTGTACAAAATGACTCGCGCCGCTGGACTCATCAGCAATGACGTGGAATTTGACGATGAATTGGAGTTTACTTATTACTTCCTCTGGCACCACGAAGGTCGTCGAGCTCGTCATGGTGCAGCGATGATGGGGCCGGACTACACGCAATGGCACGGAAATTATGAAGTGGCGCACCGCTTCTATATGGAATTCATACCGCAGTTGCGCGAGGTGCTGGAAAAAGGATTGAAATCCGACGATCCAGCTAAAGTGGAAGCCGCCAAGCAAGTCCAAGCAGAACTTGATTTAGTGCTGAATTCTGAAAACCATCGTTGGTTCATCGGGAAAATGACACCCGAAGAACGGGATGCTCGCAAGAAGGCTTCGGAAGAATTCAAGAAGCGTTATACGCATTAATTTCTAGAAGCTGTAAGACGGATTGTTTGTAGGGAGTCCATATATGGATTCGCCGACAGACAATCCTCCGTAACTCAGATAGACCGCCATCGGCGTTGTGCGTCGATTGGCAGTTTGCTGTTGCAAAATTGCCCAACGCCCTCCTATTTCTCCCCCGTTTGCATTTTTAACAACGTCTGTTTTTTCTTTTTCGCAAGATCTTCTTACTCTG
>Ga0315284_10015266_pt1 | contig 10926 bp, 9 predicted proteins | sample YL17G09_16_MG_FD_203696 | JGI IMG/M metagenome (GOLD analysis project Ga0315284, IMG submission 203696) | Sediment microbial communities from Yellowstone Lake, YNP, Wyoming, USA - YL17G09_16 | ecosystem: Environmental > Aquatic > Freshwater > Lake > Sediment | place: USA: Wyoming | collected...
ATATCTGGCCGTCCTCCCGCTGGATCAGGTTCCTGGGGTTGAGGTCGCGGTGGACGATGGGCGGCCGCAGGGAATGGATGTAGCCGAGGATGCGCAGGATCTGCGCCCCCAGGCAGCGGATTTCCGCCTCGGTGCCCCGCCAGCCGCTCCCGACCCTGGCCTCCAGGCTGAGTCCGGGGATGTACTCCTGCACCAGGACGAAAAGTGAGGCGCCCTCCAGCTCGGCCCGGAAGCTGTCCAGGTAGCGGGGGATCCGCTCGTGGTCCAGGTTGCGCAGGACCCGGGCCTCCCGCTCGAACAGCTCGAGGTCCTTCCACCCCTCCAGGTGCCGCAGCTCCAGGGCCTTGACCACCACCGGCGTCCCGCTGACCTGCTCCACGGCTCGCCAGGTGGAGCCGGCGGCACCCCGACCCAGCAGCTGTTCCAGCCGGTAGCGGCCTGCGAGGCTGACCCCTGCGCGCATGGGCTCACCGTATTCCGGCCGTCCGGACGGCGTCAAGGCGGGAGGCGAAGTTTCAGGGTTCGCGGGTGAGCTCCGCCAGCACCCTCTGGAACTCCTCCAGCGTGTAGGGCTTGGCCAGCACGCCCCGGAAACCGTGCTCCCGGGGGGAGGCGAGGACCGGGTCGTTGGAGTAGCCGCTGGAGACCACTGCCCGGACCCGCGGGTCCAGTTCCCGCAGCCGGCTCATGGCTTCCAGGCCGCCCATCCTGCCGGGGACGGTCAGGTCCATGATGACCACATCCAGGGGGTTTCCCGCGCACTGCCATTGCTCATAGATCGACAGTGCCTCGCCCCCGTCGCCGGCCTCGAACACGGTGCAGCCCAGGCGCTGGAGCATCCTGGCGGCGACCTTGCGCACGGTCTCCTCGTCGTCCATCACCAGGACGCGCAGGCCCCTGACCTCGCCGGTCGGCCTGCCCGCGGGCTGCGCGGCCTGCTTCCCGGAAGCGGGCAGGTAAAGGGTGAAGGCCGTGCCCTGGCCCAGCTCCGACTCCACCTCGATGCGGCCGTCGTGACTGCGGATAACCGAGTACACCACGGTAAGACCCAGGCCTTTGCCCTCCTTCTTGGTCGAAAAGTAGGGGTCGAAGATCCTGGGGATATGCACCCGGGGAATGCCCTCGCCGTGATCCCGGAAGGCGACGCGGACGAATCGGCGGCCGGCCTCGGGCTCGCCGTTGGCTGCCTGCACCTCCAGCCTGCCCCCTTCCGGCATGGCCTGGCGGGCGTTGATCACCAGGTTGTTGATCACCTGGGAGAATTGTCCTTCGTCCAGCTCGACCGCCAGCAAGTCGGGGGCGATGTCGAACCGCACTTCCACATTCGAGCCGCTCAGGGCGAAAAGGACCGTCTCGTGCAGCAGCTTCCCCAGCGCCACGAGCTTTTTCACCGGCGCGCCGCCGCGGGAAAAGGTCAGCAGCTGTTCGGTGAGACCGCGGGCGCGGGCGATGGCCTTCTCGGTTTCCGCCAGGGACTCCTCTCCTTGCCCACCGGCCCTCAGGAGGCTGATGTTCCCCAAGATGGTGGTCAGCAGGTTGTTGAAGTCATGGGCGATGCCCCCGGCCAGGACCCCCAGGGACTCCAGCCGCTGAATCTTCAGCCGCTCCGCCTCCGCGCGCTTGTGGGCGGTAATGTCGGTAACCGACACGACGACGCGCCTGGCCTCCTCCCGGTTACGCGGCACCGAATAGCTCACCAGGATGTCCATTTCTTCGCCGGCGAAGTTGAAGTCCTTCTGCTCGCCTTCGAAATGCTCCCTTCCCTCGACGAGGGCCAGCAGCTCTTCCCCGTAGGAAGGAACGCTCTCGACGCTGATGAACCTGGACAGCGGTCCGAGGAACTGCTCCTTGTCGGCGGCTTTGTACAGCCGGATCGTTTCCCGGTTCACGTCCAGGATACGGATCACCCCGAGACACTCCCGGATAAAGCACGGGTTCTCCCCGAGGTAGCGCCGCAGGTCCGTGATGCCCCGGCGTTTCAGCCCCTCGATGGCGTCGTAGGCTGCTGAGAAGTCGTTTTCCCACAGGGAAACCTTGGCGCTGTCGAAGATCCTCCTGAAGCGGTCCTCGCTTTCCAGCAAGGCGAGCTCGGCCTGCTTGCGGCGCGTGATGTCCACGGTGCTGACGATCAGCCGCTTGTACTGCTCCACTTCCCGCGGGATGGCGAAGCGGATGACCGAGTAGACGGGCTGGCCCTGCAGGGTCCTGCCCAGCACCTCACTCTCAAAGGATCCCCTTCCCTCGGCGATCGCCGTCAGGGCCTCCTGGAAAACCGGAAGGGCCTCCGGGACGGAGATGTTTTCCAGCGAGCCGCCCAGCTCGGCCAGCGCTGTGGCCCCGTGGAACTTCAGGGCTTGGGAGTTGGCGTCCAGGACACGGATCAGGCCCGCCAGGCGCAGCACCTCCTCGGGGCGCCGGCTGAAATAGTCCCGGAAGTCCGCCACGCCTTGGCCGCGCAGGCGCTCGATCTCCCGCCGGACCGCGGAGTAGTCCTCCTCCCAGAGGCCGACTTCGGCCGCCTCGAAGATCTTGCGGTAGCGCGTTTCGGCGTCCTGCGGAGAGACCGTGTGCTTCACCCTGCTACTATAGTCCCTCCGGAGCGTATTGTGTACTGCTATTGCAGTGCGAAGTTGACACCTAGTTTACCTGCCCTCTATAATGACAAACGAACAATATTCAGAAGGAGGTCCCTATGAAGCGTTATGGATTATGGATCGCCCTGGCGGTCGCGCTCGTCGCCGTGCTGGCACTGGTGGGGTGCAAGCCCGCCGAGCCGGCGGTGATGAGCCTGATGGCCTTTGCCGGCTACGCCGAGGACGCCTGGGTGAAGCCGTTCCAAGAGGCCAACAAATGCACGGTGAAAATCAACTACGCCGGCACGGTGGAGGAGATGTTCAACAAAGTGAAGTCGGCGCCGAACGAGTACAACATCGTCTCGATCGACCCCGGCCGCATCCCCATGTACAAGAACGCCGAGCTGCTGCAGCCGGTGGACGTGAAGAAGCTCAGCAACTACATGAAGATGGGCGCCTTCTTCCGCGAGCACCCCTACAACAAGATGCTCGGCGGCGGGGCCACCCTGCACGTACCGATCGTCTGGGGCACCCAGACTATCACGGTGAACACCGCCAAGGTGCCCAAGGCCAAGCTGGACAAGTACGTGAACTGGGACAAGAAGACCATCTCCTACGACATCTTCACCGCGCCGGAGTTCAAGGGGCAGACCGCCTTTTTCGACGAGTCGGCAAACGTGACCGGCTGCTCGGCCATCGCGTTGGGCGTGGAGAACCCCTTCGCCCTCACGGACAGCGATTTCGACAAGGTCGCCGAGCTGTTGTACAAGTGGAAAAAGAACGCCCGCACCTTCACCACGGGGCTGGACTCCGAGTTCAGCGTGCTGACCAGCGAGGACGCCTTTTTTGTCCTGGGCGGCAACGACGCGATTCTCAACATGAAGCTGGAGGAAGCCGGGGTGCGGCAAAGCTTCACCCAGTTCGTGCCCGACCCGGGTACCCTGTGTTGGATCGACGGCTGGGTCATCACCGCTCCGACCAAGGGAAAGAGCCTGGAGCTGGCCTACAAGTACATCGATATGATGATCGGCGACGAGGTGCAGAAGCAGCTCGCCGGCTTGATCGGCTACGGGATCGTGAATCCCGCAGGCGGCGAAAGCTTCAGCCAGGTCGTCAAGGACAGCTGCTACTGGTACCTGGACATCGCCACATTCCCCAACAAGCTGGCCATCATGGTCCCGGAGGAGGACCCGGCCAAGCGCGTGGAGCTGTGGAACCGGGTTAAGGCCAAGCCGTAGAGTCGCAGTGTAAGCATCGCGGGCGGCACCCCGGAGGGTTTGACGGCGGGGGCCGCCCGTCCTTTTTCGCAGGTACAGTCACGGGGGAGGAAATGGGCGAGGAGCTGGCGATCGAGTTGCGCGGCGTAAAGAAGGCTTTCGATGAGGTGGTGGCCGTGCAGCGCTTCGATGCCGGCATCCGCAAGGGCGAGTTTTTCTCGCTGCTGGGTCCTTCCGGCTGCGGCAAGACCACGACCCTGCGGATGATCGCCGGGCTGGAGGAGCCTAGCGAAGGCGAGATCCTCCTGGAGGGCAGGGAGGTGAGCCGTGTGCCCGCCCACAAGCGCAATGTCCACACCGTGTTCCAGGATTACGCCCTGTTCCCCCACATGGACGCGCGCCGCAATGTCTGGTTCCCCCTCAAGATGCAGGGGGTGAGCCTGGCGGAGGCCGGGGAGCGCATCCGGCGCGTGCTGCGTCTGGTCAGCATGGAAGGCTTCGAGCGGCGCCTGCCGCAGCAGCTGTCCGGCGGGCAGCGCCAGCGCATTGCCCTGGCCCGTTCGCTGGTGGACTCCCCCGCGGCGCTCCTGCTGGATGAGCCGCTGGGCGCGCTGGACTTCAAGCTGCGCGTGGCCATGCAGAAGGTGCTGAAGGACATCCAGCGCGGGGTGGGCATCACCTTCATCTACGTCACCCACGACCAGACCGAGGCCCTGACCATGAGCGACCGCATCGCCGTGATGAAGGGCGGGCATGTGCATCAGATTGGCACGCCTGACGAGATCTACAACACCCCGGCCACCGCCTTTGTGGCCTCCTTCATCGGCGACATGAACTTCCTGCGCGGCCGGTTGAGCGCCCGCGAAGGCCCGACCTGCACGGTGGAAGTGGAGGGCGAGACAATCCGGGCCGGCCGCTGCCCGCCACAGGTCAAGCCCGACGAGGAGGTGCTCCTGAGCGTGCGCACGGAGCGCGTCCAGGTCAACCCCTTTCGAGCGACCGAGCACACGGTATCCGGGACTGTGAGGCGGATCGTGTATCGGGGCACGGACTTCGAGGCGACCTGCTCCTTTGGGGCGCAGGAGATCCGCTCGGTGGTGAACGCGGTCAACTGGGACCCCAAGCTGCGCCAGGGGGAACAGGTGGCCATCGGCTTCGCGGCGGCTGACGTTTCGCTTTTCCCGCGCACGCAGGAGTCGGAGATCATCCAGTACTCCACCGAGGCGGTATAGCGGTGCACGCGCGCCTCTCCCCGCCGCGCTCCTTCCTGCGCGGCATTCCCATCACCATCTGGCTGCTGGCGCTGGTGCTCGGCCCCCTGGCCCTGACCTTCCTGATGAGCTTCTACTCCACCGACGGGATGCTGATCATCCGGCGCTTCACCCTGGCCAGCTATGCCCGCTTCTTCACCGACCCGCTGTACTTCTCGATCCTGGTAAAAAGCATGGCCCTGGCGCTGGTAATCGCCGTGCTGGCCATCCTCACCGCTTACCCCCTGGCCTACCTGGTCTCCTTCCGGCTGCGGCGGGGGAAGCAGCTGCTGTTCATGCTGTCGATCATCCCCCTGTGGGTGAGCTACCTCGTGCGGATCATCGCCTGGCGCACCATCCTCGGGAACAAAGGGGTGCTCAACTCCTTCCTGCTCGCCGTCGGGGTAATTCGGGAACCATTAAGCTTCTTATTGTACAACCGCTTCGCGGTGGCCATCACCCTGACCTATATCTGCATTCCCTTCGTCTTCATCCCGGTGTTCACGGCCCTGGAGAAGATCCCGCGCAACCTGCAAGAGGCCGCCGGCGACCTGGGCGCCGGGGAGTTGCGCACCTTCCTCAACGTGGTGCTCCCGCTGTCCCTGCCCGGCCTGGTGACTGGGTTCATCTTCGCCTTCATCATCGCCCTGGGCGACTACATCATCCCCCTACAGCTGGGCGGCACTCAAGGGATCATGTTCGGCAACCTCATCTGGAGCCAGTTCGGCTTCGCCTTCAACTGGCCGCTGGGCGCGGCGCTGGGGTTCATCCTGTTCGGGATCTCGGTGGCCATCCTGGCCCTCACCTCGCGCTTCGGCACCACCGAGGGAGGGTTCCTCAGTGAGTAGCGTTTCGGCCTTCGCGCGCCGCCGCGGCCTGGGCCTCAAGCTCTACGGCCTGGCGGTGTACCTGTTCCTGTACTTTCCCCTGGCCATAGTGCTGATCTTCTCCTTCAGCCCGACCAAGACCATGGTGGGCATGCAGGGGATCACCCTACGCTGGTACCAGGAACTTTTCGCCGACGCCGGCCTACTCGCCGCCCTGCTGCACTCGCTGCTCATCGGCCTGGCGGCGGTGTCCATCGCGGTAGTGCTCGGAGTGGCGGGGGCCTTCTTCGTTACGCGCGTGCATTTCCCCGGCAAGCAGGCGTTCCGCACGCTGGTGTTGCTGCCCTACATCCTGCCTGGCATCATCATGGGCATCAGCCTGCTGATCTTCATCCGCAACCTGGGGATCAAGCTGTCCTGGTTCACGGTGCTGCTGGGCCACGTCTCGTTCACGGTGCCCGTGGTGATGTTCCAGATCATCGCCCGCATCGTGCGCCTGGGACCCAACTACCAGGCGGCGGCCATGGACCTGGGGGCCAACCCCGCGCAGACCTTTTGGTACGTGACCCTGCCCATGATCCGCACGGCGATCGTGGGTGCGGCACTGCTGGCCTTCACGGTGTCCTTCGACGAGATCGTGATCTCCTTCTTCCTGACAGGCAGCGCCTGGATGACCTTGCCGGTGTTCATCTACGGGATGCTGCGCTTCGGACTCTCCCCGAAGGTCTACGCCATCTCCACGATTATCCTGCTATTCTCGCTGGTGCTGGTGATCCTCATGGCCCGCTACACGGGGCGCACGGGGGAGGTCCAGGCGGTGCGTAAAAGGCGTGGAGATGGGGTAGACTGAACTATAATAACGGCCAGCCTCACGACTACGTCCCGGATTTCATCATCAGGCTCAAGGGTGAAAGCAGTCAACTCCGATGGCCGTTTCGGAACATGGCGATATGTCCTGGCGAAGACTCCGGGCGGGGTGGCATCCGAGATCGAGGAGGCGGCGATTCGGCAGCCCAGAGGCGATTGACACTCTCTTCGTAAGTATTAATATTACAAGTAAGAATAGGAATCAGGAGCGCCTATGCGTGTAACCTCCAAGGGACAAGTCACGATTCCCCAACGCATCAGGGAAAAGCTGGGGGTCCTTCCGAACACGGAAGTGGAGTTCGTGGAGGAAAAGGGAAGAGTATACCTGCGCAAGAGCAAAAGCGCCGGCTCCCGGCAAGGCAGGTTTCATTCGCTGCGCGGCATCGCTACGGTCAGAATGACGACCGAGAAAATCCTGGCCCTGACCCGGGGGGAATGATGCCCGGGTTGCTGGTAGACTCCAGCGTGATCCTGGATGTTTTTTAGAAGATCCGAAGTGGGCAGCCTGGTCGCTGCAGGAGCTGGCCTCTGCGGGATTCAGGTTACTGCCTATTCCCAAGGAAGAGCTTTTCCTTGCTGACCAGGGATCCGGGGCGAGTAAGGACGTATTTCCCGACTGTGAAGCTGATCAGCCCCGGCTAGGGCTACGCGCCGGATTCCTTCTTGTCGCCGCCGAAGTCGTGGGCCTTCAGAAACTGGTTGAAGCGCTTATCGTTCTCGATGAACTCATCGACTAGATCGCTAGGCAGGCCGCGCTGCAGGCACTTCTGCCGCAGGTCGCCTCCGAACACATAGACCAGGGAGCTGACGTCGGTATACAGCTTGCGGGCTTCGTCGCGGGTCATGGCGGCCCGCATTGTACAGCATCCGCCGCGTGCTGTACAGGCTTAAGCTCTGCCGCAGTAGCGGGTTTCACGCCGCAGTAGCGGGTTTCACGCCGCAGTAGCGGGTTTCACCCCTCCAGGCAGTGGGGGGTGCTGCAGATGGACTCGGCGCCGCAGCAGGGCCCGTCGTGGCCGCAGCGGGCCTGCATCAGGGCGGCCGGGCCGCGCCCCTTCATAATGACCCCGCCGCCCGCGCTGATCAGGCGGCGGCCCGCCGTCCCGCAATCGGGGCAGAGGCCGGAAGGCCGGGCGTTGATCCCCTCGAACTTCTCAAAGCGCCGGCCGCAGCCGGGGCACTCGTACTCGTAGGTAGGCATACCCGGGCATTGAAGGGCAAAAGGGACCCCAAGGTCAAGGGCCTGAGCGGCGGGCGGCGACGCGGGCGGGGGCCGAGCGGCGGTGCCGTTCCAGCCAGCGCACCGCGAAGTCCACGCAGGCCCGCTGCGGAAACAACTGTGCCGGGGCCAGGCCCACGCGCCCGGTGCGGACCAGGCCTGCGTGCCGCCGGCCAAAGTCCCTGCCTATCTTGGCGAAGTCGTCGCTGGAGATGTTGATGTCCTTGAACCGCTTCCACCGGCGGTGGCCGCCCACCAGCACCGGGGCTGCCGTCGCGACCTCCTGCCTGCCGGGGAAGCCGGCGCGGTACTCGGCCAGGTGCAGGGAGCTGTTCACCGCGTGGTCCACCCCGAGGAGCAGCACCCAGCCGTCCAGCTCGTAGATCCTAGCCAGGGGGGAGCCTTCCCCCAGACCGAACTCCAGCCCGTGGTCCGTGGTCACCGTGATGGCCTCGCCGCCACAGGCGGCGAAGGACACCTGGGGATGGGCGCTGCGGACCACGTCCGGAAGGGTGCGGAACAGCTCCGCCACCGCGCTCATGCCGCGGCTGGGGGTCAGGCGCGGGTCATAGGCGGGCATGCTGGCGCGGATCTCCTCCAGCCACCCGCTGGGAACCGGCGGGTGGCGCCACAGCTCAGGGTCGCTTAAGTCCCCGGAATGCGCGGGCATGACTAGCGTTCCGTAGGAGCGCAGCACGCGCTGGCAGGCCTGGATCACGGCCACCGCGCCCCCGCACACCCAGCCCAGGGAGCGCATGGAACAGTGCAGCAGCAGCACCATGCCCGGCCGTACTCCCAGGGCGCGCAGGTCGCTGACCAGCGAGCGCACGGTGATGGGGCCTTGTTTGCCGGTCGCCTCGATGAGCTCTCGTTCCCGCTGGACGCGCTCGCTCATTTGGAGGTCATGATCCAAACGCCGTTCCAATCTCCCGCCAGCGGGGAGGCCAAGAGCTCGCGGCACTTGTCTTGGTAGGCGGCCGCGGGGGGGTCCTCGCCGGCGGTCCGGGCGAACAGCTCCGCGGCTTCGCCGAAGCGCCCCGCATAAAAGGACCGCAGGGCTTCGGCGAAGGACTCCAGCAGGGGGCGCGCCGCGGCGTGGGCCTCCGGGAGCATCGGCTCGTAAACAGTGACCGGCTCCCTGCGACCCACCACGGCCACGCGCGCCAGCTCGCGCATAGGGAAGGCCCCGCCGAGCTTATCGACCGTGGCCGCCGAAACCATGGTGTAGGTGCGGAACTGCTTGTTCACGCCCTCCAGGCGGGCGGCCAGGTTGACCGCGTCGCCCAACATGGTGTAGTCGAAGCGCGTACGCGAGCCCATGTTGCCCACCACGGCCGGCCCGGAGTTCATGCCGATGCGCATGTAGAGGTCCTTGCCGGTCCGCTCCTTGAACGCGGGGCGCAGGGCGGCCAGCGCGGCCTGGCAGCGCAGCGCGGCGCGCACCCCCCGCAGGGCGTGGTCGCTCTGCTCCAGGGGCGCGTTCCAGAAGGCGATGATGGCATCCCCCTCGTACTTGTCGATGGTGCCGCCCTCCTCCTGGATGATGTCGGTCATGGCCGAGAGGTACTCATTCAGGAGAGTGGTGAGTTCCTCGGGGGTGAGCATCTCCGAGAGAGTGGTGAAGCCCTGCAGGTCGGAAAAGTAGATCGTCAGCTCCCTTCGCTCTCCGCCCAGCTTCAGGCGCTCCGGGTGGGCGATCAACTGCTCGATCACCTCATGGCTCAGGTACTGTTTGAAGGCGCTCTTGAGGTAGCGCTTCTGCCGCCCCTCAGTGGCGTAGTTGACCAGGCTGGAAGCCGCCAGGCTCACCGCGGCGCCCAGCTCCGCGGCCACCAGGGGCAGCCACCAGCCCAGGGCGTAAGCACCCAGGCTCAAGGCCGGCGCCAGGGGCAGGAACAGCACGTACACCAGGGCGCTGCGCCCAGCCCCGGAAGCGAAGGAGGCGGCCAGCCCCGCCGCGGCGGCCAGCAGGAGGACCAGCGCGGCCGCGGCGGCCCACGGCAGGGGGCGCAGGAAGTCCCCGGAGAGCAGGTTGTCCAGCATGGTGGCGTGGATCTCCACACCCGGGTAAGTGCCCTGCACCGGGGAGGGGCGCAGGTCGTACAGGCCCGGAGCGGTGACGCCGAAGAACACGTAGCGGTCCCGGAGCACCGCCGGGTCCAGCAGGGCGACCCCACCTTCCCGCAGCGCCAGCTCGCTCTGCAGCACATCGGCGGCGTTGAAGGCTCGATGGGTCTGGGAGGGCCCGCGGAAACGCAGCACCGCGCGGCCCAGCCCGTCCACGGGCACGGTCCTGCCGTCCACGGTTAGGCGGCCCGGGCGGACCTCCAGGCGATGGGGTTCCGAGTTGGGGCCCGCTTCCCCGGCCAGGTAGGCGCCCAGGGCCAGGCTGGGCACGACCCGTCCGCCGAACAGGTTGAAGAGCTGAGCGCGGCGATAGACTCCCTCGGCCTTGTCGGGGGTCAGGTTGGTGTTGGCCAGCACGCGCGCGCTTCCGGCCAGCTCCGGGATCGGGAAGGTGGCCCGCGTGAACTCCAGCGCCTCCCGCAGCCGGGCCGAGCGGGTGAGCCAGCCTTCCAGGCCGGTAACGGATATTGGAGGCTGCGGCGCGCTCTCCGGCCAGCTTTCGGCGGTGCCCTGGGTCCGGCTCAGAAACACGGTCGCCGCCACCCGGCCGTTCTCGGCGACGGCCGCGCCGAAGGCCTGATCGTCATAGACGCCGTAGCTCGAGGGTTCCGTGTACAGCATGTCGAAGGCCAACGCTTTGGCCCCGCCCCGGCGGCAGAAGTCGGCCACCACGGCGTAGGTTTCCCGCGGCCAGAGCCAGGACAGTCCGTTCACCTCCTTACCCCAGTCCAGGCTAGTCTGGTCCAGGAGGATGAGGGCGATGCGGTCGGTGGCCGGTCCGGGACGGGCCAGGAGGCGAACCCGCCAGTCCCAGGTCCGCCACTCGAAGTCGTCCAGCAGCCCGGG
>Ga0315284_10015267_pt1 | contig 10926 bp, 5 predicted proteins | sample YL17G09_16_MG_FD_203696 | JGI IMG/M metagenome (GOLD analysis project Ga0315284, IMG submission 203696) | Sediment microbial communities from Yellowstone Lake, YNP, Wyoming, USA - YL17G09_16 | ecosystem: Environmental > Aquatic > Freshwater > Lake > Sediment | place: USA: Wyoming | collected...
TCGCTTATAGCAATTCCAAGGTATGTCTTGAGCATCTGTAGAGCGTCCATTCAACTATTCTAGCGACAAACAGGAAAAAATGGTAGAGTTATAGCATGGCAAGCAAACCCAAATTTTTCGGCAAAGAGTACATGTCCGAAGCAATTAAAAGCAAAAAGCTCGGAGGAGGTATACGCACCTCTTTGGAGAAATTGCCCACAGTTTTGCTTCAGAATTTTTCATATTTAACAGATGACCCTGCGTACCTCCAAAACAGTGCAGCAATAAGTATATTTAATGAGGTCAGAAGAGAGGGTTGGCTTAAGCGACCTATACTAATGGTTGGCTCAAATGTGGCCACATCTGTATACTCCGCTAGACTTGGACAGCAGATACGGTGGTTAGAGACTGACTTTGGCGAGGATGCCTTAGGTGGGGAGCAAGATGTTAAGTTCTTTAACGAGATACTGACAACAGCAAACTCTATGGCCAACAGCTTATCCCCTAAATATACAGGGCAGTTATCTAGGAGCTTTGTTTGGCTATCTGAGGGAATGCAAGTATTAGGCTCCCCCCCAACTAAGGGTACTTGGGCGTATAATGAAACAGTATACCTAGTTAATAGGGCACCGTATATACGGAAAGTAGAAGAGTTGCGCCAGCCTATGCGGCAGAAGATGTTAAAAGTGGCAAGAAAGGGACAAGCTACCGCAGTCCCAGGGCCATACTCTATGAAAGCACCAAACGGGGTTTTTCGAGTATTGTCCAAGCGTGTTAGGTCTAGATACTCTAACTATATAAAAAGCAGACAAGTATTAATTAGAAAACAATATATAGCCTTACCTGCTAGTCTGTATGGGATAGACACAACTTTAAAAGATGGAAGATATCCAGCGATACGTTTTGTCTTTAGAGGGTTTGCTGGTGCCGAGAAATCAAGAAAAGGTCTAGCAGTGTCCGAGGCAAGGAAGTTGGTCAAGAATCAAGGAATAATTACTTAGAGGTAAGGCATGTCATCCCGGTATGTAAGAAATACAATTTTGACTTATTTGACTAATAACTGGACAGCCACCCCAGTTTACGATTTATCTAATTTTTTAGATAAAACAAATCTAAACCTAGCTAACTTGAATATGTGGGTAGGGGTTCAGTTCCTACATAGTGAAGAAACTTATGCAGGGGTTGGGGGCAAGTGTTTTAGAGAGAACGGTACAATTATATTTCACGTAGCACACGCCGTCGGACAATCCTCGGATGGTGCAATTAATGCTTGCGAAAGCATTCGTGATTTGTTTCGAGGTATGCGAATAGGTGGAAACATAGTAATTGAGTCAGTTGACCCACCAACAGATATGTGGGGTGAGGCAATTGAGTTTGATGGTAACTGGCATGGTTTCGCGATATACACTGAATATTATATGGATTTTGACACAGTATAGAAAAAATAGTTGTGTAGTTTTTTTTGCTGAAGGATAATGGATTAAATACTACTTAGTCCATTATTTATAGGAGATACACCATGTCAAGCTCTAACCGCGTCCGTGTCGTTTATATTAAGGAAACCTCTTATGGCGTCACACCAACCCCACTAGCGGGCGGTACAAAGTGGCATGAGTTAAGAAAAACCTCCGAAAGTCTTTCAGGAACACCTACCACCACAGAGTCTGCTGAGGCGCGTACAGACCGCCAAAGTGCAGGGCAAATCACCACTGGTCTAGAAGTGAAAGGTGCAGTGGAATTTGAAGTGGCGGGGTCTGAATGTTTTAAAGACATGCTCTTAGCAGGTATGAAATACGATAACAGTAACGCAGACAATGGTTGGCTTGGAGCCGCAGGTGAATGGGCCCCAGTTATTGAGGACACAGCAACAGCTAATCTAGTAATAGATTTCGTTCCAAAATCAGGGGTAGACCCAGCATACGTGAAGCTCTCAGGTGGGACGTTTACAAACATTGCTGCCGCCTTTGCTGCTGCTGGGAGAAACAGAGTCAAGGGGCACATTATACAACTTATAAATACTGGGGTAACAACACCTACAAAACTTAGCAATAAAAACAAGAAATGTATTTACATCCCAAGAACACCACACCTTGTAGGTGCAGACACTGTAGGGACTGTGACCGGTACATCTATAATCGGGTATGCTAAAGATATGGTCGATGAAGGCGGTAAATCTGCCATACTTTCTGTACCTCTAATGTCCAGTGTAGGGACACTAGACATTTCCTACACCCTAGAGAAGAGATTTATGGACTTGACTAACAAGTCGATAATCTACCGAGGCGGATTAGTTGACACAATGTCTCTAAATTTTGCTTACGGGGAAATAGCTAAAGGGACCTTTAACTACGTGGCCAATGACCACGTCACTCCTCTGGCTCCAGAAGCTCCTGCAGACACTGTAGCAAACTTGTTAACTGCTCCTGAAACACAGATTGCATTGAACGCATCTGTGGATGTGGGGCTAGTAATCGTTGATGACGCACCTACCTCATATTGTATACAGTCACTGGCAATTGAGTTGAATAACAACTCACAAGCACAAAACTGTATTGGGTCAATTGCTCCAGAAAAATACACTCAAGGGTCTGCAGCTATCAAGGTAGATATGACAGCTTATTTGGAAGATAGTAACTGGGATTACATTGAGAAGAAAATCAAGTCAACCCCGATTCAGATTCTATATTACGCCTTGAATCAAGATGGTGGATTAGCCGTAAATGTACCTGAAGTACAATTAAGTTTTGATGACCCGAATGCCACAGGTAAGGATGCTATTGTTGAACTAGCTATCTCAGGTTCGGCCAAAGTAACCTCCATTGTGGAGTTGAAAAACTCAATGTTCCTATACTGGTTAAAGCCTACAGGATAAGATTTTACGCACTGAATATAAATCTTTGACATAGTGTTTAATAAACCTCCATAATAAAACAAATATTATGGAGGTTTTTTTCTATGCAAGATTTATATCAAATGTTTGGAGCAGATGTTCAAAAAGAAAAGACAGGGACTGAGATTATAGTGGGTAACGACCCTAAGATATCTTTCACTGTTGCCAGAGCTGGTGGAGACAATAAAAGATACAATGAGTTATTGACTAAACTACTGGCGCCGTATCGGAGACAACTGGATTTAGGAACACTCTCTGAGTCTGTCTCTAAAAAAATTATGATTGAAGTTTTCTGCCGCACCTGCCTTATCGGTTGGATTGGGGTTAAAAATAAAGAGGCAGTAGATGTCCCATACAATGTGGACTCCGCTATGGCCTTAATGGAAGAACTTCCAGACTTGTACAATTACTTATGGGGTGAAGCTCAAAAACTCTCTAACTACCGCGATGAGACTGGAGAGTTAGCAAAAAACTAATTGACGCCCTTACCATATATCAAAAGTGGGAGGGCAAGGAAAAGTTCTATCAAATGTTGTGGGAGAGAGGCACCTTGGGAGAGGATTTAATTCCTCCCGCATTAGGGCATTTCCAGTTTTATCTTGAGTGTTATTTTGAATTGAGCACATGCAGAAGTTCTGGGTTTGGGATTAGCTATATCCCAGTTACGGCTATTTATACTTATGCAGATAGGTTTGGGCTTGGAGAGTTCTTTTGCGAAGTTATTAGGTCCATGGATATTTTGTATGTTAAACAGCAATCCGAGAAAGATAAAGAAAAAGATAAAAAGAACGGGAAAGGCCTGTAATCTCTGCTAAAATGTTTTTGAGAGGTGCGACATGGCCACAACAGAAAATAGACGTACGATAGTTGCAGAGCTTAGAGTTGACCCTAGCCAATTGGCCAAGGACATGGGGCAAATAAAGAATTTGCTCAAAGGTATTCAAAGTACCAGTAGTGCTACACAACAATCACTAGGGAATATAGGCCAAGGCGTGTCGGTCGGCATGGGCAAGGTGGCCAGCTCCTCCAGGCAAATGCAGGTTGCTCTACAGTCAGTGGGCAACACAGCAAAACAAACACAAAATTTTATTGCGGGCACTTTTGGTGGAGGTTTCAGTAACCAGATAAGGGCCGCGACTCAATCCGTAGGCCAATTATCTGGGACAATGGCTACACTGATAGGTGGGTTATCTTTTGTTGGGGTGGGTGCATCCTTTAAAGAGATTGCAACCATGGCCGATGAGGTGTACAGGGCCAATAAGAAATTGGAGATGGTATCTGCCACCACTCAAGAATATATTTCCAATCAAAAAGCCTTGAAAGAAGTAATGTCGGAAACATATTTAGATATAGACACCGCAGCTACAACCTTTCAAAGATTTAGGTCAGCCATGGTGGACAACGGAAAATCCGCAGAGCAAACCCAAAGAGTTGTTAGAAGCTTGGCCCTAGCTACCCGTGTGTCCGCTGTTGCAGGTTCGGAACAAAGGTCAGTGCTTTTACAATTGAGTCAAGCCTATGCAGCTAACCGTCTAGGTGGCGATGAATTACGCTCTGTAATGGAAAACGCTCCAGAGCTGGCCAGAGCGATGGCCAGGTCTATGTCTATAACAACAGGGGAATTAAAAAACTTCGGAGCACAGGGTCGAATAACTGCAGATATGATTAGTCAGGGACTTCTTGCAAATGAAGAAAAATGGGCAGAGCAATCTACAAAGATGGGCGTGACATTTTCAGAAGCAGGCGTAAAAATGTCAAATGCTTTTAAGGAAGCCGCAAATGCCGCTGTAAATATAACTATGCTTAGAGAAGCATTTAATTTACTAGCAGATGGCATTGTCAAGTTTATGCCTCTCCTCTTTACCTTGGGTTCAGCTTTTGCCGCACTTACTGCGGCAGCGGGGTCTGTTTTTATTCTCAAGCAAATGTTTACACTATTTGCCACTGCAGCAGGGTATTTGAAGGGGTTTATTTCCACTATATCTATAGCAGGTAGCTTGATATCCGGCTTTTTAGATGGGCTAACACTGGCGGTAGTTAAGCTAGGTTTTGCTTTTGTGGCCTTACCGGGGGGGCAGATTGCTGCAATCTTGGTAGGCATTGGAATAGCCGCAGTAGGTGCCTACTATGGCATAAAAAAACTTGTTAACAGTCTTGATGATTCAAAAAGTTCTGTAAGAGATACTGCTGATAATTTAGAGAAGTTACAGCAGTACTATGACTTACTTTACGCTACAGGACAAGGAAGAAAAATATTTATTGACTTTGATTTTCCTATTACCAAGTTGGAAGAATTTGGAGATGTACTAGAGAAGAGAATAGAACAGCCTTGGAAGTATGCGCAGAAAGCGATAAATGAAGCCCTGAAGGCCAGTGTATCTGGAACTATAGAGTATTTTAAAACAGCAGAGACCGCGGCACAGAGGGCCATCAATGCAATAAAAGAGCAGAAAGCTTTCGAACTTAAAGCACAAGCAACCCGAGAGTTTAAGACCAAGAATGTAGGTATAAACGCAGTGCTTAATAAACCTAAGTTAGACGAACAGATAAAGAAAATAGAGGATGACGTAGGTAATATGAAGGTTGTTTTTGTGGATAGTGATTTCACAGCGGCTTTAGATTTACAGGCCCGAAGGACACGCGCCATTTTTCAATCAATAGAGGACAGGAAAAAAGAGATTCTACAAGATTATGAAACCAAAGATAACATAATAATAAAACCCAAAGTAGACAGCACAGAAATAGACAAAATAGGCAGGCTAGTCACAGATGAGTTTGGGAAAACATATTACATTGAACCTAAGCTGCAATTGACTGAAATAAACAATCAAATATCCGAGCTGGAATCTACCCTAGCGTCATTGAAACTAGACCAAAAAATAACAGGAGTGGAAAGTCCAAATCTGAAAATAGTTTTAGACCAGTTGGATGAACTTTTAAACAAGAAAAAACTAATCAAAAATCTTTCAATGAAAGACTCAATGGTTATTGATATTTCTAAGATGAGGATAGTGCCTAAAAAGGTAGATATTTCACCAGTACAGAAAAAGATATTACAGATGACTGAGAAGGTAAAAGAGCCAATTACAATTTACCGACCTTTCTATTTAAAAGACACTTTAGATATAACTGGTGCTAAAAGCGGTGCATTGCGAACTTTGGATGAGTTTGGCAATGACATCAATGATGAGATAGACCAAACCTTCCGAGATACATCTAATAAAACTTCCACTGCGCTAGGAGCCATAGTAAAGCCCCCTTCAGCAGCTGTGCAGGATAGGTGGAGAAAGAATTTCAATGGTCCTTGGAACAGTTTTGAAGACTGGGTAGCATCTAAACCTGGAGACATAGATGGAAGTCTAGCCCAGGAATTAGATAAATTGAGTTTGGCAAAGACCCAAGCAGCCTTGGATGATAAGAAATTATTATTTCAAACCAGTTTACAGGCGTCCATAGATATATCCCTACCTCCTGTTGAGTATGCGGTATCCCCTCAAGCTCAAAAAATGGTGGATAGAATACAGTCAGCATCTGAGGAGATGGCCAAGAAATCTGGCTGGAGTAAAGACCAAATTGCAGAAATGAAAGGGGGGATTACTGCGGCCTTGGCCCTTCAGATGTCAGGATTGCAGAAGGCAAGAGGTAATATGTCTGCTTACACCAGAGGGATGGGGACAGGGAGACCTATTAAGGAGGGTCCGATTGGGGGGGAAATAGGTTTGCAAGACGCTCCAGGTGAAGCGGGAACCACAAACCCGGCCAACTATAAGAAAGTAACAGATATGGTAAATGCTGCTAATGCCTCCATGAAAAAACAGTACGAGGAAATGTTAAAAAATCCTTTGCAATTACTGGACGCAGAAGGTGTAAAAAATTTTAAAGCAAGACTCGCTGATGGTGGAGCTGCTTACCAAGGTTTCGTAGATGATGCAAAAAAAATGCAGGAAGGGTTGAATATGCCAGTACCTAAACCCGAGCAGGGGCAGGTACTGGCTCCTGCCACCCAGATATCAAGAAAAATGTTAGGCTCAACTGAGCTAGATAACATGAATGATGCTGTGAATTTGGGGGTAATGAATGTAGAGGCATACAGTGAGGCTTGGAAGAAATACGAAGCAACATTCTCTGATGTAATCTATGCGCAAGACATGTATATGGCCAGCAGCGCCCAAAACGGGACTATGACAAATAAGCTGGCAACGGAGACGGACAATTTGCTGCAAAAAATGAATGCGTATAACTCTGCAGTAGAGAGTTACAAGACTGCAAATGATAAAGATAAGCCCAAGATAGGTAAGGACATAAAATCCTTAGGGGCGGATATAGCGGCAAACGCAACAGACGAGTTTTATTTTTCGCTACCTAAAGAACAAAAGACCATGGTTAAGTTATGGGAGGAAAGTTGGGTTCAAAATCAGAAAGAGTTTGAGAAGGGAATAACGGCCAATCCGATATCTACTAAGGACTTGTATAAAAAAGCTTTTCAGGCCGATACTGGAATTGTCACAGCGCTAGTCCCTATGCCTTTTGAATACAATATGAAAGGCGCAGTATCTAACTTGGAGAAGGGGACCAAAGAGTACAGGGACAGGTCTCAAGCGGCCATTCAAGGGTTGCGCCACTCATACACAAGGGATTTCTATGCTGCACAAGCTGAGAAAGAAGCCCTGACTCGTAAATGGCGGACAGGTGAGATGACTGGAGGGGAACACGCAGTTAGACAAGGAATAATGCAAAAAAATGAGATACCTCTAAGGGCCAGACAGGCCAGACTAGATGCCCAAGAGACTATGACTCAAAGCATTCACGTGGGAACTAGGGCAATACTTGGCTTAGATGAGGCCTCAAAAGCGTACGCAGAGACTGAAGTAGATTTGGCCCGTCAGTTAGCTGATGGGACAAAAAATTGGATAGAGTACACCCAGGGATTAAACGGAGCAGCACAGAAGTTTTTGGAATTTCAAAGGGCTTATGCAGCTAGAAAATTAGACAGTGGGGATATACAGGGCTATGCGAGAGAGGTTGCTGGCCTTCAAACCAAGTTGCAAAGCTTATCAGACAACGACTACATGATTAAAATTACCATGGAGAGCGATGCGACCAGCGTTGAAGAGATATTTGACGAGCAAAAAAGGGCACAAAAATTCCTCGCTGCCAGAAAAAATATGCGAGCAGGCTATGTGAAATATTATGCAGAGCAAATGGCCGTGCTATCAGAGGTGGCCGAGCAGAGAAAAAGAGTTTTAGGTACAGGGGATGAGTTAGACACCTATTATTCAAAGCAAAAAAAAGCAGGGGCTTATGGGAAAGTAGACCAGAAGTCAGGGATGTACACTGAGGTTTTAAAGAAAGATGTTGAGGAAAAGAAAAAATACGATAAAGAGTTGGAGAAAATGTCTATCCCCAGAAAATCTCCCCGAAGACCTTTAAGGTATGATGACAATATAGATAAAGGTCCAAGCCGTCGCGATGTTGTAGACGTTGGCAGGGGGGTCGGGAAGACTCTGGAGGAGAGTAGAAAACCAGCATCAGAGATAGATAAGCTTAAAGATAGAATGGTGAAGGCTTGGAGTAGCAAACGAATCGCAGAGAAAGCTGCGTTTGAGAAAGAGGATATTCAATTAAAGAAGCAAGCGGAAAAAGGGAAGATGGCCAATGTAGATATGGCCAAAATGAAGTCCGACAAGGACAAGATAATGAAGCAAGAGGCATCAAAGCCGAAGTTGCCGCCACCACAAAAAAGACTTCCTGATGATGCAATGGCAGAGCTTGATGCAATAAACAGAGGACCTACTGGGTACAAAGAGCAAGAAAAACAAAAGAAAATATTTATAAAAAACATGGACCAAATTAAAGTTCAAATATTAGATGCTCCTGATGACCCCCTAAGTCCCTACACAGTTAAGTATCAGAAAGAGGTAGCAGATAAAAAGCTTTTCCTTAAAAACATGGACCAAATTAAAGTTCCAATATTAGACGCCCCAGCTATTTCTGACTCAACAGGTAAAGTAACTACTGAGTACAAGAAGCAAGAAGACAATAAGAAAATTTTCATTAAGAACATGGAACAAATCAAAGTTCCAATATTAGACGCCCCAGCTATTTCTGACGCAACAGGTAAAGTAACTACTGAGTACAAGAAGCAAGAAGACAATAAGAAAATTTTCATTAAGAACATGGAACAAATCAAAGTTCCAATACTGGACGCGCCCAAGGAAGGAAACATCTCTCCAAAAGTAAAATCAGAATACTCTAAGATAGAGGCCAGTAAAAAAGTTTTTGTAAATAATATGGGGCAAATAAATGTCCCAATTATGGACGCACCTAAGGAAGGCGCAACTACTACAGGAAAAATGGTAGAGATATACTCTGAAGCGGAAGGGGATAAGAAGATATTTGTAAAAAATATGGATGATATTAAAGTCCCTATCTTGGATGCTCCAAAAGATATTTCAACAGTCCCCCTTATGCTTCAAGATGTTTACTCTAAAATGGAAGGGGATAAAAAAATATTCATTAAGAATATGGGGGATATCAATGTTCCAATACTGGAGGCCCCGGGTGCCAAATCACCGACACGCGCTATTCAGTCAAAAAAAGAGGAAAAGAAAAAAATTACAGACATGACAGAACTATCTTTCCCAGAGCTGTCTCCTACTGTAAAAAATAGAATGAAGAAAGATTTAGAGAAAGACGGGCCTATTATTAAATGGAAACCAAAAATAGAGACAGATATCAAAAAGCAAAATATGGAGGACCAAATTCAAGGTGCCAGCAAGATGATTGCTGATATGCTCAAGAAAAGCAAGACAACGCCTCAAGATATCGAGTTAGCTTTAGAATTCAAATACCCTAAAGTTAAAAAGGAAGACTTACCTCCTACATTATTGGAGCAGGCAGGGTTTAAGATGCCTTTAAATGTGCCAGTCACCCCAGTAGAGCAGGGGATGAGACCTCAACTAGGTGAGAGAGACGTTAAGTCCCCAACTACTAATTTAGACGACCTTAAAAAAGCAGAGGAGGTGATTAAGGAAAAGGCAGGGAAACCTGCAGAAGTAAATAAGAAGCTTAAGGTAAATTTAAAAGTTGAAACCAACAATGTTAACAAGGATGTGCTGAAAGCTGTAGACGCTCAGAAGATACAAGGGGATATGCTTAAATTTAATAAGGTCGATATAACAGACTTGTTCACATTTAATGCGCCAAAATTTGTTGCAGATGTGGCCAAGAATCTAAGTTTTGCAACAGTAAGTGCAGTGGGTTATGACAGCAAGACTCTAGAAAAAGCAAAACCCGCTAATTTGGAAAAACAGAAGGACAACAGGTCACAACAACAAGCGGCCATACGCCAGGACTTTGAAAAAAACGGTATGGCGATGGATACGTTTAAAACTAAAATGATAGAGACAAGTGTGGCCAGCTATGAAACTTTGGATGCTTGGCAAAAGGTTGGAGTTGGGATTACAGCAGGGATGGATGCTGCATACAATGCAACAGCTAATGTAACCACAGGGCTGCGCGACCTTGTTTCAACTACTTTCGGGGACCTTAAATCCTCTTTTGTAGATATGATGGAGAATGGCGTCGGCAAAAGCATGGATGATTTTGCCAAAAAGTTTATAAAAAACCTGGCATCCATGGCCTTAGAGGTTACAGTATTCAAGCAAATTACAGGGGGTATGCGAGATATAATGACTTCAGTAACAGCGCCAAAGGTTGAAGATGTTAAGGGGGCAGTTGCTCCAGACGGCAAAGACGCTGGTAGAAATCCAGCCAGTGATGCTGCCGCATTGACAGCCGCAGCAGCCTCTCTGGGTGGAGCGGCCGTTACTTTAGGTACAGCAATGACCGCGGGCTCAATTCAAATTGAAGTGGCCGCGGCTGCACTGATGGCAGCAGCAGAGATGGCAATGATGGCAGGGGTGACGGGAGGTCCACCTGCTGGAGGGGGTCCGTCAGTTTCAAAAGGCGGAGGTGGAGGCTCTGGCGGGGGAGCTATAGCTTCAGCTATGTTCCCAAAATTAATGGCGGCAGATGGCGGGATAACCATGGGCAAG
>Ga0315284_10015269_pt1 | contig 10925 bp, 11 predicted proteins | sample YL17G09_16_MG_FD_203696 | JGI IMG/M metagenome (GOLD analysis project Ga0315284, IMG submission 203696) | Sediment microbial communities from Yellowstone Lake, YNP, Wyoming, USA - YL17G09_16 | ecosystem: Environmental > Aquatic > Freshwater > Lake > Sediment | place: USA: Wyoming | collected...
GGTCGCGCAGGACCCGGATCGTCGCCGGCGGGACGAAGCTGCCCCGCAGCAGGCCGTGCTCGAGGAGCTCGGCGAGCCAGGCGGCGTCGCCCACGTCGGTCTTGCGCCCGGGCAGGATCCGGACGTGCCGGGCGTTGACGAGCAGGAGCTCGAAGCCGCGCTCCTCGAGGGCGTACCAGACCGGCTTCCAGTACTGCCCGGTCGCCTCCATCACGACGTGGGTCACGCCCTCCGCGGAGAGCCAGCCCGCGAGCGCCGCGAGGCTGCCGGTGAACGTGCGGAACGTGCGGGTCTCGGCCTGGCGCCGGGGACCGTCGGGCACGCGGACGCAGGCGACCACCTCGTCCTTCCCGATGTCGAGCCCGGCGCACCGCTCGTAGAGGACTTCCATGCGGCACCTCCTCTGCCGTGCGTGGCGCCCGGCAGGGCCGTCCGATGCCGACGATGCTGACAAGCGTGCTGGTGGCGAACAGTTCGTGGTGCCGGGACGGCCCCAGCGTCAGTCTGAGCAGCGGGCTCTCTCGCACCAAGGAAAGCCGAGCTTCGCCGGGCGCGACCTATTCTCATCCTTCGTGGTGGCCCGTGGCCATGGGGGTCTGAGCACGAACCTGGCCCCCCGCTGAGCACGAACAGGGGCGATGATGTCTCATCATCCGCTGAGTTCAAGAGGGCCTGTCTGCCAACCCGCTGACTGACACGAACGTCACGCCCGTCTACGCCCCGACAGAAGCATCGTGATCGTGGTGTTCGTGACGCGATCAGAAGCACGGTGGTCGTCGTCGTCCTCGGCAGCCTCTGTCGGTCGCGTCACCACGTCGGGCTGCCGGGCTTGGTCCTCCCGTTCGCGTGGCGCCTGTGCTCCTAGAAACAGAGGGGCCGATCCTGCGATTTCACGGCACCCCGGGGGTGGGGGGTACCTCCGGCGGGCAAAGCGCGAGAGGGAGAGTGTCGCTCCCTCACCCCCGCAGCCGATTCGGGCTACCCCTCCGAATCGGTCCGGTACGGCGCTGGCTCCTCCGCGGCGAAGAGCTCTAGCGCTTCCCCCTGCTCTGTCGTGGCGCGGGCCGCTCGACGGTGGGTGATGTTCGCGCCGGTCACGTGCGGGTAGTCGATCCCGCGGCCCTCCAGGAGCTCGCCGACAGTGCGAAGCTGGAGACGGGGATGCTTGCCCCATGCCGACGCGTAGAACCCGGCTTCGGCGGCCTCCGCCTTCATTCCGGCGCTCGGCGCCTCGAACGTGACGAGGACCCCAATTTCCGCGCCCTCGCGGTCTAGCACGCCGTGGAGGTCGCGGACGTAGGCGGGGACGAGCCTCCCGGCCTTCACGGAGAGGACGATCTGTCGGGTCGGCCCGCCCGGTGCGTCGTGGAAGTAGAGGCGGCCGTCAATGCCCTTGTCGCCGCCCTTCTTGTCGCTCCCGGCAATCCGGGCGCCGGCAAGCCCGAGCGCCCATGCCTGGAACTGGAAGGGGTCCTCCGCGGCGAGCACCCGGGCATCGTCAACGGTCGTCGGCTCGCCGATCACGCGGTACGTCTTGGCGATATCGGGGCCGTAGCGGTCGGCCAATCGGTGCTTGATGAGGCCAATCGCGAGGTGCGTGATGTCGATCCCGATCCAGCGGCGGCCGAGGGCCTGCGCGGCGTCCACTGTCGTCCCGCACCCGCAGAACGGGTCGAGGACGACATCGTTCGGGCTCGACGCCGCCGCGATGATCCGCTCCATGAGAGCGAGGGGCTTCTGGGTCGGGTAGCCGAGCCGCTCCCGTGCAACCGGATTGATCGCGTTGATGTCGCCCCAGACATCGTCGATCTGCGTCGTGCCGCGGCTTTCGCCCAGGTACTGCTTGTATGACCGTCCTGCTCCCGCTCGCACCGGGGCGACGAGCCGGTTGTCCGCCTCCAACCTCTCGAAGGTCGCCTTCGAGTACGTCTTCAGCAGCGTCTTTCGATAGGGGCCGCGCCCGTCGCCGTCATCCCACTTGAACCGTTCGAGGTAGTCCGGGGAGTACGGCCGCGACGGTTGGTGCCAGGTCCAATCCGTGCCCTTCGAGTAGAAGAGGATCACGTCATGCGACTTCGGGAGCTGATGTGACCGGGCCTTGCTGCTGCCGGAGAACGGCGTGCGGCGCCATGCGATCTCGTTTCGGAAGTCCTGCGGCCCGAAGATGGCGTCCAGCAGGAGCTTCAGGTAGTGGCTCGCCGTCGGGTCGCAATGAAGGAACAGGCTGCCGGTCGGTTTGAGAACGCGGCGGAGTTCCACGAGGCGAGGCGCCATCATCGCTAGATAGGCCAGCATGTCTGAGCCGCCGAGCATCGTCCGGAACGCGCGCATCGTGTCGGCCGTCTTGCCGCCAGCCTCCACGACCTCTTCGTAGGCGGCCCGCGCCTCGGTGTTCCATTCCCACGTGTCAGTGAAGGCCTGGACCTGCGCGGCGGCCTTCTCGCCGTGCTCCTCGAACAGGATGTTGTAGTTGGCGTTTGAGCTGAATGGCGGGTCCAGATAGACGAGATCAACGGTCTCGTCCTTCACGTGCCGCCGAAGCACGTCGAGGTTGTCGCCGTAGTAGAGGAGGTCCGGGTCCACGACGCGCAGCGTACTCGCCGCGGCTGCCGTCGGCGACTCTTCGATGCTCCCGGCGTTTCGCGGATCGGTTGGCCCCGGACGCCAAGCGCCTCCCCATCCCGTCGAGCCGGAGCGGGGGCCGAGCGCGGATCCGGGGGCCAGCTGGAAGCGTATGCGGTCCGGGCCCGTTGCACGTCACAACCGACGGTCTAGTTGCCGTACGTGAGGCCGAGGTCCTTACCAACGACGACTCGGGCGGCATCCATAACGTTGGATGCCTTCAGGATCTGCTCGTTGAGCTGCCATCCGTAGGAGGCGCTGTCACGTCCGGCGAGGTCCTCCATCAGGATCACCAGCTCAGAGATGCGCCGGAGTAGGACGCGGACATCGGGCATGACGTCAGCCGGGAACGTCATCTTGCGAAGGTTGCTGTCGAACCTCTCGAGGTTCCGCGCTTCAGCTCGGTAGTACGACCGCGCCTGCGCGTAGCTCGCCCATTGATCCGAGGCGCCGAACGTCTTCGTCCGGAGGGCCGTGTAAGCCTTTACGTACGCGGTTTCGATCACCACGAAACGAGACGCTGCCGCATCGCGGATCGGGATGGGGCTTGGTCGAGGCGACGGCGACGGCGACGGCGTGGCAGGGGGAACTGGTGTCGCTGTCGGAGACGCCGCCACCGTTGGCTGCGGGGTGACGTACACGATCTGCGGCGTCGGCGCAGCGGCGCTCCAGCAAGCCGCGAGCACCGACGCGGTCACCAAGGCCAGTGCGGCGATCCGGTTCATGAACGCTTCCAACTCCTGCGGCGCCCGCGGTCCAGCTCCGTGTGCGACGTCCAGGACGCGACCATCGCGTTGCGCTGCATCGGGGTGTCCGCCCGAGACGGCGGTCTGCCCTGTGCACAGTCTCGACATCCGTTGGGGACGCGTATTCGGCCAGATGTCCTCATTTGGAGTGACTACCGTGACGCCGCACCTGACTGCGGTCGCGTCCCGGTTCTGCTGGAGAAGCTCTGACGGCGCGGGCAGGACGGACCGGGCGGCGCCGCGGATGGCGGCGATTTCGTCGTGGCGCTCGTCCGACCGGGTGGTCTCCGTGAGGCTCATTCGTCGTCTCCTTCGTCGTCGTCTTCTTCGAGGTTGAGGGCGTCTGCCCTCCGCCGGGCGTGCACCTCGCGCCAGTCCTTGGGCAGGGCGCCCATGCGATGAGCCCCCTCGATTCGTTCCAGGCGCCTGTAGAACGGGCGCCAACTGGGGGGCCAGAAACATCTTCAGCTCGCCGCGTTTCGTGCCGGAGCGCGTCGTTGAGTTCGCGCCTGGTGAGCGGTTCGGCCTTCGGCATCGCCCGGGCTCCTTCCTGGGGTTTGTCCGGTCGTCGCTCGGTTTCTGCCTTCAAAGTTGGTGCTCCTTCGTCCTCAACCGGACAGCCGGACAACCGGACACCTATAGAGACGGACTGTCCGTCCGGTCTCCTTCTGGACATGTCTTGTCTTGTCCCGGACATCTGTCCGGCTGGTCATGCGACCAACCCCCACCGGGTGATCCCGTCGGGACCGACCACGCGCAAGAAGGTCTTTCCGTCGTCGCGGCGGATCGTCTTGCTCACGGAGTCGAGGGGCTCCCCGATCTCCTCGGCGATGTCGGCATAGGTCCGGGCACCACCGCGAAGCGCGGCATGGATGCGGACCCGGAGGGGCAGCCGGTCGGCGAGCTCCCGCGAGTCGGTCACTTCGGACCGGACGACCCGGATCGGTCCGTCCCTGTCGAACGTGAGCGTGAAACTCGCAGGCGCTGGCAGGGCGCCCAGGTTGTTCTTCCGTGGGAAGAAACCGACCGGCACCCGGTCCGGATCGCCCGACGTGGCAGCCCGGAGGTACCAGACGAGCCTCGCGCGTTCGCGCCAGAGGATCGATCCGAACGGCGCTTGATCTCCCGCCTCTGCCTTCGTCTGGTGGGCGATGCAGAGCGCAGGCAGGCCGATCCGGCGCAGGGCGTTGAAGAATGCGGTGGCTGTCTCCGCGGCCTCTAGCGGGCCGTCCACGGCTGCCGTGATCGAGTCCACGACGACGTACCCCGACCCGAGCTTGTCAGCGGCCCGGCGGATGCGGTCGGCCTCGTGCCAGATGGGACCCTCGCCGCGCAAGTAGTCCATTCTCGGGGTCGGGGTGTCGGCTCCGGCCGCGAGCCGTTCCAGCCGGTTGCGATGCTCGGCGGCGTCGAGTTCCCAATCGAGGTACAAGGCGCGCGCCATCCTGGCGGGGGTGATCCCGAGGAACGGACAGCCCGTCTCGATGCTGGCGGCGGCCGCCAGTGCGAGGAGCGATTTCGCGCTCCCGCCCGGCCCGAACCACACGGTCGCGTGTCGGTCGAGGGCAATGGGATCGAGGAGGTACCGGCCCGTTTCGAGCGCCGGCGCGACCCGGAGATCAATCGGAGGATCGCCGGCCCGGACGCTCGTCATGAGGGCGCGCCCGGCCTGGTCGATGATCTCGCTCCATTCGGGACCGGGGTACCGCCGGGCCAGGTAGCCTGCGAGTTCCGACCGGCCGCGGACGGATGACACGGTGGTGATCGCGTAGAAGATCTCGTCCGGCCCGGCGCATACGCGCAGTTCGCCGGTGAGTCCTCCGTCGCGCCCGGTACGCGGGCCGTCGAACGTGAGGACGATGGCCTCGGGGTCGTCCCATGCAACGCGGTGGATGCCGTGGGCGGCCGTGACGCTGGGCGGGCCGATCACTTGCCGATCCCGGCCAACTCGGCCATGAGGTCCCATTGATCGAAGCGGTCACGTGCGGGGCGGCAACCGCAGACGAGGCGCCAGTGCCGGCCGTCGGCCTCCACCGCGAGTCCGTGCCACGAGTCACAGCCGAGAGGACAGGGGCCGTAGGCGCTTCCGTCTCCGGAGGGTGTGAGCTGGATGCCGAGCCGGCGAAGCAGGCGCGTCGTCGGGCCGCCCGGGGTCGTGCGAGGTCCAGCCGTGGGCCGGACGCGGGTCACACGATCGAGCCGGTCCGCCATTGCGTCGCGATACCCCCGGGGGGTATTCTCAGGTCGCAGCGTCGGCGCCGTCGGGTTCGTCCCGGCGTTCGTCGTATTCATGGCCCCGGCTGCGGTCTGCGCTGTGCGCGGGCCTGCGAGGACTTGAGCGCGAGAAGTGTCATCCGCCGGCGCTTCAGCGCGTAGGCGCGCCGCTCGCGCTCCTCGACGGGCAAGGTGCCGTCCGGGTCGGCCTCCGCAGCGAAGGACGCGAGGAACGTCTGTCTCGCCTTCGCGGTGTACTGCTGAGGGTCGTGGCGGCTGGAGGTCGTCAAGCCGCCGATCTTGCCGGCCTGGATCCGCTGCGCTCGTGTGGTGGGCATCGCCCGTCTCCCCGCCCCGCAGGGCGCCTCCGGGGGACATCCATCGCCGGAGGGGGAGTTCGGGAGGTCGGAGGCACCGCACATCCCGCCCCGAGGGCGACTGGCGGGCAAGGTGCCACAGCGTTACCGACGGGCCGGCGGACTGGGTACCGCTGGCCTGGCGTTGATCCGGGGAGGTCGGCCCCGCCCGGCGCTACCTACATTTTACGCGATGCTGCGCTGCTATTCCACTGCTGCGGTCGGGGGTGGTGGACGGGCTCGGCCTTCACGAGTCGACGGGTCCCACACCGGGGGCACCACGCGACCGCGGGAAGCGGGATGCTCGGGCCGCGCCGACGGTCTGGGGTGTCGGCCCAGTACCCAGGGCCGAGCTTCCACGATCCGTCCGGGAGTTGTTCCGCCTCGAAGGGCGGGAGCATGGCGACCGTGTCGCCAGCCTGCCAGCCCGGCGGGTACGGGATCTCCCCGAGCACGGCCCTGGCGCACCGGCTCTCCGCCCCGCCACAGAACACGACCTCGATCACGAACGATGCGGGCAACCTCCGCGGTCCAGAGACGCGGGCCGCGATACCCTCCCCGACCACGTGAACGGCGACGCCATCACGATCGTCGACGCGGGGGCGACGGCGCGGATAGCTCACAGCCGGTCGGCCGGGTTCAGGCGTCGGCTCGCGGCGATCGCGCGGTCTGCGGCGGTGGCGCGGGCATAGCGGCGGAGCATTCCGGGATCCTTCCAGCCGGCCAGGGCCATGATGTTGCCGTCGCCCATGTCGGCGGCGAGCACACCGTGGGCCCAGCTGTGGCGGAGGAGATGCGGGTGTAATCCGATGATCCCGGCCTGGTCGCCCCGACGGCGGATCAGCTGGGCGATGCCGGAGACGGTCATCCCGCCGCGCTCGCCCAGCCAGAGGGACGGTGAGTCGTGGTGGGCGTGGCGACCACGGACCCGGAGGTAGCGGTCGATCGCTCGAGCGGCCTTCGCGCCGACCTCGACCCTGCGCGGCCTGCGACCTTTACCCATGACGTCGAGCTCCTGCGCGACGAGGTCCACGTCGTTCGCGGTCAGGCCGGTTAGCTCGGCCAGCCGGATGCCGCTGCCGACGAACGTCCTGATGATCGCCATGTCTCGACGCTCGTCGAAGTCCGGGCCCTCGCAGGCCGAGATGAGGGCGCGCAGCTGGGCGTCGGTGAGGACCGGGGCGGCCTCATCCAGGATCGTCGGTGGCTTCATCTTCGACATGGGCGAGACGGTGATCTCGCCCTCCTCCACGGCCCACTTCCAGAACTGCTGGAGCGACCGGAACCTGTTCGCGGCGGTGGCGGTCTTCGAGGTCTCGAGGAGGTGAACGATCCACGCCTCGACGTGTTCGCGCCTGATCGACGCGACGTTCCGCGGCATCCCCTGGGCCTCGAGGTACCGCGCGAATCCCCTGATCGCCTCCATGTAGGTCGCCTGGGTCCGCGGCGCCTTGTTCGCCGCGCGGAGGTGAAGGGCGAAGCTCGCGGCGTTTCCGCCGAGGTCGCCCTCGGTTACGATGGGGGGCGTGGATAGGGTCTGCGTCAGCACGGTTCGGCTCCCGGTGGGGGATGTCATCACCCTCCATTATACGCTGACTGAGCGCAGCATGAAGGGTCACAGGTCACTCAGACGCTCAGTTCGAGCGTAAACCGCGCGCCCGTAGCTCAGCGGACAGAGCATCTGACTTCGGATCAGATGGTCGGGGGTTCGAATCCCTCCGGGCGCGCCATGACAACCTGAGGCAGAGCGAGGGCCAGGCCGTTCGAGTAGGCCGCCGGCGTCAGGCGTGCCGCGACGATCGACCGACCCACGACGACGATGCGGTCGTAGATCGCGTGCAGCAGGTCGGCCTTGGCCTCCGGGACGTCGGCGTTGACCCACGTGTCGGCCAGCACCCGCAGCCACTCCACCGCCCGTTTCGCGGCCAGCTCACCGCGCGCGGTCGCGTCCACCGTCGCAAGGTCCAACCGGAGGTGCCCAAGGCGTTCGAGGTACGCCGAGTCGTCGATCCGTTCCGCGACGTGGTCCAGGGCCAGGTCGCGCATCTGGCGTTCGATCCGAGCCCGGTCCAGACCTATCGGTCGGTCCGGTGAACCCAGCGCGGCCACGACCCGCGCAATGACCCCGTCGTCGATGGTCAGTCCGGCGACCTGGGCGAGCACTGGTACCTCCCACGTCTCATCGCCATAGCGCGCTTGCGGTCCCCACGCCTCGCAGGGTTTGAGGTGGAGCTTGCGGTGACGCCCGTCGCCGAAGGTCCCGTCGCTGCGCAGCCGTCGCCCGCAGACACACTCGAGGAGGCCCGCCAGTAGATCGAGGTGCCCGCTCCGGCGTGGTCCCCCACCCTGCGTCTTCGACCGTCGGACATCCTCCACGCGCGCCCACAACTCGTCGGACACGGGCGGGTTGACGCGCCAGGCCGCGGGACGCCGGGTCTCGGCTGCCCCGCGGTGACGGCGGATCCAGCCGTTGTAGAGGGGGTTGCGCAAGATGTAGCGGATGCGATCGGGCTCAAGGTGCGTCTCGTGACCGACCTGCTCGATGCTGACCGTGCCGATCGCGTAGCGCTCGAAGAGAGCGACCGCGCTGCTGATCGCCTCCGGATCGACCTCCAAGGTGTACGGCGGCTCCGCCAGCCGCCGGAAGCCCAAGGGCGGATTGCCGGCCTGGTCGTCGTGGCGGTCGAACTTCGCCGCGTAGCCATCGGTCACTCGCTCGGCGAGGCGGAGGGTGTACCGCTCTGCCGCCGCCGACTCGGCGACGAGCTCGTCCCGATCGTGGGGATCAGACGAGAGGATGCGCCGGTCGCACATGACGAGCGCCACCCCGGCCGGGTGGAGCCTTGTGCTGGTCGTCGCGATACCAGCTGCGACGGTCTCCAGACTTCCCGAGACACCGCCGGCGACCGCAGGCGCTCGTGCCGGCCGGCGACGACGCGCGCGATGGCACGATCAGGCCATAGTGTGGGTGGCTGGGAGCCCAGCGAGACCGGCAGGCGTTCACGACTGCGCCGCCTCGGCCTCCGCGATGACCTTCTCCAACCCCTGATCTACCAGGGGCCTCCGCCATCCTTTCATCGATCGCGGACGACACGACGATGACGAGTGGCGCAACGGCAGCACGGCGGCTTCCGAGTCTTCCCCCGGCCCTCCACGTGTCCGTCGTCGATCAGTCGGTTTGACCGTCGAGGGTTCGTCCGCCCGCTCCGGCGTACGGACCGCCCCACTGATCCTATGGAGAGAGAACTCGATGCCCGCGGTCGTCGCCCGGTCGCGCAGGTCGCGGACCCAGCGTAGTGCGGAGGGCTTGGGCTCCCAACCGGTGCCCGCACAACGCTCGTCATATGCGCGAGGGTCGAACGCGTGACCCGGATGGGAGCATGGCTGGACCAACCGACGCTCTGACGAGCCGGCAGACTCGCCGCCAACCGAGATCGCGTCGAACCCGGCGAAGACCACCGACGGCAGCGGTCCGAGCAGCGGCTCGGCTACGACGACCCGGCGCGCCGCCGGCGTCGCCCGCAGGGAGTCGACTCGCCTGACGAATCGGTCGTTCTCGACCGTGACGCACAGTGTCAGGTTCGGGATGACTCGGTCGCGCAGGATGTCGGCGATCCGATGGGCCGATCCGGCAAGCGCCGCCGCGGCGAAGGCGACGAGATCCCAGAACCGCTCCGAGCACAGCAGGTCCGCCATGCGAGAGGCACGCTTCGTGATGATCGAGAACGTCGAGCCCGACGCGAGCGCGATGACGGCCAAGATGTCCGCGACATACGCATCAGGCACCGACTCGCCGAAGATGTCGGTCATCGAGCCGGCGAAGACGTCGCGGGGCATGCGCCAGTGAAGCGGCGCGTCGAGCCGTTCGGGATGGAGCACGATGTTGGCCGCGGCATTCGCGGGCGTCCACGGCAGCGATGTCGAGCCGTAGCGGTGCGAGATCCGCTCCGCATAGCAGGATGCGCATCCCGGGGACGTCTTGACACACCCGGTGACCGGGTTCCAGGTCACTTCTCTGGCTGTCGTCATCCGGGACCTCAACGAAACAGGGCGGGTGCGCCGAACGTCCTCCGGAAGCCTATCTTGGGCGAAGACGACCAGAGTGCAACCAGCCGTCCGGCGCGGGGAGGATCACCCGACACGTCGGTTCCGCGAGATCGCCGTAGCCCGCTCGATCTTCCCACCGAAATCAAACAGGTGGCGCGCTAAGGCCTGAACCGCATAGAGCGCGTGGGTCGCCGCCCGCGCCAGCTCCTGCTCGAAGCCTTGGCGCCGCGATGAGTCGGCCGGGCCTGGGTCCTCGACGGGCGCGCGGATCGGCCTCTCGGCGGTTCGCCCCGTTCAGGTGGAGATGGGATGCGCACGCCGGCGCCTGACCTGGCAGTCACCCGACCCGGCTCGGAGCACGCCGACGACCTGCCGCTCTGCGCGACGACGGGGCTGCCTTCTGCGCCGGTGGCCACTCCCCTCACAGTCGGACACGATCCGTTCATAGTGTTCGGAGGACGTAGCCAGCCGAGCGGAACGTGAGGTTTTGCACCGAGGACTAGAATCTCCATGGCCCCCGCTCCGCACGTCGACGGCGATCCCTTTTGGGGTTGGCCAGATCGCGCCGACGGGGGTCTCTGGCGGGCCCCAGGAGGGTTCTGCCTGACGTATCTAGCTCTAGCCATCTGACGGCCGAATGAGGCGACCCAGTTCCGCTGCAACCGTCGCTCGTCGACTCGGCGTCGCATCAAGACTTAGATGCCCTAGTTCGCGGACGCGCGTGGAAGAACTCAAGCGTGTCGAGGGTGACATGGAACACCCAGCAGGTAGGTCTCGATGCGGGTGGGCGTGATCAGCCCGATCGCCTGGCGCACCCCGCCGCGTGCCTACGGGCCCTGGGAGCAGGTCGCCTCGAATGTCGCCGAAGGGCTGGTGGCACGGGGTCACGAGGTCACCCTCTTCGCCACGGCCGATTCACTGACCGCCGGTCATCTCGAGG
>Ga0315284_10015270_pt1 | contig 10924 bp, 12 predicted proteins | sample YL17G09_16_MG_FD_203696 | JGI IMG/M metagenome (GOLD analysis project Ga0315284, IMG submission 203696) | Sediment microbial communities from Yellowstone Lake, YNP, Wyoming, USA - YL17G09_16 | ecosystem: Environmental > Aquatic > Freshwater > Lake > Sediment | place: USA: Wyoming | collected...
GAGCCAATGGTTTTAGGGTCGGGTGTGGATTCACACCAGGTTTCATGTCGTCAAAGAAACCAAGAAGTTCAGCGGGCACCAAATCTTTGCGAATCGGCCATTCGGGATCCGCCTTATGCGGCCACTCTGAACTAATTTTTTCCCGATCCTCCTCGGCTAGATCCTCACGAAGCATCACGAACCCTTCTTGAAAGGTAGTGGCGTTGAAACCCTTGTTGCGCTCCGACTTGCTGACCTTGGCTGTGTAGAGGAACGGGGCGTCGGGTTGGATCTGACCGAAGAAGCGTGAGGCCCCTCCTGCACTGGCCGGGTAGAAACCCGTGCGTTGTTTAGGAGCTGCACCGTACGTTTTGTTCTCGGCTCGGATCGTAGAACGATCCAGATCTCCACTTGTCAAAAACCCACTCTGCCCATCAAGCAGCTTGACCGGGCACCCATCCTCGCACTCATAGACCGGGATTTCCTCCATCCCGTCGGCATCGCCGGTCTGCGTTGAGGTGAAGGCGTGTCCCGCCCCATCACCGAAGGGCTTCATCCCGTCATCGAAGCGGTTGATCACGGGAGCCTTGACCCGTTGGGTCCCGACCTTCTGACAACCCTCAGAGTGGACCAAGAGTATGTTGGCTGGCCACCGTCCCGCAGGTTGCTTGAATTCGTCCGGTGAAAGACGCCCCCCACCTTCCTCCAACATGGAGTTAGTACCGCCAACTTCACCTGTAGCCCCCATAGCCGAGTTAGGGCGAACTCCACCAGAGTAGGCCCCGCCCATGAGACTATCCGCCGTAGTGACACGAGTGGCGTCAATGTTGAGGCCGCCTGTGCCGGTAGCTAACACTTGGGCCGCCACTGTGGCTTCAGAGAGAGGCTTGCGAAACACGAGTATGGGCTCCCAGGATGGTTTAAGTGCAGTGCCCCAGCCCTGAAATTTGTCGGCTGCCTCGTTGGCACCAATCTTCTGTAAAGCCTTGAAAACATTGAGACTTTTGGGAAAACCACTGCCATATAACCAGCTCAAAACGGTACTACCAAAGTAGCTCGCAACCGTGTCCCGGTTCTCGAACCCCGCTACCCTGATCCCAAGAGCGATCAAATCAAAAGTTCTGGTTCCGCCGAAACTCAGGAGATGCCCACCCGGCTTCAAGACGCGGAAGCATTCCTTCCACACGGGAACCGAAGGGATTTGCCAGTCCTTTCCCATGAAGTCCCCTCCCTGGTCAAGATCGGAGCCCGCCAAGTACGCTTGGATATCAGCACCCGTAGGTTCCTTGCTGCCTAGGCCGTAGGGTGGGTCACAAACAATACTATCCACGGAGTTGTCGGGCAGGGTCTTCAGGACCACCAGACAATCACCCAGGATAATTTGGTTCACAGGTAGAGGTTCAGCCACGAAGGCTTAGTACACCGAAGTGGGCAGGTCTTGGAACTGATCCCGCATGATTTCCATAATTCGCTTCTGATAGATCGCCCAAGACTGCACCGTCAAGGGATGCCCTTGCTTCCCGTAAGGGTGGGGCAGCATGCTTGGGATGTTCAACCTTGGATCCCCAATAATTTCATTGGCCCTGTGACCCTCAAGAAGAAGCTTCACGTAAAGTTCTGCGTCCGGATGAACCTGACGTAGCCTCCCGGATACATTTCGCAGAGCACGCTCTAGATGACTGGCTCCGTAAGTTTCATCGAGAACCGAAAAATCAATAGTCTTGCTGCCGTCATCGTCAAACACCACATCCGAAGTTTCACGATGCTTGCTACGAAGAGCATTCTTTGCTTCATTCGTGATCGATCGAAACACAAAGTTCTTGGACTCACTAAGGGTGCTGCCCGGTCTAATCTTTGCAGCTTTGGATTCCATGAAATGCACCAGGTAGGTCATCATGGTGTCTTCTACAAATGTAGGGTCCCGGAACTGCGAGAAAAGCTTAATATAAATCCGCTTCCCGAAATCGCCGCCATAACCTTTTGGAAGACGATTCGCCAACCTACCGATGTCGGCCCCGTGGATATCAAAATCCGCAGCTGGCTTCCCATTGATGTCGGGCATACCCATAACGTCATTGAGCAGGAACCCGGCAAAGATGGACCGGGTGAACCCCTCGTTATGCTCTCCGGCACCAAGCTGGAAGAATTCTGCCAGCCTGACGCCCCACGGAAGGGACGCCCAGATACGCCTACGTAGAGTGACGGAAGCTTCTACCAGTCTAGCCGTGCGTGTCAGCATGTCACTAGAGGTATGGCACAAGGGATTTAAAGGTCAAACTCCACAGCCATAGGCCGAATTGTATCAAGAATAGCGAGCTTCACCCGAGTTGGGAGACTCATTCGTTTCAAAGCTTGGAATAATGAAGCACCATCCCCGATGAGTTGGAACAACTCTGTCTCGTGTTCCGCAAGCGGTTTACAAGAGGTGACCCCATCCATGTGGGTAGCAAGCGTGCTGGACAGCGCCATCTTGAACTCGGATAACGCCACCACGGCATCTGCGTTCCGCGTATTCTTGTCGGGCAGCGTTGCCTCCCAGGATTCGGACCCTTCCATAGCTGAAGGTGGTGAGTATGGGCGCTCTTTGTGCCGACGATGCTCCTTCCGACAATAGTTCGCGTAATGATTACCAACAGCCATCACCAAGTAGTTACGGAACTGGAACTTGGTAACATGAGTTTCCGGCATTTTTACGCAGCCGCCAACCCGTTTCTCACTAACAACCACCCCATCCTGGATCTCGCGTCCCATTAGCCTGAAAGCTTTTCGTGGTCTACCGCTTTTGAAACGATGCTCATCAAGAGTGAGTTCTACAATCTCTTCAAAATCGAACAAAGCGGACTTGGAAGAGTAACCCTTAGTCCCGCGAGCTTGATATTCAGCCAAATTAATTGGCGTTGGCATCCATCGACCACGCCTTCTAGCGGTGATGTTGCCTTCAGCATCATAGCTAATAGGGTCCCCCTTATGGAACGCCCACATAGCAGTAACCCACTGACCCCAAGAGATGCCCAACAAATCACAAGCTTCAAGAGCTGTAAGCACTTTAGGAGTTTGCAGCTGTGCGTATGTCTCAAATCTCTCTAACACATTGGCTTCAATAAGCCGCATCCAGATATATTGATGAAGATCGCTGAACTCAGCCTTCACCTTATTATTCTTGTTAATCACCGATATGATGGTGGCTCCATAAAGATGCCGTAGTTCTTCATAATTTTTGGGAATAACCGGCCCATCAGACGTTTTCAGCGTCATGCATCTATCTTCCCCACCCACCATTAAGGCGAGTTATTTGAACAAGTCAGCGATCAAGTCAGCGGCAGCGAGAAGTTCCTACCCGTAGGCTCAGAGAGCGTCAACAATAAAATGCAAGCGGTTGTCGAATTGAGTCTAAGCTTCATTTTTAGGTCATAGGACGTGTGGATACACGGTGGATAAGTGGCTTTGAATGTGGATAAGCATCTATGAGTAGACGATCGTCTGTCACTCGTTCACGTGATCGTGTTGGTAGACGTTTTATTGAAGAAGTAAGGGTAGAAAAATGTTAGTAGAATAAGGATTGTGATCTAAGTGTCTATGATGATTACGGTTTTTGTTTGAGTCTCTAGTTTCGGCCACTCAAGAGTTGTTGTTAGACACCTCTTGGGAAAGTCTTGATCCCCTTTTGAGGGATTCGGTCCGACCTTCACGGATTCCTACTTCGCTAAATGACACGGAGGGATTCCGATCCTCCGGCCATTTTCCGCCACCCCTCTCCCGAAGCTCTCGATCAATGAGGGATGAAGCATCTAGAGGCTGACCTCTAGCTAGAGCAGTTGCGCCTTTCACTGGGATCCCGGGAGCTTCCGGGCCATATGCTCTGCTTGTGGGCAGATACGGGGCCTGACGACCGTTTGCTACCAGACCCGCTACACCACGTTTCGAGGTCTGGGCAAGAAAAAGTGCGGTCGCGGGTGTTTTTTAAGCGAAGGGGGTGTTACTACTTTGAGAACATGGCCTTGACCACACTTGAATTTGCGGACTTGTCGGATCTCCCCAAGGTAACTAGCGACATCCCTTTCGTTCGGACCGGAGATCGGCTTAACCTCGCATTCTCTCTTGAGAGGAAGCACGGGGGACGAACGGAAGTGCTCAAGCTTGCTGGGGAGTTCCGAGTCAGCGGCATGACCTTGTCAATCAATCCTCAAGGTGCCCGCCAGATCGTCCAAGTGCTTTCGATCGGGGTGGCCCCAGCTTGGAAAGCTATCAAAAATAAGGTGTCTCCATCTAAGAAGCTGTCACCAGCCGTTTCAAAACGGACCTTGATCGTCTAGGAACCGTTGCGCCACCGAGGCCGCCAGATACCTTTTTTCCCTAGTCCATCGCAGCGGCTCACTTGGTTTTGGCACCTTCGGCGGTTTCAACAAGGGCACCGGCTTGACGGGCTTTGGTGGTTTGACCCTTTTTGGAAGGATCGGGGGATGTATGGGAGCGGGGAGTGGGTCCCTCGGTATCTCGGGTCGTTCCGGCTTTCTGGGCCGCTTAGGAGGCTTGGCTTTCCCCCGCCACCTTGGGTCACCCACGGTTTCAGGACGTACCTTCTCGAAGCGCCCTGGGTCTTTCTTGAGGGTTTCGGGAAGGACATAGACCGTCCGTCCCGTATCCTTGTTTTTGACCGGGACTTCCTTGGTCTTGGCCAAAAGCCAACGAGCTAAGACGCGATCCGCGAGAGTCACGCCTACCCCACAATATAAGAGGTTTGGGATTGCCACCCATTCCTCTTATACTATTGGTTCCAGTATGACTTTAGTTCAACGTGTAGTTTCCCGGCACATAGCGAGTGAGAATCCAGCCGCTGCTGCGGGGGTCCTCTCGCGTGCCTTAGAAGCTCAAAAGATCGCTACCGAAGCGAAAGTTAAGCTAGAGAGCATACTGAAAATATTACCGGAAGACAAGAACGTCCCGGTGATGATGAAAACCATCGACAAAATGCTCAAGGGTTTCGAGAAAGATATTGACACTTCTCGTAAGACAATCCGTGACGCCTCCAAAGCATCCGCTTCGGAAATACTCAAAAAGAACGCCATTGCCATCGAGAAGGGGATCAAAGCTAAGCTGGATGACCCGAAAAAACTGAGCGTCATTCCATGGTCCGAAAAGGACACGAATGGGAGCTTAGTGCCTATGGTCATTTTTCGAGTCGAACTAGGGTCTTCAAGAAAGGTTGAAGCCATGCTGCGAGAAGACCCCACGCTACGACCCGGGGTCCTAACGTGGTCCACCACGTTTGCGACCTGGAACAGGAGGGTTTTCACTAACCCGATTGAAGTTGTGACGGCTTTTGTGGAACAGCTTCGGGGTTGGGACGGCTTGAAAGGTGAAGGTGAATTGAACCTCAAGCGAGATGAAATTGCAAAGAGCATCATCGCGGCCCTGAATGACGCTCTTAGAGAGACCGGAACCGATCCCTATTACGTCGAACTCGCTAAATACGACGTAAAAAATCTTAGTATAGAAGGCGCTTACCGTTCGGACTTGCCGAAAGCAGGCGAGAGCGCCGTTGGTGAGTACGAGTACAGGCGGATGGAGGCTGAAGAGATCAAGTCCTTCATGAAGATTTTGAACCCGGCACTTAGGCCTTTCGAGAAAGACATAAAGAAGCTTCAGGTCTATAGTGGTGAAAAGAGCCGGGTCTACGCGGAGATCCAGCTCTACTAGTCCACTTCAAACCAACGAACCCAACCGCCTTGTGACTCTCGGCACACCGCCTTGCCGGACACGCGACTAAGACGCACGGAATGGCGGCGGGCCTCTTGGAGTACAAGCACGATGGTGACGGGGGTGTGGAGATCCGCTTGGTTGGCTGCGATCATCGATATCTCCACACTGTCGATGACATTTGGGTCATGAATCTTGCCCCGTGCCTGAGCTTTCAACATTTCTGATGGACGAAACCCAACTTTGTGGGTCCGCACGGAACCAACTTTAACTTTCGATGGGATGGCCATTTTATTGCCCATCCTCTTCCAGAACATTTACCATGAAACGCTTGGCGAAATCCTGAGCTTCTTGAGGCATGCTTTCCAACTTGATTCGTGTACCAAGCGAGCGAAACCGCTCACGCTTGTGCTCCATAAACTGACGGTGACTCAGTTCCCCGTGCTGTCCAAAACCCTGTGGGTGAGTAGGGTGCTCATTAAACCCGGCATACTGATGCACTGAGTCATGGCCCATGTAAATCGTGGGCTTCGTTGAAAAGATTGTGTAACGGTCGGCGGTTTTCCCACCATTATCGAGCAAAACAAAACGCATGGTGCTCCTTAGTCGCAAGGTTCTGGCTCATAGGCCCGGGGGTCAATAGGGATTAGCGGCAGACCTTTGGCGGTCCGATGTATCGCGTTCCAGCGCTTAAAGCACTCAGGGCAAATGCCCTCCCGCACCCCGTTGACCCGAATTGAGGGCACAAAAGAGGGTGAAAAGGAGATTTGCTTGTAACAAGCGGCACAATCGGCGGTTATGAACATGTAGCCCATGCCCTCTACTACACTGGGCACGGCAGAAAATAAACGATATTCCCGGCTACTTCAAAACGAGGCGTCGCCACGCAGGCAGCTTACCTAACCTATGCCGTACCGACAAGCGGGTTAGGCTGGGACGTAGGCTCCATGTAACTCGCCAGCCCGTGTACTCCTCGATGATTCCCGGTTGCGCTGCGACGCTCTAACGACTGCTGAACTGCTCTGGCGTAATGCGGGTCACGAGCCAGATCATAACCATGTGTCATGGACTGGGAGTGTTTGCGATAGAACAGCTCTACAGTGCGCAGTGCCAAGATCCTGCCCTGGGATTCGCAAGCTCGTAGAAGCAAGTCAACGTCTTCCGAGAACACGAATTCCGCGTCAAAGTGGCCGAGCTTCTCTAGGAACTCTCTGCGGTAGAGGCACGCCCCAAGAAGCGGCATCAGCAGGCACACGGATGCCGCAAGGCTAGGTTCTAGGGCATCTCCAGAGATTGTCTCCGTGAACCAGCGGGTGAAGCCACCAACCAAGTCGTGATCTTGAAGTGCGCTGACTTGCCGCTCCAGCTTACCCAAGGGCCACAGGTCATCGGCATCGAGGAAAGCAATCGCGTCTCCTGTAGCCGCTGCTAGCGCCAGGTTGCGTGCTTTGCCTGGAGTGGTCTGTGGGGACGCAATGAAACGCAGGCCATTGAGGTCACGAAGGTGATCAGGAAACGCAGACTCGGGAGTGCTTCCCCCTTGGTCCACGATGATCACTTCTTTGACCGGAACGCTTTGCCTGAACACCGAGCGCAACGCGGCATCGACGTACTGCCCAGCATTCCAGAAGGGCATGATCACGGATATCTGCATGCTCAAACTGAGTCGTACAGCTTGTACATGGCCCACATATACGGCGGCGTAGATGGCACCGTGTCGCCGCTGTTCAACGCAACCGAAAGCGACTGCCCCTCTACAAACACCATCGAATGGTACTGAAGTAGCCCGGAGAACGAATACAGCCCAGCAGGCAGGCCGATGGAGGGCGTGGTTATTGATCCTCCAGCCGGATCTGTATACGTCACATTCCAGTTGTGGGTGTTGGCGTCCAGGTTATTGAAGAACGCTAGCTGGTTATACTGCGAAACATCTCGGAGGATGTGAGCCCCACCTGGGAAATACATCGCCGCGATCTTTCCTGTGGGTACAGGGGGAATGACAAGCTGCGGAACGCCAACGGTCGGGAACGTCAGCCGGACAAACGACACATCCGTTGCATCGAAGTCGATCCAGGTAGCTCGACCCACCACCTTGGTGGTGCCACCCAAAAAGTTACTCACGGTAACGGCAACCGTCTCTCCAGGGGCCAAGTAGAAGGCACCGTACTCACCGCCAGACATACTGAACTCGCCCGTGAGTCCAATTGGACCAAGAACCCGTCCTTGAGCCTGAACAGTTAAGTCGAATGTGCCAGCGAAACCGGATGGCGGTCCCATAAGGGTACCGTTGCTGGCCCACAACAATAACCCACACGGAGCTGCCTGGTTAGCTGGGGAGGCGCTCAGCATCCCGCCCAGCGGGCCGTCGATAACCATCCTGAGCTTTCCGGCAGGAGGCGACGGAATCACCGTGTAGGTGCCAGGGGCCGTGATGTTGATACGAGCGCTGCCCATCTCGGTTACCCAGGCACTGGGCTCGATTGTCTGCTCTACCGGTGGAGCGACGGGTAATACGTTGTCGAAGCTGTCTTTCAGTTGCGGGATACCATCCGGCCCAACGAAAAACTGGACATGGGTGCTCGGTGGTACTTCAACAGAAGCAGCGGCTTGTTTTCGGACCTTGATTGCCATTTTCGGTTCTACTTTCTCTCTGCCTAGAGACTCATCTAAAGATCAACAGCCGACAGACTCACTGTTGAACTTTTCCAAAAGCGCACATGGGGCGATAACCGCGTATAGCATACCCGTGTCGGGAGAGGAGCTTGCTTTGTGCTCAACTGCAAACCCAGCCGTTTCTAGCAGCCGGGTCAGCGCATCTGGACCTTTTCGGTGCCACTCACACAGCACGGCCTTGAACCTGGGCAACAGGCTAGACGCCGCCAAGTCCTCCAGGATCTCGTACTCTGCGCCCTCGCAATCTAGCTTCAGCACCACCGGAGTCCCGCATGTGTCGAGAAGCGTGGCCAACTCAGTCGATGCCCTGCGAACGAGCACAGGTTCTAACGTGTCACTGATTACAGGATCAACGCCGATCCCGAGGCCACAGCGCCGTTCCTTGTCGTAGGCGACCTCGAATATCGAATCGGAGGACCACAAGCCATACGGATTCGCCTGGATCTTCGCTTGAAGCTCTGGGTTTCGAGTCAGGTTGCGCAGAGCGGCTTCGTAGGTAGGCCGCAGTAGCTCATACCCGATCACCTTTGCAACCTCTGGTTTGGCGGCAAAGAATAGGCTTGTCATGCCGATGTTCATACCCACATCCACGACTGTATACGGCCCGCTAAGCTGTCTCTCATAGACACCCCGCAGGAAAATCTCAGTTAAGACGAACAATTCTTCCTCTGTCTCCACCTCGACAGAGATTCCACTGCCAGTCTCCACAACAACGCTGAGCGACCCGGAACGCAGCGCCTCACCTGCCGCGATATTGCTACGGCACAGAGTCTCCAGAGCCGCGATTTCAGCAACGGAGTTCATGGCTGTTAGACCTAACGGGGATAGAGGGATCACTGAACGCCGCCTCGACCCGGCAAAGAGATTGCATATCGGTGAGCAAGTCTAACCGCCTAGCGATCAGTGCAGGCTCAGGACCACGTTCTTTGATCCAGAAGTCCACAAGCCACAGCGCCTCAAAGGCTAAGTCGAACATGCTCGCCCGTCTGGATAGCGACTCTGAGTGATTTCGGTAGCGCAGGCCAAGTGTGCGTGTGGGTGTGAACCTGGCCCCAAGCTGGTACAGGCAGGCGTAATAGTGAAGCTCCGTGATCGTGTGCAGCCGCTTCGCCCAACCGCCGTACTTGACCATCACGGCGTCTACGAAACTGCGTCGAGCCATCACCGCTCCAGGCTGGACCCACCAGCGTCCCGGCCCGATGCCCGCAGCGAGAATCTTCACAAACGTGTCGGAGGCCGGTAACTCCTCCGTAAACATAGACACCGGCTTCGTAGGGTCCGTAGTGAACGTCTCAAACTGCGCGTATGACACGTCAGCGTTCTTCAACGCGCAAACATGATCTTCAAGCGCAGTCGGCATCAACAGGTCATCCGAGTCCAGGTAGAGCACGTAGTCTCCACGGACTGTCGATGTACCCATGTTCTTGGCCACAGGCACCCCGCTGTTGCAGACCAACGGGACCACGCTCACACGCGGATCTGCGGCGTAATGCGATAGCAAACGCGGCGTCCCATCACGAGAGCCGTCGTCTACCAAGATCAACTCCCAGTCACAGTAGGTCTGTGCCAGTACGCTCTCAATCGTCGAACGCAGGAACGCTTCGGCGTTGAAACACGGAACTACGATGGAAACGCACCCGGACATCACGGACTGAAGGGAACGATGATCTCAGGGCTAACGGCAAAAACGCCCTTGACGTAAATCGGCGGGTTACTGCTCCAGTTGAAATTCATGCTGATCTCTCCGCTGGCTGCAACAGTCATCGAATCGTTTCCGTAGTCAGGCAACGAAAAACTGTCTTGACTCCGGTTGTACTGATACGAGTACATACGCCCCGGACCACCGGACGTTCCCCGGTAAGAATCGCTAGCCCAGCCTGGGTCGCCGTTGCCTGTACCGAAACGTACGTCGGGAGTACCGACACCGTTGCTGAAAAGGACGAACTGCAAATACATGAACGCGCTGATCTGGTAGCCTTGCTGCGCGACGAACCCCTCGAAGCGGCACTGGTACGCAGAATAAACACCAGGAGACGGCAATACAATGATCCCAGTAGGCACTGAGACAGGCCCCAAGCCGCCTGGGTTACTGTACTCCACCACGGCCTTCTGAGCGCCATCCCAGAACGCCCCGCCGCCACCTGCTGGCGGTACATTCAATGCTCCGCCACTGGTGATCTGAATCACATTGCCCTGGTCATCGCGGGCGAAGAACTCGCTGATTCCCAACACGTCTTTGCTGTACAGCTTGACCTTATCGGCCACCGCAGGTGGATCCGAGAGCTGCTCGTTCAGAGTGACTTGCCCAGCCTGGGCAGCGTCGGTGACGGCACCGAGGTCGTCCTTCAGCTTGGGCAACCCATCGGTGTCCACGAAGAACTGGGTATGCGTGTTCGGCGGTACTTCAACAGAAGCAGCGGCTTGTTTGCGAATCTTGATCGCCATTTTTGTTTCTCTCTGCCTAGACTGGCACGTTGGGAATGAATCCTGGCGGCAAGATCATCTCGGGACTAACGGTCAACACGAGGTTGCACCAACCAGCACCCCCTGTGTTGTTGTTCATCCCCAGCGTGAT
>Ga0315284_10015271_pt1 | contig 10924 bp, 15 predicted proteins | sample YL17G09_16_MG_FD_203696 | JGI IMG/M metagenome (GOLD analysis project Ga0315284, IMG submission 203696) | Sediment microbial communities from Yellowstone Lake, YNP, Wyoming, USA - YL17G09_16 | ecosystem: Environmental > Aquatic > Freshwater > Lake > Sediment | place: USA: Wyoming | collected...
ACAATACCGTTTTCCTCTTGACCGCTGCCGAATCTTCGGTTGTACGTGCGGTATGTTTCCGCTGTGTCGAATAGATTTTTCTTAAGCAGGTTTTGCATGACGGCGTACTGTCCTAGCATGTCCGCGCCTGCGGTTGGTTGCTGTGTCGGGATCGCCTGGGCTTTAATGGCTGGCATGATAAGCGATAAAATTTCTTTCACGATCATAAATGATTCACCTAAACTTGCAACGCCGGATCGCGGTAATGGGTTCGGTCCCTGTTCGATGGGCGTTTGGCCATTAAAGCGAGCTATTTCATCGCGACGTTTCTGCTCGTCAGCTCGAGCTTTGTGCGTGTCGTATATGTGGCTGATTTTAATAACGCAAGTACATTGCATCGCCTCCTTAGAGTTTCCCTTGGTCCGCTTCAGTGATATTTGGTAGCGGCCGCCGCCGAACATTTCACCGATCGTATGCTTTTCCGGGATTTCTTCTCCGGTGAAATGCCCAACAAGTTCCCGTTGTGTTCCTGACTTGTCGTTTTCATATTTATAAATAGTCATGCTGGGCGTTGAGTCGTATTGATCCGATTCGCGTTTGTAGTCTTCAATCAGGTTGTCGAGGTCTGATTTTCGTGGAACGTCTAATAATTCGATTCCGCCTTCCTCGATGTCCGATGGTGTCGGGGTTTCTTTATTCTTTGTCATAAAAAAAGGCTCCTTTTTTATTGGTAACAGTGCAGCGCTGCAGCGCCGGCGATCGCCGGCGATCGATGCGGACCTGTTTGATTGAAAATGGCGAAATTTCGCTGATTTCGCCATTTTTCAAAAACGGCCGCCGTGGACCTAATATTCCTTAAAAAATGAAAGTTGGTAACAAAATTTACAAACGGTCATTCGTTTTTTTCCCTGAAAGGTGAAATCCGATCGCTGCGATCGCCGCGATCGCCGCGAACACTAAAAAGCCGATCGCCTTTTTAGCTTTTCCTTTACCTTCCACAAAATTGACATAATCCTGTACCGTGTATATTCCTGGGTTTGAATCGGTGACGGCGGCCGGGAACATTCGCGACGGCTGCCAGGTCCGGGCGGCCGGATAAAAGACGGCCATGTATAGCGATTGCTTCGAGCGGAATGGCGCGTATTTTGCCAGGTACTTGAAAACCGGTCCGGCAAGCTGCTTGTCGAATGTAGGGTTTTTATGAACAAGGTCGTCAGCATTTTTGTATCCGAGCTCGCGCGCGGTGCTGTGCAGAAATTGTATTAAACCTCTTGCGCCGGTTATCGGGTTCCGGGCGGACGGGCTTCCCCTGCTCTCGAATTGAATGAGGGACCATAGCCAGGCGGAATTTACATTTAGTTTTTTTGAAACAGATTCAAGCGTTGTCATGGGTGGCGACCCTTCCGCCTTTAGCTGCTTTCTTTTCCGAGTAAATAACCGGTCAGGAATATGCCCGCGATTATCACGGCTGCCGGGACAAAAACCTTTGCTAAAATCAATGGAGCGACAACGGGTAAAACGTCTATTGATACATCCGATTTCTGCGCCATTGATTTGCGTAAAAAGTCCTGTATCAATCGGCGGTTTTCCGGGGTGAACGAAACAAGAGGCGGTTGCCCTGGGCGTTGAATTACTTGCGCTTCGATTCCCGTTGTCGTATAGATTGCCGTAGCAATAGCATTGGCCTTTAGTTGCGGTGAAATTGTAAAAGGCATTTAGTTTTTCCTCCAGTTCAACGGTGATGATTTCCACACCATCCCGGCAATCGGTTGCCCTTTATATGCTGAATTGAATAAGTTCACAACAGGCTCGGCTCCGGTATCTACAAAACCATCATGTTTGCCTCTTGTGGTATATTGACCAACCAAATTATTCCACATAGCGTCTCGGCCCTGGCTACAATAAAGTGTTTTAATTTCATTGGCCGATAGCATTCTATTGTAAATGCGTATATCTTCAATTTTGCCATCAAAAAATCTAGAGGTACCGTCAGAAGATGAACCTATATAAGCGGCCAGTGAATTAGCGCCATTAGTATTTCCCGCCGTCCAGCTCTGCGCCGGAGAGGTTTCGCTGTATATGCCATTTATATAGGAATAAATCAATCTGTTTACAAAGTCAAAATTTACGGCAACAAAATAAAGGGTATTTAAAGCAAGGGCTACCGTTGCGTCCCAATATACGGATGGGTCGCCGTCCTGGGTGCGTGCGCCGCAATACAAAGCATGATATTGATTTATTCCAATTTGCGCCCGCGCGCGTCCTGCCGTTGTCTCTGTGTTTTCGCTGAAAATCCTGTCCCCGGCTCCTCCTCCGGAGGGGGAGATCGTATAATGATAAATCCAAGAGGAAAGGCAACAGCCCGCAACATTATTTAGCATGTTGTTTGCCGGAATGGGGATTTTTTGACTTGATGTTCGGATAAATTCAATCATGATTTAACTGAATTCTATTTTTATAGAAAGTAAATTCCAATTCCCGACTAATGTATCTGCCGGGTTTCTTGTAATTTCGATTTCCGCGAACCGTCCGGCCGTAAGGCTTAAAGCGGCAAGAGAAATCGTTTGAGTATCAACCTGAAACCTGGTGTTTGTGGGAATTGCTATGGCTGCCATTGCAATAGCTGCCGACCATGCGCCTATGGCGGTGTTATGAATCACTTCTCTCGTGTATAACCGAGGTAAAATTGTTTTCGCTACACCTGGAGCTGTTTCAGCCCGTCCTATGGTGGTTATTATCAGGTTTGTTGCTCCTGCAGGCGTATTGATATAAAATCCGGCTCCCTGTTCTGTTGCATCATTAAAAGCCCTGATTGATAGGGAATTATTCAGAGAATCCGCGCTACATACTGCCAGTTGTCCTATTGTCCAGTCTGCATTATTCGGTGATATAAAGGTATCTCCGAAAAACGAATATTGAGGAAATGAACCCGGCAAGGTCCCGATCGTTATTTTTTTCTTATCGTTCGCGGCCGCTGCGTCTTCGATTAAAAGCAGGTCGGCGCTTGTTGGTACCGCTTTCAACGCCAAGGCCGCAATCTCGGCCGGTAGCGTGGAAATCATATCCCCATCGGACAATTTAGTATTTACATTGGCGATAGTGTCGGCGGTGTGAAGCGCTCCGCCTATGGCATGCGTAGGCGAAACAAGAAGCAATGCCCAGTTGCCTAAAATCGTAGGGTCGCTGCCCTGTAAAATATAGGTCTGGTTTATGTCCGTTCTTATAGCAACGTCTCCGGTCTGCGCGACTAGTGCAAGCATGGCTACTTGTGAAGCAACGACGAACGTATCTGTTATTGCAAGCGGTGGAAGCGGAGTAAATTCGAGGCCGTTTTCTCCGGCTGTTACGGTCACGAATTTAAGGCCCGCGCCGGTGTATGCGGCCGGGGTGTCCGTCAGCTCTAAAAAGGTTTTCGCTCCGGCTGTTGTATAGCCTCCTTTCCCTCCGCCTCCTCCCCCGCTTAATAATTTTATATTCATAATTAAATTGTCATCGGTAAATTGTGCAATATTTTTAAAAACGGAACGATATAAAACACCTTTGCGTTCAATGCCGCCGGAACGCCTAACATTGAGATGTTGTAAACTACGGCGGGAGCAACGGACAATTGAAAGTTTTCGTACAAAAGGGTTTTTAAAGGATCGACTGAATTTATTGCGTTTTTGCAAGAAAAGAAGAGGTCCATTACAAGCTCGTAATTCTCCATGGGTATGAATTGAAATCCGGAAGCAAGGCCCGGATATACATACGCCTGTCCGGTAACCTTTCCGAAGGGTAGAACGGAAATACTAATAAAGGGGGCGGCGGCTCCCGACTTAAAAAAAGTGAACGATTCCGGAAGAATAAACCCCATAGATAGAACTCTAAAAGAATCACCCTTCACGAAAACATTGCTACCGAATACATTCCGGGCAAAAGAATTGCCAACTGGCAATGTAATCACTACCGAATCAACCGCATTATTCACCGTGAACGAAGCGCAATTAGCTAAAGGCGGACCGATTATATCGATAATTTCAGGCATAAAAACGCGCTCCTGGATTAACTCTTTTTAGAGAATTCTTTTTCGAATTGACTGTCGTCTATTGCGTGAAGCGAAAAATTGATTGAAAGCGATATGCTTGCAATTCCGACAAATGCGGGTATCATGTTCAGGTTGCCGGTCAATGTCGCTGCCAGGCCGGTTTTGTTGTTGCCTGTCTTGAAAAAACGGACAATCTGCCGGTCTGTAAAGAAGTTGTGTATTTGTATCGGTCGGTCAAAAATCGCTTCCTTTTCAAGCGTCTTCATTACGCTCAAGCTTGGCACGGTCAAAATGCTGTTTAAAAAATCCTCGCCCGCGACGTTGCCCGAAAGGCTGAAAGAATCTATCAGGTAGACGGTGTTTGGCAAGAGGAACGGAACTAAGACGATATACTGTCCATTAAAATCATAGCTTCCAATCGTCGGGGCGTTGAATGCTGCGGTGAAAATACCGCTTGCCGGAATGTAGCGAATTCTTCGCGGAATGGTTGGAGCTATCATTATTAAATCCGTTCTTTGTTTTCCGGCATATCCGGAAGATAAACGCCTTCAATTGCAAGGTCCACGTAGTCCGGGCAAAAGGCTGCGGGCGGTGATAAGAATTCGAAACCGGTGAGTTTACAGGTTATTATTTCGCCGACATCATAGAACAGGTTGATTGTATTTGAACGCGGCTTGAAAACGGCCGAAAGGTTTACGCCGTATCCGGTCATGTCGTACGGTGCGGTTTCCGTTTTGACAATTACACCATCGCATCGAGGAGCGCTATGAAGCGCGGCCGGTATCGGTTGTAATTGCCATCGTACCGCGCCGGTGCCGTCCGTGAATTCAACGCCTATTCGCGGGTATCCTATCGCACTTATCCAATCGGTCATAAAAAAGCCGTCGTCGGTCCCGGCAAAAATATGCGCCGTTCCGATGGTCACGGCAAAAGTCCCGGCAATGGCAAAACCGGTCAGGCCGGTATTTTGCGCAATCCATGTTGTCCCGCCGTTTATGGTAAGAAAAACGCCTCCCGCTTGCGTTCCCGCAATTGCGATAAGTGCGGTTGAATTGGAAATAGAAACCACGTTTAAATCAGCCAGGCCGGTGTTAATTTGCGTCCAGGTCGCGCCGCCATCCGTGCTTTTATACGCTCCGGTGGTGTTCGTGCCGCAATATAAAACGCCTGCCGCGATTGAAACGCATTGACAATCTGTTGATAAAAGCCCGACGTTAATTGCTGTCCAGTTTATGCCGCCGTCTGTCGTTTTGTACATACCACCTACGGCGCTTGCGGCGTATACGGTCCCCGCCGCGGCTCCGATTGCAAGGCCCGTTATAAATGTACCTGGGGGAGTAATCGGCGTTGTCCATCCGCCTAAAAAGTCGGATGACCAAAAAACCTTGGTTGATGTACCTAGATAGAGTACTCCTGAACCATAGGCAATCGAAAGCGGCGTTGACGCATCAGGCGGAAGCGGGATTGCGCTCCATGAATTTCCGTTGTCCGTGCTTTTGATAATATCGACAGGTCCGATATTTACAACGTATCCGGCTGCATACAACAACTGCGTGCTGGTTCCTACGCCTGTAGGCAATAAAGACCAGGTTTTGCCGCCATTTGCGCTTCGCCATATTCCTGAAACGTTTGTTCCTATAAATAAATTTGTTCCATCGGTGGCAAAAGATTTCACGCGGGGAGCGGGGGGAAGGTCCGCGCCGGTTTTCAATAACCAGGGGAAAAAGCCGGTTGCCGATCCTGCCGGGATTGTTTTGTAATCCGGCTGTATGAAATGAAATCGGCGCAACAAAAAAGCCAGGCCGCCCGCAAGCTCGAAATAAAGCGGCATGACAATATTGTTTACCTGAACGCGCTTGTAAAACCAGTGTATTTGCGGCCGGTCCATCAGGTCCCCTTATGCTTTTCTGGTTACGCGAATCACGTCGAAATAAATCTGAAATCGGTTGCTGCACGCCGCATCGTTTTTAACATCGATGCGGATATACGAATTTGTCGTGAACGGGTGAGTGAATTCATTTGGCTCGTATAAGGTCGCGCCTGGCGCTGCCGCAAGCGCGATAACGCCATCGTTTACCAGGTAGTTTGAACAGGCTGTAGGAACGCCAGCGACCAGGGCCGATTTAGCTTTCATTCTTCCAGGAGACGAAAAAAGGCTGAACGGGATAAAATCATTGAAAAGCTGAAGGTTCTGGTCCGTGTCGATGAGCTGGCCGCGTAAATGGCAGATACCGTCATCTATGACGTGGCCGCCGACAAGATCGAGCGTCGTGAAATTTGCCGCCATGCGCATAGTAACGATAGTGCCAGCCGTTCCGACTTCCACCTTGAACGTGTCGCCGGTGCCTTCGTTCACTTCACCTTGCAAAAGGATACCTTCCCGGTGCTGTCCTCTTTTGTTCTCCCGCAATTGTGCGGTGTTGAGTTTGGTAAGGAGTACATTCATTTTTTTACCGTCCTTTGATCGCGTTTAATTGATCTTGTATAATACGCGGGGGCTTTTGATTTCCCCCGCGTCGCCTTTTTTGACAACACACGAAACAGCGTTTAAATCCACGCGCCCTCATAATGCGCGAGACAGCGAAGAAAAAGGCTATTCCGTGATTTTCTTGGACATGAGGCCGTCGAGTTCGTACTTTATCTGAATCGTGTTCAGGCCAGCAATAAGCGCAACATTCGTCGTCTGAATTACCTTGAACGTCTGGTTTGATCCAAGGTTTAACGCGCTTGTGTCGATCTTCATCTTTCCCCGGAAAAAGGGTTGAAAATCGCTTATGCAGTTGCCCGCAACGGTCGGCACATGCTGCAGAAGGCTTGTCAGGCCGAACAGCATTTGAAGCGTTTTGGTGAAACACGGAGCGCGGTTTTCCTTCACGAATTCAACCGTGGTACTCGCCAGAAAAGCATAAAGTGAGAGCATCAGAGCATCGGTCATTATGAGCGGCGAATACATATAGACGTTGAAAGACCTTACGATCAGGCTTTTACCTGTCGGAAGTTTGCCCGCGTCCGTCATGTTCGTCAGGTCCAGGGTTCGCCCGGCAAACGTCTGGAAAAGCGTTTGCTGCTGGCTGGCTGTGTTGAGATATGTAAAGGTATCATAGACGCTTTCCGGGTCTCCGGTGCGTCCCTTTACGATAATCCCTTTTCTTTGTGGTGTCATCATTAGATACTCCTTGAAAATGTTTTTTGTTTCCGGATTTTAAACCGGGTTATTATTTACAATTTCGGATTATTCAAAATCGCTATCGTCTCTTGCGCCTATGCTTTCCGTGGTTCCCAGCATTTCGCCCGGTTCGTTTCCCAGCATTTCGCCCGGTTCGTTTCCCAGCATTTCGCCGGGTTCACCGCCGTTTATCATTTCCGTTGATCCGGTATCGTATCCGCTTCCTTCGTCATTGCCGTCATAGTTGGACGGATCCGGCAGGAGCCCAAGTATTGCCTTTTCTTCGGGCGGAAGGTTTTCTATGGCCGCGCCGATCCCTTCGGCGGTGTCCGCTGCGCCCATGAGCGGCATTTTCGGTACCATCTGCTTGGTGAGCGAGTACCCGCCGATCGCAATGCTTCCAAGCGCGGCGCGGCTTGTAAAGCGATTGCTTGAAATCATCGGAATAAAAAGCCCTGCGAATCCGGCCACCATCGGGATGAGCGCCTTGAATTTCGGGTTTTTAATCGGGATGATAGAAGCGATAAGAGATAGGCCGATTGCTCCGGCCAGGAGTCCGGCCAGGTCGATGCCCATTCCCGCTATATCCGGGCCGGGATCGCCGCGCAAGGCAACGTGTCGGCTGCTTGCCCTGCGGCGTTTCTTACCCTCGAAACCCTCAAAGCCGTGCGACCGTTTCGCGGCAGCTATTTTCCTACCTCTTGCAAGTGCGGCTTTCTGTTTTCCTGTCATTTTCCTTTTTTTCTTTGCCATAAAAAAACCCTCCTTTATCAATAGTGGTTCCTTTGGTTCCGAAACTTGGCGGCCGGTTCTTAGGTAATTTAATACTTTTCGTCCCTTGGCAAGCGCCCTTTTCTGTTTTTCGGAAAGGTGTTTTTTCGATTTTCTTTTGTAATGTTTTCCCAGGGTTTCCGGTTTGCTGCATTTTCCCATGGTTTTCGCTTTTATTTTCCGCTTTCGCTTTTTCATGCTGCCGCTCCTTTTTTCCTGTTCTTGATCCAATTGACAAGGCCGATATATCCGCCATAGAGCGCAAGCGCTGCGCTATAAAGCAAATCATCGGAAAGTTGCACGTTTGTTCCGCTTAGAGCGACCTTTAAGGATTGAATAAGAACGATTAAAACCAGGGGCGGCGCTGCCTTTGAAATTGTTTTTATGACCTTGTATGGCTGCGGATTTTCCGGAAGTGGCGTTGCAGTGTGATTTGTCATTATCGGTGACTCCTTGTATTGATACCGGTGTTTTTTGCTTTCGGCGCTTCCGGTGCTTTCAGTGCTTCCGGTGCTTTCAGTGCTTCCGGTGCTTTCAGTTCTTCCGGTGCTTTCGCTGCCGCTTTCGGTTCACTGTCGAAACAAGGCGTTTCTTTCTTGCAAATATGGCAGGTTGCCTTTTCAGTCGGCGCGTTTTGATTCCATGGCCATGATAATTTAATAGCGCAAGCATGACAATAAATCATACTATTTTCCCTTTCGGAACGAATGCCTTTACCTGGCTGAGTAGATACGCGACGGCCGCAAGTCCGGCGATAAATAAAACCGGTTGCAGTGGTTTGAATATATCGCCGGGCGTGAAGTCCTGCGGAATAATTCCTTTTATCTTTTCCGCGTTCGTGATAAAATACTGGTGAGCGGCCGCCGATACAGTGGGGATTTGCATTTGCATATTTAAAACCGTCAGTTTCCCGGACGCCTTCAGGCGCTGCATTGCATCCCGCATTTTTACTATTTGAGCGGTTTTCCAGGAAAACGGCAAAAAGCCTTTAAAGGTTTTGTCGCCGGTCGCCTCATATATTTTCTTCGCAATCTGCTCGTCAGTAGACAGCTCTAAAAAACCTAATAGGTTTCTATTTACTTCTGATTCCTTTATAAAAAGTGGATCCATACAATACCTTTTAGGTTTTGTTTTTTTGCATTGCCGTGTAAATAATTCCGACTGCTAAGGCTCCGCCGAAAACGATTATAGGCATTTTATACTTTTGAATAAATGCCGCTGCTGTCGGCCGTTGCTGCGCTGTAATGATTTTTTGAGCGGCCGGGGTCAGCGCCCTTATGATCGCCGCGTTATCCATTGCGCCCATGGTTTCTGCCTGTTCGTCTTGCTGCGCTTGGTCTAAATCCGTACTATCTGCGCCGGTATCCCCTGTATCGGCTGCGGTCGCTGCGTCCGCGTCCTGCTCGCTTTGAACGTCCTGGGCTTCTTCTGCAGTGTCTTCCGCTCGTTCCGCTGCATTTTCATCCTGTGCTGCCTCCTGGGTGGCTTTTAACTCCTCGGTTGCTGCCGTGTTTGCTTGTGCGGTAGCGGCTGCAGCCTGGACCGTTGCGACGTTTGCCGCTTGGATATTTGCAGGCGTTGGTTTTGCTTCTGCTATGGCGGCCGTCTGTCTCTTCTGCGCCTCAAGCTGTCGCTTTTTTGCTTCGGCTTGCCTGGCTTTTTTCTGCGCCTTTTTTTTCTTGCTACGTTTGCGCAATGCCTGTATTCCTAAAACGGCGGCCGTTACACCTGGCGCTACAATAAAAGCGCCGATTTTCGCCCGCTTTTTCCCCTTTTTTGAAAGACGAAAAATGCGCTTTGCTTTTCCTAAAAATTCCGTATCGTTTCCTGTCAACGTTACAAGTAACGGCTCGATCATACTTACCTCTTTTTTGTTATTGCTACCAGCAAGACAACACCTGCCAGGGCTCCGGCTCCCGCAATGATGTAAACTGGTTTTATATTTCCGAATCCGGCCTTTTGCGCTTGGGCCTGGGCGGTCTGCATTACTGTCTTGGCCTTTTTCCCGGCCGCTGAATTTGCGATACTCTGAAGCAAAGAATTTTTCGCGAGCGGGTCAACCTTTGAAAGCGCGTCGATTGCTCCCGGTGGAATACCAATCAATCCGGCTCCTATTTTGGCAATCCTGGTTGTAATCGGAGAGGTGATTTTTCCGACCGCTTTAAGCGTCTTGCCGAATTTTTTAAAAAAGCCCTTTCCAAGAAAATCATCATAATTTCCTGAAAGCGTTATCTGCTTTATGATCTCGCGGCCTTGCGGTGTCCTGGATAGTAACGCTTTGAGGGTGGGGTCTCTTATTTCAGATTTCACTTAAGCACCTCCCGGAACGTTTCGTGTGGGTTCTCCTGATATAATAAATTCTCGGGGTATGTCGCGTCAACTGGTCGCCACCGGTGGGCGGCCGGGTCGTACAATTCGAAGTAAATGTGGTGTACCGCTTTATCCGGCCTGGTGCTTGCTCCGATTGCCCTATATTTGAAGTTTTTCATCCGCAGATATGAACAAATGAGCGTTCCCTTTTTCTTGCAATCCATGCCTAATTTTCGGTGTTTGATTATGTAATACGGCCGGGCGGTAATCTCTATCGGTTTCGGGTCGCGACGATACGGAATATTTTTGACAAAGCTAAAAAAATCAGGAAGGGACAATTTGGAAAGCGGAATTTGTCGATTATCCTTTACGACGAAAGCCAGGTTTAAGTCAAGGTAAAATTGTTCGCATAGGTGTTTTATTCTCCGTGCGGTTTGGTGACGGTCCTTTAGTGGTTCCTGGTTTTGAATCATACGACTCTATTATAATATCCGGGGTTTCGAAAAATCAAATAAGCGCTGTAGGAAACGCTCTCCGGGGTACAATCAAACGGGATCCGTTTTTCTTTCTCTGTGGTGTTTTAAGGTGCGCTTAAAGCATAGTATTTAATCGGTATATCATTCTTTTGGTGCTTTTTTAGGGGTGGATTGCTTGACATTTTTGATTGCTTTCAA
>Ga0315284_10015272_pt1 | contig 10924 bp, 8 predicted proteins | sample YL17G09_16_MG_FD_203696 | JGI IMG/M metagenome (GOLD analysis project Ga0315284, IMG submission 203696) | Sediment microbial communities from Yellowstone Lake, YNP, Wyoming, USA - YL17G09_16 | ecosystem: Environmental > Aquatic > Freshwater > Lake > Sediment | place: USA: Wyoming | collected...
CTGTCAGTTCGGCCACTTGCTGCTGGAGAATGCCTTCGGCTTTGGTGCGCTGTGTTAGCTGCTGTTCAAGCTGTTCGGTGTGTTGCTTAAGCTGAATCTCGGCCTGCTCGTATTCGGCAATACGATTCTCAAGCTGCTCGTTGACGGTCTTAAGCTCATCAGCCTTTTGGCTGAGCCGGTCGGCGTGGCCCTGTAATTCGCTAAGCCGACTCTGTAGCTTTTCGTTTTCGACAGTCTTGTTTTTGAGCTGTTCACTATCGGCTTTCAACAGAGCTACCTGTCGTTTGAGTACATCCTCGGTTTCGCCGGACTGTCTTAGCTGCTGTTGGAGGCGGTCATTATCGCCTGTCAGTTCGGCCACTTGCCGCTGGAGAGTACCCTCGGCCTTGGTGTGCTGTGTTAGCTGCTGTTCAAGGTGCTCGGTATGCTGCTTAAGCTGGGTCTCGGCCTGTTCGTATTCGGTGACACGGCTCTGGAGCTGTTGGGTTTGGTGTTTTAGTTCCGCAGATTCCTGCCGTGAGCGTTGTTCAGCGTGCCTGCGGTCGGTGAGGTCCGTGGCGAAGATGACAAATCCAATGGGTTTTTCCGCTGCGGTCTTGACGAGGACAATTTTGGTCTGCGTCGGGAAAGGGGTTTTGTCTTGCCTTATGTGGTCTATCGGGCCGGTTAAAGTCCCTCTGCGCTTGGCCTCCTCAATCAGCGGGCCTAAGTCATTGCTCATTTGTCTTTCGGTGTGGAACGTGCTGATGTGCCGGCCGCAAAGATCGTTTGGGCTGTCGCAGCCGTGCATCCTGGCCCATTCGACGTTGACGAAACGTATGATTCCATCGAGGTCTATTACCGCAACGCCTTCGGCTGCCTGTTCAGCAATGGCAGAGAGATACCGAAGTCTTTGCCCGATCTGTTCATGTTCCGCCACTATGTTATTCATCAGCATATAATCGGCCAGTTTGTGGGTGTACTTGTTCACAAAGCGGCAGAACGGGGTGCAGACTGCGCAATGCGAGTGCTGCCGGAGTTCTGGTCCTATAAGGAGCCAGTACATAGGGTACCGCGGCAGGTATAGACAGGCTGCTTTGCGGCAAGGACACGTGGATGTGGGGGAGAACCTGCTGAAGGAAACGTCAACGCGGCTTGAGGTCCTGAGCGGCGCGTCTGAGCAGGTCGCCAAGATCGCCTTCGATGAACCAGAAGAACTGCTGTGTCGAGGCTTTCTCTCCCGGCGGGACGCGTACGGTCGAGTCGGCGTGCAGGCAGGTAAAGAGCGTGTTGGTGGCTACGGAGATTCCTGCGTCGGAGGCGGCGCGTCCGACGGCGATGATCCAGCGTCCGTCGCGGCTGACCACCGCCAAGAGCACCCATCGGGGATTCTTGCCCAGCTCCTCCGCGGTCGGCCCTGCAATCCAGCGGACGCAGTCGCCCCCGCGCGAGAGCCGGCGGATAGGCGTGAACTTGCCCTCTGCGGTGTACACATAGGTCCGCAGTTGCTCGCAATCGTAGAACATCGGGCAGCTCTGGAGGTTGAAGCAGGAGCTTGTTGTGAAGCTGCCGGGCTGTCCACTGAGATTGGCAGCGGTGAAGCGCTGCTCAACGGACTCCTGGTGGGCGACGAACTCGGCCTCGACAGTCAAATCGGCGAATCGCATCTCGTAGGCTGCGCGCTGGGGCGTTCGCGCCAGCCAAGTGATGTCCGGCGTTTTGCGCCAGGTCATAACGCTGGAGCCATTCCAGATGATTGTTTCGGGGGCGGTCAGGCTGAGGATATCGCTTCCGAGATTTGGAGCGCGGATCGAGATGTGTCGTGAGGTCCCACCATTAGCGGCAAGCTCGGGCGGGCCGCCGGCGCCGGCTGCCTGGAATTGCTGCAGCGCCGCGGCTGTCAAGAGCGTTGTCCGTGTTATGGACTGCGGCGGCTGGGGCGGTGTTTGCTCACCGTCAAGGGCACAGCGAAGACCGGTAAAGGACGCCTGCCAATCCTCGTAGGCATACCAGCCCGATGCGATTCGGAAGCTCAAGGGGTCTTGGTGAAACCAGCTTGCGGCCTTCATCAATTGGAACTGGACGCCGTGGTAAGGCAGGGTGTCGGCGACCCATTCGAGGACCTGGCCGGCAAAATCCTCGATGCCCGCATCGCTTCGGCCACAATCTCCTGCGCCTACGGGTCTTGTGCCCGGCAGGTCCCAGGAGACGCGGTCGGAGCGTGGGAGCTTCAGCGGTCCCGGCCAGGCGTCGCCCCAGGCGAAGACGGATCGGGTCTGCCCGGCGACAGCCGCCTCCCACTCTTCCGCAGTGGGCAGACGCTTTCCCACCCATTTGGCATAGGCCGTCGCGTCTTTTCCGCTTACGCCCGCGACCGGGTGGTCGGCATATTCGTTTGGAAACAGGCCATCCCATTGCCGCCACCATGACGGTCGCCGGTGGTCGGTCGCCTCAATAAAAGCGAGGTATTGAGCGTTGGTCACGGGGTATCGGTCGATCCAGAAGGATGGAAGGTTGACTTCGCGCTGCGGTAGGTCGTCGCCCAGCCAGGTGGGATGGCAGTCGAATCGTTGGGCGAGCTCCGCCCGCTCGGCTGCGCTCGTGCCGACCGTGCACTGCCGAGCCGGGATGAGGACCATGCCATTTTCCTGCCTGCCGGCTGCTATTGTCGGTCGCAGACAGACTGCCGCAAGCAGGGCGGCTAAAGTAAGGCGACCCCAGGCGGATTCTTTTCCAGGACTTCGTCGGTTCATAGCCGACCCCGCAAATCTGTCAACGGCGGTCCTCAGATTTTATCAAGAAGAGCAGCGCCGTGGAAAGTCGAGCATGTCACTTGATCTTATAGCTGACCGATATACCGTCGTTCTTCTCCATAGAGGCCCGGATAATAACCGTGTCGTAGTCGGGACTGGTTTGTACGTAGTCGAGGAAGTCCTTCATTGCCCTTTCGGAGCGTATGACGTTGTCGGCAACGATAACAGAGCCGGGTTTAAGCTTCGGCTCCATCAGCTTGAGATATTTGAGATAATCCTGCTTCAGGGCGTCGAGGAAGACGAAATCGAACTGGCCTTCAAGGGTTGGGAGCGTTTTGAGGGCGTCGCCTTCGATGCAGGTGACAGTGTCCTCCAGGCCGACCTTCTGTACGTTCTCCCTGCAGGCGTTGAACATTTTCGGGTCGATTTCCAGCGTGTAGAGGTGGCCGCCGGTTCTCTCGAAGGCTATACCCATATTGACAGCCCCGAAGCCCGTGGCCGATCCCACTTCGACCCCACGCTTGGCCCTGGCGCTTTCGACGAGGATTCGCAGCATCATGGCGTCGCCGATGGTGGTATTGAGCGAGATGCGGTCAAAGTCCTTGACGAACTGGTTGCGGAACTCGCTGGTCTTCTTCTGTTCGCCGGCGTAAGTCAGGAGTGCGCAAAAGCCCACAAGGCCGACGCATAGAACCGGGATCAACAATCTGTATCGCTTCATAACAATCTCCTTCATATAAGGTTGATAAGGAACTTCTAATAGTACACCGTCAAGACTAATCTGAGGAGTTGTCATTGCGAGGAGGCCGAAGGCCGACGCGCCGATCTCAAAGCGTCCGAAGCCCGGAGATTGCTTCGTCGTTTCACTCCTCGCAATGACATCCATCGGTTTAACCTTGACAGAGTAATAGTCTGTCTCAATCGCAATTCCATATTCGACTGCGCTTCGTGCAACACTTTTTAGGAGTGTCGGCTTCATTAGACTACTGTTCTGTTGAAAACCTTGTAAACTGTCATTTCGAGCGAGCCGAAGGCGAGCCGAGAAATCTGTTTTTTAATAGATTCCTCGACTTCGGCCCCAAGGGCCTCCGCTCGGAATGACCTAACCTTGAACTTTTCAACAAAGCATTAGACTACCTCAAATGCACTCAGATTGCAACTGTCCAAAATTTACTGTGGCGGGCATAGGGCGGCGGCGGGGGGGGTCAGGGGGCCGGGTCGGTGTCGAGCCAGTGACCGGCGAAGCCGGCCAGGTCGAGCGCATCGAGGTCGCCGTCAGGCTCGGAGTCGGCGCCGAGGCACCAGTCGGGCTCGCGGCAGTCGGTTCTTCGCCAGTGCAGAGCGAAGACGGCAAAATCGACGGCGTCAACGTGGTCGTCGCCGTTCAGGTCGCCGAGAAGGACGCCGGGAAGGGTGTCGTTTATCCATTGTGCGTAGGAGCTGATTCGCACCGCGTCGAGGGTGTCGGGGTCTAGCAGAATGGGATTATCCTGCTTGCGGAACCAGGACTGATAGAGAATGTAGTTCGGGTCGTCTTGATGCCCGGGTTCGTAGTGTGATTCGACGGCGCGGGTCAGACCGGCCAGCTTCCATGCGTCGGCGGTCTTTATGAACCATCCGCCGCCGGAGTCGTATGCCGCCGGGATGGTTTCGTAAGCGGTGGAGATGCCGGACCCGAGTGCGTCGAAGTCGGCGAGAACAATATCGGTTGTGAATCCTTCAAGCTCATTCTGTGCTGCGGCGCCTTCGATTCTGTTGGTTCCCATTCGCAAGGCCCGGCTGGCGTAGTCGGCCCATTCGTAGCCGTAGGTCCTGCTATTCGTCTGGAGCGGGGCGCCGGCACCGACGCCGCAGCCGCCTATTACTATTTGTCGGCCCGACTCATCAGTCTGCTCGTAGAGACCGACGAAGTCAGGGAGATTGGCGCCGTGAAGCTTAGCCAATCGCAGATCGGCTGTTGCGCACACCCATACCTGTGTGACGGGGTATTTGACGCCATCGATCTCCACGAGCGTTCCGATGCCGCGGAGCTGGTGCCGCGTGGTGAGGACGCAGTTGGGCGAGACGGCCACGCAGGAGGCGTTGCCGCCCCAGCGTCCGATTACGTTTTTGGGGGGCCTGTCCGTCCATGCGGCAAGATTCGGGTCGCCGTCCGGGTGCAGAACAAGGGCCTGAGCCGGGCGGACGCTGCTCAGTAGGAACGCCGCTGCAACTGCAACGGTCAAAATCATAGGGTTCATAATAAGTAACTGCGCTCGTGGCAACCAGGCATTGAGTCGAAATCCATCCCCAAGCCCTTCGGGCTTGAGGCTGCCACCCAGACGATGTGTGCCAGAAGCGTATTTACTTCTTCCAAGTGGTATTATGCTGCTCTTAAGTGCTTTGCAGTTCATATCGACAGACTGAATCCGTGAGGAAATTCCGTGGCGACCCTCCTCCAGGTCACCCGTCCACCCGTTTGTAAGTTCCAGTGACCAATATCCACTATTATACTCAAACTGACCGGTTTTTAAGAAAACGGCACGATAAGTCCTTATGCGACAGCAATATAAGCACAGTGTGTCATTCCCGCCCCGCATCGGGGTGCGGGGTAAACTCCAGCGGGAATCCACTCACTCGCGACACTACTGGATACCTGCTTTCGCAGGTATGACAAGGCGAATCGGTCAGTTTGAGTATTATAGCAGATTTGGCGGGGCGGTTGTTGGGAAAAAGGGTGGTTTCAGCGGTTTTTGCGACTATCCTGCCTGAACCATTCGACGAATTTCGCCAGTCCGGCTTCGATAGTCGTCCGGGGGTCGTATCCAAGCTGCTCGACGGCTTTGGTTACGTCGGCGTAGGTGCGCTCGACGTCGCCCGGCTGAGCGGGAAGGAATTCTCTAACGGCCTTTTTGCCGAGGGCCTCTTCGATTCTAGCGACCAAATCATTGACTGTTATCGGTCGTGACTCACCGAGGTTGTAGATGTTGAAGCCGGCGCATTTTGCGATTGCCGCGACAACGCCGTCGATTATGTCATCAATGTAGGTGAAGTCGCGCATCATCGTGCCGTCGCCAAAGACAGGAATTGGCTTGCCATGTTCGATGAGGCAAGCGAATTTGTGAATGGCCAGGTCGGGCCTTTGGCGTGGGCCATAGACGGTGAAGAAGCGCAGGCAGGTTATGTCGATGGCGTGCAGATGATGGTATGTGTGGCAGATGAGCTCGCCGGCCTTCTTTGTGGCGGCATAAGGGGAGATGGGAAAATCGACGTTGTCGTCCTCCGAGAAGGGGACTTTCTTGTTGTTGCCATAGACGCTCGAGCTCGATGCGAAAATGAATTTCTTGATGTTGTGCTTTGCCGCGGCCTCGAGCAGGACCATTGTGCCGTTGACGTTTACGTCGGCGTAAAGCAGGGGCTGGGCAATTGACGGGCGGACGCCGGTCTTGGCGGCCAGATGCACAATTAATTCGATACCGTCAGCGACGACCTTTTCCATAGCGTCGGCGTGGCGAATATCCGCCTCGATGAGGCGGAATTTGTCGTTCTCCAGGCAACGGCTGATATTTCTGCGCTTAATCCGAGGGTCATAGAATTCGTCGAAGTTGTCAAGTGCGGTTACCGCGTGCCCGTCGGCGAGAAGCCGCTCAGCCAAATGCGAGCCGATGAATCCTGCGGCGCCTGTTATCAATACGTTCATAACAACATCTCCGGCGGGTGTCGTGCCTGTAACAGGCAGGCTCATCTTCCGACACTGTGATATTCGATACCTGCCTTCTCGACAAACTCCGGGTCATACAGATTCCTGCCGTCGAAAATGACAGGTTTCTTGAGCCTTGCTGCGATGGCCTCGAAGTCGGGATTGCGGAATTCCTGCCAGTCGGTGAAGATTACAAGTGCGTCGGCGCCGTCCAGTGCATCGTATCCGTTGGGGAAGATTTGGATTTTGCCGTCGAGTGCCGCCATTGCCGTCGAGGCCGCTTCAGGGTCATAAGCCTTGATGTTCATCCCACAGTCGAGGAGCCTGCGGATGCAATACACTGCCGGCGACTCTCTGACGTCGTCGGTTTTGGCCTTGAAGGCCAATCCCCATACGGCCAATGTGGTCTTGGCGCGACGGTCGCCGAAATAATCCTTTATGCGCTTTGCGAATCTCTGCTGGGCGTCCGTATTGACTTGCTGAACGGACGCGGCGATCTTCATTTCCACGCCGTGCTGCGAGCCGGTGTGGATTATTGCACGGATGTCTTTTGGCAGGCAACTGCCGCCGAAGCCGACGCCCGGGAATAGAAAGGCCGAGCCGATACGCGAGTCGCTGCCAAGGCCCTGTCTAACCAGCTCGACGTCGGCGCCGAGCTTCTCGCACAGTGCGGCGATTTCGTTTATGAAAGAGATTCTTGTCGCCAGCATCATATTCGCCGCGTACTTTGTCATTTCCGCCGATGCCGGGTCCATGTACAGCACACGGCGACTTTTTCGCATAAAGGGGCTGTAGAGCTGTCTCATTACCAGCCGGACGTCCGGATTGGTCGTTCCGATGATTATCCTGTCGGGACTCATAAAATCATCAACAGCGGCGCCTTCCTTGAGGAACTCCGGGTTGCTGACGTAATCAAAAGGCGTCCGGGTTTTCGATTTGATGATGTCCGTGATCCGCTGATGCGTGCCGACAGGCACGGTGCTCTTTGTTACGATGATTCGGTAGCCGGTGAGGTTCTCGGCGATCTGGGCTGCAACCGAGAGGATTGCGGACAGGTCGGGCGAGCCGTCCGGGGCTGAGGGAGTGCCGACGGCAAGGAAAATGACCAGCGAGTTTTCTATGCCGTGTTTCAAATCGGTCGTGAAGTCCAGCCGATTGAGGCGCTGATTGTGGCTGACGATTTCGGCCAGCCCGGGTTCATAAATGGGTATGATTCCGTTTTTCAAGCCGGCGATTCTGTCCGCATCCTTATCAACGCAGACCACGTTGTTGCCGGCTTCAGCCAGGCAGGCTGCGGTCACCAATCCGACGTAACCAACTCCAACAACACAAATCTTCATCTTGCTGTCTCCTATTGTTCATCGAGCAGCTCTATCATATCGACATCTATCTCGACACTGGCCGCCTGGCCGAGCATGTCTATCTGCAGGAGCAGGCGTGTGGTATTTCTTACTCTGAGGACTATCCCTGTCAGGTCGGCAAGAGGCCCGGCTATAATCCTGCATCGTTGGCCGGTCTTGATATACCTGTGCGGCGTCAGCGGCGCGCCGGCTCGCAGGGCGCGCTCAATCTGCACAAGCTCGTCGATCAGCGTCTGCTGGTCGCTCACCTCGATCAGGCCGGCCACCCGGTTTGTTCGCAGCAGCTCAACGCGCTGGCTTTCATCGCCGCAGAAGAACAGATAGCCGCCAAAGAGCGGCAGAAGCGACCTGAGGGTCCTGCCGCTCTGGCGGCGAACCTTCCAGGTCATCGGGAGAAAGTAACTGATGTTCCTGTGGACCAAATCGTGGGCCAAAGCCTTTTCATTTCTGCTTTTGGTATGGGCGACCCACCACCGCCCGACGAAATCACGAATCGACTCGGCGCCTGGCGGAATTATCGGTGGATTTTCACTTGTTTTGAGCAACCCGGCTCTCCTGCATCGGTCAATCGGATGCGTAAAACTTGAGTATGGTTTTGCCGACGTATTCAATCTGTTCCGGCGTCAGCTCGGGGTAGATGGGCAGCGACAGGACTTCATTGCAGAGCTTCTCGGCTACGGGCAGGTCGCCTTCCTTGTAGCCGAGGTTTCTAAAGCAGTCCTGCAGGTGCAGCGGCTTTGGATAGAATATCGCGGAGGTGATGTTGTTCTCGGCCAGGCATTTCTGCAGCCGGTCTCTATCGGGGGCGGTGATCGTGTACTGGTGGTAAATGCTGAAGTTGTTTGACTCGATCCTGGGTGGCTTGACCGGCGAATCAGCGAGGATTCTGTCGTACAGGGCGGCGTGCCGCCTGCGCTTTTCATTCCAGAGGTCGAGGTATCTGAGCTTGACGCTCAGCACCGCAGCCTGAATGCTGTCGAGGCGGAAGTTGCCGCCGACCACCCTGTAGAAATACGTGGGCTTCTGGCCGTGGTTTCGCAGAATCCTGACTTTCTCGGCCATTTCGTCGCTGTTGGTGACTACCAGGCCGCCATCGCCGAACGCGCTGAGGTTTTTGGTGGGATAGAATGAAAAACATCCGTAGTCGCCGAAGCCCCCGGCCTTCGCGCCATCCTGGGCGGCGCCTATCGCCTGGGCGGCGTCTTCGATGACCGCTACGTTCCGGCGTCGGGCTATCTCCATTATAGGCTTCATTTGGGCCATCTGCCCGAACAAGTGCACCGGCAAAATGGCTTTTGTTCTCTTATTGATCCGCCGTCGGATGGCAGCCGGGTCGATATTGTAGGAGTTGGGGTCCACATCGACGAAGACGGGCTTTGCGCCGAGCCTGACGATGCAGCCGGCGGTGGCGAAGAACGTGAAGGGAGAGGTTATGACTTCGTCGCCCGGCCCGACACCCAGCGCCATCAGGCTGACAAGCAGCGCATCTGTTCCACTTGAAACGCCTATCGCGTGCTTGCAGCCGCAGTAGGCGGCAATCTCTTTTTCAAACGCCGAGACGGCCGGTCCGAGGGCAAAGGCCTGACTCTCGCAGACCTCGGCTATCGCCTGCATGATCTGGTCCCTGCACGTGTTGTACTGAGCCTTCAAATCCAAAAGTGGAATCTGCATCAGGACCTTTCACAAATCCTACTGAGGCTGGGCTAAACAACGCAGTTTAGGACCGGACAGCCGAGTTGTCAAAAGAATACCATCGGACAGACGACTATTTTTCCTTGACAATTGGCCGCGTGCAGCTTACTTATAGTAAAGGTTCTTGTAGTGCTGTGGCGAAGATAGAACAGGAGCAAAAATGACGAAATCGCAATCGGCTGCACGTCACTCAAGGCGCGGCGAGTCGCGTTCGGCAGGGCGGGCCAACGGTTTTGGCGTCTTGTTTACATGTATCGGCAGGCGCGTCTCGCTGCTCAACAGCTTTCGTGAGGCTGCGCGGCAACTGAGGCTGAGCGTTTCGTTTCTCGGCACGGATACGAGAGAGTTGAGCCCGGCGCTGCAGTTATGCGATAAGGGCGTTCTGGTCAAGCCGACGACCCATCCGGGCTATGTCAGGCATTTGCTATCGATTGTTGAGCGTCATGGGGTAAGGTTACTGGTTCCGACCGTCGATTTGGACCTGAAGCTTCTGGCCCAGAACGAGCCTAAGTTCTCGGCGCTGGGCTGCCGTGTCCTCGTCTCGAGGCCGGGCGTTGTCGATATCTGCCAGGACAAGAGAAAGACCTATCGTTTCCTTGCCAAGAACGGCTTTGATACTCCCCTGACTATGAGCGTTCGCTCGGCCTTGTCCGACAGGAAACTGGGCTGGCCCCGTTTTCTCAAGCCGTGGGACGGATACGCCAGCAGAGGCAACGCAATCGTGAGAAATCGCAGCGAGCTGCGGTTACACGCCAAGAAGATACCAAACGTCATCTGCCAGGAATATGTCAGAGGCATCGAGCATACGTGCGATGTGTATGTTGACTTTGATATGAAGGTCCGTTGCGTTGTTCCTCGCAAACGGATCGAGGTGCGGGCGGGCGAGGTAAGCAAGGGCCAGGTTGTCAAGAATGCCCATATTATGAACCAGGCTGCTCGGCTGGTTGAGGCGCTCGGGGCAGGGCCGGGCGTAATAACACTGCAGTTGTTCCACAACGGCAGCAGCAGGGTGAGATTCATCGAAATAAATCCGCGTTTCGGGGGCGGCGTCCCTCTCTCAATCAAGGCGGGGGCGAACTTCCCAAAGTGGATTTTACAGGAAGTGCTCGGCAAAAAGCCGGTGATCCGTTTTGACGGCTTCAAAGACAAGCTGATTATGCTCCGCTACGACGCCGAAGTCTGGATGTGAAAGGGACGTGGCCCGGCCTTAAGACGACGGACTAAAGACCTGACCTGTTCGGAACAACAAGAAGAGTATGGACAAGCAGAAAGTAAAAAGGCAGTTGGCGGAAGCGGTCAAGAGTAGCTCGCATCTGGACTCCATAAGGTCGGTGGCCATTTTCGGCTCATACGTCAATGGGACGCCGCGCGAAGACAGCGATATTGATGTACTGATAGACTTTGAACCCACATCGGCAATAGGTTTCTTTGCGATGTCCGATATCAAGCATGTTTTTGAG
>Ga0315284_10015273_pt1 | contig 10923 bp, 7 predicted proteins | sample YL17G09_16_MG_FD_203696 | JGI IMG/M metagenome (GOLD analysis project Ga0315284, IMG submission 203696) | Sediment microbial communities from Yellowstone Lake, YNP, Wyoming, USA - YL17G09_16 | ecosystem: Environmental > Aquatic > Freshwater > Lake > Sediment | place: USA: Wyoming | collected...
TCGGGCTGAACCTCGGAAACGGCCAGCACTTCCGGCGTGGTGACGCCGGTGAGGACCACAGCGGTCGTCATCCCGGCCTCCTGACCCATCCGGATGTCCGTCTCCAACCGGTCGCCGACGATGATACACTCAGAGGCCGGAAGTTGCAAGCGGTCGAGGATGGCGCGGGCGGTGATCAGCGAGGGCTTGCCGACGACGACTTCGACTCGCTTGCCGGTGCAGCCTTCGATCGCGCCGATGACGGCCGCAGCGTCGGGGAAGCCACCCGCGGGAATGGGGCAGTAGCGATCGGCATTGGTGGCGACGAAGCGCGCCCCGGCGCGGATGGCATCGAAGGCAATCTGGAGTTTGCGGTAGTCGAAGGTGCGGTCGAAGGAGGCGACGACGAACTGGACCTCGCCGGGCTGATCGGTCAGCCGGAAGCCGGCCGCATCAAGTTCTGCCAGCAGTGGCGGCTCTCCGATGACGAACAGGGCCGCCCCGGGGGCCTCCTGTTTCAGCCAGTGGGTGAATACCCAGGAAGAGTTGATCACCTCGTCAGGGGCAGTGGGGACGTCCAGACGAGTCAGTTTGGCCGCATAGTCGTCGCGGGCCTGGATCGGCTTGTTGCTGAGAAAAACGACGCGGGAGCCAGCCGTGCGCAGCGCCTCAATCGTGCGTTTGGCCCCGGGCAGGAGCGCGTCGCCCAGGTAGACCGTGCCGTCCAGGTCGAGGACAGTGCCGGGGAAGATGCGCTCAACCTTCATGGGCAATCAGGGGCAAATCTACGCGCGGCCAGGGCAAAAGCCCAACGTCTTGCACAGTGACACTATCGGTGATAATGGATACGCTGGTAGCCATAGCCGGATAGTGACCGGGCGAGGCCGGCCAGGCGGTGAGGGTGTAATGGCCAGCGGCAAGAAGCAGCGTATACCTCCCACCGGCATCGGTCGGAGTGGTGTAGGTATAGTGAGCCGTGGGCGCGAAAACGCCGACGGTAGCCGGGAGAGGATTCCCCGTATCCAGGGCATAAACCGTGCCCGAAAGGTAGCCTGCCGATGCAGGTTGGCCCAGGTGGGCAATGGTGGCGATGGCAGCGCGGGTGACGTCGGCATAGTAACCCAGGTCGAGGGTAGAGAGGGTGTCGGTGACCCGGTGATAGGCGGGTGTGGAATCGTCCCAGTCCTCAATCGCCAGAAATGCTGGATAGCCGTGTTCAAGGAAACGCCACTGGTCGCTGGCATAGATGAGCCAGAAGTCGCTGATGCGGTCGGTGACCAGGTCCAGGCCATAGACACTGACCACCTCGGAGAAGAGACGGGTCAGTTCCAGCGAGGCGGGCACACCCGTGTAGCCGTGTAAGTCAATGATGCGCTCCGCGTCGGAGTTGTAGGCAATCATGTCCAGGTTGACCACGCCCTGGATATTCTCCCCACGGGCCTGGCAGTCGGCGACGTAGGCAGCACTACCCAGCAGCCCTTGCTCCTCACCGGTGAAGAGAACGAAGCGGAGCGTGTGGGCAAAGTGGTGAGGCGCCAGCAGGCGGGCAGCCGTCAGGACGGCGACGGAGCCGGAGCCATTGTCGTCGGCGCCCGGCGCCGGGTCGTACGGCCCATCCATTATGTCACAGTCCAGATGCGCCGTGATGAGATAGATTTCGTCGGGATCCACCAGGCCGGGCTTTTCGGCCACCACGTTCCTGCGCGACAGATAACCATGCAGGGTATAGTGGTGGTAGGTGACGGCCAACCCGGGCTCGGCAAGTTGTTCGTAGGCATAGCGGGTGGCCAACGAGATGGCTTCGGTGTAGTAGGAATAGCGGGTGGTAATGGTATAGAGGGAACCTGCCACAGTGACGGGCCGCTCGCCGGTTAGGCCTGCCAGTTCATACTCCAACGTCCGGGTACTGACCTGGGAGATGGTGGCAGCGATGGTCTGATCGAAGACAATGGCCGGGGGCAGATCGGTGGGGGCCGCAGAGGCAATCCCTCCCAGTAGGACCGACAGAGCGGTGCTGGCCAACAGGATGGGCAGAATCGTTCGTAATGAGCGCGGTGTGCAGTGCAAGGTTTGTCCTCCTACGTCCCAGACCTGTCAGGTCTGAGTTATGATACCACATCTTCGACGGTCAGCCAGCCGGTGCCGGGGAAGAGGCGCGCGATCTGTGGGGCAAAGAGGGGCGAACCGGCCAGTACATCGGATGGAGAGCCATCGGCGACGACCTGTCCCTGCCTGAGCATCACCACCCGGTCGGCGGCCTGCGCTGCCCACTCGACGTCGTGGGTCACGAGCAAGATGCCTGCCCCCTCCGCCTGCCACTCCCGCAGCAGGCGCACCAGGTCCCGCTTGGCCGCATAGTCCATGCCGCGCGTGGGTTCGTCGAGCAAGAGGAGCCGGGGGCGAGTGACGGTGACCGCGCCCAGCGCTACCCGCTGCCGCTGGCCCACGCTCAGGTCGCGGGGATAGGACCCGGCCAGATCGCTCAGGCCCAGGCGGTCCAGCAGGGCCGTGGGGGCCAGCGGAGGATGGTCCACGAGGCCGTGGTTACGTAGCGTGACTTGCAGTTCGTCGGCCACGGTGTCGGCAAAGAGGAGGGCATCGGGCTCCTGGGGCAGGTAGCCGACGTCCTGGCAAACGTTGGCCGTCTCCCGCCCGGCGAGCGGCTCACCTGCCAGCCGTATCTCCCCCTGCTGGGGGCGCAGCAGCCCGACGATGCACTTGAGCAGCGTAGTCTTGCCGGAGCCGTTGCGCCCCATCAGCACCACCAGTTCTCCCTCGCCGACCGTGAGCGTGACACCGCGCAAGGCGGGAGTGCCGTCATAAGAAAAACACAGGGTACGAACGACAAGCAAGGGATTGGGAATTGCGGATTGCGGGACCTTCCCGAAAGCTCCCAGCTTTCGGGAAGGTGGTATGCGGATTGCGGACTGCGGTAGGAGATTGGAGATTGGAGATTGGAGGTTGGAGGTTGGGGCTTGGGATTTGGCAAAACGGCGCGCTTCCTCAACCGTCAGGGGCAGCGGTTCCCAGCCCAGGGCCTTGCCCAGGGTGACCAGCGGAGGGGTCAGGTCCATTTGGTGCAACACCTGGCGCGGCGGGCCGCTCAGTACCTCGCCCATCCCCCCCTCTATCTGAGGGGTGGGCAGGTAGATCAGGCGATGGACGTGGGACAAGATGCGCTCCAGGCGGTGTTCCGCCAGGACAATCGTCAACCCCAGGTCACGGTTGAGGTGCACCAGCGCCGTCAAAACCTCTTCGGCGGATTGGGGGTCGAGTTGCGAGGTAGGCTCGTCGAGCACAAGGAGGCGCGGACGCAGTGCAAGCGCCGCCGCGATGGCGACGCGCTGCTTCTCGCCGCCGGAAAGCGTCTCCAGCGGGCGGTCGCGCAGCGGGAGCAGGTCCACCAGGTCCAGCGCTTGCTCGACGCGCGCGCGCATCTCGGCCGGCGGAATGGCCGCGTTCTCCAGGGCAAAGGCGACCTCGTCCTCCACCCGGTCCACGACGAACTGGGCCTCGGGGTCCTGGAAGATGAAGCCGACGACGCGGCTCAACACCTGCGGCCCTTCCACCACAGGGTCGTGCCCGGCGACGGTGATGCTTCCACTGAGGGTGCCGCCGGTAAAGTGGGGCACCAACCCGTTGAGGCAGCGCAAGAGCGTGGACTTGCCCGCCCCGGATGGCCCTGCCAGGAGGACGAACTCGCCCTCAGCAATGTCCAGCGTCACGTCGGCCAGCACAGGACGTGGGGAGCCAGGATAGGTATAGGTCAGGTGATTGAGATAGATCATCAGGCATCAACTTGTCTGGTATTGGTGAAGGTTGTATAATGGCACTGAGATAGGGGGTGTACGATGGAACTGCAGGACATCATTCAGGATCTCCATGCGCTGGAAGAGCGCATGCGTGCTTATGAGCGCAAGTACGGCATTACTTCGCACGATTTCTACGAGTTGTACCAGGCTGGGCTGCTCGACGATGAAGGTTTCGAGAAGACCCAAGAGTTTACTCGCTGGGCCAGCGCGTATGAGATGAAACTGGAGTGTTTCGATCGGCCTAATCTCCCCTTTCTGATCGAAGAGATCGAGCACGACCTACTTGGCCTTCGGATAGTGCGGATGAGTACATCCGTGCGATGAGTACATCCGTGCGGCCGGTGCCACCAGCCCCAGCAGCCCTAGCCCGACCAGGGGGTCGAAGGGGGGCAGGGTCAGGCGTGGGAAGGGGGTGTAGGCGAGCGTCGCCCGGCCGGGCCACGGCCATGGCAGCAGGGTCACCGCCAGCACCAGCCCACACCCCAGCACGACGAGCGTATCGCGCCTGCTCCAGCGGTACGGTCGGTACACTGTGCGGGGGACCGCCCGCCCCGCCAGGCGCAGCACGCCCACGATGATACCGACCCCCACGATCATCCCGCCCAGGGCGACGCCTTTCCACGACGGCAGGAAGAGAAACGCCAGCCAGCCCCCCAGAAGCACAAACAGCCCCAACGCCAGGAGTGCCTGCGTGCGCAGCGGCTGGGCCCGGTCGGAGACAGCGCCGTAGCCGCGGGCGACCATCGCCTCTGCCAGTCCCATCGAACGCTCCAGCCCGCTCACCAACAGGGGGATGAAAACAGGCAACCAGTCGCGCAGGCCCCGCACGCGGTGACCGCGCACCGCCTGGGCTTCACGGATGCGGGCCAGGCTGCGGGTCGTCTGGGGGACGAAGGTGAGGGCGATGGAGAGCACCACACCGGCTTCGTGAAACGCGCGCGGCGTGAGCCTCACCAGGTCGCGCACCGGCGTCACCTGGTTGAAGACGGCGAAGCCGCTAAAGATCGTCGTCAGGGTCAGGCCGTTCAGCGCACCAAAGGCCAGTGCCTCCAGCGTCACTGGGCCGCCCAACAGCGGCAGCCAGGCGGGCAGACGCAAGAGCACCGTGTCACCCAGGTGGGCAGTCAGGCCGTTGAACAGGGCAGCCATCGGCACCGCCACCGCCGCGAAGCGCAGCGACGACGGAGCGCCCCGGCGGCCTCGCGCTGGCGCACAGGTGGCACCGACCACCATCGTGATCAGCAGCAACAGGACGACGTAGAATGGATTGCGGGCGGACGACGCCACCACCAGGACCGTCAAGGCCCAGAGCAGCCACGCGCGCACGTCAACCATGGGCAGGATGCACCTCGAAATGGAACCTGCGCTGGAAGCGAGCCAGCGTGTGCACCATGGGCACGCCCAACAGCAGGATCAGTGCCACGTTGCCGGCCGCCCGCATCAGGTCCCAGCCCAGCGAAGTCGCCACGTAGAACGCTGCGTAACGGGCCAACGTCTCACCCGGGCCGATTCCCGGCGCCCAGGTCTGCTCGACCGGCCCTGCGGCAAAGGGCCAGAAGTATACGTTGATGATTGCGCCATAGAGCAGGCCCCAGGCGAAACCGAAAACGCTGAGAACCACAATCTCCAATCTCCAATCTCCAGTGCCAGAGGCCGGTCTTTGGCTGTGAGATTGGAGATTCGAGATTTGGCCCAGCCATCCTGCGCTCATGCCGACCCATCCCGACGCGAACATCTGGTAGGGGAGCCACGGTCCCACCCCACCGGTGATCAACCCGGAGACGAGCAAGGTGAAGGCCCCCATCAGGAATCCGAAGCGGCTACCGAAGACGTAGCCGGCCAGGATGATGGGCACGAAGACGGGGGAGAAGCCACCCGGCATCGGCACGGCGACCTCGACGAAGCGCAATACGCTGGTGATGGCGACCAGGACGCCCAGCATGGCGACCGTCTTGGCACTGATGGCCTGCCCTTGCAGTTCCACGAGCAAGGCGACGAGCGAGAGTCCCACCAGCGCCGCCGTCACCAACGGAGCATCCTGGCTGTGGGCGACGCCGAGCGAGCCGGTCGCCCGCACGTCGAGGACGAAGGGGTAGACGAAGGCCAGGACGCCGATGGCGGTGCTGAGGACGTAAATGGCGGCGCTCAGGCTGCGCCGCATCAGGCAGACCTCCCACGCAGTCCAGCAACGACCAGCCAGCCCGCCAGTCCCAGGGCCACGACGCCAAAGACGACGTAGCCCAAGGGGGTGCGGCCACGTTCCTGGGCCTTAGCGGCTGCGATGGGCACAGCGACCGTATCGGTGGACGACGGGGGTGCAGTGACAGCAGATAGCGGGAGCGGAGCCGGGGTGATGGCGGGGTTTGCAGCGTCAGAAACAGCGGGGGAGGCCACAGGCTCCAGCGTGTCGGGAGGGCAGACCCCGGCGAAGGACACTATCGGGGGCGCTGTAGAACCATCGCCCCACACCCAACCATCCACGTCGCCATCGTGCACCTGCCAGGCGCTGGCACCGACGCCGGAGATGGCCCAGGAGCCATCGGGGCGGCGGTGGGAGGAGACCCAGTAGGCACACGGGTTGCCCCGGCACCGGCAAAAGCAATCCCGCTCCGTTACGCACCCCTCGCCGCCGATGGCACAGACGCCGTACCCTAGCCCTCCGTAACCCGTGAGCACGACCTCCAGGCCGGAGCGGCGCAATAGATCCGCACTACTGATACTCTCTTCGGCGAAGGCCACGCAGGCACTGAAGACGCTCCCATCGCCGTGCACGACGACCAGCGCCGCCCGCTGCGGGTCGGGCTGCTGGGCCTGTACCGGTGCCACCAGAACAAGAATCAAGACCAAGATTGAGGCACTGGCTTTCAGACGCATCGTTCCACCTCCATATTCGTAGGTGGCGGAGTCCCTGGCTTGCCAGGGGCATCGCTCCACCTCCATATTCGTAGGTGGTGGAGTCCCTGGCTTGCCAGGGGCATCGCGCACCCGCACAAGCCGGGACTCCAATACCAGATGTGAAGACCCAGGGCTCCTACGATACCCGCACAGGGCGCCGGCGGCGCAGTGCGATCCCAGTACCCAGGGCGCCGGCACCCAGTGCAATCAAGCCCACAGGAAGCCAGGCCGCCCCGCCCGACTCGGGCAAGGGCACGCTGCCTGGCGCTGCGGGTGCCGGTACGCTGGCCGCCTCGACACGCGGCAAGTCCACGAAGGTGTAGCCCGCGAGGGCGGGAATCGCCTGCGCGGTCGCCAGCACGTTGGGGCCGGGCACGGCTGCCTGCCAGAGGAATGCACCGCTATCGGGGTCGTACAGTCCGTTCAGCGCATCCAGCGGGCTCTTGCCCTCAGGTGACCACTCGCTCAGCGGCTCACCGGCTGCCAGCAGCGCCTGCAACACGACGGCCGTGGAGTTGGCATCGGTATCGGTGCCATAGTCGGAAGGGTTCTGATAAGGAAAGCCGCCATCCTCGTTCTGAACCCCGTGCAGGTAGATGAAGGCTGCACCGAGATCGGCACGCTGGCCAGTGGCGACCAACGCCTGGACCGCCAGGGCGGTCGTATTGGTGTCTCCGGCGCTGTCTGCACCCGCAAAGAGCGCCCACCAGCCAGCGCCGCTCTGGTTGTCCAGCAGGTACTGCACCGCCTGGTCTGGAACCGCCTGGCCGGCGTTGGAGAGCGCCAGCACCACCAGCGCATGGTCGAAGATGGTCTCTCCATACTTGCCAGCGTCCTGGTCGTAGGCTGCGTTCAACTCGGCGATGAGGTCGCTCCCCGCAAAGGCGGCCGGGTCCTGCCCGGTGGCCAGCAGCGCCAGTATGGCCTTCGCCTTCAGGCCCAGCGTGTTCGCTGCGCCTCCCGTGACCTGCGCAGAGAGGTAATCTAGCGGCGACTTCCCGCCGCCCGAGGCCCACGTGCTGGCGTCTTGCCCGCCGGCGGCGATCGCCAGGACGACGTCACAAGTCGTGCCCAGATCGGAGCCTGCGCTAAAGCCATTGGTGAAACCACCGTCCGCCTGCTGCTGAGTCTTCAACCAGGCCAGTCCATCGGGGAGCGGGTCACCTGCCAGGGCAGGCACGGCCAGTACCAGCAGCACGGTCAGGATGAGAAACACGGTCAAGATTGTACGGAACATGGCAACTCCTAGTTTGATTGGTAAGCAAGTGGAGCGGTCGGAAACGAAAAAGCCCTTCCCCTCACGCTGGTTGGGGAAGGGCCTGTCTAACCATGGGCACCCTTCATGCGCCACCCCCTTTCCGCGAAGGTTATTGTGTATGCACCGGCAGAGGCGGGTATCCTGGCTCCAGCAACGGACCAAGGCAATGGATTGGAATGGTTACGGATCCGAGAAACAGAATCCGTTCCTTTCCTAATCCGCTGTAGTGCTCCATTGCTGCTACAGTTGCGGGACAGCGCCGGACTTGGACCGGCTTCCCCCATTGGCGCCCCTCACTTCCGGGCTGTGGGGCACCTCTGCCGTAGCCGTATTCAGTTGTGACAACGAGTATAGCACATGGGGATGAAATGTCAAATCGGGCCGCCGCTCCCTCCACCTCTGCCAGTGCAACCCCAGGTATCCCACGTGCGTATAGGAAAGCAAAGAGAATCGAAAGGAGATGGACACGATGTTAGAGGGGCGATGTCCGCTACCCCTTCCCCTCCGCTCTCTTCACACCGCGCGGGGCCTTTCGATCGCCGCCTTGCTCTCCCCCTGCCTGCCGCTGCAACTCATACAGCGTGTTGATCGCCTCCAGTGGCGTCATCGCCGAGACGTCCAACGCCCGCACCGCCTCCACCAGCGGGTGTTTTTCGGCGAACAGCACCGGCTGGTACGGCTCGGGGGCGGGAGTGCCGGGGCGGAACTGGCCGCTCTCCAATTGCGCCAGCAGTTCCTCGGCCCGGTGGATGACCGGGCGCGGCACGCCCGCCAACTGCGCCACGTGAATGCCGTAGGAGCGATCCGCCCCACCCGGCACCACCTTGTGCAGAAAGACGACCTGGTTCCCTTCCTCCACCACCGCCAGACTGTAGTTGCGCACTGCCGGCAGCCGCTGGGCAATCTCGGTCAATTCGTGGTAGTGGGTAGCGAACAATGTGCGTGCCCGCCGCTCGGGATGGTTGTGCAGGTACTCGACCACCGCCCAGGCGATGGAGAGGCCGTCGTAGGTGCTGGTCCCCCGCCCGACTTCGTCGAGGATGAGCAGGCTGCGCGGCGTGGCGTGGTTGAGGATGTTGGCCGTCTCGACCATCTCGACCATGAAGGTGGACTGGCCCGCAGCCACTTCGTCTTGCGCGCCGATGCGGGTAAAGATGCGGTCCACGAGGCCGAGCCGCACTCGCCCGGCCGGCACGAAACTGCCCATCTGCGCCATCAGCACGATGAGCGCCACCTGGCGAATGAACACCGACTTGCCCGCCATGTTGGGGCCGGTGATGACCAGGATGCGCTCATCGGCGTTCAGAACCAGATCGTTGGGTACGAAAGGCTCGCCATGTAGTGCCTGCTCGACGACCGGGTGGCGCCCATCCACGATCTCCAACGGATCGCCTCGATCCGCTACGTCCTCGCCGGCCAGTTCAGGCCGCACGTAGCGGTGGCGCACGGCGACGTCGGCCAGGGCAGCGGCCACGTCCACCTGTGCCAGCGCGCGGGCCGTCTTGAGGAGCGCGCCACTCCGCGCCCCCACCTGCTGGCAGACGTCCCTGAACAGCCGCGCCTCAATCTCGGCCTGCCGTTCCCCGGCGTTCAGGATCAGCGTTTCGTACTCCTTGAGTTCTGGTGTAATGAACCGCTCGGCGTTGACCAGCGTCTGCTTGCGAATATACTCGTCGGGGACGCTCTCCAGGTTGGCCTTGGTGACCTCAATGTAGTAGCCAAAGACCTTGTTGTAGCCCACCTTGAGGGTCTTGATGCCGGTCCGCCGGCGCTCCTGCGCCTCCAGGCTGGCGACCCACCCTTTGGCGTCCCGCGCCGCCGTGACGATGCCGTCCAGTTCGGCGGAGTAGCCCGGCCGGATGACGTCTCCCGCGGCAGTGCTGGCAGGCGGATCGTCCACGATCGCGGCGGCAATCGAGGAAGCCACATCATCACAGGGATCGAGAGAAGAGGCAAGATGCTGGAGGTTAGCAGTTGGAAGTTGGAGGTTGGAAGCAAGCTCAGGCACACCCTCCAGGACCTTGCGGATGCCCACCAAATCGCGGGGCGTGGCCGTGCCTCCCAGCACCCGGTTGGCCAACCGCTCCAGGTCCGGCATATTCTTGATCGTTTCGCGCACCCGCCCGCGCAGGATCGCATCTTCGCAGAACGCCTGCACCTCGTCCAGCCGTGCCTCCAGTGCAGGCCGGTCGAGCAGCGGCTGGGCCAGGCGCGCGCGCAACAAGCGCCCTCCCATCGGCGTGAGCGTCTGGTCCAGCACGCCCAGGAGCGAGCCGTGCGCTCTGCGTTCGCGGATCGTCTCGGTCAGTTCCAGGTTGCGGCGCGTGGCTGCGTCGAGCGTCATGAAGCGGGCGGTCGAGTAGGTGCTGAGGCCCACGACCTGCGCCAGCGCCCCCTTTTGCGTCTCGCGCAAGTAGTAGATGATGGCACCGGCAGCCCGGATGGCCAGGGGTTTCCCCGCACAGCCGAAACCGTCGAGCGTCGCCACGCCAAAGTGGTCGAGCAGCGCCTGCCGGGCCGCCCCCAGTTCGAAGCGGTAAGGGGGGAGGGGGGTGAGGTGAGCAGTGGCCAGGAATGGGTGATCAGTGATCAGTGATGAGTGATCGGTGATCAGGCGCTCCTGATCCCTGATCCCTGATCCCTGATCCCTGCTCTCTGCTCCCTGTTCACCGGATACAAGGCACTCGCGCGGTTGCAGGCGGGCCAACTCCTGGGCCAGTTCTCCTGCGCCCACCTGCGTCGTGGCAAACTCGCCGGTCGTGATGTCGGCGTAGGCCAGGCCGGCCTGCTCACCCTCGACGACGACCGCCGCCAGGTAGTTGGGCCGCTTCTCGTCCAGGAGGGCCGGCTCGACGACCGTGCCAGGGGTCACGACGCGTGTCACGTCGCGAGCGACCAGTCCCTTGCCCGTCACTTCTCCTACCTGCTCGGCGATGGCCACGCGGTAGCCCTTCTCGATCAGGCGGGCGATGTAGCCTT
>Ga0315284_10015274_pt1 | contig 10923 bp, 8 predicted proteins | sample YL17G09_16_MG_FD_203696 | JGI IMG/M metagenome (GOLD analysis project Ga0315284, IMG submission 203696) | Sediment microbial communities from Yellowstone Lake, YNP, Wyoming, USA - YL17G09_16 | ecosystem: Environmental > Aquatic > Freshwater > Lake > Sediment | place: USA: Wyoming | collected...
TCCTGCCACTTGAACCGCGACGCCAGTTTGCCTACTTCGCCGTTGGCATGGGCGATGAGCCGCACGGGGAAGGCGCCCTCTTTCAGCGGCGCCGGGCCGGTCCCGGCCGGCAGGGTCTCGCCCTGCGGCGCAGGATACGCTGCGCGCGTCACAGCCACGATAAGAAGCGCTGTCACGGCGAATAAGAGATCGGTTCGAACCATGCTCATCTCTCCGTTCGATTCGTTGTTCGCGCCGCGCGCCACCACAGGATGAGGCCCACCGCGCCGATCACGCCCGCGGCCGCCGCGAGAACGGGACGGTCGCCCGGCACGTTCACCAGCGCCGCCACGATCGCCAGCATGGCCGCGATGAGCAGCATGCAGACGCCGGTCAGCCCCAGCGACGAAGGCCCCTGCTGCGCCGGCGCGAAGCGCTCGACCTCCTCGGCGAAGTCCACGGGGCGCGCCAGTTCGCGGAACAGGGCGTTCACGTCGCTGTCGTAGGAGATGCTGCCGCGATGCCGACGGAGCAGCAGGACGACCGCGACGGTTGCCGTCACCGCCAGGAGGCCGATGCCGATCGCGTAGTAGGCTCGGTGGGCGTGCAGAGACGAGTAGACGGCAGCGGCGACCCGGCTGAGCCAGGAATTCCCGGCTTTCGGCACCGCGATCCGCGCGAGAGAAGCGTACACGCCCCAGGTGAACAGGCCCAGTGCACCGGCGACGCCCAGCGGCACCACGATGCGGCTCAAGCGCCGAAAGCCTGTGATGAAGAACATCGCCAGCGAGACCGCCAGCACAATGGGAACCGTGTAACCGTAAGGCAAGAAGGCCAGGGCCTGCGTGCAGAAGAAGGCGGTCGCGGTGCCGACCAGGAGTACGATCAGCGCCGCCCACTGCGAGGTGCGCCGGCTCAGCAGGCCGACGATCACCGGAACGGCGTAGGAGAGCCCGCCCCAGCCCCACAGTTTGGTGAGCGCGTCGAAGAGCGTCTTGAAGCCGTGGTTCACCAGCACCGCGACCACCACCATGCCAATGCCCAGGATGATGGTGATGATCTTGCCGATGGCGAGCAGGTGCGCGTCGTCACCCTCTTTCTTGAGCATGGGCTGGAAAATGTCGCGCGAGAGGATGCCGGCGATCATGTTCACCGCCGAGTCAAGGGTGGACATCGTGGCCGCCGCCATGGCCGCCAGCATCATGCCCACCATCCCCACCGGCAGCACGTCGCGCGCGACCACGGCGTAGGCGGTGTCCACCTTCTCCAGGCCCGGGTGGGTGATGCTCGCCACCAGCGGCGGGATGAAGAAGAGGATCGGCCCCAGGAAAAATGAGACCCCTGCCACCAGGGCGGAGTTGCGGGCGTGGCGCTCATCGGGGACGCTGAAGTAGCGCTGCGCGGCCTTCTCGGAGTTGGCGGCGCTGGCGAGCATGATTGTCCAACCGACGATGTGAACCAGGCTTTTGAAGGCGTGGGGGTCGAAGAGGCGACCGGGCTCGACCGGCGAGAGATGCCCGGCAGGCAGGTGAGCGATGAGGCCGCCCAGTCCGCCCACCTTGGCCAGGCTGAGCGGCACCACGAAGACGGTGGCGATGAGCAGGATGATGAACTGTACCACGTCGTTGAAGGAGGCCGCCCACACCCCGCCCGTGAGCGTGTAGATCAGCACGATGAAGCCGGAGATGAGGATGAGGAGGTCCACGTTGAGCGCGGCGTTGGCGTAGAGGTGGATGTAGGCGCTGGAGAAGACGCTCAAGGCGGCGAGGCTGATGGCGCTGCTGACAAACGTGAGCGCGCACAGGAACCAGGCATAGGTCTTGATCGTGGCCGGGTTGTAGCGCTGGCGCAGGAACTGGACCGGGGTGAGCACGCGGCTGCGCCGCCAGCGCGGGGCCATCACAAAGGCGGCGAAGAGGTAACCCCCCAGGGCCGTCATCATGCACACCATGATCGTGGTGCCGTGCTGATAGACCATGCCCGCGGCGCCGGTGAAGGTCCAGGCGGTGAACTGGCCCATGAACACGCTCAGCCCCGCCACCCACCAGGGCATGAGGTTGCCGGCCACGAAGAACTCGCGGCCGCCGTGGATGAACCGCCGGAAGTAGAGCCCGATGCCGACCACGAGGACCAGGTAGAAGACCAGAACGGCGTAGTCAATCACATGGAGCCCAGCCATGCGGCCACCACCTCGGCTGCGGCGCCGGGCGCGCCGCGGTGGCTGGCTGTGTTCTGCGCTCCAGGGGCCTTTGCCTTCCCCTGCGGCAAGAAAGTCCCCTCCCAGCGCCTGGGCCAGGCCGGTCTGCGACCCTCCCCCACATGACGAGGGTATCGTGTACAATGAGCCCGGCCTTTCTGGAAGACGGCGAAGAGGACCGGGAAAAGCATGGCCATGAGTGCCACGGGTCCGGGTGCGCGCGTCTCCATAGCGCGGGTTGGCGACAAGGGCGCCTCTGCCGCACAGCAAGCGGTTGGCGAGGCGGTGAGCCTCGCCGGCGACCTCAAGGCGCTGGTGGGCGGCAGGCGGGTGGTGATCAAGCCCAACGTGTTCGCGCCCTACCCGCCCCCCACCACCACCGATCCGCGCGTGGTGGCGGCCCTGGTGGGCCTGGCGCGAGACGCGGGCGCGAGCCGCGTCCTCGTCGCCGAGGGGCGCAGCGTCTCGACCGCGCGCTTCCGCTCGCGGCACAACACCACCCCGGCCTGCTGCGCCGTGACCGGCATGGACCGGGCGGTCGCCGAGGCCGGCGCCGAGTTCGTGGCGCTCGAGGATGACGAATTCGTCGAGGTCGCCCTCCCCCACTCCGACCTGCTCAAGTCGGCGCACGTCGCGCGCACCATCCTCGACGCCGAGGCGCTGATCAATGTCCCGGTAATGAAGATCCACAGCCTCACCCTGGTGACGCTGTGCATCAAGAACCTGCACGGCATCCTCTGCGATGTGGACAAGGTGCAGTTCCACTGCTATCGCGAGGAGGCGCTGGCGCGCAAGTTGGTGGACCTGCTGCTCATCAAGCCGCCGGCGCTCAACGTGGTGGACGGCCTGCTGGGCCAGGAGGGCGACCACGCCTCCAGCGGGCGGCCCGTCGAGATGGGCGTGGTCATCGCCGGCCAGGATCCGGTTGCCACCGACGCCGTCACCTCGGCGGTGATGGGCCTCGATCCCTTCGAGGTGGCCACCACGCGCATCGCCGCCCGGCGCGGGCTGGGGGTGGGCGATCTGCGGAAGATCGAGGTGGTCGGCGCGCCGATCGCCCAGGTGCGGCGGCCCTTCGCGCGGCCGGATGTGGAGATTTCAGCGGCGCGATTCCCCGGGCTGAAAGTGTATGCCGGCGACTACTGCCTCGCCTGCGCCTACTACACCCGGCGCGGGCTGGACACCCTCAGGGCCAAGGGCCTGCTCGACGAGGAGCATCCGCTGTCCCTGGTCATCGGCAAGGAGCCCCTGGTGCCCGACGACATCCCGGGCAAGGTGGTGCTGGTGGGCGACTGCGCGTTGGAATCGGAGAGCGTGAAGCGGCTGCGCGACTGCCTGCTGGTCCAGGACCGGCTCCACGCCGTCCATGCCTGCCCGCCCATGGAACTGCGCATCCGGGCGGAGGAACTCCTCTCCTAGGCATTGGTGCGCACTGCCACGCGCCCCTTGGCAGCCCCTGACGGGTAGGGGCGAACCTTGTGTTCGCCCGCATTGGGGAAGCCCTGGGACGAATAGGAGATTTGCCCCTACGAGGTCAGCGGGTCTAGTGCGAGTGCGACTCCTCGCCCGGGAAGGCCTCGCGCTCGGGGATCGAAGTGCGGCGGCCCAGCCAGTCGGCCATGCCCGGCCGCCCCAGGGTCCGCAGCAGGGCCGCCGCGATCCAGAGCAGGGCCATTACCGCGAGGGGTCCGTAGGCGAGGATCAGCACCACGCCGATGACTTTGTGCTGCATGGCGGGCCTCCAGTCAACAGCCCGGGTCTGTCCGTTGCTGCGATGTCGTGCTGAGACGCCTCAGCGGATGCGCCGGGCGCCGACGTAGATGGACATGAAGTGCGCGTCGCTGATGGGCGTGATCACCACGCGCCCAGCGCCGCTCGAGGCGTGGATGAACTTACCGTTGCCCAGGTACATGCCGACGTGTCCGATGCCGCGGCGGCGGGTGCGGAAGAAAAGCAGGTCCCCGGCCTGGAGTTCGTTCAGCCCAACCGGCGTCCCCATCCTGAAGAGCAGGCCGGACTGGTGCGGCGCCCGGATGCCGTGGGCCTGCAGCACGCGGCTGACCAGGCCCGAGCAGTCCATGCCGCGGCTGCTCATCCCGGCCCAGCGGTAGGGCACGCCGCGGTACATCAGGGCGGTGCTGGCAAAGTCCAGCCCTTGCCAGTCGGCCCAGATGTCCTCGATCCGCGGCTTCTCGGCCGGCCGCTTCACCAGGCTGGCGATCTTCTCGGGTGGCTCGGGCACGTTGGGCGAAAGAGTGCCTTCGTGCTTGAGCGGCGTGACCACCCCGTCCGGCGGAAGCGAGGGTGCGCGCGGCGCCGTGGGGGTGCGCCACTCGGGGTTGTCCCGCGCGGCGGTCGCGGCCTGGGTCACACCTTTGGGAGCCGGGTTGGGCGTGGCTAGGCTGAGCGGGGCTGCGACTGACAGTAGTGCGAGAAAAGCGGCAGGCAAGGCGATGGCACGGCTCGACATTACGATTCGTCCTCCAGATAACCTCCAGCGTTATGGGCGCACGGGCGGTCCTGAAGATGACGAACAATGAGGACAGTTTGTTTCCTGCCGCCCGCCGGCGCCGCGCCTGGCCCAAAGGGCCGGCGCGTTAGTCATCGAACGTGTAGTTTCCTCTGACCCGACTCCTGCGGCACCACCGCGCCAACTACGCACGGATCGTGCCATGCAAGCATTTGCTTCCAGCCTGTGCCGGCTGGGAAGTGACCCTGCCTCTTACCAACCGCGGCGCGGCAATCCCTTCCCGCCTCCGCAAAAAATTGTTCCCGTGGGCTGCCAGATGGGGACAAACTGGAATGCGAAAACCGGCTCCAGAGGCGTTCTAGAGGGCTGGACCGCCATTTTTGGCGGCCAGGGAAAGGCCGGCCTGGGCGAGGATTTTTCCCCCCGAAACGGCCTGGCCCACGACAGAATGCGGGCCGTCGGGCTCCAGGCGGGTGTCCCAGACGTAGGTGAACGGAGAGACATTGGAGACGGCCACCACCTTGCCGTCGAGCAGGATCTGCAAGAAGGCATGAGGGCCGTGATAGACGGCCGTGAGGGGCGTCAGACCCTTCACAGCCTGGCCCTGGGAGGGGATCAGCCTGATCGAGGGCGGCTCAACGGGCGCGGGCGTCCCGGCGGCCGGAGGCAGCCCGGCCGGGGCGGCGTTGGATGGCGCCGCCGCGGCGGTGAGCGCTTCCGCCCACTGCGGAGGCGGCCGGTAGGGCCGGACCGCCACCAGGTCGGGCGCCACCCCGAAATAGCGCAATTGCTGCAAGACGGTGGCCAAAGCGCCCAGGAACTCGGGGGGCCGGAGCCGCTGGCCCTGGACCCAGATCCCGCCCGGCAGGGTGCGGGTGCGGCGGATCATGTCGGCGGCAGGCGGGCACTGTGCCAGGAGGCGAGAGGTCTGCACGGCCGGCGGTTTGGCGGCGTTCGGCGGGGCGGCGATCGGAACCGCCGGCTCGTCGGCCATGGCCCGGATGGGCGCGCGCTCCAGGGCTACGCGCTCCGGGTAGGCGCCGGTGGCCGCAGCCTGCGCGAAGAAATCGCAGAAAACCAGAAAGGACTGCCCGGCCGAGATCCGCACCCTCACCCGGTCGAGCACGATGTCCAGGTCGGCGGGGACCTGGCTGTTGGCGGCCAGCATGCGCGCCATCTGGTCGCCGGCCTCCAGCACCGACTGGGCCGGCAGCCAGAGGGTCATCTCGGCGGGCGGCGCGGGCAGGCTCTCCGGGCCCTGCGCCGGCGCTGCGCCGGCCGAGGCCGCCAGGAGCGCGATCAACCAGGCGCTACGAATCCAGGTAGAGCCTCGGGAGCCGCTTGCCCAGCCGCGCCACGACTTCATGAACCACCGTCCCCTGACCACTGGCTACTTCGTTCGCGGTGATCCCGGCCCCTTCCTGCCAGCCGATGAGCACCACCTCTTCGCCAACACGCACGTTGGGCTCGTCGCCCATGTCCAGCAAGATGTGGTCCATGCACACTCGCCCGGCGACCGGGAAGGGCCTGCCGCGCACCAGCAGGGCGCCGCGGTTGGAGAGCACCCGACAGTAGCCGTCCGCATAGCCGACCGGCACCGTGGCGATGGTGGTCTCGCGCACAGTGATGTAGGTTCGGCCATAGGAGAGCGAGGTGCCCTTGGGCACGCGTTTGACGAAGGCCAGCCGGGACTTCCAGGTGAGGGCGGGGCGCAGGCGAAGGGGCATGTTCTTGCAGCCCGGAGCGATGCCATAGGCGAGAAGACCCGGGCGCACCAGGTCAAGGTGCATTTGGCGAAAGTTGACCACCCCGGCGCTGTTGGCGATGTGCCTCAGGGGCGCCTGGACGCCTGATTCCTGCAAGCCCTGGAGCGCCTGCTGGAAGCGCGCCAACTGCCCGAGCGCATAGGCGGGATCTTCCTCCTCGGCGGTCGCCAGGTGCGAGAACACGCCCTCCAGGCGCAAGCCGGGCAGCGCCAGCAGCCGGCGGGCAAACGTGGCCGCCTCGTCGGGCATGATCCCCAGGCGGCCCATGCCGGTGTCCACCTTGATGTGGACGCCCACCTGGACGCCGGCCTGCGCGGCTGCCCGGGAGAGCGCCTCGGGGACCTCCCCATTGGCGACCGTCTGGGAGAGGCCATAACGCACCACTTCCCCGGCCTGCTCGGGAAAGCCGGCGCCGAGCACCAGGATCGGCGTCTCGATGCCCGCCTCGCGCAGTTGCGCGCCCTCGAGCGCGGAGGCGACGCCCAGCCAGGTCGCTCCCGCGCGGGCCACGGCGCCGGCCACGGGAATCGCGCCGTGGCCATAGCCGTCGGCCTTGAGGATGGCCATCACCTGGGTTGCCGGGCCGACGAACTCGCGCACGGCCCGGATGTTATGCTCGATGGCTCCCAGGTCTATCTCGAGCCAGGAGTTGAAGCAGCGCGCCTCGCTGGTAGCTGTCACCCTATCCCGCATCCCGCAAGGATTGACGCAGAAACCGCCCGCCGGGTTGCCCTCAGGTATTCGTGGGCAACGTGAACGAGAACACCGATCCCTCGCCAGGCACGCTCTCGGCAGCCACCTCGCCGCCGTGGGCCTCGACGATGCGCTTGGCGATGGCCAGCCCCAGCCCGGTGCCTCCCGCGGCCCGGGTCCGGGAGCGCTCGACGCGGTGGAACCGCTCCCAGATCAGCGGGAGTTCCTCCGGCGCAATGCCGATGCCCGTGTCGCGCACCGCCACCCGCACCGCGCCGTCTTCCCGCCTGGCCGAGACGGCGATCAGCCCGCCCTCGCGGTTGAAGCGGATGGCGTTGCTGAGCAGGTTCACCAGGACCTGCGGAATCCGATCGGGGTCGGCCGAGACCAACGGCAGGTCGCCTGGCAGATCCAGTTCGACGCGCAGGTTCCTGGCCTCGATCTCGGGCTGGAGCCCCTGCACGGCAAGCCGCACCACGTCGGCGATGTCCAGGGGCTCTTTCTCCATGGGCATGAAGCCGGCCTCTATGCGCGACAGGTCGAGCAGGTCGGAGATGAGGCGGTTGAGGCGCTGCGTCTCCTGCAACACGATGTCGGCGAAGCGGCGGCGCGTCTGCTCGTCGGCGGCGGTGCCGTCGGCGAGCGCGGTCACGAAGCCCGCGATGGAGGTGAGCGGGGTGCGCAGTTCGTGGGAGACATCGCTCACGAACTGGCGGCGCATCTGCTCCAGCCGCCGGGCCTCGCTGATGTCGCGCAGCAGACCCACGGCGCCCATCGAGCCGTCTCCGCCCAGCAGCGGCTCCACCTCGCAGGCCACCACCCGGCCCGGGCGCAGCGTGACCTCGGCCGATGCCGCCTGGCGGCGCTCCAGGGCCTCGGTGAAGAGATCGCGAACCGCCGGGGGAAGGCCCGCCTCGACCAGGCGCTGGCCCACGGCCGAGCCGGCGCTCATCTCGAGCAGGGCGCCGGCCTGGGGGTTGAAGAGGATGATGCGACCCGAGGCGTCGGCGGCGATCACGCCCTCACCCATGCCCTCCAGCACCCGGCGCAGTTTCGCCTGCTCCTGCTCCAGGGCGCGCAGGGTCTGCTCCAGGTTGTCGGCGAGCGAGTTGAGGGCGCGCGCCAGTTGGCCCACCTCGTCGCGGCTGGTCGCGGGGGCGCGGCCCGCGAAATCACCGGCCTGCATCCGCCCCGCCAGGCGGCGCATTTCGTCCAGCGGGCTGGACAACTTGCGCGAGAGCACCAGCGCCAGCAGCAGCGCCACCGCCACCGCCAGCGCCCCGCCGCGCAGGAGCAGTTCGCGCACCTTGTCAACGGTCGCCGTCACCGGCGCGATGGGGGCGAAGATGAGCACCGTGCCCAGGAGGTGGCCGCTGCTCGGGGAGATGAACTCAATCCTGTAGGCGGAAGCCGCCTCGCCCGCCTTCGCAAACCGTTGACCGAGATCGTTGGCGATGGGGTTGATCCGTCGCTCGCCGGCCGGGAGAACCGTGGAGGGGAACTCCGACGACCGCGCGATCACACGGCCGTCGGCGTCCAGCACCAGCACGTGCGCCTCGAGGCTGAACGCGAAGACGTTGCTGAGCCGCCCAATCTCCTCCCTGGGCGCGCCCTGGTCCATGGCTTTGGCGAGATCCGCGACGAAGTAACGGCCGCGCGTTTCCAACTCCGAAACCTTGGCGTCCACGTACCAGAGGTGAAAGAACAGCGACGCCAGCAGCCCCACCGTGCCCAGGGTAACGATGATCACCAGCAGGTAGGAGAGGATCAGCTTTCGAAAGAGGGTGCGCAGCATGCCTCAGGTCGCCTGGGGCGGCTCGAAGCGGTATCCCACACCCCAGACGGTGGCGATGAGCGCTTCCTTCTCGGCATCGCCCCGCAGTTTGCGCCGGATCCGCTTGATGTGCACGTCCACGGTGCGGGCGTCGGAGTAGGAGTCTTCGCCCCAGACCTCGCGCAGCAATTCCTCGCGCGTACACACCTTGTCGGGGTGGCTCACCAGGTACCAGAGCAGGCGAAACTCCATGGGCGTGAGCGCCACCTCTTTGCCCTCGGCCCACGCCTGGTGGCGCGACCGGTCAATGCGCAGCCCGGGGAATTGGATCGCCTCCTGCTCGCCGGCGACGCCCTCCGCCGAGCGCCTCAGCACGGCCTTGACCCGGGCCACCAGTTCGCGCGGGCTGAAGGGCTTGACCACGTAGTCGTCGGCGCCCAGTTCCAGGCCCACCACGCGGTCCACCTCTTCGCCCCGGGCGGTGGCGATGATCACCGGCACCCGCGATTCCTTGCGCAACTCGCGGAACACCTGCAGGCCGTCCATACCCGGCAGCATGAGGTCCAGCAGCACCAGGTCGGGCTTGAGTTCGCGCGCCATCTTGAGCGCCGCGGGCCCGTCGCCGGCGATGATGGGATCGAACCCCTCCTTGCCCAGGTAGAGGGTGATGAGTTCCGCCACGTGTTGCTCGTCTTCCACCACCAGGACTTTGGCTTTGGCCATCGCTTCTTGCCCCGCCCAAGAGAGTGTAACCCCGCCCAGGCTTCGGTGTCAACCGACGTGGCACGTGGCACTGCCCTCCCCCCATTGTGGGGGAGGGTAGGGTGGGGGGATGGTGGGCGCTGCCCGCCCATATTCACCCCCACCTTATTCCTCCCCCATCAAGGGGGAGGCAAACCCGGCGCGCAGCCATGCGGGCAGGGGCGCCCCGCGCCGCCGCAGAAGGTTTCCACGCCGTGAGCGAGCGCAAGAGCGAGGGGCGATCACCGGGGTTGGCTGCCGCGATGCGTGTGCTGCTCCGGGTCGCCGCCGCGGGTGCGCTGGCCATCCTGCTGGGCTGCGGCCATGACGAGCCGCCGCGCGGCTCCATCCAGGGGTGGGTCTATGTGCCCAGCGCGGTGGCCCAGCGCAGCGCGCTGCTCGCCTCGCGTTCGCCGGTGCCGCCGCAAGGCTATCGCCCCGCCGCGGGGGCCGCGGTGGTGGTCACCGGCTCCTCGGCGAGCACCGGGACCAACGCGCAGGGTTACTATCGCATAGACCATCTCAAGGCGGGCCAGCACACCGTGGGCGTGAGCCTTTCCGGGTACTATGCCGTCAGTTTCGCGGTGCAGGTGGCCGGCGGCCGCCTGGTCACGGCAGGGCGAGACGACGGGTCCACGCTGCTGCAGCCTGCCCAGCGCAAGTGGACGGTGATGGTGTTCCTCAATGCCGACAACGACCTGGAGACCTTCGGCATCCAGGATGTCAACGAGATGGAGATGGTCGGCTCCAGCGGGGCCGTGGACATCGTGGTCCAGATGGACCGCATCCCCGGCTACGACGCCTCCAACGGCAACTGGACCGACTGCCGGCGCTTCCGGGTGGTCAAGGACCCGGCCGAGACCGATCCCGCCGCCCGCGAGCCGCTCAGCAACACCATCGTCTCGCCCGTTCTCGAGGACCTGGGCGAGGTGGACATGGGCCAGCCCCAGACGCTTCACGATTTCATCGCCTGGGCGCAGGCGGCTTTTCCCGCCGAACACTACCTGCTGGTGCTCTGGGACCACGGCTCGGGATGGCTGGTGCGCGAGCGCCGCAGGCAGTTCCAACGTCCGCCCCTGCGCGCCGTCTCCTATGACTACACCAGCGACACCTTCATCAGCACCACCGCCCTGCCCCAGGGCCTGACCACCTGGCCTCAGCCCGACGTGATCGCCTTCGACGCCTCGCTCATGCAGATGGTCGAGGTGGCCTACGAGATCCGCGGCCAGGGCCGCCTGATGGTCGGCTCGGAGGACAGCCCGCCGGGGCCCGGCTATGCCTACCAGACGTTCCTGCGCCAACT
>Ga0315284_10015276_pt1 | contig 10923 bp, 9 predicted proteins | sample YL17G09_16_MG_FD_203696 | JGI IMG/M metagenome (GOLD analysis project Ga0315284, IMG submission 203696) | Sediment microbial communities from Yellowstone Lake, YNP, Wyoming, USA - YL17G09_16 | ecosystem: Environmental > Aquatic > Freshwater > Lake > Sediment | place: USA: Wyoming | collected...
TGTGCAGACAGCCCGGGCTGCCTCTTTTGCACCTTGAAACTCATCGGTCAATCTTTCTACATGCCGCCCCAACCTGAGGTAAGATTATACCCCCTTGGGCGATCTTTAGAAATGCCTGATAATTTGATATTTGCGGGGCTGGTCGTCCGGATCAGTTGGCCTGCGGGCAATCTGCGAGTCGCCCCTGGCGGGTTTTCGGACCAATCTTTGGTCATTTTTGCCATCGAGTATCCCCTCGGTGCCTTGCCTCCGTGCGAAGCCTCATCTGCCGGTCGCTATTGAGCCGGCCGGGGGCAATCGAAACCGCATGGGATTTTAGGATTTTCAGGAAATGCTGACTTCTTTGCCGACGGCTGCGGAACGGTAAATACCGTCCAGGATTTTCTGGATAGTCAGGCCCGCCTCGCCGGGTGCTTCCAGGGCCGTGCCCTTTATGCAGGCATCCACCCAGTTGCGGAGTTTAAGGGAAAACAATGGTACCCACCCGATCTCTTTGAGGAAGGCCGGTGTGCTGTTGATCATTGTTCCTGCGCGGTCGGTATAGATTGTGGGAGGGTCCCAGGAGCATCCGCCCTTGTCGCCGATGGCGGTGAAGTTTAACACGTCCTTTTCGATATGCGCAGCGAAGCTGCTTTCGATCTGCATGATCGCGCCGTTGTCGAAGCGAATCTGCCCGATGGCAAGGTCTTCCACGGTGTAAGTCTTGTAATCCCAGCCCGGCCAGCGCGACACGACCTTGCCGGGCTTGTTGCCCATGTAAGTCCAGATGTTTCCGCTGGCGGCGATCGGCTTGGGCGAACCCATGAAGTAGTGGGCCATCTCGATTACATGAACACCGATATCGATCAGCGGGCCGCCGCCTTGGATCTTCTTTTGGCCGAAGACGCCCCAGTTTGGAATGCCCCGGCGACGCAGCGCCAGGCACTTGACGAACATGATCTTGCCGAACTGTCCCTCGTCGCGGGCCCGCACGAGGAACTGCGTTTTGGGATGATAGCGGTATTGAAATCCCACAGCCAGCTTGACCTTATTCCGCCTGGCTGAGTCGATCATCCGCTGGCACTGGCTGGGCGTCATGGCCATCGGTTTTTCGGTCATCGCGTGGCAGCCGGCGTTGCAGGCGTCGACAACCGGTTGGCAATGCATGCCATTGGGCGTGCAGACGTTAACTGCGTCGGGTTTGACCTCCTTGAGCATTTTCCGCCAGTCGCTGTACAAAGCCGACAATCCCCAGCGTTCCTTCATGGTCTTCAAATGGGCCGGGTTGAGGTCCACGCCGGCGACCACCTCGACCTCGGGCATGTCCTTGAGCGCCTCCATGTGCGTTTGGCCATTACCACCGCAGCCGATCATCGCAACTTTAAGTTTCTTTCCTTTGTACGGCTTTTTGCCTTTGTCCAGCTTAGGCGATTCAGGGGAAGGATTTTTGTTGGCCATGGTAAGTTCTTCAATTTCTTTATCAGGGACAGGCCCGTCGGGATCAAAGGATCGCCTTCCAGGCCCGTCAGTATAATAGAGGAAAAATTATACTCACTTGTGTTGTAAAGGCAATGATTTATCCTTCAGTCAGGCAATGCACGTCCGGGTGACGTGTCCCAACTCTTGCGATGGATTCCAGAAGCCCCCACAGTGCCGAAAACAAGCTCACCGACATATTTTTTAATACAACGTGGTTGACTCATCCCTTTGGGCCAATGCAACCACGGTACCGCTGGGGATAAGCATGTCGAAGCTGGGGCGGCTGCTTTGGAACAAGGTCGCAGAGCCTGCCAAGGTACCGGGGGTTGCGAATCGCATAATCTGTCCAGACGTCTATTTCAATTACTATGGGATTCAGGTAATTTATTACCAACTGGCGCGAAAAATTTAGCTTGTCCCTCATGCGATGGACAGTTTCTGGCCGCCTGTACAACAAACGAAAGGAGATAAAGAAATGAAATGCAAATTACAAATACTTGCCGTAGGGTTTATAAGCATCCTCTTGGTTGGTTGTGCGGGGGGGCTAAATTCCATGCAAAAATCCGAACTTCGAAGTTTCTCAGCAAAGGGTTTATTAGTTACGGAAAAAAACCAGGCACAGGTGCCGCTCTCGGCCTTCTACCCGGTGGTGGTTCTTTTTACACACGTGAGTACGGTTTGGGTATAGTAAATCTTCTTCTTTGGCCTTTATCAATTTGTTGGGATCCTGTGAATGGATATGAGGGATCACTATCAATAAATTATTATGCAACGAAGGCAATGCTTGCAAGAAAAACGGATAAAGAAATTAACGATCTCGAATACCAGATGCAGGGTAAAACAATCACGGTAGAAGAATTCCTTACCAAAAAGAGAGGAATTGAGAAAAAATATTCACCAGACCTTTAACAATATTGCTTCATACAACCAGCGGCTGCACCCGATTTCCGTACTATCCCGAAGGATCACCGGAAACCCCCCGCCCCCTGGGCTGCCGCCCGCGTCCAGGTCCCGGATCAAATTCCCTATCAGAGACGGGAACTCTTCGACGCCCAGGACGCCATCGACGTGCAACGGGACGAACTAATAGGTAAGATCGAAAGGCAAATGCAGCAACGCACGAGCGTGCTGCCCATATTCACCATTCGTTGGGAGTTAACATAACGTGAAATGCGACGCTATGACAATATCAGGGCTGGCCTTGGGAGTGTCCTTCTTGAGCCTCATCCTGACGTATTGGCGTTCCCATACTCAGAGCCAGATGAACTTCGAAACCATTCGAGGCAACATACAGTCACAGATGACGGCTTGTGGAGTGCTACTCCTTATGTATTGTGATCAGTTGTGCACTGTTGCTTCCGACAACAGCGATGCTATGGAACTTCTTGCGAAACTCACACAGCTTGGCACTGAGTGGGTTAAGCTGCGTGCCAAGATACAGAAGATGACCGCTCCGCCGATCTTCACTTCTACAAGCACTAAGATGCTTCAACGAATTCAGAGCGATTTTGCAGATACACAGATAATATGGGACGATCTGGACAGGAAAATGTCGTCGAAAGACTATATTGGTGCAATCAAAAACGTTAAGGGATTGCTTGAACGTGTTACAGGTAGGACAACATAGAAAGGTTTAAGCGCATAGCGAGGGGGAGCCGCCAGCGAGCGATTCACACGACTCCGGTGGCGATTCGGTAAGGCAAGGAAGAAGCATGGCGAAGAAGCAGACGAAATTGGAACTGACGTGGATTGGCAAGGACCAGCGGCCGAGGCTGGAGCCGCGGATTCTGATTGAAGACCCCGAGAAATCATATCATGCAGCACATCGGGTCAGCGAGGACGACATCTTCGACAACCGGCTGATCTTTGGCGACAATCTCCTAGCCCTCAAGGCGCTGGAGCACAGGAGTTCACCGGCAAGATCAAGTGCATCTACATCGACCCGCCGTACAACACCGGATCGGCGTTTGAGCACTACGAGGACGGCGTAAACCCCTCGCCCCCTGGGCTGCCGACCGCGCCCAGGTCCCGGATCAAATTCCCTATCAGATAATACAACGTGGTTGACTCGTCCCTTTGGGCCAATGCAACCACGGCACCCAGGCCACGCTCGGATCAAACCACGCGGCGGTTTTTCTCACTGCCTTCGGGCGGTGCGAACTTCCTCCTTAATCCTCTGGATGTGTCCTCGGCCAAGGGCCTTGACCTCGCAGTCCAGCTCGAAGTATCTGCGAATGGCATCGTCGGAGAGGATGCCGAAGCAATCGATGACGGCAATCGGTCCGCCGGCCCACTTGACGATCTGGTCGGGGTCCAGGTTCAGATACGGCGTGTGGCGGACGGCCAGGATCAATGCGTCGGCGCCCTTCAAGGCTGCGGGGAAGTCCTTCTGGACCCGCAGATTGACCAGGTCTTTCTGGTTGCGGAAGAACCGCGACCAGGAATGTCCCGGCGCGGGATACTCATCCTGCGCCTCCAGCTCGTACCAATGCTCTATATATGGATCGTGAACGGCGATGTCGACTCCCATCTCGGTAAGCTTTCGCACGACCATTTCCGATCCGCTGTATCGCGTATCTCCGACATCTTCGCGGTAGCTGGCGCCGGCCAGGAGTATCCTGCTGCCGGCGATGTACTTGCCCATGTTCCGCAGGGCGTCCCGGGCGAGTTCAGCCACGTGCAGCCCGCGGGTGTCGTTGATGTCGATGGCGGTGGTGCTCATCTTGAAGACGCTGTCGCCGTCCTCGAAGCCCAGGATGTGCTTGTAGGCCCAGTAGCCCAGCCCGCCGTCCTTGGGCAGGCAATATCCGCCGATCCCCGGGCCCGGGAAGATGATGTTATTGTGCGTCGGCCGCATTCGGATGGCCTTGATGACCTTCAGCAGGTCCACACCGTTGCGCTCCGAGAAGAGGCTCCATTCGTTCAGGAACGCGAGGATCGTGGCCCGGTAGGAGTTCTCGACGATCTTGGTCGTCTCGGACTCGATCGGGCGGTCCATCACTGTTAGCGGAAAATCCTTGGTGTTGAGCACCTGCGTGAGGAACTCCGTGACGCGCTGGCGGGCCTGCTTGTTGCAGCCGCTGCAAACGCGCCAAAAGTCGCGGATGGATTTCACGTACTCCCTGCCGGGCATGACGCGCTCGAAACTGTGGGCCAGCAGCGGTTCGGACTGCAAATTGCGCGACTTGAACGCCTTTTTGAGGATCGGGAAGGCCACGAACTCGGTCGTGCCCGGGGCGACCGTCGTCTCGATCAATACAAGGCAGTCGGGCGGGATCTTCTCGCCGATGATCTTTATCGTGGCTTCCAGGGCGGCCATTTCGGCTTCACCCGTCACCAAATTGCCCAGGTCGTGCTTGGTGTAGTCGCATTGGACGTCGACGACCACGCAGTCTGCCAGCTTGAGGCAATCGCTGTTGAAGGTGCCGGTCAGGGTCTGCTTGTCCTTTACGCAGCGGGCGATCAGCGGATCCACCTCGGGATCCTCCGCCTTTACGGGCGATTCACCGCGATTCAGCAGCGGGATCTTCCAGTAGCTGCGGGTGCTGGGCCTCTGACAGCCGATGACGAACTTGCTGGGTTTGCCGGTCTTCTTATCGACCGTGTCGGCCACGATCGCTGCCATGACCGCCCCGACGAAACCGACGCCCATGACCACGACGACCTCCTGTCCCTGGGCGCGGGCTGATTTGGCCAGGCCTTCCAGACGCGCCATCTCGGGGGCGTAATCTTTCTCTGCGGGTAGCTGAAACTTCTCGCCGGCTGGGCTGATAGAGATCTTGCTCATGTGTAGACCTTTCCTGTAGTAATCCAAACTTACCGATACAACAAAGCGTTGCCCGTGACTGACTCAACCTGGCTTGCGATTATACTTCATTAACCCTCTTCGTCAAAGGCACTTCCCCGCCGGCGATCTTTCACCAGGCCGACCGTCAGTCAGAGCCGATCAAGCGGGGGTAAAAACCCATCTGAGTGCGATGCGTTGCAATTCTTGAGGTGACGTGACGTTAAAAACGCCGTTTTTTATTATTCCGTGCCTGGCCGAACCATCCGCCCAAAAGGATTCATACGTAAATAAACGCGGATGAGCTATTGAAAATCACGACGCGTAAAACCACAAAACAATGGGGACAACCAACACTCACAAGGTTTAACTCAATTGCGCCCGGGACGACTCGAACGTCCAACCTGCGGTTTAGAAGACCGCTGCTCTGTCCGGTTGAGCTACGGGCGCAGAAGGTTTTCATTGAAATTAATCGGCCCTGTCCGACAGTTCAAGGCCATTCCACGTTACGGCTGAAGGTTTCAACGGGCAGGATTGATATTTTCATTGCCATTTGGTTCTGTGTTTTTCGGGAATCCGTTTTGAGTCTCTCGTCCACCCAAAAGGCTGGATGTGCAATTCGAAACCATTAAATGGCATATATCGGTTGAAAATGAAACTTTTTTTGCCAAAATAGACGCATATGATCCCGACAACGGACTGGACAAGGTGAATTCATGACATTTCGCGCAGTCCTGATTGGTTTATTGGTAGCCTTGTTCATTGCCGGTGTGGCATTCATTAACGATCAGATTATTCAGCTGGAAAACATCGTAGCCGGGCATCAGTTGCCCATAGTGGTCGTCGGGATGCTGATTATCGGGGTGGTTATCGCCAATCCGGGCCTGTATCTAATCAGGCGCTCGCTGGCCCTGAAGCCCACGGAGGTGGCTGTTGTTGTCATGTTGGCCTTGGTGGGTTGCAGCGTGGCAAGCAGGGGGCTTTTGGAAAACTTCCCGACTTCGATTTCACTCGCGGCATATTGGTACAACATCACGCCGGGCTGGCAGAAATACGAAATGCTGTCATATGCTCCCCCGATGCTCCTGCCGGGCGGCAACGAATATAATCCGCAGGTGCTTGGCGGCATGATAGCGGGCATGGGGCATGGCGGTCATATTACGGGTCTAAGTGAGATTCCCTGGGGTTTATGGGCCCCGGCCCTGGTGACCTGGCTGCCGATCATATGCCTTTTAACCGTCAGCGTGATATGCATAGCACTGATAGTACATCGCCAATGGTCAAGCCGGGAAAGGATGCGTTATCCGATCGCGGAGTTCGTCACGCTGATGATCGACCGTCCGGAAAACAGCCGTATCCCGGGGATTTTCAGGCTGAGGATATTCTGGTTGGGATTGGTTATTGTTCTTTTTATCCGGGTGCTCAACGGGATAAACCTATGGTTTCCCGAGCGATTGATCGACATCCCGCTGAGATTGGATTTTTCGGCGCCGTTTCTCGAAAAAACTGGCACTTTAGTAGCAAGTGTGCCGTGGATCGGACAGGTCTTTAAGCCGGATATTTTCCCCCTGGCGGTTGGTTTCAGCTTCTTTTTGGCTTCTGAGGTGTCTTTGAGTCTGGGATTGACGCAACTGCTCATAATACCCTTGACTGTGTTTCTTTTAACTCACGGAGTTGAAATATCTTCAGACTATATGATCGGGGGTGTTACGGGTTGGCAGAGGTTTGGCAGCTACCTGGCCTTTATATTCATCATGATCTACGTCGGAAGGCGATATTATTGGCTCACCATAAAATCCGCCCTGACGTTCACCCGCGATGAGGAGGTCGACTCTTATGCGCCCTGGGCCTTCCGCATATTGGTGCTGGCGCTGGTGGGACTGGTGGGAATTTTGATCTCGGTGGGGCTCGACTGGCCCTTCGCCGTTATGACGGTCGGGCTGATACTCTTGCTTTTTGTGGGAGTTGCCAGGATCAACGCAGAGACGGGCCTTTTTTTCATTCAGCCAAGGTGGCAGCCGCTGGGAGTGCTTTTGGCGCTGTTTGGTGCCAAGGCTATGGGACCTGAAGCAATGGTAACCGTAGGCCTGCTTTCGGTGGTGCTGAGTTTAGATCCAAGTCAATCGCTCATGCCGTATCTATCCAACGGGCTGAAGATTACAGAAAGTGTGGGCATAAAACCATCCAGGACGCCTTTTGCGATCTTTGGTGTATATATAGCGGCATTGGCTGTGGGTTTGGTGGTGGTCATATGGGCGAATTATCACTTTGGCACGCCTCGATCCGGAACGGCGGCATGGTCGTTCGATACGGTTCCAAAGTTTCCATGGATGTACCCAGCCAGAGAAGTTACCACCATGTCCCTGACGGGCCAGCTCCAGGCCAGCAAGTCGATGACCCCTCTGCAGAGGTTGGCTGCCATTTCTCCCAATCCTCGTTTTCTCTATTCAGCGGGGGCGGGGATGGCGGCGGTTTTACTTTTCGGCATCCTCAGGCTTAGATTCAGGTGGTGGCCTTTGCACCCGGTTATGTTCCTGGTCTGGGACACTCACGCGATGGGATATCTTTACTTTTCGTTCCTGTTGGGCTGGTTTGTCAAAACCGCCGTGACCAAATTGGGGGGATATAAAACCTATCAAAAAGTAAAGCCCTTGATGGTGGGCGTTATTGCCGGTGACATTTTGGGGGCGATTGTGCTGGCGATGGTCGGTGTGGTTTATTACGCAACTACGGGGTTGTTTCCGAAATACACCATCTTTTTACCCAAGTAAAGCCCTTCCGTGGGTGCGATTTTAACCCTGCACCTGCCCTGTTACATCGCAACACGACTCCGCGAAAGATTACAAAGCCAATTTTAGAGCGGTTTGCTATTGCGTTTACCTTATCGCCGCAAAGCGATATACTCAAATAGTGGTCGATAGTCGTCTCGTCGGAGCGATCATGGGACGTCTGCCTGATTCGAAAATGCTTGAATGTGCGGATGAATTCGCCTTGCGGTCGATCCTGCTGGCCAGGGCGCTGCCCAAAGACACCACCGGCCAGCACCTGGGTTTGCAGCTGCTTTTGAGCGGTACGAGCATCGGCGTGCACCTCCACCAGGCCGAGCGGGCAAAATCGGATGATGACATTCGGCAGAGGCTCGAACTGGCGATGGAGGAGGCCCGGCAGGCGACCTATTGGCTGGGTTTGATCCGACGGTCCGCCTTGTTGCCCCGATGGCGGATCGGGGACATGGAAGACCATGCCCATGCGCTGGTCAGCATGTGCAGTCAGCCTGTCGGCAAAAACCGCTCGATGTCCGGCAAATCGAAGGAATGAAATCCACCGCCGTCTGCCGATGTTGCGTTTGAAACCGCAGATGCCTCCAACTCCCAGAAAAGCCGGGCAAGTTTAGTCCCCATATCCCTCCGGGTGGCTGCGGTGCCATGCCCAGGCGTGAGCGACGATATTATGGAGCCCTGGAAACTTCGGGTTCCAGCCGAGCTCGGTGATGGCCTTGTGCGACGAGGCGACAAGCCTTGGCGGGTCGCCAGGCCTGCGGGGTGCGATTTTTGCGGGGATCGGCAGGCCGGTGACGTCACGGCATGCCTGGATGACCTGGCGGACCGAGAAGCCCTCTCCGTTGCCCAGGTTGAACACCGCAAGTTCACCGGGCCTGACAGCCCGCAGGGCCAGCACGTGCGCATCGGCAAGATCGCAGACGTGGATATAGTCGCGTATGCACGTGCCGTCGGGCGTGTCGTAATCGTTGCCGAAGACGCTCACACTTTCCCTTTTGCCCAGCGGGACCTGGAGCACCAGGGGGATGAGGTGAGTTTCGGGGTCGTGGTCTTCCCCGATGTCGCCGGCGGGGTCGGCCCCGGCTACGTTGAAATACCGCAGCGACACGAAACCAAGCCCGTAGGCCTCGGCGTAGGCCCGAAGCATGTACTCCATGCAGAGCTTGCTTGATCCGTAGGGATTGATAGGTTTCAAATTGTCGCTCTCGAGGATCGGCAGCCGTTCGGGCGTGCCGTAGACCGCAGCCGTCGACGAAAACACCATCGCACCGACCGACGCCTTCCTCATAGCCTCAAGCAGCGAAAGACCGATTATGGTGTTATTCTTGAAATACTTGTCGGGCTGCCGTACCGATTCGCCCGCCTCGATGAACGCCGCCAGGTGGATCACCGCCTGGATCTCGTTTTCCCGCATTGCCTGTATAAGCTGATCCTGGTCGGCCAGGTCCGCACGGATCAGTGGCACGGTGACCGAGCGGGCGTGTCCTTTTATGAGATTATCGTATACTACGCAACTATGTCCGCCGGCGTGCAAGGCCCTGACCACGTGCGATCCGATGTATCCCGCTCCGCCGCTTACAAGTATGTTCATGATTTCCCCAAAACAAGGTTTTCTTCAAACCGCCAAGCCGTCCTGCCGTTATGCCCTCAACCGGAAGACAGTCAGCCGGCAGGACGCAGGCCTTTTGTGAAGGCTTGGTGTGCGATTATACTTATGTTTTCACCGCGTGCAATCCGAGGCTTGTTTGCCAGTTGAGCGAGATCTTCGAAAAACTAGGCCGTAATGAGTTATTTTCCCGGGCGGTTGCGAAGCTCTCAGCCGGTCGGGTGGTGCATCTTTCGGGCCTGTGGGGTTCGGCTGGCGCTTTGACGTCGTCTTTGCTTGGGATGCTTACCGGCAGGTTGGTGGTGGTTATCGTGCCGGAAATTGACCAGGCAGACGATTTTGCCGACGACGTAGAGGCATTGACTGCCGCTGCCGTCCACCTTTTCCCAGCCTGGGAGGAGGGCTTGGCGGAGGCGGGGAATCTCAACAGCCAAGCTGAGGCTGAAAGGTTGAAGTTGCTGAACATGCTGGCTGGGGCCGGCGGCGGGGCGACCAGGCCGGCTGGGATCATCGTGGCGCCGGTGCTGGCGTTGCTTCAGCCCGTCCCCGACGCCCGAGCACTTGCCCACAGTCGGCTTTGCGTCGGCAGGGGCGAGAGTCTCGATCCCATGCGACTTTCCGATTGGCTGATTTCGGGCGGCTATGAGCACGTCGACCAGGTGGACCAGCAGGGACAATTCGCACGCCGGGGGGGCATCGTTGACGTGTTTTCTCCGGCAACGGATCAGCCGGTCCGGCTTGAATTTTTCGGCGACAGCGTCGAATCGATCCGCACGTTCGACCTGGACAGCCAGCGGAGCACCCTTCAGCTCGAATCGTACACGATTATCTCGGGCCTGCCCGCAGGTTCCGTCGGCGAATCGTTTGCCCGATATCTGCCGGCCGACGCCGTCGTGTGCATCTACGAGCCGGCTGAGACGTTCAAGCAGGCTGATGAGTTATTCAGCCGTCTTGCGTGCGACCTGCCTGCCGGCGATCCAGACAGGCCCGACGGGGCGATGAACCTTATCAGGCCCGATGAGTTTTTAAAATCGCTGGAAGGTTTTGCAAGGGTATCAATGGACGTGTTCCGCCCCGCCCAGGCCCAGGCCGGGGCCGAGGAAGAAATTATCGACATGTCCTTCCGCTCGCTTGAGAGGCTCTCGGTGAACACCGGCGAAGCGATGGGGGAACTGGACAGTCTCTCCCGGGCGGGGGAGGTTTGGGTATATTGCGAAAACCAGGCTGAGCAACAGCGGTTCCTTGAGCTTATCGAGGGCTCTTATCCGGGTTTGGCGGGGAGGATTCAAACCGCG
>Ga0315284_10015277_pt1 | contig 10922 bp, 10 predicted proteins | sample YL17G09_16_MG_FD_203696 | JGI IMG/M metagenome (GOLD analysis project Ga0315284, IMG submission 203696) | Sediment microbial communities from Yellowstone Lake, YNP, Wyoming, USA - YL17G09_16 | ecosystem: Environmental > Aquatic > Freshwater > Lake > Sediment | place: USA: Wyoming | collected...
ATCCAGCAGTGGTCATCCCGGTCCTGACCCAGCACTACGTGATGCTCCAGAGGAATCTCCTCTACACGGCAGTGACCCGGGGCAAGAAGCTGGTGGTGATGATCGGTACAAAAAAGGCATTAGCCATTGCCCTGAAGAACGACAAGATCAGGAAGCGGTACAGCCACTTGCGGGAGCGGCTGGAAGCGTAATGGTGTATTGCTATACGCCCCCACATGTTCTGGCGATCACGCAGGATCGCTCCTACCTAAGACCGAAGGCCGCGCTTCGCGGTATGTTCTGAATTTCGCAGAACACCGTATGAAAAAGCTCTACCGGCAAAGCCGGGCTTCGCTCTTATAAACCGAAGGCCCGCTCTGCGGGTAAGTCTTCCCTCTTCTTTAATGGGATATATACGGAAGTATAAAAGCAATGGATAGTAATGTAGCCACCCGGAGCTGAAAACTGATGGCGGAACGTGAGAGTAGGAAATGATGCCATGTTGCATGCTAAAGTGAAGTAAGAGGTGAATGTATGAGTAAAAAGAAATTTGATCTGATCGTCGTTGGGGCAGGACCTGCCGGGGCAATAGCGGCCAAGACGGCCGGAGAACTGGGGATAACCACAGCGCTCTTAGAGAGAAAAAGCGAGATAACCCGTATCAGCAGATCCTGTACCGAGGCCCTCGGGGTAAACGAGGATGCCTTCGGAGAATTCTTTTACTTTGACGACTCCGCCAGAAATCTCTGTTTCCCGAGGAATGGTTTTACCATCAACTACCAGGGTCCCTATGCCAACCTCTATGGATTTCATATCTATACGCCCGGTGGCAACCGGGTGATGATGGGGGACTGCGCTGTCCAGAAGAAACTGGGCAATGCCGGTCGGGTGGGAATCGTGATTGACAAGGGGGAACTCATCCGGGGGATTCTGGAGCAGGCAAGGAATAGCCAGGTGGAGATCTTCCCCAACAGCAATGTATGGGCAGTCAGGCTTATTGAAGATGGTGTTGTGGTATCAACCTCAGCAGGAGATGATTTTACCGGGAGTTACCTGATCGCTGCTGATGGCGTTAATTCGCGGATCGCGAAATATCTCGGGCTCAATAAAGGGAGAAAATTTCTGGGCACCTATTCAGTTGCATCCTGGGATATTGAAGGGGTTGAGCCTCCAGACCCTGACGCCATGGTTTCGGTTATGGGGTTGGACACGAGCATATCTCTCTGCCGGAGACCGGAAGATGGACTCTATCATGTCTCATCCGGCGGGTATGATCCTTCGCTGGATCATGAAGCGGGACTGAAGAACTTCATGACTGAGCCTGCTTTTGCCTCGTGGTTCAAAAATGCTCAGGGCGTGAAACGCATCACAGCCTGTGTGAGCAGTATCTATGAACCCCTCAAGACAATTTGTATCGATAAGAGAATTCTCATTGCCGGTGATGCCTTCTGGAGGCAGGAAACGAGCATCATCGGTGCCCTCATGCCGGGGAGAAAGGCGACAGCGAGTGTTGTCCTCGCAGTCAAGGACAGGAAAAGCGGAAAAAACTGGATTGATGAATATACGAACTGGTACCAGGAGTTTTACTACGGCCCTCTCGGTGAAGGGGGCAGATCTCTGGGAGACCTGAAAGCGATACTGTCCAGGGATGATTTCGACTACCTTGCGTCCCTGGTCAAAGAAACGCTCCCGCCCACCATGAAATTCTATTCTATCATCCGGAACATTGGCTCTGCCTTTGGCAGGATAGTACCTACGATAAGAAAGGAGAGACCGCACATACTGCAAAGGCTTTCCGAAGTGAGGGCGAAATCAGAAGATGAGATTCTGGAGCCGCGGAGAAAAGCTGGATTCCCTAACCGATGAACGTGGATGAAGGAGAGGGTCTTAGAAAGGGGGTATATATCAAGGGAGGGGTGTACACATGAGAATACCACGACAGGGAATTTGGATTCTGTGTGGAGTTACGGTATTGGTTATTCAATGTTTCTGGGGCAGTTATGCCGGTGAGGAAAAGGAGAAAGAGAAAGGGATAAAGGTTGGTGCAGGGGAGATGGAGATAGAGGCAACAGTTTTTAAGGCCCCTCCCATAAGGGCAGACCAACCTATGAAAAAAGATCATCGGAGCATCACACGGGGAATGGTCTGCGTAGAGTGTCATGAGGTAAACTTTGATGCCGTGACAACTGCAACCAAACAGTTTCTCATTAACTATCGACAGTTAACAAATGATGAGGTCTGGAAGAGGATAGAGGCATTTCTCCCAGGACGGGAACGTTTTGCCCTCACTACGGTCTACAATAACGAGCCAACGGCAACGACAGTTGATATGGTATTGGATAAAGATAAGAAGATACTTTACGCGGTCTGTGAAAAGGGGACTGAGAAACTCATGCACATCAAGAAAAATCCACGGGTCTGTGCTGTTCACTATGAAGGATGGACATTAGCCGCTGGCGGGAAGAAAGAGTGGAAGAGCGTTCAGATAAGAGGGAACGCTGAGGTAATTTCCTCCTCTGATCCACGATTTAGCGATACCATCGATACCTATCGTCTGGCCAGGGTGGGCAAGGTAAGGGCTCCTCTCCGTTTTGATGTGATCAAGTTGGTCCCTAAAACCATTATTTACTTTGACACCAATTTACCGGATGAAAAGGCAGGTGTCTACCAGATTTGGGAAAGGCGCGAGAATAACTAATTAGGAGAAGAAAGGAGGATTACATGGAACGAGTTGATGTTGGGAAGAAAAACTATGATCCAAAGGTATCACGCATTCCTGAGCTAATCGGAAAACATCCCGGAAAGATTGCGCCCGTGATGATCTATAAACCAAATCCCTTGCAGTTTGTGAAACCGGCAAGCGCTTCGCAAGTGAGCGGGATCATGCAGGTAGAGGTAAGAATCAGAGAAGGAAATGAAGAGTTGGAAAAGAATCTTAAGAAGATTGTACTGACCATTGATGGCAAACATTTTGAATTTGATAGGTCACCCTGCAGAGTAGATTTTGATACTACCTATGCCGGCAACCGCCTCATCACCCTGAAGGCACAGGCAATCGGGAAAAAGGACGATCAGGAAGATGCAGTGCTTGCCTCCTTCTATACCAATGTCATTGCAGCGAACGGTCCATTTGATAAATCAAAGCCCCTCCTTCTCTTTGGCGGGGTTTTAGAACCAAAACTGAATGATCCCCGGGGGGAATGGACTCCCGAGATGTACAAGGCCGCATACACGTTTTCCAAGAACATCATGAGTCATCTCATGCACTATGGCTTTGTTCCGAGTTTCTTGAAGGAGGTTGACCAGTTTGCAGTACTCATCGATCCCACACAACTTGATAAAGGGTTGGAGGAGTACAAGCCAGTTAAGCTTGTTGATACCCTGGGGAGGGAAACAGGCCCTGGTTGTGATGGGAAGCCCTACACGGACATGATTCCCACTGCCAATTGGATTGAAAAGACAAAGACCAGGCTTGGTACCATTCTCAGGGGTTATCATATACCTGAAATGGGATTGTCCAACGACCTGCCCGACATTTTCGAGGTTTTTGCGCAAGGGTTGTCAGTTATTACTATCAGTTTGCTCCTCTCGGAGGGATGAGAGGATGGGATCAGACCCAGATAATAGTAAGAGATATTATGGAAGATCTGAGGAAGAACGGTTTTACTATCCCCTGGGATATCCATTCTCTCCTCATTGGTGAGAAACCGACCTACCTCAAAGAGATGATTAAAAAGCACGTTGTTGAAGATGGCATTACCTGTGTTGTCCTCTGTGATTTGATACCGGACATCTCTGATTTTGAAGATACCAAGGCGATCTGGGAAGAGGCTCAGGAGGCCATTGACCTGATTGCCAAAGAAACCGGTAAGAAGCTGCCCCTCTCCATTGTTACCAGCACAGGTGGAAATTTAATCGGGGCTCATCCCGATTTTGCAGAGGCGGCACTGAGGATGACGAGGAACGAGCTTGAAGCGTGCCGCATCCCTGAGCATGCCAAGGTTCGGATTGATCCTGGGAGAACACGGCTATCCTCCCGGCAACGGAGAAGAAGATGTGATCGGGATTAACATGGCGAGGATACGGCAGAACATCCGGCAGGCATATGACAGGGTATTACCAACATTACGAAAGGGAATCACAGAGTACCGACTCGGGATGAATGAGTTTAACAATAACCCTGATTCCTGGCAGATGTCTTCTATGGAGTGGATGATAGATTACCTGCACCGGGGTTTTGATACCATCATCTTCCAACCCTACTATTTTACGCATGAGACCATTGATCTCTTTGAACACCTGCGCCACTGGGCCTTTGAGGTAGACGGCCTTGACTATGAACACGAATTCCACGGTGGTCATGAGCTTGCCTATAACTACCGGAGCGATTTTAATTTCAGGAGGACACGAATCATTCTTGCCGGATCAATCATGGGCAGGTATGAAAGAAATGGAAACCTCCCGCTTGTTCAGGAGGCATACAGGCTGTACCGGGGCAGTATCGTTGATATCTTGCTTAAGAAGTTAAACTCACTGTAGGAATGTCTTTTGAAGAGGGGGAGGCCGGCATTATACGAGAAATTTGTGAAGAGTCCAAAAGGAGTAGAGCAGAACGACTGAACACTCTGTACGCCCATCGCAGGAAAAATCTACCGCAGGAGCGGCCTGCCCTCCGCAAGGCTTCTGGAGGTGGGCCTCCGGCCTTACGGCCTGCGGTCTTATGTAGGGGCGCCCATTTATTGCGCCCAGGTAAGGGCGTACGGCCGTACGCCCTTACACCGGGCAGGAGGTCTGAAACGGTCGTGTGCCCTTCTGGGTAAGGTAATCAACTAAGACATACTTCCCCAGATTGTCCGAGTCCGTGAAGAAGACCCTTCCGCGGTTTATCCGGGCAAGCTGGTTGACGAATTCCGCCACATCCTTCTTTTTCCCCAGCATGAAGGTGTTAATGGTAATCCCCTTCATTGCGCAGTACTTGGCCATCTGCAGGGTCTTCTGCAGGGTAAGGGGATGGGAAGGGAACTGGAAAAAGAGGAGGTCGTTTTCTCTATGGGCCGTGGGTTCGCCATCGGAGATCAGCACGATCTGCTTGTTTCTTCCTTTCTGGCGGGAGAGGTATTTTTCAGCCAGCGAAAATCCTTCCTCCATGTTGGTATAGGGATTTTCATTGTCCCACTGCAGGGACGGCAGTTCCTCCAGGGATAGCGGCCGCGCCCAGGAGGAAAACCCGATGATCGTCAGATTATCACGGGGGTATTTCATCCGGATGAGGCTCTCCAGTGCCTGTGCTACCATCTTGGCTGAGACGAAATTATTGTCATGCCTCATGGATTTGCTCATGTCCAGGAGCAGCGCAGTAGATGAAGATGTGCTGTTTTCCGTCTGATACACCTCGAAGTCCTCAGGGGAAATCCTGACCGGTATCCCCCCTCCTTTCTTCCTCAGGGAGTTCATCAAGGTCTGGTTTATATCCAGAGAGAACTGGTCGCCGAACTGATAAGGCTTCGTATCGCCGTTCATGGTGATACCGCTTCCGGGAAAACGGGTGGTGTGCATTCCCCAGCCATCCCTTTTCAGGGCGGAGAAGATATTGTCAAGGATTTCCTTGCCCATCTTCTTGAGTCCCCTGGAGGTCAACTGGTAATGGCGCCCTTTGCTCTCAATGTACCCCCCCTGTTCCAGAAGGCTGGCTAAGCGGTTGATTGTACACCAGGAGTCAGCGGCTGAATCACCGAGAAGCGTGTGCAGCTTGGATACGTCGATAATCTCCGGATCAAATCCCCACGTGACCTTCTTCAGGTCCCTTTCCAGCTTGGCGATCAGATCAAATTGTTCAGCCAGCTCAGTGGCGTCATCAAGGGAGAGCTTCTTCTTCCCGGTAAACGGATATTTCTGTACCATCCGGCCAAAGGCAAAGAGCCCGAGCTTCCTCTTCAAAAATCCTCTCTTCACGCCATCCGGGTCAGGCGTGTCGTAATGAAAGCTCTTCAGTTCCTGGGTGAGCCTGTCTATGAGCTCCTGGACGCTGTTCCCGGACTGATCAGGGATAATCTCTGCAATCATTTCACGGAACTGCTCAATTGCCGTGTCCAGGGAAAAGGATGCCTGTAATGCCTGCCGGGCCTCCCTGAGTTTCTCGATCATATCCTCTATTCCCAGGAGCACCGGCGTTCCTTCGTCTGTGCGGATTCCTTCGCGCTTCAGGCTGGCAAGTGCAGAATCAACGTCCAGGTTTTCAAGCAGGGGATGAGCGAGGTGGTGGAAGATGCTGCTCGCATCGAGGAAAGGATGAGGGGGGAACGAACTTCCCCGGTAATAGCGGTAAACCTTCATCCTACTTGTGGTAGAAGGATCTCCCTCCTACCTCCTCTTTGTTCAGTTTCCGGTTCAGGTAGAGTCCTTCGAGAATAAATTCGAGGAGAGAGGCTGTCAGCGCCGGGCTGGAACCGGCCTGGTACTGGGAAAGGGCCTTGTTCAGCCCTCCGAATTCGGTGATCTTCTTGAGGTACTCACGGGAGGGGATAGCTTCCGAGACCTCAATGTTCTGTTCATCACCGAACTTCTTCAGGAAGGTGTCAAACTGATCCGGAGTGAAAAAACGGTTGAAGACCGCAATGACAGCCTTCTTCATGATTTCAATAATAATGGGGTCTTCGTCCTTTTCGTCAATGCCGATTGTCTCGATCTTCCCGATGGAAGAGGGTATGATGGAGTAGAGGTCAGTGATCCGGGGGATTACCTCCTTTTCTTCCAGCCGTATCGCTCTCTTCAGGGCATTGCTCAAGAGGTTCTCGTAGTTGTTGATGCTCATTCTCACGCTTACACCGGATCGCTGGTTTATCTCCGGATGGCTCCTCGCATACCGTGTCACTTCAGCGATGATTTCCTTCATGAACGGGGGGACGGTTGTCTCGTACCCGTTATCCTCGAAGCAGTTCCTTTCCTGTTCGATGACAGAGACCTCATCGCTCAATAAAATCGGGTAGTGGGTCCGGATCTGCGAGCCGTACCGGTCCTTGAGGGGCGTGATGATCCTCCCCCGGTTGGTGTAGTCTTCCGTATTGGCACTGGCAACAATATACACGTCCAAAGGGAGCTGGATCTTGAAGCCGCGGATCTGGATATCCCTTTCCTCCATGAGGTTGAAGAGGCCCACCTGGATTTTTTCGCTCAGGTCAGGAAGTTCATTGATGGAGAATATCCCCCGGTTGGTGCGGGGGATCAGCCCGTAGTGGATGGCAAATTCGTCGGAAAGGTATCTCCCTTCAGCTATCCTGATGGGGTCAATTTCGCCAATGAGGTCGGCGATCGTTACATCAGGGGTGGCCAGTTTCTCAGCGTAACGCTTCTCCCGGGGCAGCCAGGTAATTCCCGCCTTGTCCCCTTCTTTCCTCAGCACCTCCTTGCAGCGCTTGCAGATAGGGTTGAAGGGGTTGTCGTTGATTTCACACCCGGCAAGAGCGGGGATCTCTTCATCCAGAAGGTCGATCAGCCTGCGCATGATCCTGCTTTTCGCCTGGCCCCGTTCACCCAGGAATATCATGTCATGGCCGGAGAGGATGGCATTCTCGATGGCGGGGATTACCGTCTCGTCATAACCGATGATGTCGGGGAAGAGCCTCTCCTCTCTTTTGATCTTCTCGATCAGGTTTTTCCTCATCTCTTCCTTGATAGAGATAATACGATAGCCTGATTTCCTGAGCTCGCCTGTATTTCTTGGTTTTTTTGTCATTCGTTCACGTCCGCTCTGCTAAGGAGATTTTATTCATGTTCAATCCGGTATTCAAAGGTAGCGAGGATGTTCAAGCGGGAGAGTCTTAACTTTCCCGGGAGAGGGGGGAAGGGGGAGGAGACTGCAATTGCCCTCATGGCTTCGTCGTCCAGCTCGGTGTACCCGGATGAGCGGAGGAGCCTTACCTGTTTAATGATGCCTGTCCTCGAGATGGAGAACTGTAAGGCAAGAGAGCCGTCCAGACGTGCCTTCTGGGCTGACTCCGGGTAATCCCACACCGTATTGATTTTCTGTTTCACGGCGGTCAGATACGGGGTGTAGGGTGTATGTTCTGACTCGGGAGCATCAAGGGACACCGTAGCCTCGGTAAGCGCGCTCTGGGGTGGGAATGAAGATAGCGGCTGATCACTCTCGTTCTGACTCATCTCTGCTTTTTCGCCTGCGTTGTTACCTGTTTCTGACAACGTATCCATCAGGTTCACGAGTAAAATCTGCTCTCCTTTGTCCATGTCGATTTGATAGTAAGAGTACGTGAGGGCAATGAGTCCAGCATGGAGCAAGAGAGAAATCAAAATGAACTGACTGAGACTGACACCCTTCTTCCTCATAGTCATAGAGCGGGACAAAATGTATCTATTGAATTATAAACAATCGGTGCAAGGTGAGTCAAGGCATTTGAGCATGGTCTGTGAGCATGGTCAAGGGAATTGACTAAACCTCCAAAGTTTTATATACAATAAGTGGAAGTGGACAGCCGCCTGGTGGGGCTCCTGGACTTCAAATCCAGTGTGAGGCGCGAGTAACGTCTCGGGTGGGTTCGATTCCCATGCACTTCCGCCATTGTTTTTCAATGGGTTACAGTGTAGAGGGAATTTTCCCTCTCTGAGTACAAAATACTTAAAACCTGATTACAACTCACAAGAGAGTATTAAAGTTGTATTTTTTATGATATTTATGAAACAACAAAAAAAGATAGGGGGTGAGCAATCAGGTGTTTTAACATGTAACACGGAAGATATAATGCACAGACCTTAACCTAAGGGTGCAAAAGAAAGGAGTGTTGAGATGAAAAAATATTTCTTGTTAATCGGGTTGAGTATTTTATTTCTCTGTTTCTCGGCAGTAAAATTATTTGCGGCCGACCCTCTTTCTGAGGAAGAGCTTTTCATCAGCAGATGTACCAAGTGCCATGATGCTGAAAAGTCAAAAAAGCTTCACGTGAGTAAACAGGTTTTCCTGGACACCATCAAAAAGATGCAGTCAAAAGAGGGGGCAAATATTTCAAATAAAGAGGCTGATGCGATCGCCCAGCTTCTGTCAGATCCAAACCGCGAAGTTTTTGAGACTAAGTGTTCTAAGTGCCACAGTTTAGAACGTGTCGACCAAAAACATCTTACGGGAGAAACAGCAGAAAAGGTCCTCAACACCATGTGTACTAAAAAAGGTTGTGATATATCGGATGCGGAAAGGAAGCAAATTGAGAAATTCCTGAAGTATTATGCTCGATAATACTCCAGAGGAGAGCCAACAGAAAAAAGCAGGAGCCATTTCTGACTCCTGCTTTTTTTCTCATGCCGTGTTACGTTTCTCTTTATAGCAAGACGCCTTGGGTGGGTTCGATTCCCATGCACTTCCGCCATCTATTGTGATCGCTAACATAACGTTCCTCCGCTAAAACTACTATGTCAAAGAAGATATTCGTGTTTGAAAGTCAGAAAAAGCCCCTTCTTTCCAGGCCTGCTTTTTTTGCACGGTTAGCTCGCAACATCGTTATCGGATTATTCTTTATCTGCATATCCCTGGGTATTGGTATGGTTGGCTATCACTACTTCGAACACTTCTCGTGGATAGATTCATTCGCAAATGCCGCAATGATTTTATCCGGCATGGGACCATTGACGGCGCTGCAAACCAAAGGCGGGAAATTATTTGCTGGTTTTTATGCCCTGTTCAGTGGTCTGGCTCTCATCGTCGTTGTGGGGATCATTTTTGCTCCAATCGTGCATCGCTTCCTCCACAAATTTCATTTGGAGGATGAGGAAAGTAAAACGGAAGATTCCTAAGCGATAAAAAACAGTCTAAAATTATTCTCAACGTTACACGCAAACTGAAGGAGGAAAACATAATGAATTATATCGATCCTGATATACCGATGGAACGGCAGATTGCCTTTCTCCGTCAAAGCCTCGTTCACTTTCAGTTGAATGTCTTCGAGTTCTTAAAAGAGCGGTTTGGCAGCGAAGGGGTTGAGATTTTTAAAGGTATCATAAAAGAAGGCACACGACAGGGGATCAGCAGGCTCAAGGGGAAAAGTTTTGATGAAATCAAAAAGCTGGCTCTCATGCCAGACAGGATTTTGGGTCTGCGGATAAAGCAGGACTACTCAGAACCCGACGAACTGCACTACTCGATCACCGAGTGCCCTTATCTTGAAGAGAGCAGGCGGAGAGGGCTGGACATGGAGTTCTGTAATGTGATTGAGGACGTTCAGATTGAAGAGGTCAGCAAGGGCCTGGTGGAGCTTACAGAGTCCACCCGCATGTGCCGGGGCGACAGTCAATGCACCATGTGGATGAGAAACCCGATTGGACGATAAAAATACCCTGGTCTGAAAAACAGGATGAAACAAGTGTTGAATGTGGTACAATGATCGGGGCAAGGTAAAGAGGGGAGGATACTGCCGTGAATACAGAGAGTCTCAAAAGGCATGGTGAAGCATCAAAATCCGGATTTGCTTCACTCGAAAAGGTAATTGAACATTGCTGCTCTTCCTGCGGGCTTTGCGTCAGCCTCTGCCCAAAAGAAGCAATCGAAATGAAGGAAACCATTCCAACCCTCATCGGGGAGTGTAACAGCTGTGGGTTCTGCTACCAGGGATGCCCCCGGAGCTTTTTCCCGTTGAGTAAAGTCAAGGAGCGATACTTTGGCGCAGAACAAACTGAATTGGAAAAGAGAGTAGGATGTTTCGTAGACAGGTTTACTGCGCGCTCGCTGGTTGACGAGATTTTTGAAAAAGGTGCTAACGGAGGAACAGCTACCGGTCTTACTTACTACCTCCTTGAGAACAAGATTGTCGATGCTGTTCTCCACCTGGGGTCAATCCATGAAGACAACTATATCTGCTGTCATGGTAAAGCGATTATCTCTACCCGTCCTGAAGATACCTTGAAGGGGTGCAAGTCAAAATACCAGCTAAGCCCAGTTCTCCATG
>Ga0315284_10015279_pt1 | contig 10921 bp, 9 predicted proteins | sample YL17G09_16_MG_FD_203696 | JGI IMG/M metagenome (GOLD analysis project Ga0315284, IMG submission 203696) | Sediment microbial communities from Yellowstone Lake, YNP, Wyoming, USA - YL17G09_16 | ecosystem: Environmental > Aquatic > Freshwater > Lake > Sediment | place: USA: Wyoming | collected...
GGTGTTCTTTTACAGCTGCTCGGCGCGGTGTCTCGGCGTCTCTCGACTGGCTTCGTTTCTAAACCTCAAACGTCTTTTTCAGGAAGCTCCGCAGCGCTCGGCGGCCCTTGACGGCTGCCACCGTCCCCGAGTCCGGCTCGACGCCGGACGACTTCATCTTCTTGAGGATCTCGAACCCTCGCTCGACGTCCCGCGAGCGGGAGGCGCAGGCCAGGAGGACGTTGAAGGCCCCAACGGCGGGTTCCAGGCCGGCTGCGGCGCAGCGGTCGAGGGCGACGGCGGCGTCTCGCCAGCGCTTCGGCGAAGAAGAAGGAGAAGAAGAGGTCGAGTTCGAAGTCGATGGCATTTCTGCCCCTCCTCCGTCGTCGCCGCCGCTTCCACCGCCGCCGCCGCCGCCGCCTCCCTCCAGCGCTGCCCTCAGCAGAGCGTCCATCGCCCCCTCCCCGGGCGGGCCCACCCCCTCCGGGGCCCCGGGGCCGAACAGCGCGTCGAAGGCCGCCAGGGCCAGGTCGAACCGCGAGGAGCGGCCGCAGGCGTCGATCAGGGCCGTCGCGAGCCTCGAGTCCGGCATCACCTGCCGCGCCTGGACGGCGTCGGCGACCTCCCGCAGCGCGAGCTCTGCTTTGCCGGAGCGGCCCAGGGAGGCCACCTTGCGGGTGAGGTCGATCAGGGCGGTTTTGCTGTTGTCGTTGGAGGAGGGGGCGGTCGAGGTCGCGGCGGCGGCGGTGGCGGCAGCGGCGATCGGCGCAATCAGCGTCGGCGTACCCTGTCGCGGCGCTTGCCGCGGGGCGATCGCACTGATTCGGATTCGAAAAGCTGGAGAGGACATTCGCGGTGGCACCGCCGCAGCCGCATGAGGAGAGAGGGTTGGTACCATCGTGGTTGACGAATTCGAGGATTTCAATCCTTTTGTTTCGCTTTTTCGGAAAAAAAAAGAAAAAAAATGTGCTGTTGCAGCGACGGTCGAGGGCAGCATAACTTTTTTTCCTCTTTCCCTTTCACCTCCGGGCATCTCTCTCCCTCCTCTCTCTCGCTTTTTTTCTTCGGCGCCTGAGTCCGCTTCCGGGTTTTTCCTCTCTCTCAGCCCGAAGCTTTGGGCGAGAAAAGACCGGTTCTTCTTGACAAAACCCAAAGAAAGAAGAAGAAGAAGAAGAACGATTGGGTCGTCGCCGTTCCCTTCAATCGCTTTCTCGACCTCCTCGACCCCGGCGCCCCCTCCGGGGGGGGAAAACTCATGAGCCCGCCCAACCAGCCGCGCCGCCCCGCCGCGGCCAACAACCAGGTCGTGCGAGCCCACCTAGCCCGAAAGACCCTCCCGGACTTCCTGTCGGAGCTGGAGAAGGAGGGAAGAAGAGAGCTGGTCACGCTGTCGCCAGGAGACTCGCTCTCGGAGGCCTCGGCGGCGCTCGCGGCCGCGGGAGTGCTCAGCGCGCCCGTGATCGACCCGGGCCGACGAGGGGAAGGAGGAGGAGGAGGAGGCGGTCCTGGAGGAGCGGGAGGGACCTTCCGCGGCTTCTTCGACGTGGCCGACTCCCTCCGCGCCGTCGTGGAGCTGGCGAGGGAGCGGTGCCCGGAGCTGCTGCTGCCGCCGCCGCCCCCGCCGGAACCCTCCCCTGCCGCTGCCGCTGCCGGCGCTCCTGCCTCCGCCGCCGCCTCCTCCTCCCTCCCCCTCTCCCAGCTTCTGCTCGCCGCCGCCAACGACGACGGGCGCCGGGTCGGAGACTGCGCGCACGCGGCGGGAGAGGCCTGGTTCAGGGCGGACGACGGCGGAGAAACCTCAATGCTCGACGTCGTCGTCTCGGGCTTTCGAGCGACGGCCAGAGGCGCCAGAGGGGGCTCCTCGTCGGCGGCCTTCCTGGCCGCCGCGGCGGACCCGCTCTCGAGGCCGGCGCACAGGGTGGCCGTGTTCGGGATCGAGAGGCAGGACGACGGAGGAGGAGAGAGCGGAGAGGGAGCAACCCCGCCGGCGGCGGCGACCACGGCCGACGGGCCGACCCTCTCGTGGCGGGTCCGGGGCGTCGTCTCGCAGTCCGACGTCGTCCGCTACATCTCGGAGCGGTCGACGCGGGAGTTCGAGCCCGCGCTGCGGCAGAGCGTCGCCGAGCTGGGGTTCGCGCCGGGGGTCGCCGCCGCCGCCGCCGCCGCCAGGCCCCCGCTCCCGGCGGGCGCGGGGGCCTCCTCGTCGCCTCTCGTCGTGCTCCCGGCCGGGACGCCGGCCGTCGCCGCCTTCGCTGCGATGGCCTCCCGGAGGGCCAGCGCCGTCGCCCTGGTCGACGAGGAGGACGGCGGCGGCGGCGGCGGAGAAGAGCGAGGAAGCCGCGGAGGAGCCCTCCTTGCGTGTCTGACGAACTCCGACCTCCGCGGCTTCCGCGGCGGAGGCGAGCACTTTGCGGCGCTGCTGCGGCCCGCGGCGGAGATCGCCGCGGCGGTCGCGGCGGAGGCGGAGAGGAGGAGCTCCTCCTTCTCTCCTCCTTCCTCCTCCTCCTCGTCGTCGTCGTCGGGAGGAGGGGGGATCTGGGCGCCGGGCGGGCCCCTGTCGACGGCGGCGGCAGGCTCCTCTCAACCTCGACCTCCCCCCCCCAGCGGCGGCGGGACCTGGAGGGAGCTGCTGTCCGCGGCGCGGGCGAGGCTCGTCTCGGTCACCCCGGGGGCCTCCCTGGGCGAGGCTCTGCGGAAGGCGGCCGGGGCTCGCGTCCATCGCGTGTGGGTCGTCGAGGAGGGCCCGTCGGGGAGGCCCGTCGGGGTGGTCGGGCTGGGCGACATGCTTCGGGTCTTGGTCCAGGAGGAGGACGAGTAGTTTTTTTTTTTCCGGGTGAAAAGAAAAAGAGGACTAGAAAATCGAAAATCAAATTTAATTTGCTCTTTTTCCTCTCCCTTTCTTACAAATCAGCAAAAACGCTTTTCTTTCTCTCATCTTCTCCTCCTTCCTTCTCTCTGCTTTCCTTCGAGAGAGCAGAAAGGCTCGACTCGATTTCACAGCCGAACTGCAGGGAGGCTTCTGCTGCGGGCTGTTCTCGAGTAGTTCTTTCTACAGCAACTCTCTTGCATCGATTTTAAGTCGTCGAAAAAACATTTTTCAAAATGCGCCGCCGCGACGAGGAAGAGAGCGACGACAGCGTGCTCGTCAGCAGCGACGAGGAACTGAGCGGTGACGACCGCTCTGGAGACGACGAAGACGGCTATGGCTCGCTGGAAGACGAGGTGAGAGAGTGGAGAGAGAGCGAAGAGAGAGGGAGACATGAGAGCATCAATTCGACGGCTAGCCGCCGCCGCCGCATGTCGCCCGTCGCTTGTTTCCTTGTCTCTTTTTTCGCTCGCGCGCCTCTCACGTTGCCGTTTCACGTTCTATCTGCGCTTCTCGCTCACGGCACTATCTATCTATGCATGCACGCTCGAAAACAAATCACAGCTCGAGGCCCTTGCCGCTGCCCGCGCCGAGAGGGGCATCGCCGACGACGACGATGAAGAAGACGAAGACGAGGGCGACGGCCAGAACCCCCCGACCTCCCGCCTCGCCTCCGCCCGCGACCGGCCCCCGACCTACGACGCCGACGCCCTCCGCGACGCCCTCGAGGACGTCCGCTGGCAGCCCGAGGCCGACTGGGCCGAGGGCCGGGCCGTCACCTCGGCGAGGACGGAGGACCCTTGCCCCGGCGCGGCCGTCGACGACGACCTCGCCCGTGAGCTCGCCTTCTACCGCCAGGCGCTCGCCGCGGCGCGCGCTGTCGCGGCCTCTGCCGACGCCGCCGGCGTGGCCTGGTCAAGGCCGCACGACTTCTACGCCGAAATGGTGAAATCGGACGGCCACATGCAGCGCGTGAGGGCGCAGATGGAGCACGAGCGCTCCTCGATCGAGGCCGCCGGCGCCGCGCGGCAGGCGCGCGAGGCGAAGCGGTTCTCGAAGGAGGTCTCCGCGGAGCGCAAGAGGGAGAAGTCCGCGAGCAAGAAGCAGGCCAGCGAGGGCGTCGCCAAGTTGCGCGCGGACAGGCAGCGCGGCGGGTTTTCGGGGGAGCTGGACGCCGACGCGGCGCTCGAGGCGCTCGAGAAGCGAGGAGGGTTCAACGGCGGCGGCAGTGGGGGAAGAGGGGAGAGGAACGACGGCGCGGGGAGGGGGGGAGGCTTTGGCCGCGGGCGCGGGGGCGGAGGCGACGCCCGCGGAGGAGGAAGAGGCGGCGGCCGCGGCGGCGGCCGCGGCGGCGGCCGCGGCGGCCAGCAGGCCCTCGGGCAGCGCATCTCGCGCGACGGCGGGAAAGAACAGGGCGGCAAGCGCGCCTTCAAGGACGCGAAATACGGCCGCGGAGGGCGCAGCAACAGCCGCGGCTCGAGGCAGAACGACGCGGCCTCGGCCGCGGACACGAGGGACTTTAGGCCCGGGAAGTTCACAGAGCACTTTTCCGCGAGGGGCGGAGGCGTCAACAAAGGGGGCCGTGGGGGCAGGTCTGGCGGGCGGGGCGGAGGTTCTTCGAGGCCGGGAAAGAACAAGCGCGCCTCGACGCGGGGAGGGCGTTGAGGAGTTTTTCGGTTCTCTTTTCTTCTTTCTCCTTTTTTGTTCTGCTGTTCTCGTATTTTCATTCGCGGCTTTCTCGCGCGCTGTTTTTTGTTTCTATGTTAGAGATGCTTTTACAAAAAAAATGCAAGAAGAGAGAAAGGGAGATTGGTTTTCAAAAATTGAAAGCAAAAGTCACGTTATTCTCCTTTCTCGTCTTCCTCTCCTCCTTCTCCTTCCTCGTCATCTTCTTCTTCGACCGCCGCGGCCCTCTCGTAATACCTCGCGGCCAGCTTCCCTTTGCCATCGTGCTCCGCCGCTTCCGCGGCCTCTTCCAGGAGCTGCGCCGGGGTGCGCTCGTCGCCAAAAGAGGGAGGAAAAGACGTGTCTCCTCCTCCCGCTGCTGCTGCTGCTGCTGCTGCTTTTGCTTTTGCTTTCGCTTCTTTTCTCAGCTCGAGCCTCGCTTCCGCCAGGGCGGCCAGCAGCTCCGCCCTGCTCCTGCCCCCGCCGTCCAGCGCCTGGAACTCCTCCTCGGCGGCCTCGAGCCCCTCGGAGATGGCCGCGGCGAGATAGCGCCTTGCATCTGAAGTCGCGACCTCGAGAAACCGCCCCTCGGTCGCGCGGTCGCCCCTCGAGGCCGCAGCGGCGGCGGCGACGGCCGCGGCGGCGCGGCAGCCGACGCGGGCCGCTGCCGCCGCAGCCGCCGCAGCGACGTCGTCGTTCAGGAGGGCGAGCTGCTGGGATTTCTCTTTTTCTTCGTCCCCGTCGTCGTCGTCGTCGTCGTCGTCGTCCTCGTCCTCGTCCTCGTCGTCGTCCTGGTCGTCGGCGTCACCGCCTTTCTTCCCCTTCCTCCTCCTCCTCTCCTGCCGCTCTCGCTCCCTCTTCTCCTCGTCTGCAGCGGCCTTCACCAGCCCTGCGACAAGCGCCGAAGTCGGGGGCACCCCGGCGGCCCCCCTCGCGATTGCGCCGAGGGCCTGGGGAAAGCCCTGAGCGGCGCTCAGCCTCAGGTGGAAGTTCCCGGCCCTCGCGGCCGCGGCGGCCGCCGCCGCCCGCGCCTCCCTCCCGCCGCCGTCCCCGGCGAAGAGCAGCTCGGCCAGCGCGAGGGTCTCGCCGTGGAGCCTCGCCGCGGCGTAGTGCAGGGGGCCGTGCGGGTGCGGGAGGCCCGAGGGGGCGGCCCCGAAGAGCGCGGAGAGCAGGGTGGGGCGGTCGGGGGGCGCCGAGGAGTAGAGGCCGGAGGGGCCGAGGCCCCCTCTCCTCCCTGTCCTCTTGCCTCCGTCGCCGCCGTCGTCGCCGTCGCTGCTCCTGCTGCTGCTGCTTCCACTGCTTCCGCTGCCGGAGCTGGAGCTGCTGCTGCTGTTCCCTCTCCTTCCGCCGCCCCCTTTCGGCACCAGCGTCCTCGCCCTGGACAGGGCCCTCGCCCTCGCCGCCGAGGCAGCCAGGGCTGCCGCATTGGGAGCGGCGGCAGCAGCGGCGGCGGCGGCCGCGGGAGGAGGAGGCGGGGCAGCAGCTGCCGCCGCCGCTGCGGGAGCCTTCCCTCTTCCTTGCCCTCCCCCCTGGACGACGCTCGTCCCGAGGCGCGGAAGAGGAGCAGCGGCGGCAGCAGCAGCGGCCGCGTCGGCGTCCTCGTGGCACCGAGCGAATTCCTGCAGGCCCAGCCTCGAGCACAGGCCGCTGCACTCGTGCGAGAGGAAGAACGCGGCCATGCCCCGAGCGCCCAAGTTGCCGTCGCCATAACCTTTCGTGATTTTTGTGTGTGTGTGTGTGTGTGTTTTTAGGGGGGGAACAGAACGCGCGCAACCGTGCGAAACTTCTCTCCCTTCCTCTCCCCTCCCCCCCCCCGTATCTCTCCCTACGGACCTCTCCCGTCGGCTGTGTGGATCTGCGGGTCGGTGAGCACGTCCCCGACGCCCTGGATGTCCACCACCATCGCCTCCCCTCCGGTGGCCTCGAACGTGAAGTGGGAGAAGCAGCGCGGGGTCAGCCTCTTGGACTCGTCGACGTAGCCCAGGTTCGACGAGTGCTTGACGTATTCCCCGGGCACGAGCGGCTCGACGAGGCAAGTCCCCGTCTCGGAGATCGATCCCAGCCCCGGTGGCAGCGCGGGTCTCTGGATCTGGAGGACGGCGGCGGAGAGCATGTCTATCTGTTTGGGGGGAGGAGGGACGGAGCGGTTGTAGGCCTCGCAGAGCCTTTTGGCGTCCATCTGGAGCTTGACGTCGTCTTTGTTATTTATTAGGAGGGTGGTAGAAGAGAAAGAAAGAGAAAGAAAGAACGGGTGAGAAGAAGAAGAAGAAGAAGAAGAATCAGGAGAAGAATCAGGAGAAGAAGAAGAGGAGGAAGAGGAGGAAGAAGAAGAAGAAGAAGGAGAAGAAGAGGTCGAAAAAATTGAAGGGGAAAAAAAACGTCTCTTCTCGTACCGAAATACGCGCTGTCAGGGACCCCGGGCTTCTTGAAGACCTTGGCCACAAAGTTCGGGGCCGATTTCCAGTCCAGCGGCTTTATCCCGGAGCCCCTCGCCCGAATCGCCGCCGAGAGCTTCTTCAGCCGCAGGCAGCTCCTCATCGCGCCGGCCGCGAACGGCGCCGCCTCGACCTTCACCAGCACGGTGTCGACCGTCCACCGCGCCGCCCCCGCGTCGTACCGGTGCCGCAGCGCGAGCCTCGCCGGGCACAGGAGCGGGATGCGCCTGTCCGCCCAGGGATCGGAGGGGTAGCCGCCGCAGCGCGACGCGGCGAGGGCTGCGGCGAGGGCGCGCTGCCAGTTTGCCCTCGCGGCGGCGCGCGAGTGGTGCGTTGGCGGAGCGGCGGCGGTTTCTGCTGCCGCTGCCGCTGCCGCTGCTGCCGCTGCGGTTCTCGGCAGCAGCGCCTCTGCCGCCGCCGACAGAGGGCTCGTGCTGCCCCCGTGGCCGCTGCTGCCGCCGCCGCCGCCGCCTCCGGCGCCGACCACACGGAGGATGCTGAGCGAAGGGCACCTTCCTCCCGCCCCTCCTCCTCCGTCGGACGAAGCGACGCCGCCGCTGCCGACGCCGCTGCCGCGGCCGTGGCCTCGGCGGCCTCGGTACCCTCCAGGGCCGCCTTGGTACCCTCCAGGAGCGCGCATCAAGAGGGCCCTGCCGTCGCTCCCGTCCGAGGAGTCTATCAGATGCCGCTGCCTCAGAGCGTGCGAGGTGGCACGCGGCTCCTCCTCGAGGCGGTGGTGAGCGTGGCGATGGCGCCGGTGCCGGTCGCCTCGGGCCGGCCAGGGGCCTCCGCCGCCGCTCGAGGGGGGGCTGCCCGGGCGCAGAGACTCCAGCGCCTGCTGCAGCAGGTCGGCCGCCGCGTCGGCGCCGCCCAGCAGGGAGCACGCCTCGGCGACGACGGCGGCGAGGCGGGCCGAGGAGGCCGAGGAGGAGGGGGGAGAAGACGAGGCGGCGGCAAGGGCGAGGGCGGGAGCGGGGGCGACGGACGAGTCGTCGCCCCCAGTGTCCTTCCCGTCGCTCGATGCTGCTGCGCCTCGAGCCCCGTCGCCGTCTGCTGGAATTGTGCCGTCTCCTTCAGCTGGAGGGTCCCTGAGAGAACCCTCCATCTCGTCGTCTCTCTGAAGGCAAGGGACAAAAAGGGCTCGGAGAGGCGCCTCCTCTCTGTGAGGGGGCTCTCTCGAAAGAGAGAGGGAGAGTCAATTGCCGACGACGAAGTTCTGCTCCCAGAGACCAAGAGAGAGACGGAAAAAAAACCTCGATCATGGAACTCACTCTTTTTCCTTTTCGAGAGAGTGCTCGACTCTCCGTCTCCTCGGCGCCTCTCTCTCCATCGCAACCATGGCCCGGCGCTACGACTCCCGCACAACCATCTTCAGCCCCGAGGGCAGGCTCTACCAGGTCGAGTACGCGATGGAGGCGATCAGCAACGCGGGCGCGGCGCTCGGCGTGCTCGCAAGTGACGGCGTCGTGCTCGCCGCGGAAAAGCGGATCACGTCCAAGGTGAGGAGGGTTTGAGATCTGGTTCTATTTTCCTCTTCTCCTGTCGAGAGAGGGTGAGGGAGGTCGAGAGAGGGTGAGGGAGGTCGAGAGAGGGCGACCGAGCAAGGAAGAGAAATGACAGGAGAGAAACGGAAGAGGGCGAAGGAAAAAGAAAAACGAATGGGAGACCCATCGATCGAAAACCATCGATCCGTTTCGCTCACTCGTTTCAAACTCTCTCTCTCTCTCTTCCCATGCAACAGCTGCTCGACACCAACGCGATCGGCGTCAGGCGGGAGAAGATGTACCAGCTCGATGGGCACATCGGCTGCGCCGTTGCCGGGATCACAGGTGAGAGAGGGAGGGATAGAGAAAGACGAAAGAGACGAGAAAGGGAGAGTCGAATCGATGGCATCAAAAACGCCGATCGCGCCTTCTCCTCTTCTCACCTCTTTGCGGCCTCGAAAACAAAACAAAAAACACCAGCCGACGCCAACATCCTCATCAACTCGGCCCGCCTCGCCGCCCAGCGCCACGCCTTTGCCTTCGGCGAGCCCGTCCCCGTCGAACAGCTCGTCCGCGCCCTCTGCGATGCCAAGCAGGGCTACACGCAGTTTGGCGGCCTGCGCCCCTACGGCGTGAGCCTGCTGTACGGCGGCTGGGACCGCGAGCGCGGGTTCCAACTGTACCAGTCGGACCCCTCGGGCAACTACAGCGGGTGGAAGGCGACGGCGGTCGGGGCCGGCGCGGCCGCGGCGCAGGCGATCCTGAGGGCTGACTACGCGAAGAAGAAGAAGGGCGGAGAGGAGGAGAAGAAGGCGACGGAGGGCGCGGGCAGCGACGAGGGAGCAGCGACCAAGGACGAGGGCGAGGACGAGAGGCCGACCCTCGAGCAGGCGCTCGCGCTCGCGGTCAAGGTCCTGTCGAAGACGATGGACTCTGCCGCGCTCACGGCCGACAAGGTCGAGCTGTCGACGGTCACGCGGGACGCCGAGACGGGCTACGTGCGGTACAGGATCTTCGACGCGGCGGACCTTGCTCCGCTGCTGGAGGCGGCCAACGCCGAGGCGGCCAAGGCCAAGGAGGCCGAGGACAAGTAGTGGATTTTTTCTTTTCTTTCTTTTCTTTGTCAATTATTTCTTTGCCTCGCTGCATCAATTATCTCTCTTTTGCTCTCTTTTTTTTGCTCTCTCATTTTCTCTCTCTTCTTCTCTCTCTTTTTCTCTCCCTTTTTCTCTCTCTTTCTCTCTCTCTCTTTCTCTCTCCCTCTTTTTCTTTCTCTATTACAGCGAGATGAAGAAGAAGGAGAAGAAGAAGAAAAACACCGATCTACTTGTAGTACGCGTCGAAGGTGCGCTCGGTGAAGTCGCCGAAGGTGTCGCCGGGCCTGTGGAGTCGCGCTTTCGAGAGGGGAGAAAAACGTGAGCTGGAGGAAGAAAGGAGGAAGAAAAGGGGGTCGGGGGAGTCGAAGACGAAAAACTCGTTCACCTCCAGCGGGCGACGCCGACGGACTCTGGCGAGTGGAGGAGACGGCCTCTTTCTTTTCCTCCGCACGAGGGCTCCAGGGGGGCATCCCAGCGGGGCTGCATGAACAGCGCAAACGTCGCCCGAGAGGTGCCCTCTTCGCCTTCTCCGCTCGAGGTCTTGGATTTCTTCGCGACGCCCCGGACGCAGTGCGGCGTCGCGACGATGCTTCCGCCCGAGAAGACCTGCGCGGCCTCTCCCGCCTGGACCGCGACGCACCCCTCCGGGATCGAGACGCGGACCGCCGGGGCCCGCTGTCCGTAGTCGTCGTCGTCGCCGCCGTCAGCGGAAGCTTCTTGTTCGACCTCGCCGCCGCCGCCGCCGCCGCCGCCGCAAGTCGAGCTGCTGCGCCGCCGGTGCCTCCACCCGCGGCGGGGACGGACGTAGAGCCCGGCCCCGCTGCCCGGGCCCGGGTCCTCCACCTCGTTTCCCCTCGGGTCCAGGAACATCGCGCGAACGAGGGCGGTCAGGGCCCCGGAGTCGACGTGCCAGCCGCACCAGCCGTCCTCCTCCTCGCGCTCCTCCTCGTTCCGGTGGTCCTCTTCTCGTCGCTCCCCGCTCGTGGATGGAGCCGCGGTGGCATCCTCGGCAGCAGCTCCTCCTCCTCTTTCCTTCGCGTCGTCTCCTCCGCCGCAGGCGCTCGTGCTCCTCTGCCCCGGGGGGTAATAGTAGAGCAGCCTACCTTTGGCCGCGTCCCCGGACTCGATGAGGGAGCGGAGAGTTGGTGCTGCTTTAGTTTTCGTCGTCGCTTCTTCGTTCGCGCTGCCGTCGCCGTCGTTTCCTCCTCCTCCTCCTCCTCGCGTTTCCATTCCCGCTGCTTCCGCTGCTTCCCTCCTCTGCTTCGCGGCGAGCATCGCGTCGCAGGCGCCCGCCACGGCGACCGCCACGTCCGCCAGGATCCGCCCCGCCTCTCGGAAGGCCGGCCTCAGGTCGGAGAGCACCGCGGGGTCCCGCGGCCACACGTTTGGGCGGCA
>Ga0315284_10015280_pt1 | contig 10921 bp, 11 predicted proteins | sample YL17G09_16_MG_FD_203696 | JGI IMG/M metagenome (GOLD analysis project Ga0315284, IMG submission 203696) | Sediment microbial communities from Yellowstone Lake, YNP, Wyoming, USA - YL17G09_16 | ecosystem: Environmental > Aquatic > Freshwater > Lake > Sediment | place: USA: Wyoming | collected...
ACCCTTCGCATTTCTGATCCAAAGTCAACAAAAACTTATAAAATTTTAATTAACAGGAGAAAAGGTATGAAAAAAAGACATTACAAGAAAAATGATCCAAGTCCACGCAGGAGACGGAGACATCTGAAAAATGATCCAAGTCCACGCAGGAGACGGAGACATCTGAAAAATGATCCAAGTCCACGCAAGAGACATTATCGCAGACATCGCATGAATAAACCACGCAGACATTTAAGGAATCCTTCAAAACTATTATCAACAAAGAATATTCTTCAGGGTGTTGGCGGATTGTTTGTTGGTTTGTATGCAATTCCACTATTAAAGAAAATTCCAATGATCGGTGGAATGGTTGAAAAAGTAGACGTTATGGCTCGTGGCTGGTTATCACCTGTTTTTGCAATTGGTGTTGGTTATTTAGTTGGTCGTAAATCAATTCCAAGGAAAATTCCTCTTATCGGAGGAGTTGATGCAACACTTTTTGGCGATATGATGATTGCAGCCGGATTGGTTAATGTTATTCAAAAACTGGCTCCAAGTATTCCTCTTCTTGGTTTATCAGGGATTGAACATTTAGAAGGTATCGAGCTTGAAGGAATTGAACAAGTAGGAGCAATAGACGAACTATCAGGTCTTGAAGGAATGGGTTCTATTGAAGAAATGGGTGCTTTAGTTCCAGAAGGACTTTCAGATGTTGGTGAGGAAATGTATCAATAATTTCCCTTAAATGGGATAAATGGAAGTAGCAGGGTCAAGGGGGCTTCCCTGCTTACTTCCTTAACATAAAATGCCCTTAAAAGCCTACGGGCGAAAGGAGATATAAAATGGATATGGTACAAGGTGGTCGAGTAAAGGATTTAAAAGAATTTAGATGGGAGCCGCTTTATGATTCTTATGTAATCACTGCTGCGGCATTAACAAGTTTTAGCAACATGTTTTTTTCAACTCCGATTTCAGGCAGCAAGACAAAAAATGATACTAACATGACAAATGCAGGGGTACTTCCCTCACCTCATGTTTTTCGTTGTTTTGGTTTAAAATTTGAGTCTTATGTAACAAAAAATACTGATATAACAATTTTGTCCAAGCTAGCAATGGACAGTTATTTGAGATTCTTTGTAGGAACGAAGGATTACTTAACTATACCTCTTAATGCAGCAGCGGGAAAAGTTTATCAGGTTATTGATGGACTAAATTCAACAGCGGGAGCTGCCCAAGCATTGAGTTCATTTGGTGCTCCAAGTGCAACCGGATATAAATTTCCAAAAAACGGATTTGTTGATATTCTTTCACTTGAAAATTTTGGCGTTGAATGGATAGTCAACACAAGCGTTACATTAAATGAAGATTTAATGGTTAAAATTTATTTAGAAGGTTTCAGAGGCGTTGAAGTCAGGTAAAAATTAATTTTAGCCTACGGGCGAAAGGAGATATAAAATGGATATGGTACAAGGTGGTCGAGTAAAGGATTTAAAAGATTTTAGATGGGAGCCGTTGTTTGACACACTAACGATTACAGCAGGTGCTCTTGTTGCAGTGACAAATATGTATTTTTCAGTGCCGATTTCAGGCAGCAAGACAAAAATTGATACCAATATGACAAATGCAGGGGTATTACCAAATCCTCAAGTTTTTCGTTGTTTTGGTATTCGTGCAGAAGCACAATGTCTGCATGCTACTGATTGGTCAGTCATGGCTTCTTATTTAAAAAAGTCATGGATTCGATTCTTTGTTGGAACGAAGGACTATTTGACTGTTCCTCTTTCACAAATCGCTGGAAAAATGTATGTTATTCTTAATGGTTCAAAAAATGATGGCACAGCCCCAAGAGCATTTTCAAGTTTTGGTGCTCCAAGTGTAAGCGGCTATAAGTTTCCAAAAAACGGCTTTGTTGACATTCTTGCTCTTGAAAATTTTGGTGTTGAATGGACAAGTACCGTTACTGACACTTTAGCAGCAAATTTGAAAGTCAGGGTTTATTTAGATGGGTTCAGAGGTGTTGACGTTAGGTAATTTAATGTTAATAGGGGAGAGGATTTTAAATCTTCTCCTCTTTTTTAAAGGAGTAACGGATGGATGCAGTTAAAAAAGTTTTTGCAAAATATGGTAAACCATATTGGCAACCAATAACCGTTACAGGTTTGGCACCGGCTGGACAATCGGCTGGAATCTTTACAAATACAGATAATATTCCTTTTTTAATTACTGATATAACAGTTTATGCTTATGATGCAACTACAGGGGCACCAACACAAGATTATACTTTAATTTTAAAGGATTCATCTAAACAACAAGTTTTATGTTCGAGTGGTGTACATGGAAGTCATTGGGGAATAAACGGAACTCCAACACATCTTCCTATTCCTTATTGGTTAAAAGGTGCTTCTACTTTTGAAGTTACAGTAGCAAGTATTCATGCTGCAAATAATATCAATGTTTATATTTCATTTGCAGGATATAAGCTACAAAGTGTTCAGGGCCAGGCTGAAATGAGAAATTTAATCCAAGAAGCTGGTTATCCCTATTGGTTTAACATTTCCCAGGCGGCATTAGCGGCGAATACAACTTCAAGACTTGTTTTAACAAACGCAGAGCAAGTGCCTTATTTGATTAATCGTTTAACGGCCTATGCTTTTGATTTAACTACAGTTGCTCAAACACAAAAATACAGTTTATATGTAAAGGATTCAGCTACACAGCAGTTATGGATGCCTAACCCTGTCAACGGAAGCGCATTTGGTTTAAATGGATTTCCTACTGAATTATTAGTTCCATATTTGTTAAATATGAGTGCTACTTTGGAAGTTGAAATTACAAGTTTAAATGCAAATGTTATGAATGTTTACACAGCTTTCTTTGGGTATAGAGTCCAAAGAATGAATTACTAAAAGTCCATTTGGAGGGTAAGATGAAAAAATACGGAACTCCAAGATCCTCTTCGGATATTTTGGATTATATTAAAATAAACGAACAAAAAGGGGTGGGCGATATTCCTACACCGGAAGAATTCAGGGCAACACAAAAAGCCCATGTGAAATTTATTGAAGATTTCCCAATTCATCTTTACCCTCCGCGTGGAAGTCAGACTTTTGATGTCAGGAAGGCTGTTACACTTACAAATCCTGATATGTCAGCAAATTTAATTGATTTTATAATACCTGATGGAATAGTAGGATTTTGGCGCTCATATTCCTTATATACAAACACACAAACAGGAACTACTTCACTTTTTGATATTCGTATAAATGGGAATATAGCTTTTAAATATCATGGTGATTCTTTAAGTAATTTTGAGAAAAATTTAGCTCTTGGCGTTGATTTAACTACAGAGATTGACGCATTGCAAGAACTACAAGCAGGTGACAGGATAACAGTAAGTTGCACAATCAATTTTGCTCCACCTGTTGGGGTTCCTGCTACAATAGCAGCCAGGGTTAAGGGATGGCTCATAACAGATCGAATTGAACTAAGAGGGAGGGCAAGTTAATGGCTATCATTTCCGAAAGCAATTTTCCAAATTCAAGAGTTACAGCATCACTTTTAGCAATAGATTATAGCACTAATCTTCCTCTTGCAATTACAGGCGAAAATGTTCCTGTTGGGCCTGGATTATCAAAAAATGCATTAAATGTTCAATTTGCTTCAGCAGCGGGTGGAAATGTTAACATAGCACAAGTTGGTGGTAATACTGTTGACGATTATAACTTTGCAAATCCAATGGTTCCAAAGGGATATGATTCAATGATACCAACTTTTAATGCAACATCTGATGTTTGGGAATTTAGAAAAGGAGGATTAGCAGGAACTATAGTTGCAACACAAACAATAAATTACACTGATGCAACTAAAAATGTGATTTTAAACATTGTAACAGTTTACTAAAAGGACTTATGGGTAATTTCGCATTTAATCCTTTTTCTGGTTTACTTCAATTATATCCATTACCAACAAAAAGAATTATTTTAATTGTGGATAGTAATAGAACACTAACTCCCGATGAATTTATTGGAAAAATGATTGCTATAAGAGCAGAAAATGAAGGCGGTGTTGAAATAACGCTACCAGACCCATCATTAGTAGAGGGATATATTGGAATGATAAAAGTAATAGTTGCTCAATATGGTTTTACAATTACTGAACAAATTGATGGAGAACCGTTTGAATGTACAGGAACAGGGGATATTATTTATTTAACTTCAGACGGCTCTTTATATTATAGGATATAAAAAATATGGCTCTTAAATATACTTATAACCCGTGGACAGGAAATTTCGATATAATAAGTACAGGTGGAGCCGGTGCCGATGAATTAGTTAAAGTTGATTCATCTGATTCAACCGCTGAATATTTAAGTAGTAAAATAGTAAACGGCATGGAAATTGCCTCAACAGTTATAAATTCAGGAGGAGTTCATACATTAGAAATTTCTCAAAATTCACATATAACAAACACAGTTTATGTTGATGGAAATAGAGTAGATATATATACACCAAATGGAACCAGGGAAAAACCATATAAACTTATTCAAGATGCTATTGATTCAGTGACAACAGCAACTTATTTGAATAGATGTATTGTAAAAGTGGCTCCTGGTGTATATACAGAACAAATTACCATGAAGTCATGGGTTTTTGTAATAGGTGAAATTTCTGATAGTGTTGAAATTGTTTATGATTTAGGCGATGCAATAACAGTTAATAATCTTGGAACATATCCTTATACAGCTTTAAAAAATGTAATAGTTGAAGCATTTAGCGCAAATCCAAATCATACAGGCATTAGGGTATTAGCAGGCGGAAGTATTAATTGCGAAGATTGTCAAATTATTACTGATGCAGGAAAAGCTGCTATTGTTAACAATGGATCATTCTTAGTTGCTATTAATAGTTCATTTCAAAGTGCTGGTAATGATGGAATAGTTTGCTTAAACGGTGGCTTTATTGCTCTTAATGGAGGTATTCAAGCCGGAAAAGATTTAACAACTTGGGATGTATCAATTGAAGCAGGTGGCTGGATGGCTGTTACAGGAGCATTATCACTTTATAATAATAAATTTAATGCCGCCGGAACCGTTGAATACAGGACAGCTGCTTCACTTATTGGAAATGATTCAACTGTTGTTGGAATAACTGTTAAAGACGCATTAAATACTTTAGCCGGTGCTACAGCATTAAATAATATTTTAGTAATAACAAAAACATTTACTCCCGCAACACCTAGTCCTATGGCATTGGTAACTCTACCAGTTGGTGCAATTGTTGATAAAATCAAAGTTATTATTGACACACCTTTTGACGGAACCGGAGCAACATTTAAAGTAGGTAAAGCCGGAGTAACTGATAAATATATGGAAACAGGTCAAAATGATTTATACGCCCCTTCAAAATCAGTATTTTTTAATGATAATGGAAATACTGCCATTTCTGGTAGTCCAGAAAATGTTATTGGAACATTATCAGCGGGTACCTCGTCTGTTGGAAGTGCTAGAGTAATGGTTTACTATACAATTCCAACAAGCGTTTAATTTAAAGGAGGCTTTCTATGGCTAATTTTATTAATGTAAAAGGAACGACTCAAGCAACGTTCCAAATTCAAAAAGGTGGAGCTAATTTAATAAATAGCTCCGGTGCAATTCATGTTAAAAACGCCGCAAATGATGCTTTTGCAGACTTAAATGCTTTAGCATTAATCAGCGGTAATGCTTCACAAGCAGGTTCAGTAAAAGTGTTTGGCGATGCTAATTATATGAGCATGGTCTATGCGGCGAGTCAATCGGCTAATACAACCTACACATGGGTAAAACCTGATGCAGGGAAATATCTAAAAACAGACGGAAGCGGTAATTTAAGTTGGGATACACCTCCGTCAGCTCCAACGGATATTGTTCATGTTGCTTCAAAAGCTTTTGTTTTTGGAACAAGTTCACCATTCGATCATAAAGAAATTCCAATTGGTGCAATTGTTACAAGGGTTCAAGTTATAATTGATACAGCTTTTGATGATGCTGCTGCTACTTTAAAAGTAGGAAAAGCTGGTGCAACTGATAAATACATGGCTACTACTGAAAATGATTTAGCTGGTTTAGCCGGAAGTATTTATGAAGCACAATATGGTAATGCCGCTGTTAGCGGAAGTGCTGAACAAATTATTTGTACATTAAGTCCTGGTTCGGCTGAAGCTGGTGCTGGTCGTGTTTTAGTTTATTACGTGATACCGGAAACCTTATAGTTTCAAAAATTTTAGATGGGAGGGATTTTAAAAATCTCTCCCGTTTAAAAATTGAAAGGAACCTATGAGTGAATTATTTTATTGTAGTTATGATTCAAATATAAATGCTGATAGATCAGCGGGAAGTCCAACTGGAACCGCAACAGGCGGTGCCGCTGTTTCTGGTGGTGAATTAGATCTTGCTCATGCCGATGTAAGATATGTGTCTTATAACGGTGTAAGCAATGCAGAAATTGCACAACTTGGAACTGTAAGATTTAAAGTAACTCCAAATTATTCTGGAACTCCGTCAGAAAATTACCCATTTCTTTCTTTATATGATTCTCCATCAACGGGAGTAAATTTCATCGGTTTTGCTCATTTATCAACAGGAAATATATTATTAGAAATTTATAATTCATCTGGGAATATCCTTCTTCAAGAATTGTTTGGTGCTTGGTCACCTACAGCAAGTCAAAAATATAGTTTTCAATTAAATATTGATGTAACCACTGGAAATACCTTATTATATATTGATGGAGTTCAATTTGGTACTACTGCAACACAAACAGGAACAAGATCAACTGCGATTAATTATTTAAAAGTAGGACAATATCATCCTCTACTTGGAACATTTAAAACTAATTATTTAATAGATGACTTTCAAATTTTTAATAGTGTTGAACCATTGCCGCCAGTTCCACCTGTAGCTACAAAAGATTTTTCAAATAATATAAAAGGTTCAACAGCATCTTCTGTTCAAATTGAAAAAGGTGGCCCTAATTTAATAAATAATTCAGGCGTAATTGAAGTCAAAAACGCCTCTGGGTCTGTCTTTGTAGATTTTAATGCTTTATCATTAATAAGTGGCGATGCTTCACAAGCTGGCTCTATAGTCGTTTATGGTGATGCAAATAAAGTTACATTTATATATGCCAGCGGCCAATCGGCTGATTCAACATATACATGGCCTAAACCTGATAGCGGAAAATTTTTAAAAACTGATGCAAGCGGTAATTTATCATGGGATACAACATCAGCTCCTCCAGATGATATATACCGTGTTTTTAGTAAAGAATTTGCTTTTGATACAAGTTCCCCGTTTAATTATTTTCCAGTAATGGGTATAACTGCTATTATTTCAGAAATTCAAGTTATTATTGATACACCTTTTGATGATGCAACCTCAACATTAAAAATTGGAGTTTCTGGTGATTTAGAAAGATTTATGAAAGCTTCTGAAAATAATTTAGCAGGTAATACCGGAAGCATTTATGAAGTAAAATATGATAAAAATGTGAGTCTTGATGATGTTATTTGTACTCTTGATCCTGCTTCATCATCTCAAGGTACTGGAAAAATTTTAATGTATGGTTTTATACCTGAAACATTATAATGAAAGGAGTTAGCTAGTGGGTTTATTTTCAAGTTTATTTGGCACAATGGCTTCAACTTATAAATGTATCCAAATAGATCTTAAATCTAATAACAAACTAACTTCATTAAAAGGAAATAGCTCTGCTGCTGCAAATATTGCTTATTCATTACCAGTAAATGACGGATCAGACGGACAAGTCTTAAAAACTAATGGCAGTGCTACTTTAAGCTGGACAACTCTTGCTGCTACATATGGTATTGTAACTAAAACCGCTGATGCTACTTTATCAGCAACGGAATTTAAAAACGGTTTTATAAAATTAGACGGAACATCGGCTGTTGTAGGAATAACATTTCCAAGCGCCACTGATGTTACAGGATATATTTGTATTCTTAAATGTATAAATTCTGTAAATGTTTGTTCAATAGCATCAAATGTTGATGGAACAACTTATACTTTTTCAGGCGAAAATGATGTTATAATAGTAATATCAGATGGAACCTATTTTTGGAGAATTGCATGAAAAAGTTTTTAATTCTATTATTTTATGTTTTTACATTAAACGCCTCAATGTTAATTGAAGGCGAAAAAACACAATTTCTAACCACTAATCCTATCAAAAATGCTGGTTTTGAAGCTGATAAATCAAATTGGACTAGTTCAGGCGGAACATTTGCCATAACTGCTACAGCCGCAAATGTTGCTGAGGGAAAATACGCTGCTTCCTTTGATGCTTCAGATACTAGTCAATATTTTCAACAAGCAAGTATTCCTCTTTCTTATGGATTAAGAAAAGCTAATTGTGTAGTTACCTTTAAATATAAAGGAGGAGATACTAACCTAGCCTTAAATATACTTGATGCGAGTGCTAATATAATTTCCAGTAAAACATTGGATACTGCAACAGACTGGGTTCCTGTAACTGAAAATTTTATATGTCCTGATAGCTCTAGTTTAACAGTTAAAATAATTTCAAGCGCTGATGCAGCAATTGCTTATTTTGATAATTTTTTTATAGGAGATGCAAACAGGGTTAATATTTCACAAATAAGTCAAGCTGAAGTTTATGGCTCAAAATCATGGGTTGCTACGACAAATTGCTCTGGATGGACAAAAAGTGCTAATAACTGGAATGCTTATCCAGTAGACGCAGATTGTGATGATAATGCTAGAACTCTCACAGGACAAGCAATTGCAGATGCTAGCAATGATGGACAGTTACCAAATATACGTTTTGCTTCAATTCCAGCGGGAATTATAAAAGTCACATTAATTGGGTATATGTACAATACATATGCTACAACTTCCACCGATTGTAGTTTTGGTTTTACTGATGGAACTACACAAAAAACTGCTGTTACTGTTCACAGCTCTTCTGCTGTTACTGAGCACGACATAGGTACGGCCATCGTTTATTATACCTATACCACTTCACAATCAGATATAACTTTTAGTGCTTTGTCGAACAGACTTTCTGGCGGTGGATCATGCAATTTTATTTCTACTGTACAGGGTTTCACAATATCAGTTGAACGTTTTCCTTTGACTTCTGAAATTGCTTTTCGTCCTGAAGTTAGTCCAAGTTTTTGGAGTGGTTATCATGATTCAACTTGTTCATGGGCAAGAACTAATACCGCTTACGGTGACCCTACTGCTGACTCAACTTGTGTATTAGTAGAAAGAACAAATCAAAATTTTGGAACCGTAACAAGTTATTTAAGTGGATCAGATAAATTGCCTGGAATAGTATTTTCACCACCTACTACGGGAACTTATTATATATGTTCATATGCAACAGCAAATCAAGGAACCGCTAGCCAATATACAGGAATAGAAATGACCGATGGAAGTGCAAATATCATATCTGAAGCTATATTATACTCAGATACAGTAAGCCTTTATTCAAAAAGAATTAATTGCGGATTTTATAATATCACAGATATAACATCTAAAACTATAAAATTAATGATAAAATCTGCATCAGGAGCCATAACAATACAAGGTTCAGGCGGAACAGTTATCGAGTGGACAATTTTAAATGTAAATCAATCCCTCCCCATGCCTGTAATTTTAAATAATAAAGCAACGCCTACTTCTGGCGGGAAATATGATTTAACAGCAACCTTAAATTGTGATTCTGGTTCGGCTATAACTTCTCAAGATGGATCAACAATTTTTGGAGTTGCTTCTATCGGAAATGTGGCTTCGGGTTCTTGTGCTGTAACCTTTGCAGGGATTTTTTCAGCTACACCAAGATGTCAAGCTAATGCTTTGGGAACCACTAAAGATGTTAGATGCCAATTAAATCCTACTAGTTCAACTGCTGCAACATTATATATAACAAAACCTAGTGACGGCACAGATTTAACTGCGGCTGATTGCGATGTTTTTTGTTCGGGGAATAAATGATTATGAAACTATTTGTTATTTTATCTTTTTTATTACTTAATTCATTATATAGTGGAGTATTAACTGACAGCGATAAGCCACAATTTCCTACAACTAATTTAATTAAAAACTCCGGTTTTGAAAATTCTGATATTTCCTGGACTTCTTCTTTTGATGAATCCGATGGAACCGAAGACACTGCTTTTTATACTAATCTTGGAACTGGATTTAGTCCTAATAATATATTTATATCTACTATTCAATCAGATAAAAAAATTTTAGTAGGAGGTCAATTTACAACTTTTAATGGAAATACGAGAAATAAATTAATAAGATTAAACTACAATGGAACTGAAGATACTGCTTTTTATACTAATCTTGGTTCAAGTTTCAATGATACTATACGTTCATTAAATATTCAATCTGATGGAAAAATTTTAGTAGGGGGAGATTTTACAACTTTAAATGGAAATACAAGAAATGGCTTAGTAAGATTAAATTCTGATGGAACAGAAGACTCTGCTTTTTATACTAATCTTGGAACGGGATTTAATAGTATTATTAATAAAATAATTATTCAATCTGATGGAAAAATTTTAGTAGGAGGTGCCTTTACAACTTTAAATGGAAATACAAGAAATAGATTAGTAAGATTAGATTCTTTTGGAACTGAAGATACTGATTTTTATGCTAATCTTGGAACAGGCTTTAATTCTTATGTAAAATCACTAGCTATTCAATCAGATGGAAAAATTTTAGTAAGTGGAGGTTATACAACTTTAAATGAAAATACAAGAAATAAATTAATAAGATTAAATTTTGATGGAACTGAAGATACTAACTTTTATATTAATATTGGAACAGGATTTAATTCTGCAACAGAGACAATAGCTATTCAATCTGATGGAAAAATTTTAATAGGCGGTCAATTTACAATCTTTAATGGAAATA
>Ga0315284_10015281_pt1 | contig 10920 bp, 13 predicted proteins | sample YL17G09_16_MG_FD_203696 | JGI IMG/M metagenome (GOLD analysis project Ga0315284, IMG submission 203696) | Sediment microbial communities from Yellowstone Lake, YNP, Wyoming, USA - YL17G09_16 | ecosystem: Environmental > Aquatic > Freshwater > Lake > Sediment | place: USA: Wyoming | collected...
AGGTGAGGGTCGAACCTAAGGAGCCCATGGAAGGGCTGATCAAAAGCAAGGAGAGACATACGGTTGTGCGCGGTGAGCTGGCAGATATATCGCTGGATGGGTTAGCTGTTTACCTGGAACCACAACTTTTTACCCCCAGGCTTTATTATAAGGGTGCGGAGATAATAATCCATATAAAACTCCCCGGCGTGAAGAAACCGCCTGCTCCTAGAGTTATTGAGGAAACTATGCGTAGTCGGCCTGAAACGCAACCACGCTTCGATGATCTGAGGAGGGCTCCGACTCGTCTTCCATATGCTGAATATCCACCGATTTACACTGGTGATACCCCACGCCGTGGGGAATTTGTTATCCTGGGGACGATTGTCAACCTGCGTGAAGAGAGTTTGTATAATAGAATACGGCTTGGCATCCGCCTTAATGCCGAAGGTTCCTCCCGGGCTTTAATATCAGAATTTATTTTACAACGGCAGACTGAGATTCTGCGGGAAATCAGGAGTTTGTACAGCGCCCTCTCGGGATTTGAAGACAAGAAATAGATTTCCAGCTGCATCTCCATAGATCCATTTATTGATACGTTTCTTCAGGCAGCGGCTTGGTTCCAACTGCCTGCTGGGCTATCGTGCCTGAGGGCAACCATATCGGCTGGGGCAGTGCGCAGCAGTAATAAAATAAAGATCACCCCTCCAATCAGGAGGACCGTTACTACTCCCTGGAAACCCACTTGCAGGTTGCCCTCGGTCAGGCCTTGCATCTTGCCCAGGTAGTAACTCACTGAACCGATGCTTAAGGAGGTGAGCGCGGAAATGGTGCTCAGGATGACACCATCGGCAGCCAGAGCTGATGAACGCGTCTCTGGTGGGATCACATCAAAGAGCAGGGTGTTGATGACCGGCATGATCATATAGCCAAACAACCCTAGGAAAAAGCCAGCTGCCATGACTGCCCTCAGCTCGCGCATAGAAAAGACGACCACACTCATTGCCAGGGCGCCAGACATCGAGATCAGCGCTATCCAGACCGGTGAGCGCTGGGTATACCTGCGCAACCTGTCGATCAACCACCCGCCCAAAAGTGTACCAACAACAAAACCAGCAATCGCCGGTAGGAGAGCCAGCGCAGCCGCATCGGCGTGCGGGGCAACCTTCACTCGCAGCAAGTAAGCTGGTGCCCAGAAAGAAAAAGCCCACCAGGTGGAACCCTGGCATGCATCCAACAGGTAGATCAACAAAGCGGTGTGGACACGCAGGGTGCGTTTGAGCGCCTGCCAGCTAAAAAGGCCTGCATAGGCTGTTCCCGGTTCCAACACCTCATCCTCCGAAGCCCCACGGGTCGGCTCGCGCAAGAAAAAGAACACGATCAGCCCCAGGATTATCCCAGGGATACCGAAGTAGATGAAAGGGCGTCGCCAGTTAGCTGTACCGATAAAGGCGACCACGACCAATGCGATCACAGTCCCTAAGGCGAAAGTTGCCCCCAACAACCCCATGACAACGCCGCGCGAGCGCCGCGGTACCATATCACCTATCATCGGATAGGCGGAGGTAGTGAAAGCGGAATGGAAGAAGGTCATGCTGGCACGCGCCAGCAGCAGTTGGGAAAAATTCTGCACCCGGCCGGTGCCCCAGGTGATGGCTGACCAGCACAGCACTCCAAGGGCGACGATGTCTCTACGCCGCCAGCGGTCGGCCAGCAGGCCAAAGAGGATTGCCCCAATAATCAAGGCCACATCAGTCGAGGAACGGATCATGCCAAACTGCAGATCGTTCAGGCCCAGTTCATGGCTGACTGGTTCGTAGAGCGGCGCCAGCAGTTCCCGGTCGGACATTTTAAGTAGGCTGATAAGCAACAGGATGGTAATAGCAAAGGCCAGATAGCCCTTGCTAAAGGCGCCTGAGGCGTTTAATTTAGCTTTAGTGTTTTTGGATGTTGAAGCGTCTTCCATGTTTTATTCACCCAGATCAGGTTCTTGCGCGTGCGCAGCACGCGTTAGTAAGCTGATGGGGGACGGTAAATCCTCAGGTTGTTGGGTTTCCTCTGGCGTCTTAGCAGCTGACAGACCGTGTTGCCTGGATAGTGTCCTATAAGCCAGCGGAGCGATAAAGCCCTTAAAGGTACGTCCCTGCAAAGCCTGATCCAGGTCGGCTATCAGGTCGATGGCATCTTCCAATCCCACGTTGACGCGTACGACTCCATCTTTCCCCATCCATTCTAATATACCTGCCCTTTGGGCATGGGTCATTGGGAAAGGTGTGTTTAATAATGTATCCGTGGGGAAGAAATAGATCATGCTGCGCAGATGTCCCAATGAGGTGGCGTAAACAAACAGGTGAATTTTTCAGCAAAGGAGACGGCCGCGCCAATCCCGCCCTTGAGCTGGAAGCTCGCTATACCGCCAAAACCCCCAATCATCTGGCGTTTGGCCAGCTCGTGATGTGGGTGGCTTTCCAGCCTAGGATAGATCACGCGCGAGATAGCTGAATGTGATTCGAGGAAACGAGCTATCTCCAGACCGTTTTTACAATGCTGTTCCATGCGCAGGGGCAGGATCAAACCGATCGATGCATCGATCGGCGGCCGCGCATAACCCCCAGGCATTGAAGGGACTTAGCGCGCTGCCCAGGTGGATGAGGCCAGCCTGGCGGATTTGGTGTAGACCTTTTTTGTCGCCTAACAAAACCCCACCCAGCGCGTCACCAAGCGCCCCGACGCCGCCCGCTGAGGGTTTTAGTCAGGCTGTGAACGACGTAATCTGCTCCCAAATCGATGGGACGTTGTAAGGCTGGGGTGGCAAAAGTCGAATCGACAATCAGGAGGGCGTCAGAGCTATGGGCGCGCCACGCGGGCGTGAGCGCCACGCTTGCGTGAGCGCCACGCTTGCGTGGCGACTCAGCTATGGCGGCGGTGCGGTTTGCCGCCTTTCAGCAATCCGCAGGACAGGGTTGGTAGGTGTTTCCACGAAGATAATTTTGGTATTAGGCCGGATGGCAGCTCGCACTTCTTTCAGGTTGCTGGTGTTCACCAGGCTGGTTTGGATGCCCCAACGTTGCAGGTGGCTGCCAAACAATTCCAGTGACCCCATATAGCAACCCGCGACGCTACGCGTCGCGCCATCGCTGGCGATCAGATGGTCTCCCTTACTTAACAGTGTCAGGAGGATGGATGAGATAGCCGCCATGCCGCTGGCAAACACTAGCCCAGCTTCGGCGCCTTCCAGCGCGACCAGCCTGTCCTCCAGGGAAGGCAGGGTAGGGTTGGTCCAGCGGGTGTAGAGATGGTGTGCGGGGCGGTCAGTGGCCAGGGTTAAGGTGTCAAATAACTCTGGGCTGAAGTCGGGCAGTTTAAAACTGTCACTCATATATAGGGGCAGACGGATGGCACCCATCCCGGGGTCGGGCTCTTCACCGGTATGAATGGCCAGGGTCTCTTATATAAAAATTTCATAAATAATCTCCTAAGGGTTTAGATGTTAAAACCACAAAGGCAGTGTAAAGTTGCTGTATTTACAGATTGTTATAATCCTGCCTGCTTTCCTCTTCGTAGGCATAGTAATCCTCTAACGAACGCCTACGTGACATCTCTAAATAATCTTGCAGCGCTTTTTCCACCGCTGGGTCTAATTGGCGCGGCTGGTGGTTGGCCTCGATAGTACGTATGCGTTCCCGGGCGCGATCCAGCATGGTTTTCTTACCTTCCTTTTCCCAGGTTTCCGTTGGCTCGCGCACGAGAATCTTGGGTATATAGTGTTCTGTCCTGAAATAGCGCACAGTATGAGGCTCTGCCATGTAATGGCTACTGAAATTAACCTGGCGGATGAGGTCCAGAGCGAGGGTTTCGTCATTGACCTCGATCCCCCTGGCAACCCTGAGCGCCATGCCGGCAATCTCATCGTCCACGGCCATCAAGAGGGGGCTACCTGAAATAGTCGAGTCCAGTGTGCCTGCGCAGGTGATGAAATTGACGCCGGCCAGAACAGCCTGGAGAGTACTCATAGCTCGTTCCATTCCAGCCTGGATATCCTCCAACTTGGATTCAGTTGTGCCGCCCACACTACGTATAGGCAGGCCCAGGTGACGGGCGATTTGGGCGGCCCCGGCAGTGATCAGACCGGTCTCCACCGCACCCAAGGCAACCGTTCCCAGGCGCATATTCGTGATGGTGGAGACTGTACCATATAGAACAGGTGTGCCAGGTCGGATGATTTGAGCCAGGGTGACATGCGCCAGGATATTGGCAGTCTGGTGAACCAGCAGGCCGGCCAGGGTGACCGGGGCGGTGCTACCGGCGATTTCCTCTGGGGACAGGGCCAGGGGTTGTCCATAATCGGCGGCAATCAGCAGCCCCTCCACCTGCTCTTTGATCATCTGCAGCGGGCTGCCGACCGAGCAGATCATGAAGAAACGCGGCTTGAGGCGCATTTCTTCTTTACCGCCAGCAACTATAGCGCTCATGCGCATCATATCCAGGGTGGGAAGGTAACCGAAACAGCCCATCCCAAAGCTTTTACGACAATGGTGAGCCCAGGCCAAAATGGCCTCGGTATGGATGGTCGTCATGGGAATATCGCCGGGCCAGATATCCATCTGGCTACTGTTGATGTAATCTAGAGCGTTGACGATCTTCATGTGGCGGTATAAATCAGCCAGAGTGACCATCCGGCGCTCGCCTGTTTCCATGTCTATATAGGTAGTAGGAGAACCCAGGCAGTTTTATACAATCTCGCCGCCGATTTCGCTGTGAAAACCAGGATCGTTGCCGTAGAGGCAATATTTTTAAGTGCATTTTCAAGCGCCCAGCGCCCCAGGTGCTCTGGAATGCGGACAGCATGGCTATTTTCGTCTACCTGCGCACCTGCCTGGCGGAAGAGTTCTTGGGCTTTAGCATACTCGCACTTGATGCCCACCTCAGCTAAAATTCCAAATGAGGCAATGCAGATGCGTTCAACTTCTGATTGACTGAGGACCTCGAAACGGGTTTTCATGAAGCATCTCTCCTTATGAGGATGCAGCTGGGTTGCTCAAATTTGGGTTGTATTATAATACCTGTGAGTTGAATTTCAGGGTTTGAGCTTTACTGGAGGAAGCATAATGGGTCAGGTAAAACAGAAACGACATTGGGCAAGCTACCTGGCCCTGGGGGTAGGCATCCTCTCTCTGGGTCTTTCCCCTGTTCTGGTGCGCCTGGCCAAAGCGCCGGGAGCTGTCTCGATGTTTTACCGTGTTGGTATCGCTGTCGTTCTCCTAGCCTTGCCATTTTTCCTGGAGGTAAAAAACAAAGCGCCGTTGCCCCGGCGAATATTATCTAATTTGCTTTGTTGGGCGGATTGTTCTTCTCTGGTGACCTGGTCTTCTGGTCGACTGGGGTCATGCTGAGCAGCGCTACCAACCCAACCCTTATGGCAAGTACTGCCCCAATCTGGGTGTGTCTGGGAGCAATGATTTTCTTTCGTGAAAAGTTACCTGCCAAATTTTGGGGCGGCTTAGTTCTGGCTTTGGTTGGTGCAATCATTGTTCTGGAGGTAGATCACCTAAAAGCTGTTGAACTGGGTTTGGGTACATTATTCGGGTTGATAGCTGCCATGTTTTACGGCAGCTACTTCCTGGTCACCCAGCTAGGCCGTGAGATGTTGGACTCACTGAATTATTTCTGGATCGCGGCGCTCAACAACACCGCGGCTTTGTTGGTATTTTGCCTGGTATTTCGCCAGCCGTTATTTGGCTACTCTCGATATACCTACCTGATTTTCCTGGCAATGGGCATTCTTGCCCAGGTGGGTGGCTTTTTATCAATCACCTATGCTCAGGGGTATTTGTCAGCTTCTATTGTTTCGACAACCTTACTTGTCCAGCCAGTGATCACGGCCTTATTAGCCGCTCTCCTGCTGGGTGAGAGCTTGTTGGGATTACAGGTGTTGGGTGGGATCGTTTTACTCGGTGGTGTGGTTATCGTGAACCTTACACGCCCGGAGTAAAAGACTTATCCCTCTGTTAATTCTGGCGTCCAAATACAGATCTGATCGCGACCACCGTTGTTTACCTTAAAAAGAGCCTTGTCAGCCCGATCGATAAATTCCTCCAGCTTCAACTACCGGTTATCTGCGATAGTTGCCAGCCCTAGACTAATCGTAATTGATATAGGACCTCTGTAAGTGTTAATTGGCGTGCTGGCAACAGTTTTATTGCGGCGAATGATTACCTCCTGGAGATCTGTAAGGATCAGGATATCAGACACAGCATCGGCAGTGAACTCCTGTATATTTTTACCTAACTGGAGCTGCTTTTGCATATCCCGAAGGTTGAGGTGAGTATTTACCCGTGCTAAGACCTCATTTGTGCGAAAGGGTTTGGTAACATAATCCACGCCCCTGGCGGCAAAAGCTATGAGCTTGCTTTCCATATCGTCCAGGGCGCTGATAAATATTGTAGGAATATCCCGGGTTTTAGGATCCGCCAGCAGATGCTGACCGACCTTAAAACCGTTCATTTTTGGCATATTGATGTCAAGCAGGATCAAGTCTGGCGGGCTAATTCTGACAATTTCAAGCGAAGCAGGCCCGGATGAGACAGCCTGAACTTTAAAGCCTCGCTTTTCTAATAACCTGGTTAACAAGCCCAGGTTATCCGGGTGGTCATTAACAACGAGGATATTACCTTTTAAAATATCCATACTTTTACTTAATTATTTTACGGAGGCTTTGTAAATGGTAAGGTTATCTTGAAGGTGGAGCCTTTTCCAGGTGTGCTTTGAGCGGTGATGCTCCCCTTATGGCGTTCAACGAACTTGCGGCAAATCGCCAATCCCATGCCGGTGCCCTCATATTCGCTACGACCATGCAGGCGCTGGAACAGCTGGAAGATCTGCTCCAGGATTTTTTCCTTTTTAGAGCCTCTTATACCATCCAACCTGAACGATGCAAATATAAAATAGGGGAATCTCTTGGATTTTACTCCATCTTAGTTAGGTTTTTAATGTATAATCATAACTGAAATCCTTTTTGCTAATGTGTCTGGGTTTGTTGAGTTCTGGTTTAAGATATATGACATAAATATAATGACCGTAAATTATTTCAACCTGGTCAAATCCAAAGGAGTAGGCCATGAGTACAGTATCTGAGTTGGGATTTATCTTAACCCAGAAGCAAAAGGTGACGATATCGTACGCCCTTGAGCAAGATATAGATTTGTGGTTGGTTCTGTTGTCCGAATACCTCAATTCTCACGGGGAAAAATCTGAGACGTTAAAAGCTGGCCTGATTGATGATACCGAGGGGTGGAAACAACTAGTTGCTGAGGTTAAGCAAAAAGGTTTTAGAGTCCTGGAAATCTTGGCTATTGAAAAAAACGCTGATTGGAACCTCGGCATCGAGCGACTTCTCTCTGATGCTGGACATGTGAATCTGCTCAATCTCTACCTGAGAGGCTTGGCGTCCCAGAAGATAAAAAAGGTGGCTGATATTGGCTTAAGAGCACAATTGCACAAGCAAATCAACGCCATTATGGCCGCAGTCGCGAATGATGCTCTGACAGCATTGGATAGATATGGCGAAGCTAAAATTAGTTTGGCCAGCGGAAAGACGTCGGCTGGCAAAGAATTTTCCAAGATCTTAAGATTGTTCTACGAAGAAAATGAAACCGAAAATCTGAAGCAGATCGCTTCTTTGATCGGGGTGATTATTTTATTGAAAAGCGCCAGAGGCCCAAGAGATGTTAAGCAGTTGCAGGTGTTTATACAAACCCACTTGCTTAACCCCCTGGAGCAAAAAACAACTGAATTGAAACAACGCCTGGGTAGCTCAACCGTACAGGCGGATTATCTGGCAGGCGAAGAGATTAAACAAACGCTTAAAACTATTGCGGATAGAAAGGTATTTTACCGCAAGCTGCTCCGGGCGGTGGAAATTAACTTCGCTTAAGATTATTATTTAGTTTAAACGCTATCAAAGGCTCTGGGAAGAACGCGAGGTCTGGTGAAGGTGTGTTCGACCGCTCTGGCCAGGGGGTTGGACCTTTTTAATACCTCAACGGAGGCGTAACCCATGTCTTCGGCGAGCAACGCAAGCGCTTCCTGTCTGCTGTTTGCCAGAATCCAAATGGCTTGATTTTGTCTGCTTGGCGTAACAGCATAAAGTTTCAAGCTTATGGCATCGATTTTCTTCTCAATTCTCTCCAGATCTTTCTGGATTTCACTAACCTCTTTTGCAGGCATATTTTGCTCCTTACTGGCACGAGTTCAAGAAATCCAGTTATGTTATTGTGGGTATTAAACTGTTACACAGTCTAATACCCACATAAAATCCATTTTCTCTAGGGTTTAACAAACACATTGTAGTTGAGGGTGCGTTTACCGGGGGGGTAATCAGCCGAGCCGTCGTTTATAGCTTTCGTGAAGGTCACCTCAATGCTCAGGTGATGTTCGCCGGCCGGCCAGTTATCCAGCAGCGTGTAGTAAGCCTGGCATTCCTGGTTGTTGAAATTACCACTCAAAGACACCAATTCATCCAAGGGGATTTCCTTCCCATCCATGAAAAACTTGAGGGTGGTGCTGGCCATGTTTTTGTCCAGCGCATCTTTGGTGGTGGCGCACCAGGAATTTGCCCAAATGAGAGGCTCGGATTTTGAGAGAACAACGGTATAGGTGTTGGTCTCTCCGGGCTTAGGCAGGTCGTCGTATAGCTCGCGGGCGCGTTCTTCCAGCCAGGCTGTCCCGCCCTGGAAGCTTTTTTCGGCATCGGCTTTGCTGGCCATGATGGGCGGCCCGGAGGGTTCCACCCCAGCGCCGGACGGCAGCAGAACAGCATTCTCAGCTGCTTTTAAGACCACATCCTCGCTGGAGAGGGCGTTTTCCTCGGTGATGGGAACTTTCAGAGTCGGAACAACCCCAACACCTTCCAGGAACAGGCTGCCATCTGGGAAGGTCATCCGGCCGGTTGGTACCTGCAGCGAGAAGTTTTCGGGGAGCAAGAACTGCCCACGAGCCACATCCGCTTCCACACCGCTGGAGGCGGCTTCACCCACAATCGTCATTTCAGGTACCTGGCTAAACCCGTACGCCTCAATTTCACAGGCACTGGCGCAGGCCGGCCCGACCAGTAGGGCCAGTTTACCAAAGCGGAACTGGTTCTCATTGGGCGTGACCTTATCGCGCGGTCCCTCGGGCTCAAATTTACCGGTTTTCTCACTGAAATATTCCAATTGCCCTTCCAGGATTTCGTTATCATATAGGAAACCGGCCAGGCCTAACGGCGAGCCGCCCGAGTTCTGGCGTAGGTCAATGATGACACCGGGCACTAAATTGGATTCGAAGGTCTTCAGGGCGCGCTCGAACAGGCGGATGATCAGGTTCAGATCATCGTAGTTGGAATTAATCTTGATATATCCTACACCCAAATCCAGGATGCGGAATTCCACCGGCAGGGCATTCTGGTCGTAGCCCTTATAAACCGAGGTGAAAGAGAAGCTTTGGCGCTCGTTGATGGCTTTCAGGGTAGCTGTTTTGGGTGTTCCTTTGGGATTGGTGTATTTAACCGCGATTTCAGTGCCCATTGGGGCGCGCAACAGGTAACGCGCCTGCTGGTAGCGCTTGGTGGCCTCAGTGGAGAAGGGGCCGGAGTAGGGTATCACCTTACCGATGGCCTCGCTCACCGGCAACCCGTTCACCTCGGTCACCTCGGCGCCTACCTGCATGCCATCCAGGGCAGCCGGCCCACCATCCAGGACATAGGTCACAATCACGCGTCCACCATCCAGCTCACGAATGGCAAACGCATAACCGCCACCGTATTGGGTGGTGAAGTACTGGTTGCCAATATCCCCATCATCCATACGGACATGCCCGTCTTTGAAGGCATAGGTAAAATCTCGTAGAGCAGCATCAAAGGCAGCCGCGTCATTGTTCTTCTCGGCTTCTTTAATGCGCGGTTTTAGCTCAGTATAGAGCTTCTCCCAATCAGGCGGCTTACCTTCAATGCCGTTAAAGGCATATTCTTTCTTCACGGCCTCAAACATCTTATCAAATGCTTCTGTGTATGAGAACGTGGAATAATCTTTGATGGCGTAATCGTTGGGCTCGAGGAGGGTCATGGTTTGTTCAGCCGCCCGGCTGATACCAAACGGTTCCTGGTCCAGATCAATCACTGAATAACCAGGCTCGAGCGGGCTTACCGGGTCATCCTTTGTGAATAGCAAGCCATCCTCGCCGAATCCGGTTGGAAATTGTTCAGCTCCATCCGGCGCCCAAACGACCAATTTTCCGCCGGTCACCTCCTGGTGGTTTTCGTTATCTACAACTACCGAAGCCAGGTAGCTCGGCCAACCCAGGCTTTTATCATCTCCAACGGAAAAGGGGTCGCCGTACAGGTTGGGAGAATAGGCTACGGCAAAGATTTGTACCCCCGAGTCTTTCTTGCTATTATTGTCCACATCATTCAGGATTCCAGCTGGTTTAGCAGGCAGACGTAGGAAGAAGGTGCCGGTATTGTCCTCGGCATTTACTTTAACATAGCCGAGCACCTGCGAGTCGATGGGGAGTTCCCACTCCTGGTCGCGCAATATAAAACCGGTCATGTCTGTCAGGACAACCGCGTGTTCAACGTAGTAGGTTTCGACCACGAAGTCATTGGTGTATTTGAAATCTCCTTTGATCAATACCGGGCCTTCAGCGGAGGCCGCCGGAGCTGTTGCGGCCGCAGATGGTGTAGTTGTGCTTTGGTCGGAAGTCGCCGGTTGCGTTGGGGCAGGTGTGCTTTTCGGCGCACAGGCACCCAATGCCAGGCTTAAAAGCAGAAATACAGCAGTAATTAAAATAAATTTCAGTCTCATTCGTCTGGTTCTCTTTTTGTTTATCCTTTTATAGTGTTACGAAAGTGTAGTTGTCGACCATTTCATGACGTGGGTAAAGGAATCTGCCTTATTTTACTTCGGG
>Ga0315284_10015282_pt1 | contig 10920 bp, 7 predicted proteins | sample YL17G09_16_MG_FD_203696 | JGI IMG/M metagenome (GOLD analysis project Ga0315284, IMG submission 203696) | Sediment microbial communities from Yellowstone Lake, YNP, Wyoming, USA - YL17G09_16 | ecosystem: Environmental > Aquatic > Freshwater > Lake > Sediment | place: USA: Wyoming | collected...
GGAAGGGCGGGGCTTTAGCCCCGCCGAAATCGCGGCTCCCGCCCTCTGTTCGTCCCGCGCCCCGCGCAGCTTGCAGCCGCAAGCTGCGCGGGGCGCGGGGCACGGGAATAATCAGGAAGGCCTTGTAACGGCGGGGCTAAAGCCCCGCCCTTCCAAACCCGTGGTGAGAAGATCGGGCTAGGACACTACCGTGCTCAACGAACTGTTTTCGGATCGGCTTAGATGCGGTAAACTGATGAATTCCACGGTGGTTGTCGCGAGTTCCAGCCGAACGGCGCTGGGGGGATTCCGGAAAATTGGGAGGCCGAGCACCGCACCGTTTCTCTAAGAGCGGTGCCAACCGGATGGCGCGGCGTAAATAGGAGGTGGCCGTCCGCCCCGGACGGTATTCCTTTGCAGGCGCAGCCAGAGTGATCACCGGCGCTGATCGCCCCACAGGAGGATGAGCATGTCCAAAGGTCAGACGCATCATTCAGCAGCCGGCTCGGACCGGGCAGACTCGTCATTCACAATTCCGGCCGAGATGCGAGCCCTGGTGCTCAACGGCAAGGGCTTTGAACACTTGGGAGTAAGGAAGGTTCCCACACCGCGGCCGGGCCCGCGGCAAATGCTGGCGCGCGTCGATGCCGCGAGCATCTGCACCTCGCTGATCAAGCTGGTCGAGCAGGGGCCGGACCACAAGTTCATTTACGGGCGGGACATCGCCCGTCATCCTTTGATTCTCGGCGACGAGGGGGCCGTCACGGTGGTGGAGGTAGGCGAGGAGTTGCGCCACCGCTACCATCCCGGCGCACGCTATGTGCTCCAGCCGGCGGTGGATCATCCGCCCCTCCACCATCGCGAGTGGTATCGGGACAACGCCAAGGGAGTCATGAAGATCGCCTTCGGTTATACGTTGGGGGGGCATCTGGCCGAATATGTTCTCATCCCTGAAGAGGCGCTGGCCGCGGACTGTCTTTTGCCCTTGCCGGACCCGTCCATCTGTTACGCGCATGCCTCGCTTAGCGAGCCCATATCCTGCTGCATCTTCGCCCAGGAGCACCACGTCCACCAATTGCTGGAGCGCCCCGCGTCGCCGCGCCGTACCATTAACGGGCTCACGCCCGGCGGCGTGACCGTTATCATCGGCGCGGGCGTCATGGGCCGCATGCATGTCGATCTGTCCCTGAGCTATCGCCCGCGGGCGGTGGTGGTTGCCGATCTTCTAGAATCCCGGCTCGCCGCGGTGCGAACTCACCTCGCGCCGCGCGCGCAAAAACTCGGGATCGCCTTGCACACGATTAACCCCAAGGCCACCGACCTGCGCAGCCTGGTGAACGAGCTTACCGATGACCGCGGGGCCGACGACGTAATTGTCGCGGTGGGTTCCGCCACCGCCATGCAGAGCGCGCTGAGCCTGGTGGGGCGCGGCGCCGTGCTGGACCTTTTCGGCGGCCTGAAGAAAGGCGAAGAGGTGGTGGGCTTCGACACCGGCATCATTCATTACCAAGGGATCAACGTCACCGGCTCGAGCGGCGGCTATCCCTGGGACCTTGCCCGGGCGCTGGAACTCATGGCCGCCCGCGAGATCGATGCCGGAATCCACGTCACCCGGGTCGGCGACCTTGAGCACTCACCCGATTTTCTGCGCCTGATCATCACCCAGGAGATCGACGGCAAAGCCGTGGTCTATCCGCATCGGCGCACCCAGAAGATCCATGCCGTTAAATCCTGGAGCGCGCAGGATGAACAGGACTATCTACAGAAAAGTGAGGATTAGGGCGTGGGCTTGGAGGGGAATCGCACGTTTGTAGGCTTCGGGTTTGGCGCGATTCAGGGCGGATTGTTCCTCTACGAGGCTTTCCAGTCAGGCAACTTCCGCCGCCTGGTGGCGGGTGAAGTGGTGGCGGAAGTGGTGCGAGCGGTGCGCGCGGCGGGCGGACACTTCGCCGTCAACATCGCGCACACCGACCGGGTCGAGGTCGCCGAAGTCGGGCCCATCGAAATCGAAGATCCGGCGGCGGAAGCCGAGCGCGCGCGGTTGATGGCAGCGGTGGCGGCAGCGGACGAGATCGCCACGGCGGTGCCGAGCGTGCAGTTTTACGTGTCGTCGGGCCCGGGGAGCATTCACCGGATTCTGGCGGAGGGGTTGCGCCAGAAAGCGGCCGGGCACGGTCCGCGCGCGGTAGTGTACGCGGCGGAGAACCACAACCACGCGGCGGAAATCCTGGAGGCCGCCGTACTCAAGGAGATCCCACCGGCGGAGCAGGCGGCGGTCCGCTCTCGCGTGCGGTTTCTCAATACCGTGATCGGCAAGATGAGCGGCGTGGTCACGGAACCAGAAGAGATCCGGGCCCGCCAGCTGGCGCCGCTGAGCGCGCCGATTCACCGCGCGTTTGTGGTCGAAGTTTTCAACCGAATCCTCATCTCCAAGATTCACTTCGAGGACAACCGCACCGATCCGTCGTTCGCCCGCGGCCTCACCGTGTTCGAGGAGAAGCACGACCTTCTCCCGTTCGAGGAAGCGAAGCTTTACGGCCACAATGCCACTCACGCCCTCGCCGCCTACGTGGGTACGATGCGCGGGGTGGAAACCATCGCAGATTTGCGGAAGTTTCCCGAGATTGTGAACTTTCTCCGGACCGCGTTTATAGAGGAATCAGGCGAAGCGCTGTGTCGAAAGCACGCTGGCGTGGATTTTCTTTTCACGCGCGAAGGTTACCAGGAATTCGCCGACGATCTCCTGCACCGTATGTTCAATCCCTTCCTGCACGATACCGTCGAGCGTGTGGGACGTGACCCGCAACGCAAACTGGGATGGGATGACCGCCTGATCGGAACCATGCGGGTGGCGTGGGGACAAGGAGTGGCGCCGCTTCGTTATGCCTTCGGAGCGGCGGCGGGATTGGCGACCCTGGATCGCTCAATCCTTGAAAAAGATTCATCGGTGGCGAAACTGGTGGACCCGCTCTGGCGTAAGGCCTCGCCGGCGACCCACGAAAAGGCAGCCATGCTTGCCCTCATCGAAGATGCGCGCCACCGCCTACGCGCGTGGATGGACTCCGGGTTCCCCCATCTGGAGAGATTGTTTCCGCACCAGAGCTAACTGATACAAAAGCAACAAGCAATGTGACATTGCTCGGATCGAGAAACTCGCATCGTTCCCCACACCCTCTCCCGTGAGGAGAGGGTGTCCGCCGCGGCGGACGGGTGAGGGGGCTTTGTGCGGCCGCGTTGAGAGGTGACGTCTCTTTCTGCGTCTGTATGAGAAAGCCTCCCACCAGAACCAACAAAAAAAAGGCGCTCCGTTTGGCAGCGCCCCGGTGATAAGTCGGTCTTTCGCCGGTACTTCTCTTACTTCTTCTTCCTCGGCGCCGAGTGAATCGGTTCCCCCTCGAGGGCGTGCGCGGCTTCCATCCAGATCTCCGCGAGCGTCGGGTGAGCGTGAATCGTGTGGCCCAGCTCAGTCCCCGTAAGCTCGGCGCGAATGACGGCCGCCGCTTCGGCAATCAACTCGGTGGCGTGCGATCCGACCGCCGCCGCCCCCAGCAGTTGATCGGTCGCAGCATCGGCGATCCATTTCACAAATCCCTGCGGATGGCCCGCCGCCAAGGCCTTGCCCAGCGCCGCGAACATGAACTTGCCTGTAATAACCGCCTTCCCCGCCTGCTGCGCTTCCTGCTCGCTCAAACCTACGACGCCAATCTCGGGGTTGGTAAAAATGCAGGAGGGAATGATCTTTTCATTCTTGCGTAAAGGCCGGCCGCAGGCATTCTCGGCCGCCACCAAGCCCTGGGAAGTGGCGGCGTGCGCCAGTTGCACGCCGCCGGTCACATCGCCGATGGCGTAAATCGTCGCCACCTGGGTCCGGCCATACTCGTCCACTTCGATAAAACCTTTGGAGTTGGTGGAAAGGCCAGCGCTTTCCAGCCGCAGCCCTTCCGTCACCGGTTGGCGGCCCAGCGCCGCCAGCAACATCTCGGCTTCCACCTTCTCCGCGCCCACCGTGCCGCGAACGCCTTGGTCATCGGCCGCGATGTTCTCCAGGGTCTTGCCGGTCAGGATACGGATGCCCAGAGCCTTCTCCATGTGACGCCGCAATTCGCGCCGTACGTCCGCATCTAACCCCCAAATGATATCCTCGAGAAGTTCGACTACGGTGACCTTGACGTTCAACTGTGCCAGCAGGCAGGCAAATTCGCAACCGATGATGCCGCCGCCCAGAACCAGCACGGTGGATGGGACCGCCTTCAGATCCAGGAAAGCACGGCTCTCCACGACGCGCGCCTGCCGCGGCAGGAAGTTCGGCATGGCGGAGGTGGCGCCGGTGGCGATGATGGTCTTTTCCGCACCGAGGAAGGTAGCCTGGCCGCTCGCCGGAGCCACCATTAGGCGGTTCCGGGTCAGGAGGGATGCGGTTCCCTGAAAAACCTTGACGCCGTTGGCAGCCAGCAGTTGTTTGACGCCGTTGCGCAGGGTCCCCACCACCTGGTCCTTCCGTGCCACCATGGCCGCGTAGTCAAAGGACGCGCCCGTGACCTTGAGTCCCATTCTGCCGGCGGACTGGATCTGGGCGTAGAGGTCGGAGGAGGCGATGAGAGTCTTGGTCGGAATGCAACCCCAGTTCAGGCAGGTTCCACCGAACTCCTCTTTCTCCACCAACGCCACGGAGGCTCCCAACTGCGCCGCGCGGATGGCGGCAGGATACCCTCCTGGCCCGGCACCAATCACTACTACACCATACGTCTCCACAGGCTTATCTCCTCAAGCTTCTGCTTTATGGCGTTCACGAACCGCGCCGCCAGCGCCCCGTCAATGAGGCGATGATCGGACGACAACGTCATCTTCATGATCGACCGGATCGCTATCTTGTCATCCTTGACCACCGGCGTCTTCAGCGTGCTGGAAACAGCCAGGATGGCACCCTCACCGGGATTGATGATGGCCGTGAAGTTCTCGACATCCAGCATGCCCATATTGGAGATGGTGAAAGTGCTCCCGGTCATCTCATCGGAAGTAAGCTTACCCGCGCGCGCCTTGGCGGTCAGCTCCGTGGCCCGTTCGTGGATCTCCGCCAGGGTCAGGTCATCGGCGTTGCGGATAACTGGAACCACCAGTCCCTGCTCCAGCGCCACGGCCAGACCCAGTTGGACCTTACTATGCCAACGCACGGTCTTGCCATCGGTGCTGCTGTTGACCGTGGGAAGCTCCGTCAGCGCGAGCGTCACCGCTTCCAGAATGAAATCTGTGACCGTGTAAGCCGCGCCCTTCGCTTTCAATTCCGCCCGGAAAGCCACCAGGTCGGTCATATCTACGGCGACCGTCACGAAGAAATGAGGCTGCGTAGTGTAACTGTGAGTTAGCCGCTGGGCAATGATCTGCCGCATCTTGCTCATCGGTTTCGGCTTTTCCGCGATGGCCCTTTCCACGTCGGCCACCGCGACGCGGCCACCCTCGCCCGTTCCCTGGAGCGAGAACACGTCAATACCCTCTTTGATGGCCAACCCTTTGGCGGCAGGCGTGATCCGCAGCCGGTCGTAACCTTTCGCGGTCAGGTAGGCTTTGACGTCGGCTTCAACGACCCGCCCCAGCGGGCCGGTTCCCGAGATGGGCGCCGGATCAATCCCGCTCGCTTTGGCCAGACGTGCCGCCCTCGGGCTGATTCGGAATAATGTCGGCGCTGGCGGTGCCGCTGGCGGTGCCGGTGCTGGCGAAACTGAGAGTTCGCGTGCGACCGGTCGCGGCGCCGCAGGGCGCGTAACTTCCCGCACCGGGGCCGGGGCCGCTGGTGGCGCCGCCTCAACCTTGGGCGGTGGCGGTGCGGGTTGTTTCACCTCGGGAATCGGCTCACCGGGATTGCCCATAAATCCCACGAGAGATTGAATGGGAACGGTTTGCCCTTCCGGAACCACGATCTTCAGCAGCGTCCCCTCGAAGTAGCTTTCCACTTCCAGGACGGCCTTGTCCGTCTCGATTTCGAAAAGGATGTCCCCCTTCGCCACCGCGTCGCCCTCGCGCTTCCGCCACTTAACGATCTTCCCTTCTTCTTCTGACTGGCCCAGTTTGGGCAGCGTAATCGGTCGCACCATAGGCGTAGACCCTTCTCACAAAATGGACTTCGCGGCGGCAACGATATCGTCCGCCGTCGGGAGGAAGACAGCTTCCAGGACGTGCGATTGGGGAGCAATCCCGTCCTTAGCGCCCACGCGAATGACGGGCGCGTCCAGATAGTCAAACACCTCTGCCTGGATATTGGACGCAACCTCTCCCGTGAAGCTGCCGATGTTCACCGCTTGACTCGCCACCACGCAGCGGCCCGTCTTCCGCACCGAGCGGAGGACGGTCTCCATGTCCAGGGGCACCAGGCTGCGCAGGTCGACGACCTCAGCGCTGACGCCGGATTCAGCCTTCAGCTTGTCCGCCGCCTTCAGCGCATCCGGAACCGCCGGACCCCAGGCGACCAGCGAGATGTCAGTGCCCTCGCGCTTGACATCGGCCACGCCGAGCGGCACGAGGTATTCCTCTTCCGGCACCACCCCCTTGATGTTGTAAAGGAGTTGCGCCTCCACGAACATCACCGGGTTGTTGTCGCGAATAGCGGACTTCAACATCCCTTTGGCGTCGTAGGGCGTGGACGGGTACACGACATACAGGCCGGGGATATGGGCAAACATGGTTTCCAACGTTTGCGAGTGCTGTCCGCCGTAGCCTTTGCCGCCACCCACCGAAGCGCGAATCACCAACGGGATCTCGACTTGCGCGCCCGACATGTAATGCCACTTCGCCGCCTGGTTACTGATCTGGTCAGAGGCCATCAGCGCGAAGTCCATATACATCAATTCCACCACCGGCCGCAGGCCAATCATCGCGGCGCCCACCGAGGTCCCGCATATCGCGGCCTCAGAGATCGGAGTGTTAAAGACGCGGTCACGCCCAAATGTCTCCAGCAGCCCCTTGCTCAGCTTGAAGGCGCCGCCGTACTCGGCCACGTCCTCGCCGTAGAAGATGACGCGGCTGTCGCGCTTCATCTCTTCGATCAGAGCTTCCTTCAGCGCGTCGCGGTATGTGATTTCGCCATTAGTGCGCTTGATCACGGGCAACGGGCCGATAAGCTCGCCTTTCTGGAACTGGGGCGGAACCACCTCGGTCACGGTGTCCGTGTACATGTACTTGATAACATCCTTCGGGTCTGGTTCGGCCGCTTCCGCCGCGCGCACGGACGCGCGCGCGTTTCGGTCCTGAACTGTTTTCTCGATCGCCGCGACTCCGGCTTCGTCGAGCAGTTTGCACTCCAGGATTTGCTTCTTGAAAGTCTCGATGGGATCCAGTGCCTTCCAAGCTGCTTCTTCCTCACGGGTCCGGTACTCATTGCGCGGATCGCTCAGGGAGTGTCCGTAATAACGGTAGGTACTGACGTCGAGAAAGACCGGCCCTTCACCCTGGCGGCACTTCTCACCGGCACGCAATGTCGCATCCCGCACGGCCAAAACGTCCATGCCGTTCACGGTCTCGGCGTACATGTTGTGGTCGCAGAAGCCCGCCGCCCGCCGGGCCAGGTGGGAGATACCATTGACCTCGGTATCCGCCCGCCCCGTCATTCCGTAGTGATTGTTGAGAACCAGAAAGATAATGGGGACGCCGAAACGATGGTCACCGGCAATTACGTTCTTGAACTGGTACTGGGCGGCGAAGTTAAGCGATTCAAGCACCACGCCGTTGGCGTAGGCGCCATCCCCGGCGAAGCAGCAGACAACCGCCCCGTTGCGCAGGTACCGGCAGCCGAGCGCGGCTCCCGTGGCAATGGGGACGCTGCCGCCCACGATGGCGTTGGCCCCCAGGTGGCCGACGGTGAAATCGGCGATGTGCATACCCCCCCCGCGGCCCTTACAGTACCCATCGTCCTTGCCAAACAACTCGGCGATCATGCGATAGACGTGCTCTTCGAGTGCTAGGTCCAGGAGTTGCTGGTGGGAGGTCGCCTTCGATTGCGGAACCCGTTTTCGCAACTGTTCGTCGCTCATGCAGCGGATGGCCTGGCAACCCCGGGCGAGGCTGTCCCCATGTCCGCGGTGCGTACTTGTGATGTAATCTTTGAGCACCAGGGCGCTGGACGCCCCCACCGAAGCGGCCTCCTGGCCCACCGAAACGTGCGTGGGGCCGCGATAGTTGTAATTCGTCAGCGGCTCGTAAGCACCGGAACGCACCGTGACGATCATCTCTTCCATTTCACGAATCATCAGCATGTCTTCCAACAGGCTGAGCGCGGTGGCCAGATCGAGCCGCCCCGCCTCCAGTTCGCTGCGTAGATTCCCGCGGTAGGTGTACCCGCGAATCTTCCCGCAATCGATCTCAAACGGCGTGATATCAGGCTTAAGATTACTGAGATAATCTGGCGTCATGGTCATCCTCGCTGAGGGTGGCAGGCCGGTCAGGCCCGCACCACCTCAATTCCTCTCTTCCGCAGACCGGACAGGAACTTGCGGTCCGCGAGTTTGTCCGTAATGAGTACCCGTACCCCTTCTACTTGGCCGGCACGGGTGAAAGAAACTTTTCCGATCTTGCTGCTGTCCACCAACAGAAAAACCTCCCGCGCCTGTTGCATGACCAGCTCTTTGGTGTAAGCCTCGCTCGGGTCAGTGGTGGTCAAGCCCTCTTCCAACGTCAACCCGATAGTCCCCATGAAGGCTCTGTCAATGTGGATCTGGTTCAGCATCAGCCGGGTGAGCGGCCCGACCACCGTCTGACTCAGGCGGCGCAGATCTCCACCCACCAGGATCAGTCGTGGCCCGCGGCTGGCCAGTTCGATGGCGGCCCGTAACGAGTTCGTCACCACCGTCAGGTTGGTCCGCTCCTTCAAAAGCCGCGCCAGTTCCAGTACGGTGCTGCCCCCATCCAGGTAAATCGTGTCGTTCGGCTGAATGTACCGCAGGGCCGTCTGCGCAATCCGATGCTTCTCGCGCGCCGCCAGCGACGTCTTGTCATCGAACAGGGGCTCTTCCAGGCGGCTGTCGACGCTCACCGCGCCGCCGTGGACGCGGCGCACTTCACCGAGTTTTTCCAGGACATCGAGATCGCGTCGGATGGTGGCCGCGGAAACCCGGAGCTGGTCACACAATTCTTCGATTCGGACCACTTGGTTTTGACGGAGCACCCGCCGCAACTGTTCCAGCCGTTTGGGCGCGAGATCCTTGTTTTTTGAAGCGGCCATCCTCAAATCCCCCGACTCAACTTATGATTGATTATAGTGAAAGCTTGCACAAAATCAATCAAAATCTTTCAACCCCTTTCGGGAGCCCTTCCCACCGGCGGGGGATGGCGGGCGCTGCCCCTCTCCGCGGGGCCGCACGCGTACGGCCTTTCCGCTTACACCACCTGGGGGCGGGGTATTTGTAGGGGCGCCTGGCATGCGCCCGGCCTGTAGCGGCGGTGTCTCACCGCCGTATCGTAACGGTGGGTTTACCCCGCCATTTACCGTTCCCTAATCCCTGTTCTTTCACCACCAAGTCACAAAGCCACCAAGCGGGTAGCCCGGTTGGTGTTCTTCCAACCGTGGGTTCTTTAATTGTCGGGGGAAAGCCCCCGGTCAGAGGAGCACTGACCGTGATGGCTACCAGCTGCGGGCGAGGTAGCGCGGACCTGATTTGTAGGTCCGCGGTTCGTTCAAGAATCCCCACCAAAGAGCCGCAGACGTAAAGAACACGTCGGCGCTACGCTTATTTCCGGGTCATATTCTCAAACGACCTGCGGACGAATGCCTCTGCGTCACGAAGGCGATCCAGACTGTTGACTGCAAGTTCAACATCGCCGACGCCCCAGTGTCCGATTTTCGATACATCTCTGGTAAACGAAACTGACGCATCAAGACTCTTTGGGTCAATTTTGACCCAAACCCGAAGCCCGCCTTGTTGCAAGTGTGCACAGCAGAATATGGCCTTGTCCAGGGACCAATTTATGGACTTCGCCTTGTAGGCTCGGGTTACTCGACCAGGGGCCAGCGGGTAGCGCAGAGTTTGCGTCTTTCAAACTCTGCGGCTTGTATGCTTGAGAATGGTTATATGTTTTTGAAATATGTACTGTCGCAAGGGTTGGGCGAACTGGCGGCTGGCAATGATTGCAGGAACGAACCGCAGAGTAATGCGCTGCTGCGCACAACTCTGCGCTACCCGCTCGTGCCCCGATGGCGGCGAGGGCAAGAAAAATCCGAACTAACTTTCCCCTCGCTCTTGAGGAGGGGAGGGCAAGCGTGTAGCGCAGAGTTTGGCTGTTTCAAACTGTGCGGCTTGTAAGAGAAATGACCTGCCCCCCGCAAACTGGACCAGTGAAAATGTGAGTTCTCCTAGGGTATAAAGGCGGAGAGGAGAACTGACCATGAAGCAGAGCCGTTTTACCGAGGAACAGATTATCGGGGTGTTGAAGGAAGAGGAAGCGGGAGTGCCGGTTCAAGAGATCAGCCGGAAGCCAGGTGGCGCAGATCCATTCGGTAGGTCTGCGGCTTTCTCGGTGAACGAACCGCGGACCCACAAATCAGGTCCGCGCTACCCACCCCCGAATTGAGAGAGCAAAGGCAGAGACGCCCCGCTGGGGCGTCTCAAGCACGAGACGTTCCAGCGGAACGTCTCTACAAATGCGCGGGCGCCGCGCCTGCCCCTGGAATCCGTTCGCTAAGAACGTCTTCGGCGTCTAAAGAAATCGGTTAGGCTTGTGGTTTCCTGGCGAGCCGCGTGGTTTCCGGTTACAATGGCCGATGCTAAGATTTCAAGGGTGTCGTGTCGAGAGGTCCAAGCCCCAGGATGTGAGCCCCAAAGGGGCGCCGACCCGTGCTCGTACGGAAGGCGTATGGCTGAACTGCGACTTGATCTTATGACTCATCGGTGGGTGGTCACGGGCAAACGCCCCATCATGCCCGATGTGATCGATAGGGACGTCATGTGTCCCTTTTGC
>Ga0315284_10015283_pt1 | contig 10920 bp, 5 predicted proteins | sample YL17G09_16_MG_FD_203696 | JGI IMG/M metagenome (GOLD analysis project Ga0315284, IMG submission 203696) | Sediment microbial communities from Yellowstone Lake, YNP, Wyoming, USA - YL17G09_16 | ecosystem: Environmental > Aquatic > Freshwater > Lake > Sediment | place: USA: Wyoming | collected...
CGCGGTTTTCATCTCCGTGAACACGATCATCAACCAGTTCAAACAGTCGATGGCCGGACTCCTGATCATCCTCCTCGGCGTCCCGGCGTACCTGTATTGGAATAATAAAAGGTTCAGAGGGAAAAAGCAGAATGACGGAAACGATAGGAACATCACTGATAAGGAGAGGACGATCATGAGAAAGCCCCGAGCGTTCATGGCGCTGCTCTTTTGCGCCATCCTGGTTTCATCGGGCTTCGCCCAGACGGCCAAGGTCCTGATCAACCATGTCGGTTACGATCCGGCCGGGCCCAAGCGGGCGGTCATCGAGGGCAAGCCGGGCGACGCTTTCGACGCCTTCAAGATCAAGGAGTTCGAAACGGGGAAAGAGGTCTTCTCCGGGGTCCCCAAGCCCGCCGGCCCTGTTCAAAAGTGGAAAAATTGGAGCTTCTGGACGATCGATTTCGCGCCGGTCCTCGAGGAAGGGACCTATATCATTGAATGCTCGTCCGCCAAGGGAACCATCCGGTCCTATCCGTTCCTCGTCCAAAAGAATGTCCTGGAGCGGAACACGCTCTCCGACGTCGTTTACTATTTCAAGGGCCAGAGGAGCTCCGGCCTTTGGGACAAAGCGGACCGGAAGTTGAAATTCGATGGAAAAGAGGGAACGATCGACGCGCACGGCGGCTGGTTCGATGCGACGGGGGATTACGGAAAGCACTTGTCCCATCTCTCGTTTTCGACGTATTTCAATCCCCAGCAGATCTCGATGACGGCCTGGAGCCTTTTCAAGACCTACCAGGAGATCGACAGGCGGAACGATCCCTCCTTCAAGCAATATAAAAAAAGGCTTCTGGATGAAGCCATGTTCGGCGCCGATTATCTGGTGCGGACGAAGAACCCGGCCGGGTCCATTTATATCACCGTGTCGGGCCGCGGCCCAGAGAAGAAGCCCGAGGACCGTATCATCTCGGCCAAAGCGGAGCGGCATATCATCCTGACCCCGGAGACAAAAGACAAAATCCGCGATTATGGAAGGGAGAAGATCAAGGGAGACGCCGCCTACGAGGCCGGCTATAGAGAGGGGGCCGGGATGTGCATCGCTGCGCTGGCAATGGCTTCGACGTACAGGGTCTCCGGCGATTTCGCCAATGCCGATTATCTTAAGGCGGCCGAAGACATGTTCGCCTACCTCGAAAAGAACAACCTTTCTTTCGCCAACGACGGCCAGGAGAACATCGTCGACGATTATTGCGCCCTTTTGGCCGCTATAGAGCTCTTCCGGGCGACTAAAAAGCCCGTCTACAAGGCCGCGGCGGACATGAGGGCCGGAAACCTCATGGCCAGGTTGACGGCGAGCGGGAACTTCAAGGACTACTGGCGGGCCGACGACAAGGACCGGCCGTTCTTCCATCCCGCCGACGCCGGAATGCCCGTGGTGAGCCTCGTCGATTATTCCGGGATCGCCGGTGATGAGATGCAGAAGAAGGTCCGGGACGCCATTAAAAGGTCCATGGCTTTCGAGTTGGGGGTGACCGGAGAAGTCGTCAACCCGTTCGGCTACAGCCGCCAGTTCGTCCAGAGCAAAAACGGCGCCCGGCGGACAAGCTTCTTCTTCCCGCATGATACCGAAACGGCGCCCTGGTGGCAGGGGGAGAACGCCCGGCTGGGCTCGATGGCCGCGGCCGCCCGGCTCGCCGCCAGGCTATTCCCCGAGGATGAGGACCTGCGGGACAAGCTTCAAACCTTCGGCCGCGACCAGCTGAATTGGATCCTGGGCCTCAACCCGTTCGACGCCTGCATGCTCCAGGGCAGGGGGAGGAACAATCCCCAATACATCTTCTTCGAATCCTACGAATACACGAACGCTCCGGGCGGGATCGTCAACGGGATCACGGGGGGCTATAAGGACGAAGAGGACATCGACCTCAACCTGCATTTTTCCGTGACCGGCAAGGACGATGATTGGAGGTGGGCGGAGCAATGGCTGCCCCATGCCGCCTGGTTCCTTTATGCCGTGTCCCTGGGGGATTAAGAGACTGATGGGGCCTTGGGGCCGGAGCTCTTAAACCGGAATTTCCTTGATGGATATCGCGCCGAGATCCGTGCGGCCGAGGCCCCGGTCGGCGGCCTTTTTGAGCATGACGATCTCGGCGGGTTCTCGCCCCAGCAGGCCCGCGCAGTACGTGTCCACGGCCACGATGTCGCGGCCGGCCACGATCCTTTGGGGCCGGGCGAGGTCCCCCGGCCCGGCCGGCCCGTTGGTCGCCAGGACGACGGTAGCGTCGGCGATCAAGAGGTCGGGCTTGCGCAGGGTGTTGACGTCGGCGATGCACTGGGATAGGAAGTCGACGTCGTCGTACTCCCCCTTACCCTTTCCTGAGCCCAAGTGGAAGTATTGGTTGGTATCCCCCTGACAGGCGCCCATGTAATTCTTCAGGCAGCAGCTGAACCGGGTGCCCGTGTGGTCCTTGGCGACCGAAATGTCGATCCAAGCGTCGCACTCGAACAAGTCCTTGATGATCCTGCCCTTTTTCAGGGCCAGCCCGTCCTTGACGGGCGTTTCGACGTAATTCCCGGAGTGCGGCCGGATGCCCCGGACCTCGGCGTCGAATTTCGCCGAAAGGGGACTGCGCTTCCACATGTCGGACGAGGGGTCCCAAAGATAGACGATCTCTTTGGCCCCGGCGTCAAGGATCATCATGACGGCGGCCAGGACGATATCGGTGTTGACGTGGCTTCCCGGCAATTTCCACCATTGGGGCGCGTTGACGAGAAGCCCCACCCGGCCCCCCTTCGGGACGAACTTCGCCATGCCGCCCACGAGGCGGACCGCTTTCTCCGTGTTCGCGAAATAGTCCGTTCCCTTAACGACGCCGATGTCGGGGGCCCCCTCGGTCTCGAGGGCCATAAGCTCCTGGACCCGGTTGCCCCCGATGACGGCCGCGGCCCCGAGGGCTAAGCCTGTTTTGATGAATTCTCTACGGCAGGTTTTCTTGGTCATCGCTGACCTCCTTTTTTAAAAGTTTACCTTATTTTGGGGAGAATGTCACCTGCCGGCGGCGGGCCGTTGACTGCGGCGTTTATTTCCAGGAACTACAATTTCGGCTGCCGGCTGGCCATGAACCACTCCTCTGTCTCGTGCGCCCGATCTGCGCCAACGCCTCCAGCGGCCTGTTTGAAAGCGATAAAAAAAGCCCGCCCCGGCAGGGCCGGGGCGGACGGAACTCTGCTTCTGCAAACTGCTTAGAAGACGAACTTGATCCCTAGACGGGCCTGGAGCGGGGCGAGGAATGTCCAGTCCTTCATGAACCAGGGATGGAGGGCGGCATTGGCGGCGGGCTCCCAATTCGTGTCGACCAGAGCCGCGTCTCCAGGGCTGATATTGTACCGGTAGCGCTGCGTGTAGACGTTCGTCGCGGTCTGGGCGTTGAACGCGTTGGAGATGTTCGCGCTGAGGAGGACCGAGTACCTTCCCAGCTTGAGGCTGTATTCCGCGTATAGGTCGGCGGTGAACAGGAAGGGCGTGCGGCCGAGGTTGGCCCTGTTGTAAGGGAAGAAGCCCGGGCCGTCGACGTTCCAGACCTCGGTGAGCGGGACCCCGCTCATGGCCTGCATGACTGTGCCGACGGTAAGGCCGAACGGGAAGACATAGCTGCCGTAGAGCTTGAAGAAGTGCGGGCGGTCGGTGGGAAGCACACCGTCGATCGGGTTCAGGCTCTTGTCGAAGGAGAAGTGCCAAAGGTCGAAGGCGCGTTCGCCGTTCGGGCTGTTGCGGCCCTGTTCGTCCGCATTGGCCAGGCCGGAATAGTTCCCGCGCAGGCTGCTGAAGGTGTAGGAGAAGCCGAACAGCCAGTGGTTGCTGAGCCTCTTGTCTATCCCGACGTTGACGCCCCAGTACTCGCGCTTGGCCTTGGGCATGTCGGGAGAGCCGGGTTCCATAAGGCCGGCCGCTCTTGACTCCGCGTACTTCTGGTTGATGAAACTCCCGCCGGGGTTGCAGTAGTAATAGACTTCCCCGATGCCTGGGACGTAGACGCCGCAATCTTCGATGCCCCACAGGACGGACTTGTTGACGACGCGGGCGGAGAACGACAGGTTGTCGTTCAGCCTCTTGTCCAGACCCAGCGAGATCTCCCTTTGGGTGAATGGCTTCATGTTCGGGTCAATGGTGTCGAACACGGGAGAGCGGTGATCGAGAATCGTGTAGAGGGTGCCGGGATAGTAACCGTTGACGCCTATCTTGGTGTAGTCGTATTCGTCCAGCGAGTAATAGGCGCTCTTCCACTTGAAGCCGCCGAGCGCGTTGGCCGCCATGTTGAGCTTCATCACGTCCTGGTAGATGGCGAAGCTGCCGAAGACCTTGAGGCTCGCGTTGCCGAAGACGTCATAGATGAAGCCTAGGCGGGGCGAGATCTTATCCTTGAACCGGAAGTTGACGGGCTTCTTGACGTCGGCGTATAGAGGATCGCTGCTGTAGTTGGGGATGTATTCGGATTCCGTGCGGACCCCGGCGTTGATCGTCAGCCTGTTGGCGATGGTCCAGCTGTCCTGGAGGTAGATCGCCCACTGATTGCTGAAGGCCTGGTAGAGGCTGCCATAAGCGCCCGTGACATCGTTGTTCCGAACGCCGTACCAACCGTACTTGCCGCGGCCGTAGTTCGTGCCGTAGGCATCGAATGTCTGGTCCCAGGCCAGGTAGATCATGGGATTGACGGCCGCGCTGTCGACGTCCTCACCCTGGCGGATGAACTGGAACCCGGCCTTGAAGGAATGCTCGCCGGCCAGGTTCAGGTAATAGCTCACGTCGAAATTGGCGTTGTACTTTTCCGCGAGAAATTTCTTTGTGTTGCTCAAGCCGGCGAGGGGATAACTCGACCAATTCGAGCCGTGCCGAAGCGCGGACGGAATCTCGGGCCACAGGGCTATGTCATTGGTGGTGGGCGCGTAGCTGTAGGGCTGTTCCATCTGGAACACGTACCGCGGTGTGGATTCCGGCCCCGGGAGCTGATGATTCTGGTCGGTCATGAAATAGCCGGCGCGGACATTGACCAGGAGGCTGTTGCTCACAACGAGGTCGGCCGTGACGCTGGCGCTCATGTTCGGGTAATTGAAGCCCAATGCGTTATAGTTCGTCGTCTGGCTCGCGTTCCAGGAGAGGGGCATCACGGGCAACCCGGTCGGCACTTCCCCGGCGTTAAATCTCAGCCCCGGCCCCCTGACCACGGTCAGGCCGTTCACGAAGCTCGCGGTCACCCGCAGGTTCTTGAACACCTGGGCGGAAAGCTTGGCCTGGGCGTTCCAGGAGGTCTGCTTTGTTTGGACGTCCCTGATGAGGTTGGCGTTCTGGACATTGTAATCCAGCGTCCGGTTCACATAGCTGTGATTGGGGATGACGGAACCGAAGAACCAGAGCTTGTCCTTGATGATGTAGCCGCCGAGGTTGAATCCGGCTTCGAGGTTCTGCCAGGTATCCTTGCCTTCATAGTCATTCCAAGAATAGTAGGATGCCCGGGCATTGTTCGCATTGTTGAAATTCAGGGTGTCCTGACGCCGGCCGGTCAGCTTTTCGTCCTGATAATAGGCCAGGACTTCGCCATGGAACGCGTTGCCCCCGGAACGGGTCAGGACGTTGACGACGCCGCCCAGGGAGCCGCCGTACTCGGCGTTGTAGCCGCTCGACTTGAACTGGACCTCCTCGACGAAGTCATAGTTCACGTTCTGGGCCGACACGCCGTTGACGAGGTTGTTGGTGTTGATCCCGTCGACGTAGTACATGTTCTCGGCGCCGGACGCGCCGTCGACCGATGTCCCGGCCAGGAGGTTTTCCCTGGAGACGCCGGGGACGGTGTTCAGGAGCGAGTCGAAGTTGCGGCCCTTGGGCAGGGTCGCGAAGACCTGCTTGTTCAACGTCGCGCCTCGGGCCGTGCTCTTGACGTCGATGAGCGGCGACTGCCCGATGACGGTGACTTCTTCCTCGAGCTTTCCAGGCGCCAGCGAAATATCGAGAGTGATCGTTTTTTCGAGCTCGAGAATGATGTCCTTACGGGTCACCGTCTGGAATCCGGGCAGCGAATAGATGACCGTGTAGGCTCCGGGAGGAAGGGCCAGGAGGCGATAGCCGCCCTGGCCGTCCGTGACGGCCGTGGCCTTGCCGATCAGGCGCACGCCCGTGGCTTCAACCGATACCCCAGGAAGAGGAAGTCCTTCCTGATCGACGACCTTCCCGACGATCTTCCCCGTCGGCGCCTGGGCCGGGAGCAGGCCGGCGAGGACGACGACGATGAGAGCCAGGAAAAAGATGGGTCGTATTCGTTTCATCATTATTTTTCTCCTTTGTTTGCCATCGAATAAAAACCCTTTGACCTGGGCGCAAACCCTCCCCTCGAACAGTTCTCTTCTCGTTCCAAATTATTGGAATCGAAAAACTTACGGGGAGAAGGCTCTCACACCCCCCTGAGTCCGCATAGCGGGATCTGCGTCATTCTCACCTCCTCTCTCCATAATTTCGGCACACCCCAAAATATGCAACAATCGTGCCAGGAATCGGGGAGAGAAAAGATGTTTACATAATCAAGGGCTCGAATGAACGAAAAGTAAAAATCCTTTTTGAAGAGACGGGGAGGAGTGTAAAATCTTTTTATTATGCGCGGAGCGCCGCGATTCATTATTTTGAACGGAAATTCAAAAAACCGATTCTTATTCGGCGTCCGGCCCTTGACACCGGCCGTTGGGAATCATAAGAATAGGCACGTAGATCAATCGAGGATTTCGTGAACGTTGAATGACGTTGGAGGACGGAGCGTGAAAATTCATATCATAGGCTTGGCCTTTGTTCTGTTGCTCGCGGCCCTTGCGGGCGCAGGGCCCGCCGCGCAGGAAAAGGGCCCCGGCGCCGAGGACCTCAGAGCCGGCAAGAATCTCTTGGCCACCCAAGTTTACTCCGAAGCCGAGGACGGGAAGCTCCTGGCCCTGTTCAAGGGACTGCGCGTAGCGGATGTCACGGACGGGATGGATGCCGTAGGGCTGCAGAACATCGGCCTCATGGACCCGGAGATCCACTCCCTCTGGCGCGACACGGAGCACTTCAGACACCGGTTCGTGGGGATCGCGGTCACAGCCAGGTACGTCCCCACCCAGGACGCGCCGGCCGGGAAGATGATCGTCGAAGCTTTTGACGCCTGGTCGGCGGACTGGTACGAAAAGCGTTCCACCGAAGCCTACATGGACATCATCCGCAAGGGGACGGCGCTCGTCATCGAGGATGCTCCGAACGCGGACGTCGGCTCGATCGGCTCCTACAACATTCTGGAATGGCAGGGACACGGTTGCGTCGGTGTCGTCACCAGCGCCACGGCCAGGGACACCGATGAGATCATCACCCAGCGCGTTCCTCTTTACTTCCGGAAACCGGGACGCGGTATCCGGCCCGGACGGAACGAACTCGAATCCGTCAACAGGCCGATCGTTTGCGGCGGCGTCCTGGTCATGCCGGGCGATGTCATCGTCGCCGACGGCGACGGCGTTCTTGTCGTGCCCCGGGCGAAGGCGGAGGCCGTGGCCGAGTACGCCCGGAAGATCATGGACGGAGACAAGGCCGGACGGCGCGATCTCTACAAGGCGCTCAATATCAAGGAAGACGATTCGGTCAAGGAATAAACCCTATTCCACGGCCCCATGCTTCTTAAGCAGCACGGCCAAGGCGTCGTCATTCATTAATTCGGCATCGTCGAGCGGCGTGACACCCTTGGAGGTCTTGGCGTCGACGTCCGCGCCTTTGGCGATCAGCAACTCGGCCACGGCCTTATGGCTCTTGCCAGCGGCCGCGTGGAGCGGCGTCCGGCCATCTTCGTCCTTGGCGTCGACGTCCGCGCCCTTGGCGATCAGCAACTCGGCCAGGTCCCTATGGCTATTAGCAGCAGCCCAGTGGAGCGGCGTCCAGCCATCTTCGTCCTCGGTGTCGACGTCCGCGCCTTTGGCGATCAGCAACTCGGCCAGGTCCTCATGGCCCATTTCAGCGGCCCAGTGGAGCGGCGTCCAGCCATCTTCGTCCTCGGCGTCGACATCCGCGCCTTTGGCGATCAGCAACTCGGCCAGGTCCTCATGGCCCATTTCAGCGGCCCAGTGGAGCGGCGTCCAGCCATCTTCGTCCTCGGCGTTCACATCCGCCCTCTTGGCGATCAGCAACTCGACCAGGTCGTTATGGCTATTAGCGGCGGCCCAGTGGAGCGGCGTCCAGCCATCTTTGTCCTGGGCGTCAACGTCCGCGCCTTTGGCGATCAACAACCCGGCTATTTCCGAGTGGCCCCAGCTCGCGGCCCAGTGAAGCGGCGTGACGCCCTTGGCGGTCTTGGCGTCGACGTTCGCGCCCTTGGCGATGAACAGTTCGGCCAAGTCCTTATGGCCATTGGCAGCAGCCCAGTGGAGCGGCGTCCGGCCCATCGCGCCCTTGGCGTTCACGTTCGCCCCCTTGGCGATCAACGACCTGGCTATTTCCGAGTGGCCCCAGCTCGCGGCCCATTGGAGAGGCGTCCAGCCATTTTTATCCTCGGCGTCGACGTCCGCGCCTTTGGCGATCAACAACTCGGCCACGGCCTTAGAGCCATTAACAGCGGCCCCATGCAGCGGCGTGACGCCCTCGGCGGTCTTGGAGTTCACGTCCGCGCCCTTGGCGATCAACAACTCGGCCAAGTCCTCGTGGTCGTCATCTGCAGCCCAGTGGAGCGGCGTCCAGCCATCTTTGTCCTTGGCGTCAACGTCCACACCCTTGGCGATCAACATCTCGGCTATTTCCGAGTGGTCCCAGCTCGCAGCCCAGTGGAGCGGCGTGACGCCCTTGGCGGTCTTGACGTTTACGTCCGCACCTTTGGAGATCAATAGCTCAGCCACGTCCTTTTGGCCATAAACGGCGGCCACGTGAAGCGGCGTCAAGCCCTCTGCGTCCCTGGCGTCCACGTCTGCGCCCTTGTCGATCAGCAACTCGCCCAAGTCCTTGTGGCCTTCCTCTGCGGCCACGTGAAGCGGCGTCAAGCCCTCTGCGTCCCTGGCGTCCACATCCACACCTCGATTCAAAAGCCTTTTTATGATGTTTCGGGTTTTTATTTCTTTCCCCTGAATCCACCCGGTCACCGTTTGAGTATAATCTAAATCGGGGACACAATGCCAATTTCCGAATTTATGTCCGGGGATTCTCCCAGGGGAAATTCATGAAATTCGGAAATTGGCATTGTGTCCCCGATTTAAGGGAAGTGGGGTGAGTGAGGGGATTTGAACCCCCAACCATCGGATCCACAGTCCGGTTATTAAGCGTTTTAATTGAATGATTTCAAATGAGTTGCCAGGGGCCTGATTGTGATAGTGTCCTCTTTGTGTCCGCTTTCTTTGAAAACTTCGCTCAATTTATCGACCGCGTTCTTCATGTTCTCCGGTGTAGGGTGACAATATCTCATGGTCATTTGGATTGTAGTATGGCCGAGGACTTTTGAAACCGTTACCAGGTCCACGCCCGCTTCAATCATCCGAGAGGCTGTCGTATGTCGTAAATCATGGAACCGGACGCCCTTGATCTCCGCCCTACGGCAAGCGCCTTTGAAGGCCGTCTTCACGTCTTTGACGTTTGTCTTGGTCTCGGGATTCTCAAAAACAAATTCCCGGTCCCGGTTCATCGTCCGCAACGTTTCAAACACTAGGCCATTCATCGGGACCTTCCGGGACCGCCCGCTTTTTGAATCTTCAATGAGAATGAATCCCTTGACGAAATCCACGTCTCGCCATCTAAGGCTTAGGATTTCGCCGCGCCTCATGCCGGTATTCAAGGCGATAATCAGGACGGGCCGGATCTCCGGACTCGCCGCGTCAAGAAGTCTCTTCATCTCTTCGACGGTCAAAATTCGTTCCTTAGCGTTCGGCTCGTGGAATTTTTTGATCTTCGCCGCAGGATTCCTCTCCGCTTTCTCCCACTCGACGGCCTTTGAAAAGCAGGTCTTCAAACAAGCGAGCTCGCGGTTTATCGTGCTCGGAGATACGCCGTCAGCCCGTCGTTTCAGTCTGTATTTTTCAATCAGGTCCGGCGTGATCTCCGAAAGATTTTTTGACTTGAAAAATTCCTTTAGGTGATTCAGAGATATTTCATCCCTCTTCCAACTTCGCTTATTCTGTTTTGAATAGAGATCCAGAAATTCCTTAGCGTGATCTTCAAAGAGGACTTCCGGTTTCTTGCGCCTGAAGTCATAGGGATCGCGGAGAATGTCGGCCTTAATCTTCGTCCAACGCTCTTCGGCCTGCCGCTTGCTCGGGCCGACTATCTGTCGGACCCGGATGCCCTTGCATCGGCCGTCGATCCGCCAGCGGCCTTTCAGGTCCTTAAAGAGGTTTTTTTCGTTTCTCATGCCTCACCCCTCAAAGGTTTTTCCTTATCCGCCGGAGTCCGCGCCGAATTGCCCGGCGGCTTGCCGGCAACGGAATAATCCCATCTTCGAGCCAGCGCCGGATTTCTCGGCCACTGACGCCGACAAATAACGCCGCCGTCTCCGGGCTGATTTTCTTTTCCTCGATGACCTGTTTTAATTCCCTGATAATCTCAATCATGGTTTCAGTATATTCCGCGTGTCAAGTCCGTGTCAAGTCTTTGTCATTTAACAATTAAAAGTGGACTGATTTTCGATGGTTTAAAGTTTAAAAGTGGACTGAGGGGCCGGTTAGGGTTAGAACCTCCGTTTGGATAGGAGGTTCACACCATGGCTAAACAGCTTCACAGATCGTTCCGTGACCAACAGGTCCGGTCTCTACTTCAGAGTTATGTCAACGAGGAGATCGAACTGCCGTATATCCTGGACATCCTCAAGATCGGCCGCAGCCGATTCTTCGTGCTGCTCAAGGAATACCGCAGCAACCCCTCTGAGTTTTCCATCGCCTATAAGAGAAGTCGGAAGACCCGAACGA
>Ga0315284_10015284_pt1 | contig 10920 bp, 6 predicted proteins | sample YL17G09_16_MG_FD_203696 | JGI IMG/M metagenome (GOLD analysis project Ga0315284, IMG submission 203696) | Sediment microbial communities from Yellowstone Lake, YNP, Wyoming, USA - YL17G09_16 | ecosystem: Environmental > Aquatic > Freshwater > Lake > Sediment | place: USA: Wyoming | collected...
CAATCCGACCAAAAAGCCCTCAGGAGCCACTAGGGGCGCCTAGAAGGCAGAGGCCGTGGTGAAGTACGAGATCCGGCTGGAAGGGAGACTGACCAGGGCGGCGCCCTTCCCGGCACCTATGCCGCTAGACCGAGCTGACTCCATTGCCTGAGTGGGATGCGAAGGAAGCGAACTATGCGAGATATGCCTCTAGGAGCCGCCAATCCCTTCGCCTCCTTCGCGTGCTTCGCAGCCCTGGCTGCCGGGAAATCAACAAGAGCGGTAGCGGGGGCCCGATTTTGGCGCTTGTTGATTTCGCTGGATGAGCCGGTCGTTGAGATGCGGCGCGGGGAGCTGCCGCGGTCGGGCCGGCAAAGACAGGGCGCGGGGTAGTGCCTCTCCGATAGCTGAATGCCGTGCTCGTGAAGTCGCTGCCCGGCCCCCTGGTATCCGGGAACGTGTCCCTGTCGCAGCGCGTGCTCTGAGCGGTCTAGCGGAGTCCCGACACCCGCACCGCGCACTCCATGGCGTTCCCGTGAGCGGCTCTGCTGGTGGATGCGCGGCCCGATACTGTTACAGATAGCGCCCCACTCGGCGGCAGTAGCCCGCATACTCCTCGCCGAACACCCCGCGCAAGTGCGCCTCCTCCGCGAGGATGATCCTATGGTGCACGGCGATCACGTACGCAGCCACCAGAAGCACGACCGGGTTGAGCGTGTACAGCACCGCGGCGATGAGGGTGGCGTAGACGCCCAAGTACATGGGGTTCCGGCTGAGCCGGAACAGCCCGTTGACGCGTAGGCGAGTGGCCTCCTTTGGCGCGCCGATCCGGAAGGAATCGCCAAGCCCGAGGCGCCCGATGAACAAGAGGGCGAACCCGAACGCCCACAGGCCGAGGGCGACCTCCGCCAGCAGCCCTGGTACCGCGACTGGCGAGAGCCGGACGCCCCAGCTTTGGGAGACCGCGGCCGCCCACAAGATGACGATCGCGTACTTGCTCGTGACGAACAGCGCCTTGCCGATCGGCGGGGCGCCATCCATGTCGATGTTCCTGCGACGGAACAACGCCCCCCCGCCAAACGAGACGACCAGAAACAGTGCCGGCGGCAGCGTGACCGCAAGTGACCCGGACATGGCTCTCCTCTCTCGTATGCTCTGCCCAACCTGAGCCTGCAAGGCCGGTTCCATCGCCGTATAACAAGGACAACCGGAACCAGCAGCACTCGCACCTGACCCGGTGACCGAGTGGGCTCGTTCGCATCCGTCGATGCCCTGGAAGCTCGGAACAGCCGTACGATCAGCGCGATCGGAGTCCCACCGAACGCGAGGGCCAGCAATACGCCGAAGATCGTCACATGCACAGGTGATGGCATTGCTCGGCCCTCCTTCGCGCGAACACTGCCCTTCGACGTGTGAAGGCGGCGTAAAGGCGGCGGGGCACGGCGTTAAGTTACCTGACATCCGCGTGCTGACTCCCAAAGAGAGAGCGGCGCCCGAAGGCGCCGCCTACTGGTCCCAGATCATACGGGAGGGAGTCAGTCAGGGCAAGCCCCGGAACGATCTCAGGGCGGTCCTAGAGGCCCTCGGCATACGCAGCCGGCCCCAGGCAGAGGTGAATCGCTCCGAACAACACTGCCAGTGTCATCAAGTACGGCTTTGATTTCACAGCTTGCCGCCAATTGCGGGGATCGTCCTGCGCCACGGTATCCGCGGCTGTCGTTGCGCACCGGACTGCCGCCGCCCGCCATACGGATGGCTCACTTGATGGCGAGTAGCTCCACCTCGAAAATGAGGGTGGCGTTGGGGCCGACTAGCGGGGGAACGCCCTTGGCGCCATAGGCGAGATTGGAGGGGATGAAGAGCTGCCACTTGGATCCAACGGGCATGAGTTGCAGTGCCTCCGTCCAGCCGGGGATGACGCCGGATACCTGGAAGGTGGCGGGCTGCCCGTGACGGTACGAGCTATCGAACTCGGTGCCGTCAATCAGAGCGCCGCGGTAGTTGCACTCCACCGTGTCGGTGGCGGCCGGTTTCTGGCCGGCACCCATCGTGATGACTCTGTATTGGAGGCCGCTGGGCAGAGCCACTACACCCTCCTTGCTCTTGTTCTCGGCCAGGAATGTCTCACCGTCTATCCGGTTTCTTTCCGCGTACATCTTCATGGCCTCCACCTGCTGCTGTCGCAAGTGGGACTGGAACTGGGTCAACGTGGTGTGGAGGTCGTCTTCGGTCAGGAGGGGGGCAGATCCGGAAATGGCGTCCTGCAGCCCCTTCACGAGCATCGCCACGTTCATTTCCACCCCCTGTTGCCTGAGATTGATGCCCATCTGCAGGCCCATGGCATAACTTACTTTGTCCTGCTGGTTCTGGAACGGGGATTCCTCCCTGGACGGCGATTCCCCGGCGAAGGCCGGAAGGCCGAGGACGGCGAGGGCGGGCACGACGACAGCCATCCACTTCCAGTTCATCTATCTCCCTTTCTGATCCCTTGGGCGGCGCCGCCGTAGGCCAACTGGGCCTGCGGCTTCCTGTTTCGCCAAGGCTACGCAGGACAGGTTGCTCACCGCAGCCCCGCGTTACGAGAGCAGACCCTCGGGGCGACCAGCAGGTCGCCCCGAGGGCAGAAGTCGTGACGCCGGCAGCTCCTGTAGCTCCTGGCGTCCACCAGCATCGTGATTCACGGAGTGGTCAGGCTGAAGCCATTCGCCCAGGCGGAGGCGCCCGCGATGTTGAACGCCTGCACCCGGAACCAGTAGGTGGTACGGCGCAGCAGGTTGCTGGTCTGCAGCGTCGTGGTGTTGGCCGGGGCCGTCGCCGTACCCAGGCCGGTCGTGAAGCTGGAGTTAGTGGCCCACTGCAGCGTGAAGCCGGTCTCGTTAGTGGAGTTGTCGGTCCAGGTCAGCGTGGCCCGAGCGCTCTTCGTGCCCTGCAGCGCGGCTGTTCCGGTCAGGCTGGAGGGAGCCGCGGGAAGGGCAGGCACTGATGCGCCGGCGCTATTGGAGTAAGCGGAGGCGCCGGCGCTGTTCACGGCGTAGGCCCGGTAAGCATACGTCGTACCAGGACTCACAGCCGTGTCCGCGTAGCTGACCGCATTGCCCGAGCCGGCCCTTGCCGGAAGCGTGGCATAGGTGGCGAAAGCGCCCCCGTTGACGGAGCGCTCCAGCACGAAACCGGACTCAGAGGTGGCGTTGTCAATGAAAGTTACCAGAATCCTCGGTCCCGCCTGGAGAACCGCCGTGAGAGAAGTCGGAGCCGCCGGCGGCGCCGCCACCACCGGTCCCACCAACACCGCTGCGGAGGCCGAGTTGCCGGCCGCGTTGTAGGCCGTGACGATATAGCTGTAGCTCGTGGCGGCGACCACCGTCGTATCGGTGAAGGTGGTACGGTTCGCTAGGGCGGTTCCGATCTGTGCATAAGCGCCAGGCTGATTATTCGTGCCGATGGTGGCGCGCTGGATCACGAATCCGATCTCGTTCGCCGGATTGCCCAACGTCGAGGCCGGCTGACCAATCGTGTAGTCAAACGGCGTGCCATCCGTCCAGGTAAGATTCACCTGGCTTGAGTTCCGCGTGTAGGTGATCACCGACTTGGTGGGAAGCACGCTCACAGCGTTGAGCACGATGGGCCGCATCATGTCGTTCTCTTCGTGGCCGAGTAGGTGGCAGTGCCACACGTACTCCCAACGGAAGTTGGTCATGACGTTGGTGAGCTGGCCCGCCGCGGGCAAGCCCGGAGGCGGCGGCACCGGCGTGAAGTTCATGGTGGAACCTGCCGGCATGGTCACGTCCAGCAGGCGATTGCTGTTAGGAAGCCCAAACGGGAGCTTCATCGCGGCGGTAGTCGGACGCAGCGCCACGATCAGGTCCTCGAACGGATTCGTCCTGACGGTTTCCTTCCAGCCTACCTCCTCGGGGTAGGGCGGCTTGACGATGCCGGTCCAGTCCACCCGGTTCACCACCTGCACGTCGAACAGATGGAAGTGAATGGCGTGCGAGTCCACCCCAATGTGGCTCAAGCGCCAGAGGAGGGGCTGCTCCGGGGTCAGGATCTCGGTGGGCGGGTCTACGTAGAACGCCGCACCGACTACCGGTCCCGCGCCCACAGTCGGCGTTAGTGGGTTGGGAGTGGAGCCGAGCACGGCGTTCATGCGCCCGAACTCCATATCAAAGCCCTCAGTGAGGTTCTTGCCGTCCATCACCGAGGCCCCAACAAGCATGGCGTCGGCCTGCGCGCCGGTGCCGCCGCCCCCAGTCAGGTAGGCGTAGGGGGCCTTGGTGTAACCGGTGCCCCCGCTGATGAGATTGATGGCGCCGACGGAACCGAGGGTGATGGTCGCGGTGGCCGTCGCGCCCGCGCCAGTCAGATCCGTGATCGTCACGGTGGGCGCCACTAGATAGTTCGAGCCTGGGTTCACCAGCGTGATGGAGGTGATCACTCCCCCTGACACTATCGCCGTAGCCGTGGCGCCGGTTCCGGTGCCACCGGGAGCCGGCGTCATGGCCACCGTAGGATTGGCGGAGTAGCCGCTCCCGCCCGTCACCACCGTGATACCGGTGACGCCGTTGAGGGTGGCCGTGGCGGAGGCGCCCGAGCCACCGCCGCCGTAGAAATTGACGGTGGGCGGTGTGATGTATCCCTGGCCGGGCATGATAACCTTAACCTGGGCAACCGGTTGAGTCGTGCCGGTCAGGTTCAGCGTTTCGTCCAGCGCGTTGGCGTAGATGTCAGGGTAGAAGGCGCCGTAGGCGGCATTGTAGGCCGAGTTGGGCACCAGGATCGGGGCCTGACCCGCGGCAAAGGCCGCCGGCAAGGCCGCTTGGAGGGCAGCCAGGTTGTAGGGCGCTGTCGCCGCTCCCCTGATTCGGATCTGCATGACGGTTCGGGTGTTGGGACCAAAGCCAGGGGCGGTCGCGGGCGCGCCGCCGATCGTGGTCTGATCCGGGTCATCGGTGAAGTAGTCGTAGCGCGTGTCGTACAACGGCATCGGCGCCGGCGCGTCGTTATACAGAATCACCGTATCGCCGTCCTGGTACGACGAGAGGTCCACCACCACGTCCGCGCGGACCGCCGGGGGCAGATAGAGCGACTTGCTCGTGACACCCCCGAAGGTCACGCTCCTTCGGTTGTAGTCGAAGTCCACCGGCTGCGGCGGCACCGCTGCGACTTGCGCCAGGAAGCCGCCTTCGTTGCCGATCTGGTACCAGTTCGGCCCCATCGTGGTCGGGTCGGGTACCCCACCGGGCCGCCCGTCCTGAGGCCAGGTCGGATAGACCGGGTTGTAGAGTGCCGGAACCATCTTGACCTCGGTGCCAGCGGAGGCAAAAGCGACCGCCCCGATGCCGGGGCCGCCGCTATCGGTGATGTTTACTGTTGGCGCGGAGCTGTAGCCAACGCCCGGAGCGGTCACGGTGATGCCGACAATGGCGCCTGTCGCCAGGTCCACGGTAGCGTTGGCCGCGCCCGGCACGCTCGCCCCGCCTCCGGAGAAGCTGACGACCGGCGAGACGTAGCCGGCGCCCCCGTTCACCAGAGTGACGGTTAGCGGCTCCGCCTTATAGAGCTGCAGGTTGAGCATCCGGTCATTGCAGGCGTTCAAGATGCGGAAGCGGACGGCCGTCGGCGGAAGCTCAATGTATGGGAACGCGGTGCCGTTGACGATCATCGTGTCCTGGAAGGTTTCCGGCACGATGGTGGGGCTCGGTAGCTCGGTGTTGAGAATCGGCATTGGCGGGAGCATCCAGGGAGCGTAGTCCCACCGGCCCATGTCGTTGTAGCCCCGGGGGTCGAAGGGGTTCTCGTTCGTCATGTACTCGTGAGGATTCCAGAGATCCCCCCCCACGATACCACCTGGCACATACGACTTCCAGAGAGGATCCACAGTGTCCGTCAGCGGCGTGGGCGCGTAACCTGGCGGCAGGTTCGCGCTCGTGCTCGCTGAGGTGCTGGCGTCGTTCACGAAGGTCCTGTCCTGGATCACCAGAGGCACTCCCAGGCCGGGGAGAACGCCGCTGCTTATCAGGCTCTGCTCGGTCGAGTCGGTGATCAGATAGCCTGCTGCCTCACCCGCGTAGACATTCAGCCGGGTGATCCCATAGGCGTGGTCATGGTAGAACATCAGGCGCGCGCTCTGTCCGTTCGTCCAGTAGAACGTCAGCGAACCAGGGCCGGGGGCCGGCATATCCGGGACGTTGGCCACACTTAGCCCCTTGGGATAGTCCGTCTTCTCTCCAGCGGGAACTGTCCACTGGTGGGGCGTGCCGTCGCTGATCCACGGGGACCGGCCTCCGTGCAGGTGCAGGGTGGCCCGGTTCTGCGTGTAATCCATGGGATTGCCGGCGGTGACATTCATCCCCAGCGGGCCCATGCCGGCACCCATTATGGTCGGGTCCACCGGCAGGAAGAGGTCGCCGCCGGCCCCGGTGGGAAGCATGTTGGTGAACTTGATCCGCACCGGCCGGTCCTTTTGCGCCACGATGACGGGCCCCAGGTAGTGGGGATTGGGGTCGCCACCATTGAGCTGCACATAGCCTCGCAGCTTGGTCGGTGGAAGGTCCGAATGCATCTGCTCGAAGTACTCCACCAAGCCGATCTCATAGTAGTCCGATCCGGGGTAGCTCGTCGTGTCCGGAACGGCCACCGGAATGTACTGCCCGAGTTGGTTCACACTCGGATCGCCAGGTGGCGGGTTGATTGCCAGACCTGGCAGCGAGTCCACGAACTTTCGCAAGTTCGGGCTATTCGCATAGTTCGGCAGGTTTACGTCCACGTAACGGCTGATCCCGATGCCGATCGGTGGTTGCACTGAGAAAGCCGCCCCGAACGTCTGGAGCGCCGAAGCAGTTGTGCTCGGCGCCGGGGCCGGCTGTCCTGTGAGCCACGCGTTCAGCCGCTCATTTGCCTCCTGCCTTCTCTCGCGGGCTGACTTCTGCGCCTCGGCCTGCACATCGCTTCGTGGCTGTCCGGCGCGCGCCTCCTGCGCTGGTTGCCTTCTCTGGTCGCGGCTTATCGGCCGTGCGCTGGCCTGCACGGTGGCACAGGCCAGCGAAGCTACCGCTAGAGTCAACCTCAATAGTAGAATGCGTCTGCGACGCGATGACTTCTTCATGCTTGCCTCCTGAAGCTTGCTAAGGCGCCAATCTGGGTGATCTGGTGTGCGCCGAACCTCCGTGGACCTGGCCAACGATGCTCCGATCCTCGCCTCCTTTCCATCCCCCGGGGTCTGTCCTTGGTAGCGCAGCACGGGCGCAGATATCGCATCATATTAGTTAGGCAAAGGCGTCTCGACCTAGAGCGATTCCGAACATTCTGGCCAGGCAGAAGCAGTCTGTGTGGGTGATTGAACAATTGCCGGTCCTGAGTTGTCTGGAAAATACAACCTCTTACTTGGTAGGTATCGTGCGAGACACAAATCCCGGGGTGGAGGATGGTTGCTTGTATCAACCTGGAAGCACAGGGACGGCTCTGATGCCGATTGGCAGAGGCGAGCGCTGATGGCAACCCGGCGTCGCCGGCAGGGCGGCAAGGCGGCCGTCCAACGGAACTCCACCAGGGCTCAGCCCGTGGCCCGGGCGATTCGGGTGGTGCGTCTTCTGGCGCTTGGCCCGGGAGCGAGGTCGCTGGCGCAGATCAGCGAGGAGGTGGGGCTGCACAAGGCCACGGCGATGCGGCTGCTGCGCACGCTGACCGCGGAGGGCGTGGTGCAGAAGGCGCCTCAGAGGAGGTTCCACCTCCTGCATCCCGCCTACCGCCTGCTGGTGGCGAGCAGGCGGTAGGCGTGGCCATGGCCATCTGCTTGGCCTGTCCGGCTCACGAGATCACCACCGCCAATATCGCTCGCTGGCTGCCACTCTTGCGCACAGCATAGGAAGCGGTCTTCAGGATGGTGTGCGGGTGTCAGATAGCGATGGGACACCCCTGAGCGGTTCCTGGGCTTGTGCGCGGGCGAGGATCATTCCACCATATGGGACCAGTGGGCGGCACCTTCGGGTGCTGCCTGATCCTGTAGAGTGTGTCCCCGTGGAGATCGTCCGGACGGCCGTTACTCTGATAGTGCGATCCATGGTGGTGAGTGCCCAGTCGGCTGGTTTGCAGCGGCCAGTGTTCTTGCAGCAGGCCGTCGCTACGGGCGATGCTGCAGCGAAACCGGCCCTCGCCAGCCGCTCGACGAGCGGCGTGACCAGGTGTATGCGGTTAGGGGGGACGAAAGGGCCGAATCTGACGGCGCTGACCCCGGGGCGGGCCAGGTGTGGCTCAACCCCGATGCAGATGATGGCATTCCCTCGCAGACGCAGAAGCCGGCCGAGTTGTGGGCGGAGGCCTGGGCCAGCGGAAGACCACATAGGGCGGCGCGGGTGTAAGTCTGTCTCCGTAAATTATGCGCGGCCATCGTGCGGGAGGCCGCGGGATAGGCCCGAATCACCTGGCGGCCAAACTCTTGTTTGAACTCCTGATCCGTGGTATATTCTGATCGTAGGAACAGACATCCAGGCCCCTGGCCCGTAGTGGTGGGGTGAAGAGTTGGCGCAGCTGAGCCGGCGTCTGATGCGAGATAGGGCCTCATGAACCCGAATCTGGCACCAGGGGCCGGCTTTGTCTTTGGCCGAGGTAACGTGAGCATCAGCCGCTGGAAGACGGCCGAGAGTGGCGGCTTTGGGCCCGCGAGGGCGCGTTCTCATTGCCACTCAAGCAGGCCTGCCGGAACGCGTGCAGCCGGGGAGCGCGGCGGCCGTGTCGGGGTGCGGCTTCTCTCAGGCGCAGGGGCCGTTGTCAAGGGAAACCGGGGTGACCGCGCATGACGGAACAGATGCCGGAAGCAGGCGCAGCCAACACGTCCAGCAGCACGGCGTGCGCGGCCTTGACTGCAAGCGGGCAGCGGTGCCGGGCGCTGCCGATGCCGGGCCAGCCGTTCTGCCTGTTCCATAGCCAGCAGGCCGAGGCGAAGCGGATCATGGCCGATGCCAGACGCGCGGGTGGGTTAGCGCGACTGGCCTCCCTGAAGCCCACTGGCCTGGTGGTACGCGTGGGCACGCCCCAGGAGTGCAAAGAGACCGCGCGGCAGGCGCTGCAACTGATGCTGGATGGCAAGCTGGACCGTCCCCGCTGTGACTCCACCGTCAACGGCTGTGCGAAGCTGCTGGAGACGTTTGCGTTGGGAGAGCTGCAAACCCAGATCGAAGCCATCAAGGCCGACCTGAAGGTGGTGAAGGAGGCGGGGGATGCGGACCAGGGCTAAGATCGAGGAGGAGATCGCGGCCTTGGCCACCGAGGTGCGCGAGCTCGTGCGCAGCCGCGGCGCGGGGCTGCCGGACGTGCAGACACTGGTCGACTTCATCGTGGCGGTATTCGGCCGTCCGGGCGGCGAGGCAGTGGCGGAGGCTGCGGATTCGCGGGGCACAGGGGCGATCGGGGAGGCGGTGGGCGAGCTGCAGATCGCACCTGGGGCGGAGACGCTGAGAGCAGGTGTGGTCACCGCGTTCCAGGCGGTGGGCAGAGGGGGCTTCCCTGCCTACCGGCGCGAGTCGCAGGCGCTGAGGGAGGCACTGGTCGCACTACTGGGGGCGCGGGCGAACAAGTGGCGGGGCCTGCCTGCAGCAGAGGAGTTCTACCCGCCTTCCTGGCAGAGCACGGTCGATCCGGCCGAACACGTGCGCGCGAAAGTGTCCGGGCTCACCCGCTGGCAGGCGCTGGTGTGGGCCGGGCAGGCGCTGGCCTGTGCGGTGGAGGACGTGTGGCGGTGGCGGCTCTGGCAGACCGGCTGGCGAGAGTACCAGGAGGAGTCGCGCCGGCGCGGCCAGACGGGCATGTCGGAGAAGATGTGGCAGCGAGAGGTGGCGCAACACACGCTGCCGGTAGCAGAAGCGCAGATCGTAGATAGCTGGCCGGTTCCCCCGGACGACCAATGGCCGGAGGGGAATACCAGGCAGTTCACGCTTCCCCAGCTGCGCAAGTGGCAGGCGAAGCAGGGCGCGCTCGACGGGGCCCCGGACCGCGTCGTCGGGAACGCCGCAGACCCAGGAACGGAGTGACAGAGATGACACCAGAGCAGCAGGCCGTAGCGAGAGCAGCCGACGGGAGTACGGACACCCGCCTGACCATCGAGCGCCGGCCCCTCAATTCCCTCCAGCCCCACCCCCGCAACTACCGCCGCCACCCCGAGCACCAACTCGCCATCCTGCGCGAATCGCTGCGGGTGCACGGCCAGCAGAAGCCGGTAGTCATCACTCCCGACGGCACCATCCTCGCCGGCCACGGCCTGGTGGAGGCGGCGCGGGCCGAAGGCTGGACTCACATCGGCTGCCACGTCTACGACGGCCCTTACCCGGAGGTATTCCTGGCCATCGACAACCGCGCTTCCGATCTGGCGGAGGCCGATGAGGCGGCCTTGGCTGAGTTGCTCCGCGATCTGGAGGCACAGGAGCAGCTCAGTGCCGCCGGCTGGCAACAGGACGATCTGAACGAACTGCTGCTGCGCCTGGACGCGGAAGAGAAGGGCGGCCGCGAAGAGACCTTCGATGCCGACCAGGCGATGGCGGAGGCGGACGGGCAGCAGGGGCCGACCCGCGTGCAGCCCGGCAAAGTCTGGCAACTGGGCCGGCATAGGCTGCTGTGCGGGGATGCCACTGACCCGGCGAACTGGGAGCGGCTGATGGCCGGCGAGGTGGCCCACGCCATCTGCACTGACCCGCCCTACGCCATCAACTACCTCGGCGGCCGCGCCGCGCAGGAAGAGCGCATCAGCGCCAAGCGCCGCGGTGCCGAGGGACAAGAAGGCGACGCCTACTGGGACGACCTTACCGATGACGAGTATCGGGCGCTGCTCATCGGCAGTCTCTCGCTCGCCCACCAGCACTCCGACGACAAAGCCCCCTTGTACCTGTGGTTCGCGAGTTCGCACCTGCGGGATGTGCTGGACTGTCTGGCCGAGACCGGCTGGCAGGAGCG
>Ga0315284_10015285_pt1 | contig 10920 bp, 17 predicted proteins | sample YL17G09_16_MG_FD_203696 | JGI IMG/M metagenome (GOLD analysis project Ga0315284, IMG submission 203696) | Sediment microbial communities from Yellowstone Lake, YNP, Wyoming, USA - YL17G09_16 | ecosystem: Environmental > Aquatic > Freshwater > Lake > Sediment | place: USA: Wyoming | collected...
TAACGCCAATTTGACCGGGGGAGAAAAAAGTGTAGTAAGCGGCGGGACAAATTCATGTATTATGGTTAATTTTTTTGATGGGCAGCGTTATCGAGTTGTAGTCGGATACCCAGGAGAAGATGGAATCGAAGAGGATAAACCTTACTGGGTAGTGAATGGTAAATTAGTTAAAAAGGAAGAATAAAATGCCTATTTATACTTTTATTTGCTCCGGTTGCGGTTATCAGGAAGAACAGTTACTAAAATATCAGGAACGGGATACTCCGTTTACTTGCCCTAGTTGTGGGGATCCTATGAATAGGCGGGGTGGAGAAATTACCCATATTGGTAAAGAATCGTATCAAATGAAGGCGGTATTGGGTACCGGGGAGCATGTTAAAGGGCATTTCGGTAAGGATGCTAAACGAGGCAGGAAATGATTCTTTTTTCGGATTTGCATCTATGCGAGGAATCGGCGGAAACGGTATTCGGTCAAGTGCTACCGGGTTTATTTCGGGCCTGTATAGAACGTAAGGATTACGAGATTGCTTGCCTGGGTGATATATGGCATATCCGCTATAAAATTGATGCTCGCCTTCAGAATCTTTTGAGGGATGAATTGGTTAGGTGGACATTGGTAGGTATTCGGATAACTATACTCCCCGGTAATCATGACCAGTACGAAATTGATGGCCGAAATGCCCTGGAAGTTTTAGGCCATATTGCGGGTATTCAGGTATATACGGTTCCTACTAGGGATAGTCGTGGTTTATGGGTTCCGTATCGTAAGGATATTTCGGAAATTCAAGTAGCTATCCGGGAAGTGCCGGAATCGATGTTGCCATTAGGTGAACCTACTCTTTTCTTGCATCATGGTATTCAAGGCGCTTGGATGAACGATAAGGTATATGATACCAAGGGCGTAAAATTGGAAGATATTGGTCCGCAATGGCAAACGGTGTTATGTGGGCATTATCATAGGCATCAGAAAATGGGTAATCGGCTTTGGTACATTGGTAGCCCGTATCAAACTAGCGTACATGAAGCCGGGGATCCCAAGGGTTATTGTATATGGGATGGCAAGCAGCTTACATTTGTACCTCAAGATTGGGGTAGACGGTATTACGTTTTCGAGGTAGCGCCGGGACAAAATGTAGATTTAAGTGGGGTACGGCCCGGAGATGAAGTTCGAGTAAAGACCACGGGTAGCGATGCTGAGAAGGATGCTAAGCGTATTGGCACCCTTCTTGCTCAGGCGGGTATTGTTAAAAATACGGTCACTCCGGATATACCAACTATGCAAGCGCGGTTAGGGGTGGCGGACGGCGCCACTATGAGACAGTATGCCGCGGCATACATAGATAAGGTGGCGATACCGGAATCAATGGATAAGGTTAAATTACTGAATACCTTTTGTAGGTTATCTGGAGTACAACCGTGAAAATACTTCAAATTGGGATTGAAAATTATGGCCCGTTTCTAGGTCCGCATTCATTTCTTATGGCGGATAAGGGCTTGGTTTTGGTATTGGGAGATAATCAAGATGAACCTAGGATGAATAGCAATGGGTCCGGGAAATCCAGTTTGTTTGATGCTCTGGATTGGTGTTTGTTCGGGGATATTCCTAAAGATGATCATGTGGATTCTATTATTCATGACGATGCTAGTTCGGTTAGTGTGACTGCTAAACTTTGGGATGATGATAACATTCGGGAATTGGTTATTACCCGAGGTAAGGCCCGGGGTAAATCAGGTACGTTGACTTTTAGTAAAGGTTTGGAATCGGTAACTGCTTTGGATGCTCGGGAAACTCAGAAACTATTAGGGATAGAATTGGGGTTAGACCGAGAAATATTTCACGCTACGTCATTTTATGGGCAGCTTGACGCTTATCATTTCGCGGAGGTTACCGAGGCCCGGCGGATGGAATTGTTATCCAAGATTTTGCCGGAATTGGCGTATTTGGATATATGGGAAGAAAAGGCCAAAGTAGAAGCAAAGTTTTTGCAAGGTAAATTAGATACTGTTACCGCGCAAGAGGCTACTATTCAGACCCGGATATCCGAGTTGAAGGCGCTGGAGACTTCGCTTATATCTAGTAAAATGCAATGGCAAGGTAACCAGGATGCTACTCTAGTATCCATCGAACAGCGGGGTAGGAATGCAGTAGGAGAAGCTACTAAGGCAAAAGAATGTCTTGTAGGTATGGAGGAGGCTAATCGGGCTTTGGAAGTTGCTGAAGTGATTTTAACTAAGCCTATGGCCGATGTATCTGGGTTGGATAATCAGATTCAGGAAATGCAAAAAACGCTTACCGGGCTTATTTCTCAGGAAGGGATATTACGGGGGCAACTTCAAGGTAATCAACAATCCCAGGCTAAATTGACGCGATTGGGCATTGGTAAATGTTCTCAATGCGGACAGCCGATTACCGCGGAACATATTGCAAAAGAGTTGGCTATATTGCAAGCAGAAGTTAAAGGCCCGGATATGGCTATTATCGGTATTCAGAATCAGGCGGCTCAAATTAAGGCCGATATTTCTCGTATTCAGGTACTTCGGCAATCCGAGATTGATAAGGCTAATGTTGCTTATCAGGTTCAGCAGCAAACGGTAATAGCGTTACGTAAAACGGTTGAAGGATACGCGGAAAAACGGAATGTAGTAGCTGGTTGGGACCGGGAAGTTATTTCCTTGAGAGAGCAATGGCAAAAACTCAAAAATGAAGTTAATCCATATGAAAAAACGATATCGGATAATATCGATAAAATAACCAAGTTGACTTATGAAGATGGGGAACAACATAAAGCCATATTGGTGTTAGCGGATGAAAAGCGGTATGTCGATTTCTGGGTAGATGGATTCGGTAATAAAGGTTTGCGGTCTTACATTCTGGATAATCGGGTTGGGGAGATGAGTGATGCCGCTAATCATTGGGTAAAACTCTTGACCGGGGGAACTATTTGGATCCGGTTTGAAACTCAGAAACAAGGGCGTACCACGAAAAAGCTTTCCAATGATTTGAATATTCGGGTATTTCGGTACAATCGCAACGGAACTATAACGGAACGAAATTATAAGAGTTGGTCGGGCGGTGAAAAGCGCCGGGTATCCTGGGCTATTGATTTCGGGTTATCCCGGTTGGTAGCGGCTCGGGCTAAAAAGCGCTGGGATACGCTTATCTTGGATGAGGTGTTTAAGCATGTTGATTCAGCCGGCGGGGAAGCGGTGGTCGAGATGCTTCAATATTTAAGGAAAGAGCGGAGTAGTATTTTTGTAATCGAGCACGATTCGAGTTTTCAAACCCATTTTGAACAGAGGTTAATTATTCGGAAGTTAAACGGTCAAGCTACCATCGTGGAGGTAAAAGAGGATGCGCCCGAAAAGCAAAGTAACCCAGAAGGTACAACCATTGAAGTTAGGAAAACGAAACAGGCAGGAACGAAAAAACGCCGTAGTGTATCGGCTGGAAAATTACCTTCAGAAAGCTGATGAAGACGAAATTATGATTGAAGGGGAAGTGCATTATATTGAGGGGTGCCTTGATAATTACGTGATTATCAGTGTACCGGAAACCACTTCTCAGGCTAGCGCGGAGAAGATAAAGCAGGAAGCTATTAAGTTGTTGAATAAGCCGGTATGCGTGATTACTCATAATATCGCTTTTGTGAAAGCGGTTAAATTGTCGCCGAAAGAAGCGGCGGCGGTTATTAAGCGGGGTGAAGATTATGCAGAAAAAGCAAGTAAAATCGATAATGCGCTTTCAGCAAATAACCCCGACGAATCCGGTAATAGCGATGGGGATAGACCCGGGGTTTGCTGCGATGGGGGTTGTGATTCTTGTTCACCGGGGGTTGATGAATCTGGAAGTATTGATAGCGGACGTATTGGAATCGAAAAAGGGTAAAGTAGTTTGCCGGGTAGGGGATGATGACCAAAGGCGAATGCGGGAGTTTTGGGATCAGTTAAGTAATTGTACTAGTAACGCTGAATTCATGCCCGCAGTTGTGGGTATTGAGCAATGGCGACCGTTTCCGGGGCAAATGGGTGGTAATGCTTGGAAAGTAGCGCAAGCGGTCCAGATGGTAATATCATGGTGCTGGTCAAGTTATGTTGAATGCGAATTATTTTTACCGCTGGATATTAAACAGCGGTTTTTAGGGTCTAGGAGCGGGGATAAAAATCAAATTGGGTATGCAATGCTGGAAGAAGTACCGGATTTGGCTAGTAAGCTGAATACGATATGCCGGGGTAAACATGAGCACGTTTATGATGCTTGCGGGTTAGCGGTATTGGCGCTGGAACGATATTACAATAATCATTTCGATATAATAAAAGGAGCATAATTATGGTAGCAAAAGCAAGAAAAGGGATTAAAGCTAAATCGGAATTGCCTATAGAAGCTACGGGGGTAACTACTCCGGCGGTTACAAATGATGCTTTAGCGGGAGGTCCGCCGGTTACGGGGGCTTTACCGGTTATGCCCCCGGTTGCGGGAGTGGCCTTAAATGATCCTAATGCTCCGCAGGTGGCTAAGGTGCCGATAACGGTTACTCTAGCTACACCGGTTGAATTGGCGGTTAATAAACCTATGGAATCTCCGGCATTATCGGTATTAGGTCTAACTCCGGTATTGGGAGTACCAATAGTTACTGAACCGGATAAATATGTTGATGGACCGGTTGAATTAACGTTTAAGGTGGATGCCGATTTGTATGATTTTTTGGTGCGATATGGTAAGCACGTTGGCGCGGGGGATAATCCTAGTCAGGTAGCGGCAAATATGATTTTAACGGTATATCAGATAGCTACTCGATTACCATTTCCATTAGCGGTAGATGATTCGTTTGATGTAACTCCCCCGGATTGTGAAGATTACGATGATTATTGCGAAGTTTCGGAAGGAGAATAAAATGCTGATTCTCAATACGGGAATAGTAGCTAATGAGGTACTGGAATGGAGTCGATATCGGATAGCTTCGGTAATCCAAGTGCATCCGTCTTGTGTGCGGGCTCAGTGGGTCCGAAATGATAAGGGTCATGTGGATGCTGTATTCGATGTGGATAGTACCGCGGCCAAAGGAATATCAGCGGAAGAAATTATTTCCGTAGTACAACGGGTATGGAATACTGAAGGGAAAGAAATGTTGTCTCAGAGGTTGGAAGGTTTGAAGGATATTCGGAAATTCTAGCATCATGGTAGATACCGTTAAAAAGCGACCTTCGCATAGACTTAAAGGAAATCCATTGGGGGAACTCCGGCGTAAGGCCGGAGAACGTTATATCACTTCTTTGGATGGTATTAGCGTATCGGAGTTACAAGCTATTCCTGAATTTAATACGGTATCCGTGAGTAGAATAACGAGCTGGCAATATGAAGATAGCTGGGTAGCCAAACGAAAAAGGTTTCTGGATAATTATGAACGTAATTTCGAGCGGCGTATTGGTACCAAACTTATCCAGGACCGAATAGCTGATTTGCGGAAAGCGGAATCTTTGCAAAAGATTTTAGATGCTACGGCAATAGAAACTCAAAAGGATGGGTCTGAAATATTCAAACTTCAGCCTAAATCAGTTGAGGGCTGGATTAGGGCTAAGTTGGATTTGATGGAGTTTATCGATAAACGGCGTAGTCAATTATCTGGAGAGATTATAGGTCAAGCGGGGCCGGTTCAGGTATCAACCGAATCGGAAGTTCGACATACCAATTTGCATCCCAATTTGAGGGTAAAACTGACAGAGGAAGAGGCTTTTGCAATTGCCAAAGTATTGTTGGAAAAACGTAGGGCTGAAGTAGCGGCGAGAATGGCATTGATGGAACCAAAAAAAGATACTAATATTATCGATATAAAACCGGATAATACGAATATTCCGGTAAAGAAGAAAATGCCTCCTCCAGGGGATAGTGCAAATGGTAAATCGTAAAACCCTTAAATCAAAACAAAAGAAACGCTGGACGCATGCCGAGGAATTGTATTTGTTGAATGGCGTAGCTATTAGCGGTATTCGGTGGCTAACCAAACATTGTCATAAATCTCTAGCCAGTATTCACGGTAAATTGCGGCGGGAATATGGTAAAGGTGGATTGACTCGGGGGGCTTATACGCTGATGGAAATTGCCGATAAAACCGGTTATTCCAGGCCCCAATTAATTCGGGCGCAAAAGGCATTGGCGCAAAAATGGAAGCGGTTGGGGCCGCGAGGAGCTTATATTATTACCGAGGAACAATTGGAGGATATTGTTAATTGGCTCAGTCATGATTATTGGGATAAACAATACCGCAAATATTGTTGTGGCTGGTGTCATACCGGGGATTCACCGCATAAAGGTAGAGGATTATGCCAGATATGCTATTATAGGTATCGTAGGATATGTGAAGGCGCTGGTATATCCTTAAAAAAAGAGGACCAAATACGATTTTTAGCCGATATTCCATTAGGTAATGAATTGCGGGATAAGTCCGTGAAGAAGGCATTGGCAAATTTGAATAAGGGATTAGCAATTAATAAGGAAGATTTGGAAGTAATTTTGAACGGGGTTAAGGCGGACAAATGTTAGCACCGATTGAAATATTCAAGGGCGGGATAACGATAGCCCGAGATCTCCAGAAATGGGCCGATAATGAGGGCGTGGATACTCATGATTTAATGCTATTGCTAGGTGTTTCTCAGCGCGTTATAGGCAAAAATTTGGCTACTCCAGAGTTGTTTGATGTATCTCAGGAATTGGATGCGACTATTCATCTATATTCGGATAACCTGAAAGCTAATTAATTTTGGATCTTAGTGAAGCCATTAAGGTAGTTGCCAAGTTTGCAGCTAAGGGGCGAAATGCCCCGGAACTGTATAAATCCATTTTATTTCTTCCAGGTGCTAAAAAAGATGAGTTAGGCCGAGTATTCACTACGGATGGTGTTTCTAGTTGCTGGGTGACCGTAGAATGCCCGCTAATGAAAGCGCTTATACCCGTAGGTAATATCCTCCCCCTATCCAAGTATTTTTGCGCTATGGAAGCTGCGGCGGGTACAGAGGCTACGTTTAAGGGTGACTCCGGGGGGCTATGGAAAGTACCTATCCGGGATTTATCCGCGTATCCGTTGCCGGCGATATGCCCGGAATTAGTTACCTGGGAGAATTGGGATAGCATTTGGCCGGTATTTCATGTCGCGGCTGCACCTAAATCTAGTTTCAATTCGTTCAAATGGGTTCGGATAGGACCGCAATGCTCGGAAGCTACGGATGCTAGTAGGGTATCGGTGGTATCGGTTGCATCCTGGGATAAACCTAAGATGGTTCCGGCCATGTTATTTACTGGTTGGAAGGATGGTAAAGTATCATTGGGATTTCAGGATGATTTTGTATGGGCGCGGAAGGGTGAAGAAACCCGATATAGTTTCGGTAAATCCAGAGCTCAATTCCCCGATTGTCATGCGCAGTTGCCGGATTGCCACGATTGGCCGACGATTGTAGTTGATGTTAAGGATTTGGCCAAAGCGGTTGACGCGGCCAAGGGTAGCAGCGGTAATAAGGCGGTTCAGTTCTCGTTTAACGGTAAATCGGTAGTAGTGCAAAGTTGGAATGACCCGGATAACGGGTATCGAAGGGCGGTGTTAGGTGAATCCGATCATGTACCGGAATTACCAATAATCAAGATAGTCAGCGGTAAATTTATTTTGGAAGCATTAGCGGTAATGAAAACTCCTAATGTCAGGATTTGTTACCAGAATTGCGATGATGGTCCTATTAGGCTAGAATCGGGGACGTTGGCCGTGGGGATCTGGCCTTGGAGGGTGGTAGAAATTGGAACTACAAGCAAATGAGTTTTTTAATCAATTAGATACTTTCACCAAACGATACGCGAAAACCAATGTTCCCCGGGCGGTTATACCTAGTGTTTGGGGTAAGTCTGAACTGAACTTGATTGACGGGGCTATTATTCATTTCACCGCGGATACCGATTTACATAGTGTATTACGCTGGTTTTGCGATCCCGGTTTCGATTCCAAGGTATCGGCGCATGTTATTGTAGCCAATATCAGAATGCCGGATCATGATTTGTTGTCTCAGGGATTACCTTTAATCGAAAATTTACCGGTAACTGTTTTACAATGTCGAATGCCGAATCAAGGGGCTTACCATGCTACATGGGTCAATTCCAGCTATTATGGAATTGAATGTTTGAATGCCGGGATATTAACGGAGAAGCAAGGCAAGTATTTTAATTGGGATGATAAGGCATGGTCGGTTCCGGGCAAGGTGCCTGTAAAGGTACGGGGTAGTTATTGGGAACCTTATACCGCGGGTCAGGTGGCCATGGTGGTAGCTTTACTTAGGTATATCCGGGAATATTCCAAGGGTGCGGTATTGAATAAGGCTCTGGAAATTACCATGAAGCCGGCGCTTATATTGGGGCATGAAAACGTACAACGGAATAAGAGTGACCCGGGGCCGACGTTTCCTTTGCGGGAAGTTAGGCAAGCGGCTTTCGAGGATGGCCCAATTGACGCATACTCCTGGTATCGAGATTTGCAAGCGGGTAGGTTAGCCGGCGCTACTCAGGCGGATCTTGATTTGAGATATTGGCTATCGGGTATTTATGAGTTAGCGGAATTGCCGGATAGTAGTCAAATACCGGAGCTGTTGAATAAGCTTCGGGTGAAGTGCCCTAGTAGTATCCGATTAGCATTGTGGTTATTGGGATATGAAGTTCCGAATAATGGGGATAGAACCAGTACCGATTATACGGAAGTCGAGAAAATGGATATAGCGGTATTTCAGAAAATGATGGGGTTGAAGGTTGATGGGGAACCTGGAGAAAAGACTTGTACGGCGTTGGCCACGATGTTGAAAGAACGAAAAATCATTTCTTAGTTGTTACATTTTACCGGATAAATCGTTATAACAGGTAAGGAGACTGGAATGCTTACCTATGCCACCGGGGATATTTTGAAAGCTCAATGTGAGGCTTTGGTAAATCCGGTAAATTGCGTTGGGGTAATGGGGGCGGGGTTGGCCGCGCAATTCAGGAAAGCGTTTCCTGAGAATTTCAAGGCGTATAAATATGCTTGCGGTAATGGTGGGGTTCATATAGGGTGCTCTTTTATAGTTCGTATTCAGGGTAATGAATATCCATATTATATTTTTAATTTTCCCACTAAACAGCATTGGCGGGATGCTAGTTGTATTAGCGATATTATACGGGGTTTAAGCGATTTGGCGTATGTGGTAAAATGTCATGGAATAAAATCTGTAGCGTTGCCAGCATTGGGCTGTGGTTTAGGCGGATTATCTTGGCCAGAAGTAAAACCAAATATTGAAAAGCTAAATGAATGGTTGCCTGATGTTGATTGGCAAGTGTATTTACCGGGAAGTCATGAAAACTCAATAAATGGGTAATAATGTCAATTGAGTTAGTGGGGAAAGACAATGTTAACAGAACTTGATTTGCTCGCCCATTTTGAGGATGAAAAGCGGAAAGCGGATGCAAAGGTACTGGAAGAGCTTATCCAGGCGGAAGTAGATAGGCGGGTGGGGACCGGGGAAAATAAGCAGAATGATAATTGCCCTTTTTGCGGTAGTGGTGATCCTTTATTTGATATACAAATTGAGGCTTTAAATCAGGAACAGGTAGTTAGGGCTAAATGTTCTATATGCGGGGCTATGGGGCCGGCTATAAATGCTAAGGCGGAGGCTAATAAGGAATTAATGGTAGACAGGGTTTTAACGGCATGGCGAACTCGGGTGTAGGGGGTATCAATGCTCCAAAAATGGTTTAGTGGTGTAATTCGAGAAATAATTAAACCGGAAGTAGTCGCGATAACTAAGGGTTTTTCGGAGCAAGTTATGCGCGCTGCGCAAATGGGGGGGAAAGCGATTGAACAATCTAACGTGGCGATTGCGGAAGTAAGGGAATTACGATCCCAGTTGTCGGCTTTATTGGCCCTGGATGTGGACTTGAAGGGGCAAGGTAAGGCGATTATTCTTACTAGGGTACAAGGTCAGGACCGTTGTAAAATAATCGATTTACCGCGGGAAATGACTTTAGCGGATTATAAGAATACGGTCGATGGTCTTAAATCCATGTATGGGGCTGAATTGAAGTTTGTTGATGCCCCGCGAGAGATTAGGGAAAATGAAAATCTGTTTCAAACGATAGGAAAATGATATGTCTAGGATAAAACTAAATCCCGCTAACCGGGTAGGCGAAATATATTCCATCGATGACGGTTGTTTCCAGGTTGAATCGGAAGAACCGTTTGATGACGATGATTATCAGGGAATTGGTGAGGAAGATTTTGAATGCCCGGATAAGTGGCTTGAGATAGATGATTTGATGCGTAATTCCCAGCGCCGGCGGTATCGGGGATAATCTTGGTCCCCTTACCCAAAACTATTTGGTTGGTAGTGGTAGTGGCGTTGACAACTTGTGTCTTAGTTATTTTGTATCAATGTGAAAAAGAGAGTATCGGGTTAAACGATAAAATAGTTGTATCGGGAGAGAAATAGCGATGCCTATTATCGAATGTGAATGTAAAGATTGCCGCGGTACCGGATTATATGCTGGTATGGGCGAAAGGGACGGGGCCGCGGTGGTATGCCATTGTTGTAAAGGTACAGGTAAAGACAAGATAACGTATACTGAGTTTACGGGTAGAAAAGATAGGGTAGGTGTTACCCGAGTGTTTGAAACCAATCCGGGTATATGCGTTGGTGGCCTGGATTTATCGGAGTTTGGCGGTATGCCCATAAAGGAATGGGAATCGGGTTTACCGTTTCCAAAAGGTTCGGAAATGCGGAAATACGTTTGTCCGAGTTGGTAAACAGCAAGAGAAAAACAGGTCGAGGTTAACAGGAGGCCATGCGTGAGTTGGCACTATTCGCTGGCGCTGGAGGAGGCATTCTCGGGGGCGTGCTCCTCGGATGGCGCACCGTCTGCGCTGT
>Ga0315284_10015287_pt1 | contig 10919 bp, 13 predicted proteins | sample YL17G09_16_MG_FD_203696 | JGI IMG/M metagenome (GOLD analysis project Ga0315284, IMG submission 203696) | Sediment microbial communities from Yellowstone Lake, YNP, Wyoming, USA - YL17G09_16 | ecosystem: Environmental > Aquatic > Freshwater > Lake > Sediment | place: USA: Wyoming | collected...
ATTCCCGCAAATTCATTTATTATATTTGTTACTACTGCTGTGACAACTTGCACAGGAGTGTGTGTAACAATAAGGTATACGGTGGATTAACATATGGCAACTAGATTCTACTTACCAATCACGAGGGCTGCTCCCATAACAATAACGCCAAGTGCGTCTTGGACGGGAGCGGCTTCCGCTTGGATTGGTTCTCAAATGAAATGTGTAACAACAAGAATAAGTTCCGCATTGACTTCATATGCTAATGTTGGTACTCTTAGTGATGATCAACATTATTATTTTGGTATATGGGTGTCGGATAGGCTACAACCACAAGCAATAGAGGCACAAACCCTTACTCTTTCTGTAAGAAATAACGAAACAAGTGCTAGGAATAACCTTCAACTGCACTTTATTGTCAGGAAAGTTGCTGCTGATGGTACTACTTTTGAAGACATAGTAGCATTTACAGATGAAGGTAGTGAAAGAGGCACAACGGCAGGTACATCCTACTGGACAGGAAACACCTCTGCTGTAACCGCTGTTGGTGGGGATAGGATTGTAATAGAAATAGGTTTAGGGGGAGACCCTTTGGGTAGTGATGTACATAGTGGCGCTATGACATTTGGCGATAATAACGCAAATGATAATGTGGCGGCAGATGCGGATACGAATAACTATAACCCTTGGGTTAACTTTGGTACAACTACTCTGGCTTTTATGAGAAGAAGAGTATTTCTTACTCACAGGTAAAATATTATGCATAAAACAAACATTTTATAAAGAAGTAAATGTTATTTCTATACAAAATTATGATGCGTCCAACGTGTTAATAAATACGAAAACAATCAAACATTATAGAGATAATAGACAACCGACTATGACATAGTTTTTGATTGAATGAAGGGTTGGTTAATAAAAGAATAATTTTATGTAATGATATTGTGATTTTGATAATATAGAAGCAACTGTTTCTAATTATCTTTATTTATGACTTGGCGAACAGCATGACCACCTGTTGCATTTATTTGTTTTGGTGAAAATCCATAAAAATAGTTTGGTCAAAAAAGGAGAAATAAGATATGACTAGAATGACGGCTTTAATGATTTCGCAATTAAATCGCATGAATGAACCTGCGAGGCACGCCTCCTTGGGCACACGTCTTGATGCCCTAGAATTTGGTGATGTTGTATCGCCATCTGCCGGTACTGTTGCCCCCTATTCGGTGGTAATGTATGAAACACATCCTGCCATTGGAACTGCAACATATGTTCATGCGGCAATAGCGCTTGGAGCGGCTGCACAAGATATTGCAACCGGAATTACCAATCCTGATTATGCTAGATTTTTAAGCGTAAAAGGTAATGCAACAATGTCTGGAAATGTTATAATTACTGGAACTGATATAAATGGGACTGCTTGTACTGATACAATTGCCTTAAGCAATAGTTCTGAGGTTGCAGGAGATGTGGCTTTTAAAACAGTCACTAATATTAATGTTCCAATTAAAACAAATAGTTCTGGAGACACAGTTTCTGTTGGTGTTGGAAACAAGTTTGGTTTTCCTATTGCCATTCCAAATGCAAGCATGGTGTTAGCGAAGAGTTTTGATCTAGTGGTTGATGCTGGAACTGTGACCGCCGGAACTACGGCTAAAACATCCGTTTATGCCCCCGCTGGTGCAGCAAGTTTAAATGGGACTAAGTTACTTCAACTATGGTTCGTGGCTTAAGGGAGGTCTAATATGACTAGGCTTACCGTTTTACAAAAAAACCAACTGAATCGATCTAACGAATCGGCAAGGCGCGCATCTTTAGGGACTCGTGTTGATGCCTTAGAATTTGGGAGTGCCATAAGCCCTCCTACTGGAACTGTCACACCATATAGATTAACTTTATATGAGACAGCCCCTGCAATAGGGGCAACGGATGCCGTTCTTGATGCAACACTGCTTGTTCAAACAGTAACCCAAGATATAGCAACTGGACTCACAGACCCTGATTACCCTCGCACACTTACCATAACCGGTGGTGATGCTAATGTGTCTGGAGATGTTGTAATTTCAGGAACTAACATATTAGATGAAGCCATAGAAGATACTATTGCATCAAATGGTGTTGCTACTGTTGAGGGTGTAATGGCATTTAAAACAGTAACTAATATTAATCTCCCTCCTTATAGCGTAGCCGGTACAGAAACTATTAAGGTTGGAACCGGAAATAGTATAGGGTTTCCTGTAGCAATTCCAAATGCTAGTTTGGTTAAAATTGCTAGTTTTAATCTTACGGTAGATACATCTGGAACAGTATTCCCTGCGGCAACTGTAGAGGAATCTTTGTATATTCCTAATGGGACGCTTAATGGGACTGCATTGTTACAGTTATGGTTTTTATCTGCGTAATTAAATAATGGTAGACCTCCTGAAATATGGAGGTCTATCAACTAAAATTAAGGATGTGAAGGAGAACATATGACTAAATCTTTAATTGAAGATGGGCTTGCCTCATCCTTGTATGAACAATTGAGTCACGAGCGTTATAATGCAAGTCTATATCTTTTTATTGCCGGTGACTTAAAGAATAGGGGATTTGATAATCTCGCAAAACATTTCGAGGAACAACATGATGAGGAAATTTCTCATAGCTTAATAATATATAATTTATTAACTGATCTAAATGCTCCCGTTAAAATTTTAGAAATAAATGAAGTTCCATTATCCATAAATAATATTATGGATATAGCAACGGCTTATCTTGAGAGAGAAATTTTAACAACGCAGTCTCTGAACGAAATTAAGAAACAGGCGATTGAGGAAGAGAATTGTGTTGTAGAAGAATGCATGAGAGGCATGATAGTTAAACAACAGGCGGAGTATGAAGAGGCCACGGGCTTTTCTGATCATGCAGAATTAATGAATGGGGATTGGTTTAAAGTTCTACTTTGGGACTTGGGTTCAAAATAGGAGGGCTTATGGAACATTCACTTGGACGACTGCCTTCTCCGTTTGACCCGCGAGACTATAATCTTACAGATTTTATGCCAAAGGGAATTTTAAAAATAAGTGCTATAACAGAAAGGAATTGGGAATTTCCATCTGAACCATTGAGCCAAGGGGCTACAAATCACTGCGTTGGGTTTAGCATGGCTGATTTCGGAATCAATTTACCAATCCAAGATTTTTATACAAATGAAATTGGACATCAGTTCTATTATATGTGTAAAGAATTAGATGGTGAACCTAAATCTGAAAATGGGTCTTATGTTCGTACCGCTGCCAAAGTGCTAAAAAGCGTAGGCAGAATTGATGCATATGCTTTTGCTCCAGATATATCTATTATAAAATGGTGGATATTAAATCGTGGGCCCATGATCGTAGGAACAATCTGGACAGACATTATGTTTTCCCCTAATGAAAACAATATCATTGATATTGGCGGTACTGTTGTAGGTGGTCACGCCTATCTTTTAAACGAATGGACAAAAGATAATTACATAGGAATACAAAATTCTTGGGGAAGTGGCTGGGGTAATAATGGAAAAGCATATATTTCTTCCGCCAATTTTGATAAAATATTCCGCTATGGCGGAGAAGCAATGACTGCGGTGGAACTTCCGCTGGTAGCTAATGCTAGTAAAAAATGTTGGTTGAGTTCACTTTTAGGAGGATAAAATCATGTATATTTTAAACCCTAAGAATATTCCTAAAGATAGAATGTATGTTTGTAATGGCCTTATCGCAAATTGGCTCATTACTAATGCCAAACTACCTCTTATGGCAAGAAATGGCAGAGATTTTATGTTTGCTAAAACAGAAGCTTTGGAGGGGATTTTGAAAAAGATTCCTTGGTGGATGAAGGTTCCAGTTAAATTCTAAAACGAAAGGAGGTAATTAAATTGACACAAAAATTAATCTTTGCGGTTGAAAACATTCGCCCTTCCGAAAGAGAAATAGATAATTCTCAATTTGCGTTATTGAAGGTAGATGCTTTTGCTACAGGGAAATCAGCACACGGAACTTTTGTAACAGAAGAAACCCTGAGACGAACCGCAAAAACAATTATTTTAAAACCTTTCGTTTTCGCCATCGATAAAAATTTACAGGACTTATCAACCCACCTTCCCACGGAGATACCGGGAGGCTTTGTTCCTCACGATAGCCCCATTGAATTTAGGGAATTATCGGATTCGAGAATTATGATGACGGTTGACGTATTGGTGTGGCGCAGGTACAGCGGAAAGCTTTTAGAATACTTTGAACGCGACGGGAATCGTAAGGGCGTGAGTGTTGAGATTGAGGTATTTGAATCGAGGGAAGATAAAACATCTGGACTATTAGAAATTGTAGATTTTTGTTATAATGCTATCACCGGGCTGGGGGACTTTATTCGAAGCGCAATACCAAATGCTCAGGCGGTATTACAATTTTCACAAGAATACAAAGACGCATATATAAAAGAATTTTCGGATAAATATAGCGACATTGATTTTACAATTCCGCAGGTCATAAAAGACAATGCTAAAAAATCACTAGATACTTATAAAGAATCTGGTTCAAAAGCAACTTCTGTTTCCTTAGCTATGGCTCGTTTTCTCGTAAAAAGTAATAAAATTACACCTGAGAAAATTCGTCAAATGGCTAAGTTTTTTGAAAGAAAAGTTGAATATGATGATTTGACAATGGGATTTTTTGGTGGAAAAGATGGTGGAAAATGGAGTAAATCTTTATTTGATTCTATTGATGAAATAGATTCAAAAAGGGTTTCTTATTTTGATGTAGGAGGTGAAAATATGCCATATAAAAAAGTGGAAGATATGAATCCCGCCTTAAAGGGCATTGACCCTCCAATTTCTTTGGCTCAGGGAAATGCTATAGCAAAGCAAGCCGATGCTATTGGGGCAGATAAAGAGAAAAATGGATGGGCTATTGCCATAGCATCCTTTAAAAAATCACATGAAGTGGAAGACGGAAAATGGGTCAAAAAAGAAAAAATGGCTGAAGAAACTAGCGTTACTTTTGAAAAAGAAGATAGCGATAAGTTGGGGGACAACCCCGAAAAAAATAAAGAAGAAAAGGAGATAAGTATGGCGGACGAAAAAAAAGTTGAAGAAGAAGTAAAGGAAACTCCCGCCGAAGAGAAGGTTGAATCCCCCGAAGAAGAAAAGAAAGAAAAAGAAGAAGGGGTAGAAATGGCAACCGTATCTGAAACACCCGAGGAAGAAAAGAAAGAGGGTGGAGAAGAACAAAAATTCTCTTTGAATGCATTTCTTGACGTAGCCGCAACTCTAGCATATCTTCAAGCAGAAACTGAAGATAATGAAGAGATGGCTGGTAAACTCAAGATGGCTGTGGAAGAAATTGATAAGGGCGAATTTGCAAGCCCCCCTGTGGTTATGTCGGGAATGTTTGCATCAATGTGCCGCATGAGTGCTAAAATGTGCAAAATGGCTGAAAAAATGGCTGAACTTGAAAAGTTCAAGTCTGATGTTGAAGGACAACAGAAAATGATGGCGGTTGAAAATACTCTGGCTGAGATGGCTGAAAAGGTTGTTATTCCAGAAGAAGCCATGTCTGAAATGCGTGCCAGTGCTGATAAGTTCTCATTTGAACAACTTGACGCATGGAAAAATGAATGCAAAGCTAAGTCATTTGATTTTGCAGTGAAAGATAAAAAGGGTGAAACCCACTTACGAATTGGATTACCCATTATTAATAAAATACCTAGACCCCAGAACGATGTCTGGGCAGGTACTAAATAGTTGTTTAAGGAGGAAATAAAAAATGGCTTATCATGGAGTTATAATTCCAAATGCAATTGCTGCTCAGAATGTGGATGCGTGGATTCGTTCCGCCTATTCAGCGAGTGTTGATTTTGATAATGGCAATGCCGTTATTTTAACTGGATTATCTGCTGTCGCAGGGCAAGGTGAAGTTTGGACTGCTGTAGCCGCAGAAAATTCTACTGGTATTACCGGTGTTTGGTTGGCATATGAACCAGAACTGGTTTGGACTGGTAGCTATCGCGGATTAGACCCCGATGTTCGTAATTTTTATAATGCCGCAACAAGGGTTTTTACCGTATTTAAACCACAAATCGGAGATATTATTACGCTAACTGCCGATGCTATTAATGGCACAATAGGCGCAAATACCTTTTTGAATTGTAATGACACCGGCAAGAAAGAATTGGCTTGGGCCGCAACCATCGGCTCTGCTCAATTTGCTGCTAAATTATTGGCTACTACCTATATTAGTATCGGAAGTGGTGCAATAGCGAGTCACCAAGTTTTGGCCTATCAGTTCCAAGTAGTTGCTGTTTAACTAGAAGGGGCGTAAAAATATTATAAGGAGGAAAATTTAATATGTCATATGGTGTTCTGATTCCCAATGCTATTGCGGCACAGAACGTAGATGCGTGGGTTCGCTCCGCTGTTTGCGCTTCTGCTGTTGAAAATGGCAATATTGTTATATTGACTGGAAAATCTACGACTGCTGGAGAGGCCGAGGTATGGACTGCTGCGGTTCCTGCCACGACTAGTCCGGGACTTACGGGTGCGTGGATGGTGTACGAACCTGAATTGGTTTGGACTGGTAGTTATCGAGGACTTGATCCTGATGTTAGAAATTTCCGTGTCGCCGCAACCAAAATCTTTACGGTATTTAAACCCCAATTAGGGGATATTATTACATTGACCGCTGATAACTTCAGTGGCGCAAAAGGTACTACCAATGTTTATGGTAATGCTACAAACTCTACCGGTGGATTAAAACTGGTGTGGGGCGATAATGCAACTGGTTCGGTATTTTGTATCAAATGGCTTGCCACAACTTATATTAGCATCGGAACTGGTGCTATTGAGAGCAACCACATAGTTGCATATAAGATGGAAGTTGTTCAGCTTTAATTTATTCAAGAAAGTTTTATTAGTATAGGAGGAAAATTAATATGTCTATGAAAATTCCCGCAAATGTAATGCTTTTTGCAGGTGGTGAGGCGAATCTTGGGATTTACAAACAATTTGTTGATTATTGGAATCATTCGGAATCCCTAAATGGAAAGAAAAATAAGGAATTTGCTACTACTACGGTGAATGACAAGGGTGAAACCGTTTCGATTTCCCTTTCAGAAAAAGAAGTGGCAATGAATGCCGCTCTAAAACGTGAAGCAATGCGTATCGCTGGTGTTAGCAATTTTGCAGAATTTCCAATGGAAACTTGGGCTTCACATCCCATGCTTCGATGGGCCGTATTTGCTGTCGTTTCAAATCTTGTTGATATGATTCTGCCAGATGCCGTTATTGAATCTATTGGGGCATATGCCGATGTTCGCACTATTGGTTTTGGAGACACTGCTGCCTTCGATATTTCCCCAAGGGATTTGTTCGCAGTAAGTAAGGCTGGACGTGGAAAACGAATTACCGAAGTAAAGAAACAATATAAAGGACAGGTTTTGCTCAATCCTGAGCCACGCGAATTAACTGTTGGTGTTTCACTCTATCGTGTTCTAGCTGGAAAAGAATCTCTTGCTGAATTTGTTGCCAAGGTTGTTCGCTCATTTGAGGTTGCTTTCACATATGATGTTTATGGTGTGTTTGCTACCGCTATGCTTGCTCTTGATAATACTGCTACAATTGGTCTTCGCGTGGCAGGTTATACTCAGTCTGATTTTATCAATTTAGCACAGAAAGTTACCGCCTATAATGGCGGGGCACAGGCTGTTGCTATTGGTACACTACAAGCTTTGTCGGCAGTATTTCCGCTCGATGCCAACTATCGCTATGATATTCAGAGCGATTATGTAAAACTTGGTTACATTCGTAATTTTGCTGGCGTTGATCTCATGGTTCTTCCCCAGGTTGCTGATTGGGAGACCCCTTTCCAACTGAAATTGTCTGATACTACTATTTGGTTTGTTTCTCCTTCTTCACAGAAACTTATTAAAGCAGTATTGGAAGGCTCTGTATTATCTTACACTAGTGATGTTTATGCTAATGCAAATCTTGTACAGACCTCAACAATGTCGAAGTCTTGGGCGGCAGGAGTTGCGACATCAGCCATTGGGGCCACTTTGACCCTGCCCTAACATTATAATAACACAATAATAACAAAAATAGGGGAGTTAACCCTCCCCTATATTCATAAAAATAAAATTTATTTTCTTTAAAAGGAGCAATAAAATGGTAAGAAAAAGTAATACCAATCCGAAGGCGGCTAGTGATAATGGCTACAACGCCTATGTAAAAGAATTGGAAGCAAAATTGGCACTTTACGAAAAAAGTGAAATTGATGAAGGTTCTGCTGAAATAACCGTTTCTCAAACAGATTATATCAAGGTCGTCTCGTTGTTGCCATATCGCCTGAATTTATGTACAAGAGAAAAGGGTCAAGGTAAAATATATCGATTTGATAAATTTGGACAGACCAAAAAGATAATCTATTCAGACCTAGTTGACATTTTAGAGGTCAATAGGGAATTTTTAGAAGCAGGATATTTTATCATTCTGTCTCCCAAGGTTGTTCGTCTTAACGGTCTAGATGAAATTCATAATAAAATTTTGACCAAAGAAAAGATTGAACAAATCCTCGCTGGCACAGATGAGGGTCTAGCACTATACTCTTCGGCAAATGAAAGACAACAAAAAGTTATTGTTGAATTGTTTGTTGATAAGTTAATTGCTGATTCATCTAGTCTCGACTTGAATATGGTTGACCGCCTATCTCGTTTGTCTGGAGTAAATATCACACAAAAAGCAGAAGAATCAAGACAGCTTCAAGCTCCCGTAAAAGAAGATGAATAGTACAAATAATTAATATGAAAATGGGCAGAACTCGATTTCTGCCCTATAGAAAACGGGTTCTGTATTTAAGATTTTTATCAAAAAAGAAAGGAGGCAAATGGCAGGAACGACTTTTGCTGAAATTTTCGATATTTTTAGCGTTTTGCAGACAGATTATAGATTAACTAATCTATATAATGCCTCTCTAACAGATTATCAAACTGCCCTACAGGGGTGGCTTATTCCAGCCATTAATGACTTTGATAATTGTGATCAAAGCCTAGCCTACTCTTCAACTACTTTTACTGCAACATTAACTGAAAAAAATATAGTAATGTTAGCCAAAATAATGAAAAAATATTGGCTTGAAAAGGAAGTTGATGATATACTACAAATGAACTTGCATGTAACAGACCATGATTTTAAAATCTATTCTGAGGCTCAAAACATGCAGGCTAAAAGATTGCGTCTTATGACGTATAAAGAAGAATTGTCGCAAGCTATGGTTGATTATAGTCTAAAAATAAATCCTTGGAGAGAATGGTGGCTTGGAACATTCTATGATGGGGTGACATAATGCCTTATAAATACACTAATGCTTTTATGACGGTTAATGAAACTCCACAGGATGCATATAAGAACTTTTTTCAAGCAAACTTAACCGAACAATTTTATAATGCTACAAACTGGTACACGATACAAGAAGAATTAGTTTTTGCATCTGGAACGTTCAGCGATACAGATGTTAGAATTACCCATGCCATTGATGCTAAAACTGGAACAAAAATGGGAGATGACTACAAGTTTATTCTTTTTAAAGACTTGGAACATGCCACTGGATTAGGGTATTTATATTATTTTGATGATAATTACTGGCTCACCATTAACTCTGAAATTATCAAAAATCTTGCGGCATCGTGTACTGTTAAGCGTTGTAATAATACTTTAAGGTGGATGGATACGGCCGGAGCGGTTTATTCGGTTCCATGTAGTATTGAAATGGATAAACCCATTAGTAACAATAGAGACATGGTGGGTATTTCTACATCGGTTATAATTCCGATGGGGTTGATTCAGGTAAGGACTCAATATAATTCTACCAGTAATAAAATTAAACCAAATCAAAGGTTCTTGCTTGGCAATGCTGATAATTGGGTTGCATGGAAAGTTGTTGGTGGTGGTGTTGAAAATTATAATAATTTACACACATCAGAAAATACAAGTCCGGGTCTAATCACTTTCACCTTTGATAGAAATTATGAAAATGTAGACACTGATGATTTGACCAATGGTATCGCTAGGGTAACTGGAGATGTGTATACCATCACATTGAGTAATTCAACCCTTACGTCTACTGTTGGTTATACAATTCAGCTTAATGCTACCGTTAAACTAAATGGAGAAATCGTTACAAGGACGGTTGTTTGGTCTAATGACACTAATTCATTGAAAGCAACGGTTTCATCTAGCGGATTAGTTACTATGGTAGCCGCAGGAACAGCAACGCTTACGGCAACATTAGCCGGAAATGAAGATGTTACTGCTACCTGTGTTGTCACCGTTGGCGCTGGTTCAAGATCCACTTATCAAATTAAAACCACTCCAGATATTAACTATGTCTTGGAGGGAACAATCCAAGTATTTGATGTTAGATTGTGGCTTAATAATGCTCAACAAGCAGATGCCTTTACATTCTCATTAGATGCTGGTGATGTTCCAAGTGCAAATTATACTTATGCGGTACTTAGTTCGTATAGTTTTTATATTCAAAATCTTGCTAAATATTTAGAAGATACTCTTACGGTCACTTGTACTTCTGGGTCATATACAAAAGACCTGATTATTAGTCTTAAAGGACGGTGGTAAATGGTTATACCTACGAGCAAGGTTGGACAGGATGCGTATAACCGATTTCCTACTTTTGCCCATCTGTCCTATAATTGTATAAGCCATCTCATGGATAATAATAACCTGATTTGGAAGCTGTTGAAACATAATACGCCCGATGCTTGGAATGAATCGAATTTGACTATGGCAGAAAAGGGGGCGTTGATATATAAGGGCGAAGAAGATGGGTCGCTATTTAAAGTATTTATGGATACTGGGTTGCCTGATGTTTGGACAACTCAAGGAACAATATTGAGGGTATCTCCCATTACGGTAA